>Ga0181559_10000863_pt1 | contig 29100 bp, 19 predicted proteins | sample 011ome_21_FD_133752 | JGI IMG/M metagenome (GOLD analysis project Ga0181559, IMG submission 133752) | Coastal salt marsh microbial communities from the Groves Creek Marsh, Skidaway Island, Georgia - 011508AT metaG (megahit assembly) | ecosystem: Environmental > Aquatic > Marine > Intertidal...
AGATCCATAAATCTTCTAGGGTAGTACAACGCTTACGGCGTTCTGGGGCAGCAGTGGAGTGACGCTTTGGTTATTCTTTCTGAGTCCGAAATTTATCGGTGAATTGGGGCTCTTCTTTTACGCGTACAAATCAGACTGTCATGCTTCGGATTACTGGCGGAACAGTTTACGACCCGGCGAATGGAATCGATGGCGAAGTCAAAGATTTGTACATCGCTGACGGGCGATTCACATCAAAATTCGAGGCTGGTCATACGATTGATGCGACCGGGTTGGTCATCATGCCCGGTGGAGTGGATGTGCACACCCACGTGGCCGGAGGATCAATCAATTTTGCTCGAGCCATGACTCCCGAGGATCACCGGAGGACTCATGCTTTTATCCGGTCTAAAACTCGCCGGAGTGGATTGGGGGGGATGGCACCCACTACTTTCGCGACGGGATATCTGTACGCGGGGATGGGTTGGACGACGGTCAACGAAGCTGCTGTTCCCGTTTTGTCTGCGCGGCATACGCATGAGGAATTAAGAGACATTCCGATTGTGGATAAGAGTTCGCTGGTGCTGATGGCGAACAACGAAATCATTCTCGATCTTCTCGAAGAGGGAGAAGACGAACGCGCCAAGCATATATTGGCTTGGCACATCTGGGCGGCCAAATCCTATGGAGTGAAGGCGGTCAATCCCGGTGGTGTCGCATCTTGGAAATATGGAAAAGACGCGAAGCACTTAACGTCCAAGATTGAGGGTTACGATCACATTACGCCAGGCACCATCATTACCAAATTCGCAAAGATGATTGACGAACTTGGTATTCCCCATCCTCTGCATTTGCACTGCAACAACCTTGGTGCACCTGGCAATGTCGAGACAACGCTGGAAACGATGCGGCATCTTGAAGGGTCACGCGCCCACTTTGCTCACCTACAGTATCACGCCTACGGTGGCGATGATTGGGGGAATATGAGATCCGAAGCTGCTCAGCTAGCGGAGTACTTTAACGCCCATCCAAACATGACGACGGATGCGGGAGCGGTGTTGTTTGGCGATACGGTGACCATTACCGCGGATGGTCCTTGGCAACACTTGCTCTACAAGCTAACTGGTCGCAAGTGGGGCAATCTGGATGTTGAAAATGAAACAGGTTGCGGCATCGTTCCTTACACCTATCGGCCTAGTAATCTCGTGAACGCTGTTCAGTGGGCAGTCGGGCTTGAGTTGTTACTGTTGATTAATGATCCTTGGCGAGTCTTTCTGTCGACCGATCATCCAAACGGTGCATGCTTTTGGCGGTACCCTGAGATCATTCAATTATTGATGTGTGCTGATTATCGGAATGAATGCATGGCGAGTTTGCCGGCCAATATCAAGAATAAAATTTCCCTTCCCGAAATCAGTCGTGAATATAACTTGTACGAGATCGCAACGATTACTTCTGCGGGACCTGCTCGAGCACTAGGGTTATCACACAAAGGAAATCTTGGGATCGGAAAAGACGCGGACATTGTGATTTACCACCAAGATCACGATATCGCGAGAATGTTTGGCCATCCGCGGTACGTGTTCAAAGGTGGCGAAATTGTGATCGAAGAGGGTGATATTCGTGAAACGCCCGACGGCAAGGAATACTTAGTTCAGCCAGCATTCGACCCAGAGATCGACAAATTCTTGCGACCACTCTTCGAAGATCGCTATTGCATGTCGTTTGAGAATTATCCTGTTGAGATGGAGCGAATCGAAAACGCACAAATTCAGCAATGCGGGATCGATCCAGCAGAGATGGGAGATTCAGAATGAGTGGAATCATCCTTCGTTTGAAGCAAGCTCCCGTGGTGACACTCGAAGCCGAAATCATCACGCCTGATCGTTTCGCTGAAATGTCTCATCAGGAGATTTGCTCCAGCATCGTTTATCACGGAAAGCGACAATTGAGGCTGGATGAATTCTTTGACGTCGAAGGTGAATACAGTGCGAACCTGACGCTGCACGGCGATTTGAATCGGGTTCGTCATGTCGGGCGCGGAATGACAAACGGCTCGGTGTCGATTCACGGTGATATTGGCATGCATCTCGGTGCCCAGATGAAAGGCGGATCCATTGAGGTTTTCGGGAATGCCAGCGACTGGGTGGGTGCTGAGATGTTAGGAGGCAAGATCCACGTTCATGGTGCTGCCGGTCAGCAGGTCGGTGCTGCTTATCGCGGTAGTCTTGCCGGCATGAAAGGCGGTTTGATCATCATTGACGGGTCTGCGGGTATCGAAGTTGGGATGCGGATGCGTCGAGGTACGATCGTGATCGGTGGTCCCGCCAAAGATTTTGTGGGGCTTCAGATGAAAGGTGGCACCATCATCTTGAGGGAAGGTGCAGAAATACGTTCGGGAGCTTGGATGCAGCGAGGCACGATTATTTCTCTCAAGCCGCTTTCGATGATGCCGACTTTTGCAGAAAGTGGACGTTTCAATCCGACCTTTGTATCCGTTTACTCGCGATTGTTAAAACCTCATGGCTGTGAACTTCCCAATGATCAATCTGCTGGCTATTACCAACGTTATGCGGGAGACCGTGCCGTTCCGGGAAAAGGCGAGATCCTTGTATGGAACGATCACGCAACTGAATGATTTGCAAGGGTGATCAAGCAAGATCGATCCGTCCGAGCTAATTTCCCAGCAACCGAGAGCGTTTGGTAGGTGACAGGCTGCTCTTCGTGTTGAGCTCGAAACCCAGAATGAATCTGGATCAGTATGCATCCGTCGATGCTTGATCTGCATCGTCACCAAGGACACCCGCATGGTGTCGCCCTGTTGCCTCTTAGGTATTGATTACCTTTCCACGCGGTGGAGCTCAACTTTAAAGTGCAGGGTTGCATTCGGTGGAATGACTGGAGGCTGACCGTTCTCGCCGTAACCAAGCTCCGAGGGGATTTCCAATTCGATCATTCCTCCCTCGCCGATCAACTGCATTCCCTCGGTCCATCCTGGGATCACACTTGCCAGTCGAAAGCTGGTTGACTCAGCACGCCCATATGAGGTGTCAAAAATGGTTCCATCATCGAGCCATCCGGTGTAATCCACTACAACCTGATTGGATCCGATCGGCTTAACGCCGTCGCTTTTTCGCAGTATTCGATATTTGAGGCCGGATTCCGTTTGCGAGAATTCCGTTGGGGCATCCGGATCGATGTCCGATGGGCCACCGCTCTTCGCTCCACAGGAACAAAGAGAAAGAGTCAGCAGGGCTGCGGTGGCGAGAAAAAAAGCTCGGTTCATCGACTTGAGTCTCATGATAGTTGGTTCTTCAAACACAATCGTTGTCCAGTGTACGAATTAGGGGACTTGATGGTTCGTCCCGAGTAGTTCGTTGACCGCGCGATTGGCCACTCGAACGATGTATTTATTGGGTTGATTTTCGAGTGCTTCTTGCAGGGATTTTAGAGCCGGTCGTGCCTGTTCGTCCATTTCATCTAAAACGATCGCTGCCGACAATCTACCCCATTGGTGCTCACTTTTTAACTCTGCACGCAGAAGGTCGAGTGCCATTTCTGTTTCACCTAGCTTGGCAGCGGCTCGAGCGGCCGCAATTCTAACATTTGGAGACGGATCCTTTAATCCGACTATGACAGCTTCCCTTGCTGATTTTGCTGCTGGGCCGATGTTACCGATTCCTGTCATGCACCAGTACCTCGTTGATGCATCGGGCGAGTTTGCCGCTTCGATTAATTCTGGCAACGCCTCGATTCCGTCCGAAGCTTTCGTCGCGATCTGCACTAGCTTTGTCAACGTTTCTTCCATCGATCCGGCCGCGTGATTGTTTGCCGCTGGATGAAGGATTTCGTATCGCGAACCACTCATTCCTTCGATCCTCTCAATTTCTGCTTCGGGCACCAAGCCGATGTCACCGATTTCACGTTGCCATTGAGCTAAGGCATTTCGCATCATCGCGATTGTCTGATCGTATTTGGGATCACCTGCCAAATTATGAATTTCGTGAGGGTCTGTCTGCACATCATAAAGTTCTTCGACGGGTTTTCGATTCGCAGAAAAGAGACGACCAGCTTCACTTAATTGATTGAGTTGCTCGGCACGACGAATCTCTTGCATGGTTGCGCCTTTTTCTGGCGTATTCATGTATTGATAGTACGGCTTCAGTGGTTCGAAGTTGCGTACGTAACGAAAGCGAGTGCCTCGCACCGATCGAATGATGTCGTAGCGTTCATCCATTCGATCTCTAGCGCCAAAGATATATTCTCGGGCAGTTGGCAGATTTGGACCCAAGAAAGCCCGTCCCTGAAAATGTGATGGGATTTGGATTCCGGCAAGATTTAAGGTCGTCGGCGCAAAATCAATTGAACTGATGAGTTGTGTTTCCGTCGATCCCGGAACGCCTTGTTGATCTTCGCGATACTTTGGTGGTAGGCGAATAATCAGCGGAATATGGGTTCCCGATTCATATAGCCAGCGTTTGGCTCGAGGAAGTCCGATGCCGTGATCAGACCAGTAGAAAATGATTGTGTTTTCATATTCGCCCGATTCCTGCAGCTCACGAATGAGTTCGCCCGCCCAATGATCCATCGCGGTGATTAACTCATAGTTTCTTTTCCAGTCTTCTCGAACGATTGGGGTGTCAGGATAGTAGGGTGGTAATGTCGTAAGTGTTGCAGCTAACTGTCGCTCGTTCGATTCTAAAGATCGAGTGACTTGTTTGTACTTTGATTCACTTGCGATTCCACTTTCGTGACATCCGGTGAAGTTGAACACCGCAAAAAACGGTTGGTCGGCGTTTTCTCGATTTTTCCAGTGCGCTCGAGCACCGGACTCATTCCAAATCTTCTTGGGGGATGGCTCGGTGAACTGGTAGTCCGTTTTACTATTGTTGGTGCAAAAATAACCGGCATCTTTCATGAGCATGGGAAATGGTTCCAGCCAGTCCGGTAATTTCGCATCACATCTCATGTGATGGGTGCCGATGCTATTTTGATACATGCCGGTAATGATTCCCGAGCGACAAGGCGCACAAACTCCGGCTGTGGTGTACGCGTGCGTATAGCGAACTCCTTCTTTTGCCAATGCATCTAGGTTCGGAGTGATGGCATGCGGGTCACCATAGCAGCCCAAGTGTGGGCTGATGTCTTCACACGAAATCCACAGGATGTTGGGGCGTGAATCGACAGCGTAAGTGTTCACGCAGAGGTTCACGCATAACGAAAAACAGATCGCGGTGGTCAACACAATGAATCTTGTAGCCATATTCACGAATGGTTGTTAGAGATTGGGCGAGGTGCTAGGTCAGCAGAGTTCAGTGGAGATATCGGAGATTCTATTTTTGACAGAAATGTAATTCACCGTGGGTGAATTTCTCCGATAAGAGTCGCTATCTTTCCGGCAAGGGAATTTACCGATCCCTTTCCATCGGGATGTAAGCGACTGCTCAAAAACACGAAAACAATTTCTTTCGCAGGGTCAATCCATAGTACGGTTCCTGTAAATCCTCCATGACCAAATGCTTCTTCAGATAATGTCGATCCACGATTGCTGGAGTAGGGAGATTGATGATCCCAGCCATATGTGCGAGTGCCGCGAGGCACCTCTCGCGGTTGAATCATTAACTGAAAGGTTTCTTCGTTCATCACTTGCGGATGACGTTTGCCTCGATGCAACATGCTTTGTCCAAACTTGGCTAAGTCTTTCGCGGTAGAGAAAAGTCCCGCATGCCCTGCAATGCCACCAAGAAGATACGCGCGAGGGTCGTGGACTTCGCCTCTCATCCATCGGTTATCTCGTTTTTCAGTAGCGGCTGATTTAAGCTTGAGTTCCTGATTAGGGAGAAAACCCGTTTCAGTCATCGCCAAAGGTTTGAATATCTTATTTCGGCTGAAATCATCTAGCGTTTCGCCACTCACGCGTTCAACCAGTTTTCCCAGAACGATGAAACCCACATCGCTGTACATGAAACGCTCTCCGCGTTTCGCAGACATCCCTAGTTCACAGATTCTTGTCCACGCAAGGTCCGGCCCCTGTTGATAATCACGTAAAGAGTTATCAGGAATCAAGCCGCCTGTGTGGAGCAAGAGTTCTGAGATCAGGATCGATTCCTTGCCGTTTCCTTTGAATTCAGGCAGGTACTGAGAAACAGGTCGATTCAGATCGATTTTCTTTTGCTGCACCAGATGCATCACCGATGTAGCAGTCGCAACAGGTTTTGTGATCGAAGCAAGATCAAAGAGCGTATCTATGGTCATTGGTTCTGATGTCTGTTCAATTAGCCGATTACCGTACGCTTTTTCGAAAAGAATTTGATCCTTGTTTGCGACCAAGACGACTGCACCCGACATCTGACCATCCGCAATCCCCTGCTCGACGATTTGGTCAATGGCGGAGGCGTTTTCGCGTGTGAACCGAATATCCGCGAAACATTTGCCAGCGAAGCATGAGCCTACTGAGATTCCGACACATAACAAAATGAATCGTAAAGATTGAGATTTCACGGGCTGTCCTCAAAGAGACACTAGCATCAGAAAAGCGTTGATTTTAGCAACTCGGACGGTGACGCGATTAGATTTTGCACAATCCAGAGTGATCGTTTGCTCAGCGTTGCATTTCTACAGCTTCTTTTGCCGGTGGAAAGACACGATAGGGATGCCATCGTCCACTTTTGCGGCGAAGAATCGCGAAGAGTTCTCCGTTTTCCCCAACTGCTGCGACTTCTTGCGAAGTGCTTTCCGGTTGACTCGAATCCGTTTCTTTATCGTTTTGTAGGTGGATTTTCTGGTTGTTTTCTCCGCCGATGAGTTCCCCATCAATGAACTGACCAAAATAAATTTTGGGTACGTCAGATGGTGGGATCACGATTCGAGACAGGTGCTCAACCGCCATACTAGCTGGTAGCAGATGTTGAGAGAGATCATCGTGCTGGATTGTCTGGAGATCGATTGCATGTTGACCGTGAAAAGGGCCCACCGAGGATCTTCGAAGGGAAGTCATAATGGCGCATGATCCGCTTTGTTTCGCGAGATCAGATCCAATCGAGCGAACATAAGTACCCGATCCACACTCAATCGAGAGCCTCATTATCGGGTGATCATAATGGTCGACCACTACGGAGTAGATTTGCACTTTGCGACTGGGCATCTGAAAGACTTCGCCATCTCGCGCCCGTTGGTACGCTCGCTTACCGTTAACATGAATTGCAGAGTAGGCTGATGGGGTTTGCAATACGGTTCCGACCATTCGGGCCGCCGATTCTTCAATGCTCAATCGGTCGGGGACGGGCAGGTCGGGGTGTCGAGTGATTTCCGTTTCCGTGTCTTGTGACGGGCTATCTTCACCCAGCCGAAACTCACCGGTGTACGACTTGGAATATGCTTGGACCTGAGTGACGAGTCGAGCTGCTGCTCCGATGCCCAATACCAGAACACCTTCTGCGATGGGATCGAGAGTTCCCGCGTGCCCGACTTTGATTTTCCGCAATCGTCTCTGGACTTGATTGACTAAGTCTCGAGATGTCATACCTGGTGGCTTGTAGCAATTCAGAAATCCGAACCACGTCATGTTTGTTTAACTACTCGACGAAATCAATGAGAATCGAACCTTTCGATCCATGCTCGATTCACCCCAGCTGAGGGCTTCTCCGATGGATTGGACTCCGATAGTCTTACACCGTAATGCTGATTGATGCGAGGGTTGTGAAAGAGATCCCCAGCAGGTTGTGGATCAGGCTAAGTGACAAGTTTTTTTACCTGAGTTGATAAAGTGATGTCAAAACAGAACGAAACGATCCTGCTGAAAGGTAACCGATTTGACGTCCACATGATGCACCTCAAGGGTAGCGATGGAAAGGTCTATCAACGCGAGGTGATTCGGCATCCCGGAGCGGTGGTTCTGATACCGATGCTTGATGAAGATACGATCGTGTTGATTGAAAACACGCGTCCCACCGTAGGAGAGACGTTGTTGGAATTGCCAGCTGGGACAATGGAATGGAACGAGAATCCAGAGTCGACCGCTAAACGCGAGCTGGCCGAAGAAACTGGGTATCGTGCCGAGACGTACACGCTACTTCATCAGTTTTATTCTGCCCCCGGGATTAGCGATGAATTGATGTATTTGTACGCCGTCAAAGATCTGAGTCCTGGCGACCATAATCGAGAAGCTGTTGAGAGAATTGAGAATCGGATTGCTACCCGTTCAGAGATTTTGAGATGGATTGAAGAAGGGAAAATTCGAGATGGGAAGACACTGATAGGACTCTACGCTTTTTTGCATTCTTCCAAGTTCTAGTAAAATTTACTTTCTTGGGATCCATTCAATTCCACCACACCATCAATATCGTTTTGGTTTCGCTTGCTGATGCAAGCCACAGATTCGTGGCGATTTGTTGCTGCATTGCTCAGCCCGTCATCTACCTCTTGAGTTGCAAGAGTCAGCTAGGGTGATGAAGACGCGTGACACCGAAGAATTCTTCTGATTATCGAACCAGTCTCCAGCACCGATGGATGCGTCGATTGCGAAAATCTTCGGGAACCGTTTGCCGTGAAATTTCGTGTGCTTCGGCTAAACCAAGATTTTCCGGCGCGAATTTGAAGCGTCTAAAGTTTGTTGAAAAATAAATCACACCGCCCGGCGTAACGAGCGGAAGCACATGACGCAGTAATTCTTCGGCTTGCCCTTGAACGGTCCAGTCATTTTCAGTGCGTTTGCTATTCGAAAAGGTGGGCGGGTCAATGACAACCAAGTCATAGCTCGGACGTTTTGGATGGTCTTGGATAAACTGCAACACATCCTTTGCAATGAATTGGTGTTGATCGCCATGAAGGCGATTCAATTCCAGATTCGCCTTCGCCCACTCTAGGTAATTTCGAGAAAGATCAACGCTCACGGAACGACTCGCTCCGCCATCTGCTGCATAAACGGTGAAAGATCCGGTATAGCAAAAGAGGTTGAGGAAGCTTTTTCCTTTTGCCTGATCACGTACCATTCCGCGAGTAACGCGATGGTCTAGAAAGAGTCCGGTGTCAACGTAATCTGCAAGATTGACAAGGAACTTTAGTCCTCCCTCTTGAACTTCTTTACGCGTGAATGTTTCCGCAACCTTGTCGTGTTGGTTTTTCCCTTTCTGTCTTTCTCTGCGTTTGAGATAAACATTTTCTGCTCGAATCTCTAGACAGTTTGCCGCTGTCGTCCCCATCAGCTCCAGCCAATTGGCATGTTCAGCGATGTCTCGTTCGTGCGGACGTTCGTATTCGGTGATATGAATGCAGTCTTCGTAAAGATCAACGACTAAAGGGATTTCCGGAATATCACGTTCATAAATCCGATAGCACGTGATGCCACGTTTCGATGGCCATCGTCTTAAATGTTTGGCTCGTTTGCGAATCCGGCTCGCAAATAATGTGGCTTGTTCGCGAGATTTCGCAGAAAGTTCGCCAAAGGCCGCCGGTCCCGACGCATGCTCATAACGCGGTTCTTGATGATTCGCTGCTGGGTTCGGTTTTGGCTCGGATGGGGATGATCTATCAGTTTTTTCTGCAAAAGAAAAATCCGTCCGTTTAAGACTGCTAGGGGCAGCGTTTACGTTGGTGCTCTGCGGTGATTTTGATTCTTGATCAATTTGGCTAGGAGCGACCTCCAAATTTTCACTCAGGGGAGTCGCTCGCTGGGGTGTGTTTTTAGAAATAGCTACCGGCGGTTGATCGACAAGCGAATCATCCGAGGAAAGATTAGAGGGGGAAGGATGATTGTTCAGTGGGTTGGTGACAGGTTTTGGGCCGTGAAATTGAAAATACGTCATCGAATCTCGACCGCTGTAAAGTTTACGGCGTCGATCCGCCGGTCGACCGAGCAGAGCTTCGAGTTGTCTGAAGTCAGTGAAGACATAGTGCGACCAAGTCGGTAGTCGCCGAAATAGATCAGGTAGTTGCCGATAGTAGTCGTCTCGGTCCCGCGTGTACTGGAATTTTTCTCCCAGAATTGGCACGGTGATCAGACAGCCGAAGCGTTTCTGATTTCTGATTTCGTGAAGCTCTTTGCACTCAAAGTGAATGGATTGATGAACTCCGAATTTATCGGCACTCGAACGCGCCTGATGCAAAATCCGCGGGTCCGTGTCGTTAGCGATGATCCGTGTTTCAAGACTCGTGAGACGCTGGTTGTTGGATTCGGATCGTAATTCTTTTGCAACGTTTTCATGATCTTCAGACCATTCCTCGCATGCAAATGATCGATTGAATCCTGGGGGGATATTCATCCCGATCATTGCTGCTTCGATCGCAATGGTGCCGCCACGGCAATAGGGATCGATCATGGGACGGCCATTCTTCCAGTAGCTTAGCATGACCAGTGCAGCGGCCAGCGTTTCTTTGATTTGTGGGGCGGAACCTCGCTCGTGGTAGCCTCGCCGGTGTAGTCCGATTCCTGACGTGTCGAGGGTGAGGGTCGCGATATCTTTTAAGATCGTGAAGTCAACTCGATAAGCGGATCCATTTTCCGGTAGGGCAGTACATGAATAGTCCCTGATCAGTGATTCCGCGATCGCTCGTTTGATGGATCGCTGGCATGCCGGAACACTCGTCAGTTGCGAGCGAATACAGCGTCCATTAACGGGGAACTGACCTTGTTGATGAATGAAGGGCGTCCAGTCGATTGCTCGGGTTGATTCGAATAACGCATCAAAGTCACCTGCGGCGAACTCTGCGATCTTGATCAAGATTCGATCTGCTGTACGTAGCCAAAGATTCGTTCGGAGAATATCGCGACTTGTACCTTCAAACGCTATGCGACCTGGTTCGACAATCCTGGCCGAATAGCCAAGTGCTTCTAGTTCTCGGCGCACAAGGGCTTCGAGGCCAAAAGCACTGGTGGCGACAAGTTGGTAAACGGTGCGATCGAAATCTTTTTTCATCAATACAGCTGTGGCCAATCAATTTGTTTTTCGGCGTTTTTGAGTAGGGATCCACCGATCGGTTTATCTTGTTTCGACGCGAATCCGCAAAGGAATGCATCACTCTCGTTGTGGCCCACATTCGACCAGAAACAAATCGCTAGATTTACTACAGCAGTTTGCTAGGTGTCTAAAACTCGTGGAAGCTGTATCGACCCGGCGAATAAGGTACTAATGAATCCAGGTACCAACGAATCTAGGTACCAACGAACATAGGTACCAGCTTAGGCCTCGTGACACTTGAATTCATGGCCAGTCTGCTGGGGCTACTCCTAGGTGATCACCGGATTCACTCGGCTTTTTTTTACACTCGATCCGCGACGTTATTCGACATGCTACTCTGTTTTTCGGCAAGAAATGATTTTGGTTTGAAAACCGTTTTTAACCGAATAGTCGGATGGGGACTTACCTTCGGATGTTCGGTTGGGGCGATGGATCAAAACCCTTGCCGCTTCATTTGGTTGGCTATCGATCGTACTTGCAAAAAAACGGATGACTCAAAACACTTCGGCATTTCAGTTTGTAGCAGGTTCTCGGACTGTGATGCCTGTGGAATAATGCTGAATTATTCCAGATGAATGTTTTGAGTGCTGCCAGCTTTTAACCCACCGATTCCACTGTGATCCAAATGAAATCTCTTTTGCCAATCATTGATTCAGGTCAGGAAACCGGTTTGGTGCCTTCTTTCGCCAGTCGGATTCTTGAAGAGTCGATTGAGATGACGCGTCATACACTGACCGACTTGCAGATTAATCTTGGAAAGTTGTGTAATCAGGCTTGTACCCACTGTCATGTGGAGGCTGGGCCCACCAAAGTTCGCGAGAATATGGATCGACCTACCGCGGCGAGAATCATGGAGCTAGCTGGTGCATGCGGCACCATTCAGACCGTCGACCTAACCGGGGGCGCACCTGAACTGAATCCAAACTTTCGGGAAATGGTCGAGTCATTTCGCTCGCGCGATCTTCGTGTCATTGATCGGTGTAATTTGACAGTTTTGTTCGAAACGGGGATGGAATGGTTGTCGGATTTTTTGATGCGTCAGCGAGTGGATGTGGTCGCATCTCTCCCGTGTTACTTGGAAGATAATGTCGACAAACAGCGTGGATCAGGTGTGTTTCAAAAAAGCATCGATGGATTGAGGCTTTTGAACTCGCTGGGATTCGGGCAAAAAGATACCGGTTTGCGATTGGATTTGGTGTTCAATCCGAACGGGGCTAGTTTGCCCCCTGATCAAAGCACACTGGAAATCGCTTACAAGAAAGAGCTCGCTGCGCGATATGGAATTGTCTTCAACCATCTTCTCACGATTACTAATTTGCCCGTAAAACGCTTTGCGCGATTCTTGGAGAAGCGTGGGGATTTAGAAGGTTATTTTCAGTTGCTTGAACGCAGTTTTAATCGCCATGCTGCCGACCAGGTTATGTGTAAATCTCTTGTTTCCATCAGTTGGGATGGAAAAGTATACGATTGTGATTTCAATCAGATGTTGGGTATAAGCGATCAAGGCAGAATCCCGCTGTCTATCTGGGATTTAAACCGGCTAGACGATTTGATTGGCAAGTCAATTTGCGTGGCGGATCACTGTTACGCTTGCACCGCTGGTGCGGGAAGCAGTTGCGGTGGAGCGATTACCGTTTAACATCAAGCAGACCGAAAGAGTGTCGGGGAAAAGGGCATCATGTGAGCTTGAATGCCTGCCAACACCGTTTAACGAATTGACGTCGAGTTTATTTTTTTTAGTTGTGGCTTTAATGCGAATGCTTGATTCGCATCAAAGGAACTTTGAGGAATCGGAATGGCTAGTGACAATAAAACTATCGATGTGGTTCACGCGGTTGAGGAACGTTACTCCGAGGCCGCAGAGCAACGCGAGGCTTCTTTGTGTTGTCCAGTCGATTATGACGCAAAGTATCTTCAGGTGATTCCAGAGGAAGTGATTGAGCGTGATTACGGCTGTGGGGATCCATCGAAGTACCTATTGCCTGGGGAGACCGTTCTTGATCTAGGTAGCGGTGGTGGAAAGATCTGCTTCATCGCATCGCAAGTTGTCGGTGAAGGTGGACGAGTGATTGGTGTCGATATGAATGATTCGATGCTTGATCTTGCTAGACGCAGCCAGGCGGTCGTCGCCGAGAAAATCGGTTATTCAAATGTGGAGTTCAGGCGAGGTAAAATTCAGGACCTTGCAATTGATCGCGATGAGGCACAGGAATATTTGGCAAAGAACCCTGTAGCAAGCGAGGTTGATCTTAGAAAGTTTGAGTCATATCTGGATGAGATGCGATCCAATCGCCCCATGATTGCGGATAACTCTATCGATGTAGTGGTCAGTAATTGTGTTCTCAATCTTGTTGATTCTCGAGAAAAAGAACAGCTGTTTCGTGAGTTGTATCGAGTGCTGAAACCCGGCGGGCGCGCGGTCATTAGCGATATCGTGAGTGATGAATTGGTTCCGCTGGAAATGCAGAATGATGCGGAGTTATGGAGTGGCTGTATTTCTGGCGCTTTTCAGGAACAGGAGTTTCTGCGGGCATTTGAGAATGCGGGTTTTAGTGGCATTGAAATAGCTGTTTATCAAGAAAAACCTTGGCAGGTCGTTCAAGGGATCGAGTTTCGTTCTGTCACTGTAATCGCCTACAAAGAAGAGGTGGGTTCATGTGATGACTATCATGAAGCAGTGATTTATCGAGGCCCTTTTGCTGAGGTGATTGATGACGATGGTCATGTCTATCGTCGTGGTCAGCGCGGAAAGGTCTGTCGAAGTACTTTTCAAAAGATGGGAAAGCAGCCGTATCGCGACAGCTTTATTCTTGTAGCACCTCGGCATGAGGTCAAAGCGAGTGAGGCGAAACCGATGGAATGTATCGGCGAGGAACGCAAGCCAAGTGAAACCAAGGGCAAGGGTTATAACCTTACGATTTTGGGGGATTCTTGTTGCGAGCCTGGTGAGTGCTGCTAGATGGATCTTGATTTAACCCAGGGTTCTGCTTTAGTCACTGGTGCAGCAAACGGAATTGGTCTCGCCATTGCTGAGCAGTTTGCTCGTGATGGATGTGCCTTACATCTATGGGATCACTCTCCGACTGTCACGCAGGTTGCTCGCAACATTTCCGATCAGTTTTCTGTCGCGGTGACTGCGACTCGAGTTGATGTCTCGGTGGAAACAGAAGTCAACGAGGCGGTTCGGCAAGTCGTTGATTCAGACTTGCCTTCGGTCAATTATGTGGTTCATGCAGCAGCTGTTGGTTCGGGTCGATTTGGTTTTCCGTTTACGAATCTAAGGCCAACTGATTGGGTCAAACCACTTCAAGTCAACATGATGGGAATGGTTCATGTTGCACATGCGATTGCTCCATTGTTTGTAAGTCAGGGGGGCGGTAGCTTTGTTTTTATCGGATCCGTTGCTGGTCAAGTAGGTTCTCAAACGGATCCGCCATACAGTGCGACAAAGGCAGCGAATTTAAATTTCATGCAGTGCATGGCCAAGGATCTAGCCAAACATCGTGTTCGGGTGAATATGGTGTGTCCGGGGATGGTCAAGACCGAGCTGAATCAAGCGGTTTGGCAAAGTTGGCTACGGCAGCAGGGTGATGACCAAGCGATGAGTTACGAGGAATGGGCGGAAGAGAAGATTCTCGCTCTGATACCACTCGGTCGTTGGCAGACTGCTGAGGATGTCGCCAATGCCGTGCTGTTTCTTTCCTCTGAGCGTGCGGGTCAAATCACCGGACAGATCATCAATGTGGATGGCGGATACGTCATGCACTGGTGATGGTTTCGGCGGTTTTCTAGTGACTCTTCAGGCTATCGCTTCTGAAATTCGTTATGCTTACCCTCGACGGCGGTTTTCACGCCGAGAATATTCTGTTTTGAATTTGTTTAATGAATGGTGGATTGATGCGAAAACGTTTTGCGATGTTTTGGGGTAGTCTCTTGCTCTTAGCTTCGGCAGTTGTCGCTGCGGGGCCAGCGGGTGCCGTGTTTACCGATCCCGCTAAGGCTGGTGAGGATTACCAGATCCAAGGCGAATATCTCGGTGAGATTCGGACTCAGGATGGAAGTCAAAAGATTGGTGTGCAGGTGATTGCGCTAGGCAACGGTAAGTTCAATGTTGTCGGGCACACCGGTGGATTACCCGGTGATGGTTGGAGTCGCGGGGATGATCGGAATGAATTAGAAGTTCAATCCGAAAACGGCGGTTTCATTTTTCCTGTCGGTGATGCTCTTGTTTCACTCAATGACGGAAAAATTAGCGTCGAATACGATGGTCAGTTGCTTGGTGTGTTGGAGAAGGTTGAACGAAAGAGTCCTACATTGGGTAAAGAGCCACCGGCCGGAGCGATGGTTCTTTTTGACGGAAGTGGGATCGATCAGTTCAACGATGCCGAATTGATCGAAGGAAAATGGCTTGGAGCCACAAACGTATGGTCCAAAGAAAAGTTTGGTGACCATCATCTCCACATTGAGTTCAGAACGCCGTTTATGCCAGAGGCTCGTGGGCAAGCTCGAGGAAACAGTGGCGTGTACATGCAAAGTCGTTACGAATTGCAGGTGTTAGACTCGTTTGGACTTGAAGGAAAAGATAACGAATGTGGTGGGATTTATTCGATCTCGCAGCCAGACGTCAATATGTGCTTTCCACCGCTGGCTTGGCAGACCTATGACATCGACTTCACTGCTGCTCGCTATACCAATGGCGAAAAAACGTCAAATGCTCGAGTGACGATTCGGCACAACGGCGTGCTGATTCATGATGATCGTGAGTTGGCTCATGGGACTCCCGGTAGAAACGGAGAAGGTCCAGATCTTGATTCACTGTTTCTACAAAATCATGGAAATCCTGTAGTGTTTAGGAACATTTGGGTCTTGAAAAAATAGTGTCTTAGCTCGGTGCAGATGTTGGCCGGATGAAAGCACAAAAGTATTGAAACAATTTCTACTTCTCAGTCATGGTTCGGAGTTATTTATGTTGATGAAAAGCGTTTTGAGTTCGCTGGTGATCGCCGGTTTAGTGGTTAGCTTTGGGGTAACAGCAGAGGATGCAGCTAAAGCACAGCACGGTGAGCACGCACATCACGGCGATCACAATCTTCCAACGCTCGGTGTTGCAGTGATCACCCCAACCAAGGGCAACAAGGTTCGTGGTACTCTTCGTCTTGTTCAAAAAGGTGATGAGATCAAAATCACGGGTAAAATCAATCAATTGACCCCCGGCGAACATGGTTTCCACATTCATGAATTTGGTGACCAACGCGGCGGTGATGGGAAAGCAACCGGCGGACATTACAATCCAACCGGACATGATCACGGTGCACCAGGTGCTCACAGTCACTCGGGTGACCTCGGCAACATCACTGCGGATGCTGAAGGAGTCGCTCAGGTAAATGTCACGATGAAAGGCACACCGTTGCACTTCGTGCTAGGGCGAGCATTTGTTGTGCACGCTGGTAAAGACGATCTCAAGAGTCAACCATCCGGAGATGCCGGAGCTCGCGTCGCAACGGGGATCATTGCAATTGGCAACCCAGAGTTTGTTTATAAAAAAACCGAGTAGTACTGGATTGTATTTTTTCAGATCAGAAAGCAGATTCTTTATTGTGATCTGAAATCCCAATCTGCTTTTAGGCAAAATAGAAGGCGACCCAATGTGGTCGCCTTTTTTCATGGGTAGGATCGTGTGCTCGCTCGCGCCGTGGTTTCTAAGGGGCGCCGGAGAATTCAATCGAACGGGTGCAGGACAAACGGCTCCGGATCGCCCTGACGAAGTAGGTAGCATGAATCAGCTGGCAAGTCGCCAAAGTTCTCGATTGAACCATCCGCCCAGGTGACAATTACATCGGTAACGGCTGTCTGATCATAGACACCTGCAATCAATGTTTTTTCATTGCTGCAGAAATAGCCATCACCCGATAAGATCCAGAGTGCGCGACTTTCTTCTCCCACCTTGAAGCGAACCACAGCTCCCACCGCATCCCGGCTGGAGCGAGTCGCAGTGAGTCGAAAACCGATGCGATGGTTGGTATCGGTGCTTTCATTCAAAAGTAAGCGGATCTGCTCGTTCATATGCGTGATAAAGACATCATTGCGTCCGTCTCGATTAACGTCGGTTGTCCAAAGTGCACGACCGACATGGGGTAACGCGAAGTATTCACCCCAATGATCGTCATCAAGAAGATCAAATTTTCCCTCGCCGTTACGGCGAAAGATTTGAAGTGGCAGGTCATAGTCGGGGACATCGGGACTATCAAAATCTCCGATGTGTCCGTTTGTGACAATGATCTCCTCGACTCCGTCATTTTCGATATCGATAGCCTGTGTGCCAAAGCCAATCAACGGCACCGTCGGTTCAACCAGTCCAAGTCTGCTGGTTTCATCTTTCCAAAGACCAGGGGCAACTTGCTCGTAGTACACGTTGTACTCTCGACCGAATCCGGTTACGTAAAAATCGAGGTCGCCGTCATGATCAAAATCGCAACTGGCGATTCCCATCGATGCCTGGGGTCGAGACATCCCATCCAGTGCGACTCCGGCAACACCCGCTGTTTCGGAAAGTCCAAATACTTCGCCGCTGATTTGGGTGTAATAAGCATTCCGTGACATGTCATTAGCCACTAATATCCCCGACGCGTGACTGGCAAGCTTTCCGGCGACAATCCCGAGTCCACGACCTGGTAGAGGCTCACCAATCCAAGCTTCGGTTACGTTCTCAAATGTTCCATCACCGTTACCGCGAAAGATCATGTCAATGTCAGCAGGGAATTTTAGCGGGTGGCAGGGGCCCGGCTCACCTGCTTCGTTTGGGCATGGATCGACGATTTCGGGTATGGGTTTACAATAGTTGACGACGAATAGATCTGTGATCGAGTCCTTGTTAATGTCGGCGAAACAGGCAGATGAAGACCAGGCATGTTCTGTGTCGCCAGAAAGTACGTCGCTGCAGTCGGTGTAAGTGCCGTCGCCATTATTTCTAAGTAACTTGTTAGGACCAAGGTTGGCAAAAAACAGGTCGGGAAATCCGTCCTCGTTGTAATCGCCGACCGCGACTCCTTGGCCAAAACTGCTGTCCGCTACATTACTCAGCGATGATACGTCAGCAAAGCGTCGTCCAAGATTGCGAAGAAGGTTATTCGGTTTAGAGTTCAGTTGGAGCATGCTGCCAGCAGCATTCATGATGAGCAGGTCTGAGTGGCCGTCGAGATCGAAGTCGACACTACCGCCCCCGGCGCCAGTGGACCGGATTAAGGGAGCGACTCTCGCATCATCCGGTGAGTTATCTTTGCCATAATCTTTGAGGCCCCACTCATGGCTGCGATCCGATAAGCGTAGAGAGTCCGATGAGAGTGATTTTGGGATGGTTTTGACATTTTCTTTTTTAGTAATTCCCGATTCGAAGTTAGGCAAAGGAATCATGGAGTAATCGAGCTGGAAAACATCCGCTTGCTTTGCTTGCCATTCTGGATTGACGCGGAGTTTTTGAATGATCTTATTTCGCGTGTCTTCGATGTCAGAGGCGAGATCCTCGGGCAAGGTTGACGCGATTGCCCACCAGGCTTCGGCAGCCCAAGGTCGTCCAATCTCTAAAAGTTGCCTTGCAATGTTGATCGCTTCCGTTTGGCTGGTTCTTGTCCCTGCCGCAAAGTGGTTAAACCGCTCGCGGAAAATTTGTAGCTGATTGGAGTATTCCGTGATCAGTTGGATGTGCTGATCAGAAACTCCCAGCGATTGGCCGAGTGGTTGACCTTTGATTTGCTGAAGATTGATGGCAAGACGACTCCATGCCATGCTGTTGGCCGGGTTTCGCATGCATGCTTCCCAGTAGCCGCGAATCGCTCGATCGATGTTTCCGTTTTCTGCCGATAAATCGCCCATGGCGATCCAGTAGTCGGAGTAATCTTCACAGCCAGCGGGCGCACGGTCATACCAAGCAGGCATCTCGTCCCAGCGAGCTTGGGCCGCGAGCACACGACCATAGGTGGCGTAGGCGGGCGCAAAGTCGGGATGCTGGTCGATGATCTCCTCTAAAATTTTTGCAGCTTCGGGAATCTCTCGTCTGTAGAGATGCAAAAAAGCGTTTCCAAATTTGACGCGGTAATCATTCGGGTTCCGCTCGAAAATTGTGTTGATGGTGTTCACCGACATGCGGCGAGTGGAGGTGTCAGTCGTTGCAAAGAGTAATTGCAGATCGAAGTTACGAGATTGAAAAAGTACCTTTAGGTGCTCGGGTAGCTTTTCGGTTCGTTGGAGTTCGCTCAAAAATCCGACCAGCATTCTTCGTTGCTGGTGTTCATCGGGAAATGCTTCCAATGACTGCTCGAGAAGCGAAACGGCCTCGTAAATCTCACCAACGTTGATGAGACCTTGAACGGCATCGTTGACTCGTGATGCCGGGCGAAAACCACTCACCTTTGCAGCGCTCACTAGTAGTTCGGCGGCCTCTTTCTCTTTACCCGACCTTGCCGTGATTAACGCCACTTTTGTGATTAGATCTGGATCGTCAGGATTGGCAATCAGTACTTGCTTCGAATACTGTTCCGCAGTTTCCCAGTCATTACTGCGAATCGCTCGTAACATCTTCTCGGTTGGATCCTTGGCGGTTGCTGGGTCGCCAGATCTAGTTTTAATTGTGTTTGGATCCTCAGGGTTGCAGCCAATCGTGCTTGCTAAAGCAAATATCATGAAGATGCATGGAATCCATTTCATGATTCGTTTCCATCCCCAAGCATTGCTCACAATCGACAACCCGCGGATCGATCGCGTTGTCCTTTGGGTTTGGGGAGAGAGGGTCATTTTAAATGTGTGGTTGTCGCGAAACGTGAATGATTGGATCGTTGGGTGACTACGTATCTACGCGAGAATCGGTTCTACCACGTTAGCGGATCGCCCGGCTGACAAGACTTGTTCTTGTCCATTGTGAAGGAAGATCAAGTCATTGATGTCGATACCAAAAAGGTGCATCAGTGTTGCCTGGTAATCATTCGGCGTGACAATATTGTCGACTGCTTTGTGTCCGAATTCATCGGTTGCACCATGGATCATTCCGGGGCGGATTCCACCACCCGCTAGCCAAATACTGAAACCCTGACCATTATGATCACGTCCATGTTTTTCCGGTGCGCCTTGGTTTTGGGTAACCGGTAGCCGTCCAATCTCGCCTCCCCAATGCACAATCACCTCGTCCAGCATGCCGCGTTGTTTCAGGTCTTTGACAAGGGCTGCCGATGGCTGATCTGTTTTCTTGCAAATTGATGGAAGCCCTGTGCCGATGTTGCTGTGGTTGTCCCAAGGTTGTCCGTTAAGAAATAACTGTACAAATCTTACACCACGTTCAACTAATCTCCTTGCAATCAAACAGCGAGTTCCGTATTCCCGAGTTTCGTCTCGATCGAGACCATACATTTCGTGCGTGTATTTAGATTCTTGATTGATGTCTAACGCGTCGGTTGCTGCGATCTGCATTTTCGCGGCTAATTCGTAGCTCGCGATCCTTGCCTGTAACTCACTGTTGTTTGAAAATTGTTCCGCGTGACGCTGATTAATCGAGTTCAAAAATGCGAGGTTTTGTTGTTGAGGAATTCCTTGCAAGTGGGCAGGTGCATTCAGGTTCAGGATTCGTGGTTCTTTTGGACGCAGAACCGTTCCTTGGTAGAGTGCCGGCATGAATCCGCTGGACCAGTTGTTCGTGCTGTCGACTGGCGGTCCACCCGGGTCGGTCAGCACCATGTAGGCAGGAAGGTTTTGTGTTTCACACCCAAGTGCGTAAAGCAGCCAAGATGCCATGTGGGGGCGGCCGAGGACACCGGGGATTCCTCCGTGGAAATAGCGAATCGAAACTTCATGCCCGTTGGCGCCAGTATGCATACTGCGTATCAAACAGATGTCATCAACAATAGTACTGGTGTGCGGTAGCAGTTCCGAGATTTCCGTCCCACACTGACCGTGCTTTTGGAATTTCCAAGGGCTACCCATCAATGTTTTACTTGCTTCGTTAACAAAGCTGTAGCCAACTTCGCCCTGGTATTCGGTTCCGTTAAATTTTGTGAGTTCAGGCTTGGGGTCGGTCAGATCCATGTGTGATGGACCACCGTGTTGAAAAAGCGAGATCATCGCCTTCGCAGTGGCTGGCTTTGGAGGTGTTTTGGGCGCAAGGTCGAAACTCTGTCGATTCTTGGGTAAAAGTTTTGTCTTTGCGGTCGCCTCGTTTTGATTCAGCATCCAAGCCAACGCTAATCCACCAATCCCTAGCGAGTTGTGTCGAAGAAATTGACGGCGGTTTTCCGCAAAGGATGGTTGCGATGAGTTATTCGACATAAAGGAACTCATTTGAACTTAAGAGCATTTGGCAAAGATTCGTCACGCACTGCCTAACGGTTGATGTCTCGCTATCGAAGGTCGAGGACGCGTTTGCAATTCTGATTTGATCGCCAATAAATTGCATCGATTGATTCAATTCCTCGTGGCTTGGCGATCGCTGATAAACTATCTCCCATGCTCTTTGGATTTGGCCGGGAATCAAGTCCACGGAATCCTCGGGACCCGAGAAATCCCTATCGGACTTTGCGGTTAGTTGGCTCGACGCACCCTCGTTGATCTTGATCGTTACGATCCAGTTGAACGAATCGGACGTGTTGGATTCCATCGATTCTGTCACGAAGTCGATGGAATCACCGGCCTCAACCATCACCTGCTTGACGGGAGTTGCTGTACCGCCTTCCTTGATCTCCCATGATCCTAACAAACCATGGCGATCGGAAACGATTCTCCCGCGGACGCCATCACCATTCGGGGATCCATGTGAGAGAGTCCCCTCAATTTTGGCAGTCCCAGAAACCGGCGACCGCCAGCGTCGAATCACGCTACGAGCAGGCGAATCTGGGTGGCCACCGTTTCGATTGAGTAGTACCCATCCATTGTCGGCGTCTGGAAGTGCTTGTCCCGCTTGCCACTGGTTGCCCGTCCAATGGTTCAGTGGTTGAAAGTTTTTGATTCGGTTGGTGGTCTGATCGAATTGACCAAAGCCGTAGCTCCAATGTGACTTTTTCGGCTCAGGAACATTGGGAGTCGATTGTAAGTTTTCGGCAGGAATCGGTTTTGCTTCGTCCGCAACGCGGTTTGCCAGTGCTGCGGCTTGGTTGAGAACGAATTCACCGTTTAGCATCAGTAACGATTGTGTCGCGACCGTTGAATTGACTCGTATCTCGCAGTTGGTTTCCATGACAGGTGCGTCAAAGGTTTGAAGAATCGATACTGGCTTGGTGCGACGAGACTGGATGTACAAACTTCTGCGGCCGCTTGGTCCATCGACCACCACCGATCCCGTTTCATCTTCTTTGATGTTAATCGGTTTTCCGCCAATCGAGTCGTCGAGTGTACCACTGACCTTTAAAATCGAGTCCCGAACCGCTTCCGCATCGAGTCGAATGAGTTCCGAAAACGAGTAACGATAATCCCGCAGCAGAACTTTGGCCGCAGCCGATAAATCGGTTGCTTCGTTGACCAATGCAGGATCGACTGGGACTCCTCGGATTTGCCGATAGAGTCGTGACTGCATGATGGTTCGATGAAGGTTTTTAAGACTCCAGTTATTCCTTCTAAATTCATTGGCAACCCAATCGAGTAGCTTTGGATGACTCGGTCGGCTTCCTAGTTTTCCAAAGTCAGCGGGAGTGGTCACGATTCCCAAGCCGAAATGATGCAGCCAGATTCGGTTCGCAATCACTCTGGAAAACAATGGGTGTTCGGGGCTGGTGATCCATTTTGCGAATCCAAGTCGTCTTCCTGTCGAAGGAATCTTTTCGTTGACCGCTTCAAAGGTCGTCAGATTGTCTTCGGGACAAGTGATTTGCAAAGCGTGGGGCAGGACTGTCTGTTTAGGTTGCTGGTAATCGCCGCGATGAAAAAGTTTGGTTTCTGGCGGTGCTTCGCTAGATTCTGTTAATGCGCGAACGAACTGTTCTTCCGGTTTCTTTGATCTGACCTCGTTGATACGTTTGTCAAACTCTTCAAGCTTCGTTTTTGATTCAGGAATATACTGGTAAAGATTGCCAGGCGTGATATTCACACTGGGGTATCGTTTCAATAGATCGACTTGCTCGGGATTACGCTCACCTGCAGGAGTTTGATAGGCCGCCTGTAACGCCGCACGTTGATCCTCTGGTTGACGTTCAAGCTCTTTGGTTAAGGCGTCAGCCATGTAACGATCGAGTTCTTCTTGCTTCTGTTTTGCGATGACTTGAGCTTCCTGTTCAACCATCGCGGCTGCTTCGCGATTGGCTTGAGTGTAGAGGGACTGACGTCTCTCGTTTGGCGCCTTCCATTTTTGCCAATTCATCGCAGGCTCAAAGATGGCACGTATGGCATAGTAATCTTGTTGGGGAATTGGGTCGTAGCGATGGTCGTGACACTGGGCGCATTGGATAGACAATCCTAGTAGCGAAGTGCCAACGATCTTGAGCGTGTCAGCGATGACTTGGTTTCTGGCTTCTGGGGTATTTGCGCCACTGCCTGTGCCGTCGGCAGCCATTCGCAAAAACCCGGTCGCTGTGAGCAATTCAATTTGTTCCGTTGTCAAATCTCCTTCTAGCGGACCCATTAATTCATCACCTGCTAATTGCTCGGTGATGAATTGATCAAACGGCTGATCTCGATTCAGTGCATGGATCACCCAGTCTCGATACTTCCATGCCCAAGGGCGAATCGTATCATTGTTGGTGTAACCTTCTGAGTCCGAATATCCTGCTACGTCCAACCAGTGACGTCCCCAACGCTCGCCATAATGCGGGGATGCCAGTAGTTCATCAAGCATGCGAGAGTACCAATCGGCATCTTGCATGTTGCGCCACCCTTCCATCTCTTGATAACTTGGGGGCATTCCGATCAGATCGGCGTAAGCTCGACGGATGAGTGTGTCGCGTGAAGCCTCTTTGGCAATCAATTGATCCAAACCGGATCGGATTAGTTCTTCGCGAAGGTATTGATTTGACGCTTGCTCGCTCGGTACTTGATCCTTCCTTTCGAGGATCTGCTCGACGGTTTCTAGGATAAATTGCTTGTCGAGAAGGTTGGTCGTAATCTCGTCGCTAACTTTTTCTCGAAGTTCTTGGTCCGATAAAGACTCTACAGGCTTGTAGGCCCAGAAATCTCTTTCCTCGGGGGTGATGCCCAAACCCGATTCAATCGTTTCCGGTTCTTCTCTTAGCGTTTTGGCTCCCTGCTCAATCCATGTTCGCAGTGTCGCTAACTCCTGCTCACTTACCCTCGAGTCGCCCGGTGGCATTTCACCACTCGCAATACGATCGATCAGTAGACTCGCATTCGGATCGTCAATTTCGATGGCGGGTCCACTGTCACCGCCTTTCGCGATGAAACGAACGAGTCTTAGGTCGAGACCACCTTCTAATTCATCCGTCGCGCCGTGACAATCAAAACAGTGGGCGCGAAAGATAGGGCGAATGTCTTTTTCGAACGATAAAGGCTCGTCGGCCAAGATAGGGCAGATGATGTGGACGATTAGCGAAAACAGAATCACAGCTCGCACCGTAACGCTGTGAATCGAATCGAAGCTCTGTATGTTTTTATGGAGAGGCATGTTAATCAAGCATCAGATCGGTGAGATGGTGATCGCATCCGTTGTTAGTCTCAATGTCAAAAGTTTGCCGTTTCAAGAGCAGCTGTAACCTCAGATGTTTCCAATGATTTTCGGTCTCGACTTGTTACTTTGACTCCATTGATTGTAACGATCAGGCATCCGATCTGCTGCAAACGCACTTGAGCTTCAGGAAACGATCCTGCGGGTCAAAGTGGCGTCAGTAAGATTTGGTGAAAGCGAAAGCGACAATCATAAGTCCCTAAGAATAACGACGCGGGATTCGGTGTATTCCAGTAGTCCGAGAGCGACAATTGTTTTGTATCGCCTTTCCAATCAACAATGGTAACGCCGTCGACCAGCATCGTCACACGATCAGTGTTCACCTGCACAATGACCTGTGCAATTTGGTTGGTGCGAAAGAGATTGCCAGTGAACGTTGTTTCATTGCCAACGTTACGTCCGTCAATGTTTTCGATGGCACTTTTGTGGCCACCAGCGGTCGCGAAGCCAAAGAGTGTTGCGAATCGATTGGAATTGACTTGGTTCCCAATTAGCAGGGCGTTTGGCGGATCAAGCGGTTCTACCAGAAGTTGAATTTGATAAGGACCGGACGGTGTCTGTGGCAACTCCATCCTTGCTCCATAGCCTTTCGGGCTGATGATTTCCCCGTTGTCTATGATCCATTCACCCGTCTTCCACGATTCGTGTAATTGAGTCAGTTCGAGTAGGTTGATTGTTTGAGATGGGTCAATCGGCTGAATTTCGATAATTGAATTTCTCGATGAAGGTAACAGATCAACCGAGGGTGTCACTGGAAACGGCGGTGTCGTTTCGTCCTCCCTGACTTGTAGGTAACCCCATAATTCTTCGGTTTCTCCTGATTCAAGTTCGGTATCAATGCGATAGCTAATTGGTGTGTCGCGATCAAATATTCCTAGGTTAACCATCTCGGGAGATTTACCGCTCCATGTTTGCGGTATTTCACACCATGGGCCTTCGATCGAAGTTTGATAACGAACTCTTAGTTTTTTGACATTAGCATTCGTTGGCCAGTTCAACGTGAGAGTGACCGGCTGGTTCGGCTGGGGGACGCGAGGTGTTGGGATTGCACGGAAAGTTGAAAAAAGATCAGTAGGTTCCGCACGGTTTTCGGTTTCTCCGTGCCAATTCAATTTGGCTTTTTGGTCCTCGTCGAGCCACGATTCGCTGATCCATCCCCGATACTGCCCCAGCGACATGACCGAGCCGTTTGGTTGATCGGGGTGCGGCAGTCCTACGGTGTGACCACATCCTTCGTGGTAAACGACGCAGTCAGACCCTCGATACGGAACTCGCCATCCGTCGGCGCTTACCAAACCCCAGCCGCATCCTCGGTCTGAAAGGTAGCTCGCACGTGCGCCACCGGATGTAGCTCCGGGGAAATGCTCGCCACGCTGATAATTTCCTTCAAACTCGTATCGATCTTCACCGGGACGGAGTCGATAGAAATCGTCTAGCGGTCGCCAGTTGATTTCACTGAGTACTAGCAGGATCGGAAAGGTTCCTTCTTCTCGTTTGTCTTGAAATTGAATTGCGCGATCGACTTCTGAGAGCGTTTTAAAATAGATCGAGTTTGCGTCGCCATTTCTCAGTGATTTTGTTGACAGCGAAGAGATGATTGGTTCTTCGATCACCTTTGTCGTCAATGTAGATTGCGAGCCAAATTCACGCGTATGAAACTTCTCAATTCGTTGGCAGTAGTAGTCCACTCGTTCACGCCAGTCGGCGAGAGGGGATCGATCGGAGGGTACAAAGTAAACGACCGATAGTTCAATTTTTTGGGTGGGGTATTTGCCGTCCCAAGTTGTTGTTCCTGCCAATAAATCATTTGGAACGAGAAACGCTGCCGCAACGAGCAGGTAATGTCGCATCATGTAAGGTGATCCTGGTGAGGCAATCATGTTTGCGTTTCGCAATTCGTTGTCAAACTTTTAGGACGAGGCATCGCGTTGGTCAAATCCCTATCTGAGACGAACCATTCGAGACGGATTGCTCAATTTTAAAATAAGAACCGTCAACCTTGGTGCGGTCATACCCACTGCCGACTGCGGTCTTGATAATCCTTCAAGATGAGTCAGTCGAGAGACGTGGTAGAACTGATTAGGTAAGTATTTCGTTAACCACTCTCGCTGGTTCAACACCCGTCAGTTTTGCATTGAGTCCCTGGTACTTAACGGTAAAACGTTCATGGTCGATGCCAAGGGTATGCAGCACCGTCGCATTGAAGTCGTTGATATGAACGGGGTCTTCTACAATGTTGTAGGCGTAATCATCTGTGGTTCCATAATCGAACCCAGCTTTGAATCCTCCGCCGGCCACCCAAGTGCTAAAACATCGTCCGTGATGATCACGTCCATGATTGTTCTCGGTAAGCTTGCCTTGGCTATAAATAGTTCGGCCAAACTCACCACCAAAGATTACGACGGTGTCTTCGAGCATGCCTCGTTGTTTTAAATCCTGAACCAATCCTGCTGCTGCTTGATCCACCGATTTACAATTCTTTTTGATTTCGTTGGGGAGATTGCCGTGCTGATCCCAACCACGGTGAAACAGTTGAATAAATGGCACGCCGCGTTCAACGAGTCTCCTTGCAACGATGCAGTTTGCTGCAAAAGTGCCGGGTTTTTTGGAGTCTTCGCCGTAAAGATCGTATGTCTTTTCACTTTCGGTCGACATGTCCATCAGGTCCGGCACGGATGTCTGCATTCGGTAGGCCATCTCGTACTGCGAGATTCTGGCTTCGATTTCGGGGTCTCCCACCGCGTCAAAGTGTTTGGCGTTTAGCTTCGCCAGTCCATCGAGCATTTTGCGGCGAGTGTCACGGTCAATACCATTCGGGTTGCGAAGGTATAGGACAGGATCTTCACCGCTGCGAAACTGCACACCCTGATGCTTCGACGGCAGGAACCCAGATCCCCATAGGCGAGAAAATAGAGCTTGCCCGGGCTTCGCACCTACCGAGATCATTGTCACATAGGCTGGGAGATTCTCATTGGGGCTACCGAGTCCATAACTTAACCAAGATCCCATACTGGGACGTCCGAGTTGTTGGGTTCCGGTATTGATATAGGTGATTGCTGGATCATGATTGATCGCTTCCGTATTCATCGTACGAATAATTGTGATGTCGTCCACAATTTTGGTTGTGTAGGGTAGTAACTCTCCGTTTACCCAAGTGCCTCTTTCACCGTATTGATTGAATTCGAACATCGGAGCAACGCACGGAAAGGTGCTTTGACCACTGGACATGCCAGTAAGCCTTTGTCCGTTGCGAATCGAATCAGGAAGCTCGGTTCCATGCAGTTCTCGCATCGCCGGTTTGTAATCGAACATGTCAATGTGGCTGGGGCCACCCGCCATGAACAGGTAGATAACTCGTTTGGCTTTTGGCGCAAAGTGAGGTAGCTCAGGGAGTCCTGGGTAGGCGCGTTGGCCTCCGTCCATTGCTTTGGTTGACTCGGTATCCAAGAGTGTGGCTAAAGCGGCTGCACCAAGACAACCTCGCCCTCGGGAAAGCAGTTGGCGTCTTGTCAGCGTTCGGCTATAGGTTTCGACAGGATTCATATTGTTTGGGATGGTAAGCGTTTATTCGCGAGTCAATGTTTCGTCTAGGTTCAGAAGCGTGCTAGCGACCACAGTCCACGCCGCCTGCTCTGGGGGCGATATTTGTTCGTTCGGCTTGGATTCGCCGACACTGATTAATTGTTTTGCGGTCTCTTCATCGGCCGAATACTTTTTCCGTGCGTCGGTCAGTAGTGATTCCAAAATGTCGAGCTCTTGTTCCGAGGGGAGCCTCGCTGTAACGCGACGAAAACCTTGTTGTAATCGCTCTATGTCAGACGCAGCACTGGTTAGAATCATCCGTTCACCAAATTTCCTAGCTGCTTCCACGAATTGCACGTCATTGAGGGTGACGAGTGCTTGCAGGGGAGTATTGGTTCGTGCTCGACGAACCGTACACTTTTCACGAGTCGGAGCGTCAAAAATTTGCATCGCTGGAGGTGGTGCCGACCGTTTCCAGTAGGTGTAAAGGCTACGGCGATAGAGGTTTTCGCCATGATCCTGAACGAATTTTGGGTTGCCGCCTAACCCTACTTCTGCCCACAATCCCGGCGGTTGATAGGGTTTCACTCCTGGGCCTCCGTATTGATCAATCAACAAACCACTGACCATCAAAGCCGAGTCACGGATCGACTCGCCAGAAAGTCGGAACCGAGAGCCTCGCATGAGCGTGCGATTCTCAGGGTCTGCCGCGTAAAGCTCTGGTGTGCATGCAGAAGACTGCTGGTAGGTCGACGACATCATGATCTCTTTGATCAGGTACTTGGTATCCCATCCGTTTTCGCGGAAGTCAGTAGCCAGCCAATCGAGCAGTTTTGGATGGGATGGGAATTCGCCTTGCGCTCCAAAGTCCTCAGGTGTCGATACAAGGCCGGTTCCAAATAGCATCTGCCAGTAGCGATTCACCGTTACGCGGGCAGTCAGAGGATTACTGTCCTGAAAAAGCCATTTAGCAAGTCCCAGTCGATTGCGAGGTAAATC
>Ga0181559_10000867_pt1 | contig 29053 bp, 11 predicted proteins | sample 011ome_21_FD_133752 | JGI IMG/M metagenome (GOLD analysis project Ga0181559, IMG submission 133752) | Coastal salt marsh microbial communities from the Groves Creek Marsh, Skidaway Island, Georgia - 011508AT metaG (megahit assembly) | ecosystem: Environmental > Aquatic > Marine > Intertidal...
AAAAAAAACGGCGCGACGACGCCGGCGCGCTCGCCCGGCGACGCGCGCGCGACGGCGTGCTCGTCGCGACGGCGCTCGTGACAGCCGTGGCGTGGGCACCCACATTTTGCTGAGATGAGCGCGTACGCGTGCCCCGGTATCGTAGGAGCGTTTTAGCGTTTTAGCAAAACTACGTAGCCCTAAACTAGCTACGAAACGCGCGCCGCCTTCCCTGTTTGTTCCCTCTCCGCGAAAAGAAAAGCGAAACGCTCACCCGCTCCCCGCCGCCAAGAGCGGCGCGGCGACGCCGCCGAGCCCGGCGAGCTGGCCCTGCAGTTTGATCTGGTGCGCGACGCGGTCGCGCACGCGCCTCAGCGCGGCGTCCACTTCCTTGGACGCGCCTATTTCGCCGCCGTATATGTCCAGCACTCTCGCCGTGACCCCCGCGAGCTGCCGCGAGTGCCGCGGGTTGGCGACGTGCCTGGCGATGAAGCGCAGCACGGGCCCCAAGCCGGCGGCGTCTCGGCCCGCCAGCGCCGTCTTCAGGCCGCCGCGCCGCCCGATCTCCTCGATCACGGCAGCCACCACCTCAGCGCGCCCGCCCGCCAACGCCGCATCCAGGGCCTCGCCGTACCGGAACCGGCGCAGCGCGTGGTCGTGCGGCGCCAGCCGCGCGCGTCGCCGCCGCTCGACCCGCGCGTCGCCCGCGGCGGCGCGCGCGTTTTGCCCGCGCGCGAAGTACCGCCACGATCCCGCGTCCAGGCGGCGGGGCCCCCGGGACTTTCCGCCTCGCTCCTCGCCGCCGCGCGCGCGACCGACCTGGACGCCCTCCTCGGTTCCGACGCCGCGCCCCCCGCGCGACCGCCTCCGTATGCTCAGCAGTCTGTTGGCGGTGCCCACGGCGAGGACGCGCGCGTCCGGCGAGAGCGCCACGGAGAGCACGGGCCCGGGGTACTTGGCGCTGTGCGTCACCGAGAAGCCGTCCAGCTCGTGCACCTTGACGTGTCCGTCCAGCGAGCCGGTGAGCAGACGGGGGGACGCGCGGTCGGTCGCGCTCTTGTGCGCGCCGGCTCGCGAAAAGCCGGCGAAGATGTCGTCGTCCGCGTCGGAAACCGGCGGCGGGCCCCCGTCGCGCGCGACGTGCGCGCACATCACCGTCTTCTGGTGGCACCGCGCCTTGTGAAGCCGCTTCCCGCCGGCCAGCGCGTCCCAGACGCAGACGTCCTGCCCTCCCACCGAGACCAGCAACGATCCGCCCGGGAGCCACGCCACCTGCTCCACGGGCGCGCCGTGTCGCAGGGTCATCCCGCATCCCCCTCGCCCGCCGCGCACGCGCGAATCCCACAGTTTCACCGTGCCGTCGTACGAGCCGCTCGCCCAGGTTGTGGCGGATGATTCGTGACCCGCCACGGAGCGCACGTAGTCCGTGTGGCCGTCGTGCCTCGTCGCGCACGCGCCCGCGGCGACGTCCCACAGACGCACGGTGGTGTCGTCCGACCCCGAGCACAGGATGCCGTGCGAGTGGGGGGAGAAGCGCACGGCGCGCGCGGCGCGCGTGTGCAGCGTGAACTTGCGAAGCACCGCCCGCGAGCTCGTGTCGAAGAGCTGCACCCAGCCCTGCTGCCCCCCCACCGCCAGCGCCTTCCCGTCCGCGCGGAGCACGCCGCTGTACGCGACGTCCTTGAAACGCTGGAACGTCTTGTGCGGGCGCCGGGACTTGGAGTTGTACACGGTGACCCGCGCGGAGGAGGTCACCGCGAGGTGGTGGGGGTACGCCTCCGCGAACGCCACGCTCGTGACCTGGCTCACCTGATTGAGCAGCGCGGGGGATCTGTACGCGCGCCAGTACCGCCCCTCCGCGGTCTCACGGATGGACCTCGGGGCGTACCGCTTCACGGGGAGCTTCAGGTACGTCCCATCGTGGTCGGACGCCGCCATCGCGAACGAGCGCGCCTGACCCGGAATCCGACGCGACGTGCCGCGAGGAGTGCGGCGCGCTCGCGAAGCCGCCGCCGAAAAAGTCGCCCGCCGACAGGCGTTGTTCGCCGGCATATTTCTTGATTTCTTTGCGACTAAAAGCCCAGTGGAAACGCGAAAAGAAAGGCACGTCATTTTCCGGCACCTCGCGCTCGACTCGGCCGACTCTCGTCATTCGGCGATGCACGCGCGCGCTCTGCACGTCGCGACCGTCTTCTCCCGGCGCCTCGCTCCCCGCGCCGCCTCCTCCGCCTCGCGCGTCTCCGCACGAGCCCCCCTCCTTTCTTCGAAGTCCTTCCGCGCGTCCGCGAAGACCATGGCCGGCGCCTCGCCCGACGCGGACCTGTGCGGCGAGGTGTTTTTCCTCGACGAGTTCGCGATGCGCCAGTGGGACGACCCGAAGTACGGCGGGACGCAGATCAAGGGCTTCGACAAGGCCGAGTTCGTGCGGCGCGTGCACGAGGCGCACGCCGACGGCGCCGGGCTGGTGGACGGCTACGCCCCCTTCTGCAAGCACGTCTTCGTGCCGAACTTCATCCCGGGCACCAAGGTGGGCTCCGTCCCCATCACCCCCGAAAATGAGCCGCATCTGCGATCCGGGTACAGCGCGCGCTCGGACGCCGAGCTCGCGGTGTTGACCCGGTGGTTCCCCGCGGACAAGGTGGAGATTCCCGAGGCGACGTTCCTGGACGTGATCTTGTATTCGCGCGAGCAGCTCGTCAAGGAGCGCAGCGCGATGGAGGCGAAGCAGGAGCGCCCGCCGCTGCCGGCGGCGCCGTGGGGCATCATCTCCATCAAAGGCCAGCTGGAGAACTTCGAGTGCCCGATGACGCCCATCACGATGATGCGCAACACGATGATCTCCGAGGGCGGGTCGGGGGTGGCCATCGACCGCGAGGCGTACGCGGCGAGCGTCAAGTACCACTCCGCGCACGCGCCCGTCGTCGCGGCGGACGCGCCGAACGGGGAGTAATCAGGGAGAGGGAAAGGAGGTTCTCGAGTAATATCTACCTACGCGCGTCATATGTATAATCGAGCAAGCGACCCTTTGAATCCTCACTTAAAAACGCCACGCCTTCAAAACTCACATCTTCGCCTTGAGCATCGCCTCGACCGCCGCCTTCTTGTCCGGGTTGTTCTTGCCCGCCAGGTCCAGAGGGGTCTTGCCGTCCAAGTCGGTCACGGCGACGTCGGCGCCGGCTTCGAGGATCTCCTCGATCTTCGGCACGTCGCCCTCGGCGGCGGCGAAGAGCAGGATGACGTCGATGGGGTGCTTGTCCGCCGCGAGCAGCGCGTCCATGCGATCGTTCGAGCCCTCATCCGCGAGGATGCCCATGTAGTTGAAATAGTACTCGACGTCCTCGGACTCGTAGTCGTCGCGGCCCTGCGAGCCCACGATGCCGGCTTTGTTGGAGTTTTGCGCGAACGGGTTCCAAGACGCGGACGTCTTCACGGCGGTGCCGTTGGAGCGCGCGCCGGGAAGGCGCGAGACGGTCTTGCGCTGCGCGCCGACGAAGGAGCTGCGCAGCACCACGCGCGAGGCGGTCTGTTTCGAGGTGTTTATACGCGTGAAGGCGGGGGTCAGTTTTCGCCGCGCGGACGTGGCGTTCGGTGCCGATCGGAACGCGACGCTCGTTTCGTCGGTTGTTGGCGAAACCGAGACGCGCGTCGCGGATGGATAGACGGGGCGCGCGCGCGGGGCGCGGTCGGCGGTCCGGAAACGCACCGCGGAGGCGACGACGGACATCTGGCTGAGTGCGGCGACGGGACGTGCGGTCGTGTCGTTGTGAGACGCGCGGCGGGACGTCGCCGTAGAGGCGCGCGCTTCATCACGAGACGCCCGAGAGCGGCCACGCGATTGGCCGAACGCAATCACGAAACGAGATCACACAAAAGAAGGCACTCGAGCGTCTCACACAGTCCTGTGTGAGATTCTGAAACTCTGAAAAAACGCATTTTCAAAGGGTGGTGCGTTTTCGAGCTCCCGTACGCGTATCTTTTCACCCCTCCGCGCGTCTGTCGCGTCTCTGCCGCTGACTCTCCCTCCCGGCGTCTTCCCCGCCGCGTAACCCTAACGCTTCACGCGTCGACGACCCCCGCGAGCGTCTCCCCCGCGCGCCTCGCGTCCGCCGTGGGCGCGAGGCGGTAATACGCGCCGCGCGCCGCGCGCGCGAGCGCGCGCGGCAGGTCCTCAGTCACCTCAGTCGCGGGATCGGCGCGGCGTTTTTTTCCGGCGCTCTTTTCCCCCGGCTCGGCGCGTTCGAAACGACGCGACGCGTCGACGACGAGCAGCCGAGCGCCGGTGCGTTTGTTGATGAGCGCCGCGATCGCCAAGGCTTCGGATCGAATCTCGGCTTTACTCGGAACGACTTCCGATGTCACTGATGAGACGCGTTTCTGAGACTGAGACGTCTCATAAGCGTCGTCGTCTTTTCGCCGTCGTCGTTTTTTTTTTTTCGCGTCTTCCTCCGCGCTCGCGCCGGCGTCCCGCGCGCGCCGCTCCGCCGCCAGCGACGTCTCGAGGAGGACGTTCGCGCCCCCGTCCGTGAGCAGCACCACCTTCGCGGACGCGACGGCGGCGCGGAACTTGGCGGCGTCGTGCGCGACGCGGCCGGCGGTCACGAGGCCGTGCGCCAGAGGCGTGCCGCCGCCCGAGGGGATCGCCGCCAGGCGCGCGCGCGCCAGCGCCGGCGCGCGCGACGGCGGCAGGAGCGTGGTGGCGAACGCGCCGCCGTAGCTGACCACCGCGACGCTGTCCCTTCGTTTGTGCGCCGCCTCGAGAAGGGTCAACGCCGCGCCCTTGGCGACCGCCGCGCGGTGGAGCGCCATCGAGCCGGAGGCGTCCACCGCGAAGACGGTCAACACGCCCGCCTTGCGGGACATGCGCTTGACTCGTAAGTCGTCCTTCTCGATCCACACCCGGCGCGCGTCGGGCGAGCCGGCTTCGACGCCGCGGCGGCGCCGCCGGGAACGCTGGTGCACGGCCGCGGCGCGCAGAGTCGCGTCCACTGCGATGCGCTTTATCACGCCGCCGCGCGGGAACTCAGCCTTGACGTACCTCCCGCGCTCGTAGTCGCGCGCCGAGGCTTTCGATCGCGAGCGCGCCGCCGCCGCCCCGCCGCTCTCGTGCCTCCGCCGCCGCTTCGCCGCCGCGTGGAAGGCGCGGAGCAGCCCCGCGGACTCGGCGAGCTCGGACTCGGCGGGCTCGAACACGAACGCCAGCTCGGGAAGTGCGGCCGGTTCAGTGTCCGCCGTGTCCTCCTCGTCAGCGCGTTCCGACGGGTCCGAGTCCGATCGGTCGTCTCGGTCCCGGTCGCCGGCGTCCTCCTCCGCCTTCTCGTCCTTCTCCGCGTCCGGAACGTCCGGAACGTCCGGAACGTCCGGCGTTTCCTCGGGTCGGCCCTCCTCCTCCTCCGGCGCGTCATCCTCCAGCACGTCCACGGTGTCCCTCGGCCGAATCGCCAGCTCCACGGCGACGCGCAGGTCCTGCCTGCCCACGCGATCCGCGCCGCGCAGCGCGGCGGCGGCGCGCGCCAGCCTCGCCGCGCAAATCTCCGCGCGGTGGCCTCGGCACTCGCCGCGCGCCGCGCGCGACACCAAGAACTCCACGGCCCAGTCGGGGACGACGACGGCACCCGCGTCGATTCGCGCGCGCGCCATGGCGATATCCAGCCGCAGATCCTCTTCTCGGTCCGCGCACTCGTCTCGCACGCTCTGCCAGTCGTCTCGCCATCGCGACGCGACGGTCGCCGCCGCGACGCGCGCGGCGACGTTTCCGCGGCGACCGTTTTCCGAATTTCTCCGCGCGCGACTCCGCGCGTCGTCCAAGGTTTCGTCGACAGAAACGACGGCGGCGAATCGGTCAAGCACCGTGGCTCGCACGTCCCCCTCTTCCGGGTTCGCGGCAGCGATCGTGAGGCACTCGCAAGGGTGGCCGGTGGAGATGCCCTCGCGCTCCACCGCGTTGTACCCCGCGTCCGCCGCGCGAAGCGCCGCGTCCGCCACGGCGTCGTCCAGGAGGTTGAGGTCGTCCAGAAACAAAACGCCGCGGTTCGCGCGCGCGAGGATTCCAGGCGAGAACACCGCCTCGCCCGAGTTCGCGCTGCGCTCGACGTCCACCGAGCCAAACACCGCGTCCTCGGTCGCGCCGAGGGGGATCGTCAGGAACGGCGCGTCGCGGATCTCGGTCTCGACGACCGAAGCGTCGGTCGCGTTCGTCCGGAGCAGCGAGTTTTGTTCGTTCGGGTCGGCGTTGTACGCGGAACCGCGCAACGTCTCTATGCGCGGGAGGAGCGCGCGCAGGGCGCGCGCGAGCGTGGACTTGCACGTGCCATGCCCTCCGAGGAGGGCAACGCCGCCTACGCGCGGGTCCACCGCGGCGAGCACGAGCGCCACCTTCGCGGCCTCGTGGTTCACGACCTGAGAAAAAGGAAAAACTGGCTGCGTGAACGATTCCTGGCTCGAAGCGCCGGCGGACGGAGCAGAGCTTCGCGGGGGCGTCCCTCGGCGAGGCGTCCGCGTCGCACGCACCCGCCGAGGGGCGGGAAAAGCGCGATGGGTCGCCGCGGCCGCGAAGCGCATGTGCGTTTCGGGGACGAGTGAGGGGGCGTGGTTCGGGCGCGGTATCGAGGTCTCTCGGCGCCGCTCGGCGCGTCCCAGGCACGGGCGCCGGTGTTCGCGAAAAACGCCGCTTGGGGGCGTTTTCGCCGCGAGGACTCTCAGCCACCAGAAAGCGTCGACGTGTTTCAACATTATCCGCGGACCGCCGCGGCCCGGCACAACGCCCCGCGCCCCGCACACCCCACGACCATGGCCGCTTCCCTCGCCGCCACCGGCGCGCTCTCCGTGCGTCTCCTCGGGCGCACCACCGCGCGCCCGCGCCGAATCACCACCTGTCGCGCGGTCGAGGAGCCCGCGTCCGTTTCCATCTCGGCGCCGGACGGCTTCGTGGCGCCGACGCCTCGCAAGTTCACCGTCGCCGAGGGCTCGCTGGGCCGAGTCGTTTCCAGCGCGATTCCGCTGGTGCTCCGCGCCGGCACCGGCGCGCTCATCAACGGCTGGTCCCCCAGCATCGTGGACGACGACGGTGAGGGGTACTCCATAGTGCGCGTCGCCGGCAAGAAGCTCGCGGAGGCTTCCGATCTCGGCCCGCGACCGGAAAAGCTCATCGAGGTGTTCGAGTACGAGGGCTCGCCGTACTGCCGCAAGGTGCGGGAGGCCGCGGCGGTGCTGGACCTCGACATCCTTTTCCGGCCGTGCCCCAGCGGCGAGACGTACTGGCGCCCCATGGCCAAGGCGGAGGGCGCGAAGACGTTCCCGTACATGAAGGACCCCAACACCGGCGAGGCGTTTTGCGAGAGCGACGACATCGTCGAGTACCTGTTCCGCGTCTACGGCCCCGCGGCGAACGACTCGTCGTTGTCCGCCGAGGGCCTGCGGAACGCCGGCCCGGAGACGCTGGGCGTGCCCATGATGCTCCGCCGCGGAGGAATCACGAACCTGACGTGCTACGCCGCGGCGGTCGCCAGGCTCAAGGCGCTGAAGGCGAGGCCGTCCCGGGCCGCCGCCGCCGCCGCCGCCGGCGCGCCCGTGGCGCCCGTCGAGCTCTGGACGTACGAGGCGAGCCCCTTCACGAAAGCCGTGCGCGAGTCACTGACGGAGCTCGCCATCCCGCACGTCGTGCGCTACTGCCCGCGCGGCAGCAAGAAGCGCGACGAGCTTTTGGCGCGCACCGGGCAGTTCCAGGTGCCGTACCTCGAGGACCCCAACACCGGGGTCAAGATGTTCGAGTCCGCCAGCATGGTCGAGTACTTGGAGAGCACGTACGCCTTGTGATACTTTGTGAGTCGCGATGAATACGAGCAGTCTCTATGTAGAAGAGTCTCTTCTAGCTAATAGGCTACGGACGCGGCATCGCGGGCGGCCTCTTCTCGCCCTCGCGACCGCGACCGGGACCGGGTCCGTTCGGTTTCGGTTTCTCTCGCGCCACCTTCGCGCCCGGCGCGTCCGCGCTTCTCCGGCTGGCGGGCGGCGGCTCGGTCGCCTTCCCCTTCTTTTCCCCGGACGCGGAGGAAGAGACGCTCGCGGACTCGGAGTGGAGAAACACGACGCGCCCGCGAGCCGGCTTTTCCTTTTTCCTTTCTTTTTTCTTCTCCGCCGCCGGCGGCGGACTTCTCGGCTCCGCCTCGGGCTCGCGATTCGGCCGAGCCAGCACCTTCGGCGCGACCGCCCTCCGCGCCTTCGTCTCGCGTCGTTCGTTTTCGTTTTCGTTTCGTCCCTCCTTTTCCGCGCGCGCGCCCGACGAAGGCGCGGCGCCGGCTCCGGCGACGCCCCGCGTCTCGGCGCGTTTCATCTTCAAAGCCTTCGCGCTCGACTTGTCTTTGCGCGCGTTGTCCGCGCGCTCAGGGTCAGCGCTCAGGGGCGTTTTGCGACGCGAAGCGCCCTTCGCCCCCTTCGCCCCCTTCGCGCCCTTCGCGCCCTTCCCTCTCTCCACGCGCCAGGCCGAGCTGTTCGCCGCGAGGAACTCGAGCAGCGCGCTGGGTCGCGATGGGCTCACGCCTCCGTTCGCGCGCTTCTCGGCTCGCCTGGCCGCCTCCGCGCGGTCGAGCAGCGTCTCCGCGCTCAGCGCAGGTTTCGGGCCCGCCTCGAGGTCCGCGAGGAACCGAACGTACTCGGCGTCGCGCTCGATGGTGCCCTCCATGTTGTCGCGTCGTCGAGCGGTGGTCTTTTCCATCAGCCTCGCGCCCCGTGGGACGCGCTGGTTCGGCGCGTACTCCACGACCGCGTCGCGGGACGCGCGCGCGGCCTCGCACGTGCGCGACTCAGGCTCGCGTTCGGGAGCGGGGGGAAGCGCGGTTTCGTTCGCTTCCTCTTTCGTCGACTCGCCAGCCTCGGACGCCACGGCGACGTTCCCGCCGTCGTCGTTCGGGTCGCCCGCGGGCGAAGACGGCGCTTCCACCGCGAACGCGCGGCCGTGGAACGCGTCCGCGAACGCGCGAACGGTCTGCGCGTCCACGAGGTCCGCGTACGCCACGGATGGCACGAGCAGCTTGGGCTTGGCCTTCCCCTGGACGTAGTCGAACCACCGGACCTTGTCCTTCCCTGCGAACCCGGCGGACGCGACGGCATCCAGAAACGCCGACCGCGACAGGCCGGGAGGAAGGTTTCGCACCACCACCTTCGTGCGAGGCGGCGGCTCGGGGCCCGGGGCCGCGTGAGGCTTACGCGATGGCCCCATCGCTGGGGCTCGCGACGACCGCGACGCGCGCGACTGTCCCCGCGCGCGAAGCAGTGCCGCGCACACCACTCGACGAAAAACGATGCGCGAGTTCGCGCCAAGCGCGTTGCGAGGCGGAGATTCTTCGACGTGCCGCGCGCCAACGTCGTTGGACCCAAGAACGAAGGTCTAGGCGCGCCCGAATGAAAAGGCGGCTGAAACGAAAAATGTTCACGACCACGCGCGGTGTGCGCGCTCGTGCTCCCTCTTCAGCCCGCGCGCCGTACGGTCGCGATGGGTTTCACCATCCCCCAGATCCAGGAGACGGACTCCTGGGGTCCCTCCGCCGATGCGGTCGACGCCGACAAGGCGCTGACCTACGCGCCCTTCACCCGATCGGACAAGTTCGGCCGAGGTGCGTGAAGCGAACCCTACCTCTCGCTCCGGCGCGATCTCGCCTCCGATCGCGACGTCGCGCGCGACGAGACGCCACGCCGACGACGACGCGCGCGGTTCCTGACCGTCCCTCCCGTTTTCGCCCGATCGAATCACCCGTGCGCGCCTCTCTCCGGACGACACAGCCGCGGACTGGAACCAGACCGGCTACGCTAAGTTCGGCGGCAACCGCTACGCCAGCGGCCAGGGCGCCGGAAGTACGGTGTTTAACTTTTTCGCCAACGACGACGACGCCGAGTTTTCGCTGGTGGACAACAAGCCCGCGCCGCGCACGCGGTTCGGCGCCAAGCGCTTCCAGCAGCGCGGGGCTTTCATGCGCCGCGACCAGACCGCGTTCGTGGGCGGCGACGTCGGCCAGGGCGCGTCGCGCGAGCGCGCGCGTCAGCAGCGCATGCAGAGCAAGAAGTCTCAGCAGTGGAACACCTGGGCGTACAACCGCAACCGCGACACGGTGACGTACAACTCCAGCGTGGACATACGGCCGGAGTGGTCCGTGCTGGACCAGATGCAATTGTCCGAGCTCACCAAGGCGAGGCACCCCGTGGAGAAGGACGGACTCGTTCCCGCGGACCTGGAGGCGCGCGGTTCGTTGCGGTGGTTCGACAAGTCCTTCGACCGCGTGACGCCGAAACTGGAGCGCGACTTGGCGAAGGCGCCCAAGGCTGCGCATTACCACCCCACCACCTCGGACGACCCCGTGCTGATGCGCCTGGCGGATTCCGGCGTCGGGACGGTGTTCGCGACGGACCAGATGGTGGCGGCCATCATGTGCGCGGCGCGCTCGGTGTACGGCTGGGACCTCGTCGTCACGAAGCGCGACGGGAAGGTGATCTTCGACAAGCGCGACGAGGGGACGTTCGACCTGCTCACCGTCTCCGAGACGGCGCAGGACGCCATCACGGACGACAAGGAGAACATCAACGGCGTGCCGCAGCTCTCGCGCGAGTCCACCGCGGCGAACCACGCGTACGCGCAGCAGGTGCTGGGCGACGAGCCGCCGGTGCGTCTCGGCGAGCCGGACGAGGCGGCGCCCGGCGACGCGGCGCCCGGGGCGTACAAGTACCGCAAGTGGCGCCTGAGCGACGACGTGACGCTGGTGGTGCGGTGCGAACTGAACGGCGTGACGGAGATGAAGGGCGCGAACGCCTCGCTGTTCATCAAGGCGCTCACCGAGTTTGACTCGAAGGTGACCGGGATGGACTGGCGCTCGAAGATTGAAACCCAGCGCGGCGCGGTGATTGCCACCGAGCTCAAAAACAACGCCAACAAGCTCGCCAAGTGGACCTGCTGCGCGCTGCTGGCGGGCGCGGACATCATGAAGCTGGGCTTCGTGTCGCGCGCGCACCCCAAGGACCCCGCGAACCACGTCATCCTGAACACGCAGTCGTACAAGCCCAAGGACTTTGCGCAGCAGATCAACCTGACCGAGACAAACATGTGGGGCGTCTTCAAGGCGGTGGCGGACGCGACCATGAAGCTGCCCGACGGCAAGTACCTGCTGGTCAAGGACCCGAACAAGCCCACGCTGCGCACGTACGAGGTGCCGGAGGACGCGTTCGACGACGGGTACTCCAAGGAGCCGCTGGAGTGATCGAAATCGGGGGAGAGTTACCTGATGAGTCGTGAATACATACGTGCCTTTTCGTCATTCGTCATTCGTACCCCAGGTCCTCGAACCACGCGCGCCACCTGTGACGCACCGCCGCCTCGGCTTCGCTCGAGAGCGCTCGCTTTCCGAACGCGTTCTTCTTGAAATCCACGAGGCTCAGCTTGTACCGCTCGATCGCGGGCTCGACTTTTTCGAACGCCTCGGCCCACCCCAGCGCCGCGTACGTCGCGCGCAGCGTCCCGACCGGGTCGACGTCCAGGTCGGAGAAGCGCACCTCCGCCGCGCGCGCGCTTCTGTTTTCTTTTATCCGTTCGCCGCTCGCCCGCTCCTCCGCCCGCATCGCCGCCATGTCTTCCCGGTACGCCCGGTGCAGCACCGCGCCCTGGTGCAGGATGAACTCCTGCACGTCCAGCACGGAGGGCTTCTGCAGGTAACACTGCCAGTAATACGCGTCCGCCATGTGCGCGGCGGATCGGAACACCTCGAGCGGGTGTCTGTGGATGAACACGAACGTCGCCTTGGGGAACAGGCGCCGAATGAGCCGGACGCGCGCCGTGTGGACGGGCGATTTCAGCAACAGGCGCTTGTGCGCGCCGCCCGCGGCGTACTGCGTCTTTTTCAGAAACAGAACGAACGCGCGTCTCCACCGTTCGAAATCTTCGGGGTGGGCGGGTTCCCCGTCGCCGTCGTCGTCGCCGTCGCCGTCGCCGCTCGCGGCGAGAAGAAACCGGTAAAACGGGCGGAACTCCTTTTCCTTCCGCGGGAACAGCAGCGGCGCGTACGGAGACGTTCCGGAGGACATCTGATTGGTCGCCAGCTCGTCTTCCTGCGGGGTATCCCACGCGAGCGCCATGTTGTCCATGGGGCGCGTGCTGTCCATGAGAAGGCCGATGACGGGCGCGACGGCGCGGAGGCACAAAAAACTGCTCGGGAACCCGACGCTGAACGTCGTCGCGAACGCGAATCGCTCGTCTTGCGACAGGAGGTTGTGCAGGTGCGTCGTGCCGGTCCGCGGATGTCCCAGCACGAACACGGGTTCGTCGTTGAGCTCTTGGTTCCTCACCGCGCGGCCGTAAAAGAGCCAGTCGCATAGCGCGAAGAAGGCGTTCAGGACGGACATGCACGTGATGAAGAGCAGGCGGGGCCAGTACGTGAAGACATCCATGCTTCGTCCATGTCTCCACACCATCCTCGCCCATTGCGCGGTGGTTATGCCGCTCAAGGGGTGGTTCTTGACGCTCCAGAAATCGCGTGGGCGGTGGTCGATGATGCCGCGCGGGGGAAGGGGCGGCATCATCCCGCAGACCGGGGCCGCGAGAGCGCGCCGCCGACTGATGATGACTGGGCACCCTTCCAAGGAAAAGCGAAAACTCGAGAAGAGGTTCGGATCTCGACTCGCGCGTTTTCATCAAACCTCGGCACGCGCGTGTTGTGCCCCTCGCGCGGGCGACTTCGGGCGAGAGGAAGGGGGGGATGGGGCGTAACCGGCGAAAGAAGAAAGTGAGAGCCGGCGCAGCCGGCGGGTCCGGTGAAGGCGAGGAGGAGACCCGACGACTCGAAGAACCTCTTTTGCCGAATGCGACACCGCGGTCGCCCGTGTCGATTCCGAAACCCAGGGTCGCGCCCCCACCCGCCCTGGATCTCGTCGCGGCTTCTTTCGACGAGGCGCCTTCGGCGGAGACGCTCGCCGAGCCGCTTTTGCGACGAGAGGCGCCGTCGCCGCGTTTGCCGAATGCGACACCGCGGTCGCCCGTGTCGATACCGAAACCCAGGGTCGCGGCATCTTTCGACGAGGCGCCTTCGGCGGAGACGCTCGCCGAGCCGCTTTTGCGACGAGTGACGTTCCAGGAACCCTCGCCTGTTCAGGATGAGGAAGGGGAAGGCTCGGACGCTCGTCCCTCCGGCGGCGTCTCGGACGATGAAGCGGCGGCGGACGCGAGCGCTTCGCCGTTCTCGAGCGCTCCGTTTTCGCCGAGGAAAGAGCTCGCCGAGATCTGGCGACTCGGCTGGCCGATGGGCGTCTCGTATTTTTGCAGAATGGGCATGGCGTCGACAGACAGCATCATGGTCGGCCACTACGCGGGCGGCGACCGCTCGCCCGGCGAGTACCTCGCCGCCAGCGCGCTTTCGGACATGGTCACCACGCTCATGGTCGTGCCGCCTTTAGCGTTCAACCAGGTTTTGAACGCGCTGTGCGGCCAGGCGGTTGGGTCGGGCCGAAAGGAGATGGCGGGAGTTTGGCTCCAGCAGAGCGTCGCGTGGCTGGGAATAACGATGGCGCCGTGTCTGTGCGGGTTTTTCTTCGTCGAACACATCCTACACGCGCTGGGTTTTGAGAAACACGTCTGCGTTTTGGCGGGCACGTACGCCAAATACAACGTTTTTTGGCCGGTGCCGAACGGATGGTACCAGTGCATGCGCTTCTACTTCCAGGCGATCGGCCATCCGAGGCCCGCGATGGTCAACGGCGTGATTTTTTTATTCATAAACGCGGCGCTCAACTGGGTCTTCGTGTTCGGCGGGCCGTTCCGGTGGTTCGCGGCGACGAATCATTGGAAAGGACTCGGGTTCGTGGGCGCGGCGGTGAGTTTATCCTGCAGCAGGTGCCTGCAGCCGCTGACGTACTTCCTGTACATGTTCGTGTATAAGAAGGCGCATTTAGCGCACTGGCCGCGCGGCGGGTGGGCGTTGAAGCACCACACGCGAAAACGAACGGCGGAGTTTTTAAAGCAAGCGCTCCCGCTCGTCGGGACGCTCCTCTTCGGCGCGGCGACGGGGCAAGCCACGACGCTGCTTGTTTCGCGCCTGGGCGTCGACGCCGTCGCCGCCACCGCCGCGGTGTCCACCGCCACGGTGATGTGGAGCGGCGCGATCAACGCGATGTTCTCCATGGTGATCGCCGTGCGCGTCGGGTTCCACCTCGGGCGCGGTGACGGCGACGCCGCGCGCCGGAGCTTCTGGCTCGCCACCGCCGTCGCCTTCGCCGTGCTCTCCGCGTTCGTCGCCGCCGTCGCGCCGTCGGCGACGCGCGTCGCCGAGTTGACGACTTCCGACGCGGTCGTCGCGCGAAACGGCGCGCGCGTGCTCCCGGCGGCGCTCCTCGCGACGCTCTTCGGCGTGCTCAACTCCCTGTGCACCGGCGGGGTGTTCTCCGGGCAGGGAAGACAGAGCCTGACGTTTTGCCTGTCCTTCTTCGTGGACATCCCGCTCAGCGTGGGGGGCGTCGCCGCCGTCGTGCTCCTCGTCAAGCGCGCCACATTGCTCGACGTGTACGAGTTCCAGACGTTCGCGGCGGCGCTGGAGCTGCTCATCGCGTACGCGTTTGTCCTGAGCGGCGACTGGGGGAGGTTCGCCGAGGAGGCCAGGGCGAGACAGAGGGCGAGGTAGGAGAGATACAGAGAGATACGCGTAGTGTCGCGTAGTGTCGCGTAGTGTCGAGGCCGTGATGACGAGTGATAGGTACCTTAGTTAGTCTACTTTTTTTTATATGAATCTCATCGTCGCGGCGCGGCGCTTCTCACAACCACGCCGCCCAGGTGGGTTCCATCCTGGCCAGGTTCTTGGGGTTCACCGCGGCGTCCACCAGGTGCAGCACGCCCTTCTGCACGGAGGAGAACTGCTCGTGCGGCGGCGCGCCTTGCCTGGGCGGCGTCGGCGCGACGCACGGCAGGCGCTTGAGCACCTCGTCCACGTTGGCCCTGGACATGCGCCGGATCTCGGCGGGGGACGGGCCGAGCGGCGAGGCGCCGCCGGCGCTCGTCATGCGGCGCCAGGGCCACACCGTGAGCTGGTCCCTGAAGAACAGCAGCAAGTTCGCCTCGAGGTTCGTGCCCTGCCCGCTGCACGCCTGCGCGGCGGCGGCCATCGCGGCGACGAAGTCGCCCTTGACGCCGAAGGGCGTGAAGAACGCGTGCAGGTTGCGCGTTAAGCGGAACGGCACCGGCTCGGAAAACTCCGTGGCGCCCTTCCCGTCGAACGCGGGGTGGAAGTCCAGCATGAAGACGCGCCCGGTGTTTTTCGCGAAAACGATTTTCTGCGGCGCGCGCCCGCCGATGCGCAGCAGCGCGCTGATGAAGCACGACAGCGCCATCTGCTGGCACATCTGCCGCTTGAACGTCCAGAGGTGCGACCCGGTGGGCAGCGTCTTGTACATGAACTGCGAAAAAATGTTCTCCGTCACGTGCGTCCGCGTGATCTCGGCGTACGCGTCCAGCCGCAGTTTCAAAACCTCCTCCGCGCCGCGCACCTTCCCGGTCACCGCGTCGTCCAGCGCCTTCTTGAACAGCTGGATGGGCAGGTCCGGCTCGCGCCCGTACCGCGCGCAGTTCACGTCGTACACCTCACCGTACGTGCCGTGCGCGGGGTCGTCCTCCATCAAACGCACCTGCGGCCACACCGGCACCACCGCCGGCGTGTAGTACGACAAGCCGCGCCGCCGCGTCTCGACGTGGTAAAGCAGCGTCTGGTTCAGCGTGCGCAGCAGCTGCAGCATGCGCTCCTCGCCGCGCGCCGCCGGCGTGAGGGACGTCTGCACGAGGAAGCGGCGCTCGGAGCCGTCCACGCCCAGGAACGTCAGGCAGCGGAAGCTCGTGCCGTGCCGGCGCACGATCTGCACCTCCGCGCCGACGCGCTCGAGCTTGACGAGCGCCTCGGGCGCGCCGTTGGCGCCGCCGGCGCCGCTCTCGCCGGCGCGCTCGCCGGGAACCTCCGCTTCGGTGAAGCGCACGCCGCGCAGGCTGGGGCTCTCGTCCTCCAGGCGCAGCGTGGTGGGCAGGCGCTCCTCGACGTCCGCCTGCAGCTGCGTCTTCCAGCGCTTGAGCCGGTCGATGAGCTCGTGCAGCGCCTTCGGGAACGTGGGCTGCTCGGGGTCCAGGTCGCGCTCGTACTGCGCCTTGTACTCGCGCACGAAGTCGGCGTGCTTCAGAGACGTGTCCGCGCTGAAGCACGCGCGGCACACGCCGGCGAGCTCCTTTTTGAACGAAGCCGGAACCTCCGCCGTGGTGGCGGTGGGGTACTTGTAGCAGCGGTGCAGCAGCGTGTGCACGACCACGAGCAGGCGCTCTTCCGGCGACGAGGAGAAGCGCGCGCCCAGCTCCGACAGGAGCACCTCAAGCTCAGTCACCAAATGCGCGTGCTTGTGCCGCAGACGCTCCATCACCTCCTTGGCGCCGTCAAACGCAACCGTCGCCTCGCCGGCGGCTTGCGCGGCGGCGTGCGCGGCGGCTTTGTCCTCGCGAGCGCGGCGGTGCAGGTCCGCGGCCCCCGGAACGTCCTTCCCGTCCTTCCCGTCCTTCCCGTCGTTCGCGGCGTCGTTCGCGGCGTCGTTCGCGGCGTTCGCGGCATCATCGGAACGTTTCTTCTTGTCCGCGGCGTCCGCGGCGCCCGAAGCGGGCGGCTCGTCTCCGGACGGCGGTTCCGCGGTTCCCGAAGCGGGCGGCGCCCCGGCCGCCGCGTCGGCGCTCTCGCGCGCCTTGGCCGCCAGCGCGCGCGCGCTCTGCGTGACGCGCGCCGCGGTTTCGCGGCGCTCGAGCAGGAACGTGCGCAGCGGGCAGTACAGCGCCTGAGGGTGTGCCTGCGCGACGCGCAGGAGCAGCGCCTTGGCGTGCGGCGCCTCGCGGTTCAGCAGCGAGAGCAGGAGCTGCGGCACGTAAGGCAACCACACCCAGCGCTGCGTGGCGTCCACGTGCTTGGCCAGCGCGCGGCCCACCGCGCCGGTGTGCTCGGAAAACGCCAAGAGGTGCAGCACGTTCACGAGCTCGTTCTTGTGCCGCTGCGGCGCGTGCTTGACGCTCTGCAGGTAGCACGTCGCCGCGTACTCCACCCAGCGCGCGCCCTCCTCGTCCTTCACGGGAACCGCGGGCGCGGCGGTCCCCGCCGCCTGCGCCGCCGCGGCGGCGGCGCGGCGCTGGCTCTCCGACACCGCCGCGCTCCGCCGGCCCTGGCGCCCGCAGAACTCGCCCCAGGAGATCCACGCCTTGGAGAGCTGCTTGCACAGCGACAGCGCGGTGGCGTACGACGCGTGCGCGCCGTCGCCGTCGCCCGCGCGCTCCTGGAACTGCCCCTTCAGCCGGAACAGCTCGGCTTTGTGGTGCGCGTGGAAAAAGTCCAGGCTGGTGGTCTCGAGCGCGTTGAGCCCGGTGATTGTTTCGCCCTCCATCTCCAAACACGCCTTGCTCTGCTCGCGCAGCTTCGAAAACGCCTCCTGCACCTCGATGTGGCCTTGCTGCTTGGCGAGCACCGCGACGGCGGTCTCGCCCATGCCTCTGTGCCGCGCCGCCGACGCCAGCTTGTTGATGCCCCAGGCGCGGTCGCGCAAACCGAGCTGGTCCAGCTGGTGCCCGCCGTGGTGCAACAGCTGCGGGTGGATCTCGGTGAGGCTCTTCCCGGCGCCGGCGACGATGTTGTACATGTACCCGCGCCACGTGAGCACCTCGTTCCACCACGGCACGGGGTCCCAGCGGTTGGGCGTGCGCAGGCGCCACGTCTCCATCACGTCCTGGATGAGCGTGCGGCTGTGCCCCGGGTTCTGGTGCTGCGGGCGCTGCGCGTTGGACAGCTCCACCAACACGCGCGTGCTCTCCTGCAGCTCCACCAACACCTGGAAGCTATGCAGGCTGGGCACGTGCGCGGCGGCGCCCAGCTCGGGCAGCTTCCACCAGCGGTCTAACAGCAGCTTCACCGCTTGTTTCCAGCACTGCTCGGCTTCGGCGACGCGCCCGCTGTTGAGCGCCGCGTAGACGCGAATCACGTACAGCTCGGGCGTCTCCTCCACCTCGGACGTGCTCGCGGATGTCGGCAACAGATCCTTGACGCCGTTCCAGTCGTTCTGGCGCCAGGACGAGTGTAACATCAAATCGGTGTGGTCCACCGAGCGCGCGAAATCGCTCACCAGCTCCCACTGGTTCAGCTGCTTCGCGGATTCGAGCCAGTTGGTTTCCCACAGACAAAGCTCCGTTTTGGTCACGCCCGTGACTTGCCCCGCGCTGGCCCTCTGCATGCCGCGGAAAAACACATCCTGCGCCTCTTGCCAGTGCCCGTGCTGCGTGAGCGCCAACCCGACGCGCGTCACCTCGCTGTTGCACCTCTGGCGCCACAAGCCCACGAGCACGTCCTGCTCGCCCAGGAGCCGGTACAGCTCGGCGAGCGCGTCGAAGCACCGCGCCTCCTGCGGGTACCGCACGACGTGGTTCTCCAGGAGCGCGATGGCGATGTGCCACGCGTTGTAGGTTTTGCCGAGGAACTTGATGAGCTCGGACGGGATCTTGGGCTGCGGCTGCGAGAGCGAGATACCCTCCAGCAGCGCCTGCACGACGTTGGGCCGCACGGCGGCTTGCCGCTGGTGGTACTCCTTGGACAGGAGCGCGATCATGGGCTTCGCCAGCTGCATCTGCTCCTCGCGCCTGAGCGTCGCCCAGACGATAGGGAACACCAGGACCCACAGGTAATACGCGACGTGCGCGTTGCGCGTCGCCACCTCGCGCAGAGGACCCACCAAGTTCGCGACGCGCAAAGACGCCACTCGGTGCACGAAGGCGGCGTGGCGGTCGAGCATCGCCTTGGTCTTTTCGTTGGGGCGTTTCGGCGCGTCCCGCCCGACGGGCCGCGGCGGCGGCGGCGGCGGCGGCGGCCCGCCGCTCTTGGGGTCCGACGCAGCCGCGAGCGCGCGCTTCTCGGCGTCGGGAGTCTCGCCGCCGCGCGCGCCGCGCTCGGGAAGGAGCGACGGCACGCGCGCGCTGTTGGGCGCGAGCGTGACGCGTTCGTCCTCGGCGAGCGTGCTGAGGATCAGGTCCAGCCCTTGCTTGAGCCAGAACGTGTCCGCCATGGCGTCCCACTCCTGCCCCGCGAGCACGAACTGTAACCGGTGGAACAGGCTTTGGCCAACCGCGCCGTGGTACAGCGCGAAGAACTTCTTGCGCAGCTCGGGGTGCCGCGTGCGCAGACCCAGCAGGTGGTTGCGCTCGACTTTCTGGAACACCTCCTGGCGCAGCGTCGGCTGCGCGGGGTCGGCCGGCGCGGCGGAGGAGCTTTTGTGCCCCTCGAACGCGCACAGCGCGTGCAGCGTCCCGAGCAGCTTCTCCTCCCACTCCGTGGTCTGCGTCACCTCGCGCCCCAGTCTCGTGAGGTGCGCGAGCTTTGATAAGAAAAGCACCGTCTCCTTCACCGAGAGCGACCCGGGGCGGTTCGGCTCGGGGAACGGCGACGCCGGCGACGCCGTCGACGAGGGCGCGTCCGAAGCTTTGGTTTCCCCATCCTTCGTTTCCTTCGACTCCCCATCCTTCGCCTCGCCATCCTTCTCCTCCTCGTCCTCGGCGTCGCGCGCGGCTTTCTCCGCCGCCGCCTTCTCGCGCGCCGCCTCGGCGCCGGGGCGCTCCTTGCCGCCGCGCAGGCCGGGGCGCTCCTTGCCGCCGCGCGTCTTCGGCGGCGACGGCTCATCCTCCTCCTTCTCCTCGGCCATGTCCGCGTCCTTCGCGCCCGCCTCCGCGGCGTCGCCCGCGGCGTCGCCCGGACCTACGGCGGCCTGCGCCGCGTCCCCGGGCTCGCGCTTGGCCGCCGCGGCGACGCCCGCGGGGATCGCCGCGGCGTCGCCGACGGCGCCCGGCGCGGCGCCGGCGACGGCGTCGTCCGCCCAGCCCTTGACGGCGTCCAGCGTCGCCATGAGCGCGGCGCCGTGCGTGTTGGGGTCGTTGATGAGCTGCAGGAGCATGCGCAGGAAGAGCTGCTTGTGCTCCCCCCCCGACGGGATCACGCGCGAAGCGATCAGAGACACGCATCGCGACATGACGTGCGCGGCGGAGCCGTACTCGGGCGCGGGCGGCGTCGGCGGCGCGCCGCGCGCGGCGGCGCGCGGCGGAGGCGCCGCCCCGGCGGCGCTCGCCTGGTTCAGCTCGTGCGTGAGCCTGGACAGCAGCTTGACGAGGTGCGGAAGGTAGCGGTCCACCACGCGCCGGTTCCGTTCCGCGAGCGCGGAGACGCACGTCAGCACGCACGCCACGCTCGTGTCCGGGGTCTGCGCGTTGGGGGTGGCGGCGGCGCCCGCCGCGCCGGCGACGGCGGCGGCGACGTGCTTGGCGCAGAGCTCGTCCAGCCGGTGCTGCAGCAGCTTGGTCTCGGGGGGGGGCACGCCGCGCTCGCCGGGCGCCGCGTCCGGGGGCGGCGGCGGGTACATGGCGCGCGCGAGCGCGTTGGCGAGCGCCTCGTGCGTCGCCCTGGAGCGGCTGTTGAAGCACGGCTCGAGCATCTGCGCGAGCTGCGGCGCGTTCCCGGAGACGAAGCGCTCAGCGTCGGCGTCGAGCGCCACGTTGAACACCGCCAGACCCGTGCGCAGGGTGTTGGTGGCGTCGCCGCCCGCCGCCGCCGCCGACGCCAGCAGCTTCTCGATGAACGCGAACTTGATGTTCGCCGAGGGCCACGTCGCGAGCGCCTCGCGGAGCAGCGAGAGCGACCGCGCGTGCAGCGCGAGCATCTGCTTGTCCTTGCTCTCGCCGGTCAAAAAAGACATGCGCACGAGGAAGTTGACCATGATCTCGCGCATCCCCGGCGTGGGCGCGAAGTCGTCCGCGTCGGGGGGCGCCTTCACCTCGGCGTTCGCCGCGCCTCGGTCCGAGGCGTTCTCGTCGGCGGCGTCGCCCATGTCGATGTCATCCGCGTCGCCCATCGCCACGTCCTTGTCCTTCTCCGTGGAGGTGGGCATGATGGAGTCTTTCTTATCATCCTCCTCCTCCTCCTCCTCCTCCTCCTCGGCGGCGCCGCGGCGGGGACGACGGCGCTTGGACGAAGGCTTCTCCTTCTCCTTGGTTTCTTTGTCGGTGGCGCCCGAGTCGCGGCGCGACCGCTTGGACCCGACGCGTTTCTCCGTCTCCTTCGCGTCGTCTTCGTCCTCGTCCTCGTCCTCCTCGTCTTCGTCCTCGTTCTCGTCCTTCTCCTTGTCGTTTCCCTTGGCGAGGGAGACACGCCGCGCGCGCGCCTTCTCCCACCGCAACACGAGCTCGACCAGGTCCACGGACAGCGCCCTGTTCTCGGCGGGCGAGGACGACAGCAGCCCTAACCGCGAGAGCGAGTTGACCATCTGCGGCACGAACTGCGCTCGGCTCGGGTAGAAGTGCGACTCGTGCGACACGATCAGGTTCCAGACGTGGATCAGGTGTGGCAGCGAGTGCCCTTCCTCGACGAGGATCTTCTTCGTGTACCGGATCCAGATTGGGTACTTGTGGTCGCCCTGCGGCAAACGCTTGGGCAGCGCCGGCGTCAGGGCGTTGAGCGCCTGCCGGACGAGGTCTTTGGACTCCGGCTGGCACGCGCGCAGCAGCGCCACGAAAACCTGGAGCACGATTTTCTCCGGCGCCTGGTACGCCTCCAGGAAGTGGCACACGTTGACGAACGCGAACTGCTTCGCGCCGCCGTCCTCCGACTTGAGGTGGTTCCACCCGAACTTGATCAGTTCTTTGCGGTGGCGCACGAGCGCATCCGGGACGTGCCGGATGAGTAACGTGCCCATGCGCAGAAGCTGCACGCGCATCGCCTCGGTGTGCGTCTCGGAAGCCTCGTCGTCCGCCGTCTCGAGCAGGTCGTTCACGACGGACGCCACGGTGTCCTCCGTCAGCACCAGTCTCGCCTCCTCCATCTTCTTCGGGTCGCGCGCGGCGTCCGCGAGCGTCGCCTCCAGCGTCGGGATCACGATGAGCCTCAACGCGTGCGTCAGCTCGGAAGGCGGCGCGCTCTTGTTCTTGAACGCCTCCAGGAAGTGCGCCAGCACGGCGTGGCGCTCGGCGGGCGTGAACCCCTCCGCCACCGTTTTCTTGTACACGTCCACCAGGAACGTGAAGTCCACGCAGGTGCGCGTGTCGAAGACGGAGAGCACGTCGAACAGGTACCCAAGCTTGCCGCGGTCCTTCGTCGCGACGTTGACGAAGCACTTCACCAGGCGCTTGGTTTCGAGGAGCTCGGGGAGCGCCAGCTGCTCTTCGTGCTTCAGGCGCTCGGCGCGCGCGTCCGACTTCCAGCGCGCCCACAGCGCGTCCACCAGCTCGGGCTGCGCGCTGAGCCAGTCGGGGTCGTGTTTCGCGAGCACGGAGACGAGCTTCACGCCGTTGTACGACGCGAGGTCTGACCCGCCGCCGACGCCGCTCAGCCCCTCCGTCTGCGCGCCGGCGTCGGGCGCGGGCGCGCCGGCGCGCGGCCACGCAAAGGCGGCGGCGACGATCTTCGCCGAGTTCTTGCACAGCTCCTCGCGGATGGGCGCGCCCTCCTTCTCCATGCGGAGCATGTCCATCAGCCGGAAGAAGAACGCGGGCTGGTTCAGGCGCGCGAGGAAGAAGTCCACCGCGTCCGCGGCGTAGCGGCCCAGGAACTTGGCCAGCGGCTTGCGGTACAGCGAGTTCACCTCGGAGTGTACACCCGACTGCGGCAACGCCTGCTCCAGCTGCATGGTGAGCATCACCAGCGGCTCGAGGAACTTGCCCGCGGCTTGCGGAAGCAGGTGGAACAAGTTGATCATCGCGGCGGCGATCTTGAAGTCCTTGGGCGGCGCGCGCGCCTGCTGCGGGGGCTGGCCGGCAGCCTGCTTCTGCGCGTCCGGCTCCAGCCAGCGGCGCAGGTGCTCCAGAAGCTTCTCGCCGAGCGTGGGGTTGAACCAGTTGGAGAGCAGCTCCAGCAGACGCTCTAAACCCACCAACAAGGGCATCGTGAGGTTTTTGTAGTGCGCCAGGTTTACCAAGATGGGTCGAAGCGAGCTCTGTAACAGCTCCTTCGACAGGCTCTGCTGCTGGATGACGCGCTTTAAGCCGCGCTTGGCGAGGTCCACCACGTCGGCGTCGCGGCTGGTGAGCGACTTGAAGAACATGGTGATGATCCTCTGGCGCAGCTGCGCGAGCTGCTCCTGGCCCGCGGGGGGGGTTTTGAGCTCGGGGCACGCCATGGCGCTGCACATGAGGCGGATGCACGCCGCGCGGAGCGCGTGCATGTCGTCCCCCGCGCCGGGCGCGGCGCCCGTCTTCGCCGCCGCCGTCGCGGCGTCGTCGTTCTCCGCCAGCGACAACGCCTCCTGCAAGAGCCCGACGAAGGACGCGTGGATCTTGATGAGCGGCTCGGGGCGCGTCGAGAGGCAGAAGTCCAGAATGCGCACCACCTGGACCTGCACGGCGACGCGGCGCGTGTGCAGCGGGCGCGAAAGCAAACCGCCCACGTGCGTCGCCTTGACGTCCAGCACCTTGCCGACGTCCAAACCCGAGCGCCGCGCGAGTCCCGCCACCGCCTCCTCCACCACCGGGCGCACCGTGGGCGACGACGACGTGGAGAAGAGCTCCTCCGTCAGGACGCCCGCCGCCGCCTCGAGGCGCGGCGGCGCGTCCGGCCCGCGGAGCGAAGTGCCCTCGGGCGTGGCGCGCTCCAACACGCGGTGGAACACCTCCGTGGCGAGCCGCACCTCCACCACGGCGTGCGGCGGCAGCGAGCGGAGCGCGCGGAGCAGCGCCTGCAGGATGCGCGGCAGGTGCGACTGCAGCGCCGCCGCCGGGAGCACGCGCGTGAGCGTGTCCACGCCGGCGACGCCGCCCACCACCGACTGCCAGGACTTCTTGAAGCAGCAGTGCGTGAGCCGAGGCAGGAGCTCGGCCACAAGGCAGCGGAGCGCGGGAGGCACGGGCACTTCGAGCGCTTCCGCCGCCGCGGCGGCGGCGGCGTCCTTCTCCTTCTCCTTCTCCTTGGACGCGTCCTTCTTCTCGCCGTCGGCGTCGCCGTCGGCGTCGCCCTTCTTGCTCTCGGACTCCGTCTCCTTGTCGTCGCCCTCCTCCTCCTCGGTCTTCGCGGACTTCTTGCTGGAGGTGGCGGCGCCTCGGCGGGACGCGCGCGTCGCCTTCGGCGACGCCTTATCCGCCTTGTCGTCCGCCTTGTCGTCCGCCTTGTCGTCCGCCTTGTCGCCCTTGTCCGCCTTGTCGTCGTCGGCGTCCTTCATCTCCGCGTCACCCTTCACCTCGGCGGCGTCAGGGTCGGCGGCGCCCTCGGCGTCCGCCTCGGCGGCGGCGGCGTCGCCGCCGGCGGCGCGCCGCGCCTTGGCCGCCTCCGCCTCGCGCGCCTTCTGCGCCTTCTCCGCCTCGAGCGCCGCCTCGGCGGCGGCGACGGCGGCGCGCGCGTCCGCGGCGTCCTCGTCGGTCACGCCCGTCACCGTCGAGTCGCACGCCAGCGTCATGACGCCGTCCACGAATGTCTTCACCGCGCGCAGCGCGGCTTCGACGTGCGGGCGCTTGCCGCTCTCCATCGCGTCCATGAGCGCGTCCAGGAAGAGCGTCGCGTCGAGCTGGATGAGGGACGCGGAGGCGCGGCGCTTCTTATGCTCGGGGGAGGACGTGTCGATGTCGACATGGGGCGCTTCCTTGCCACTCTTGTCGTCGTCGACGTCCTTCATCTCCTCGTCCTTCTTTTCGTCGTCATCCTTCTCCTCCTCCTCATCTTCCTCGTCCTTCTTGCCGCGGCGGCCGCGCGTCTTCTTGGGCGAGGGGGGAGGGGGGGTCTTGCTCTTCTTGTCCTTCTTGCCCTCCTCCGCCTCCTCCTCGCCGCCCTTCTTCTTCTTCGCCTTCTCGGCGGCGCCGCGCGCCGCGGCTTCCTTGGCCAGGATCGCGCCCGAGCGCCCCGAGCCGCCCGGCTGCAGCGGCGCCATGCCCGAGACGAACAGCATCGCGAAGTGCTCGCTGACGGCGTCCACGAACCCGTCGTTCGCCTGCTTCAGCGTGGGGTCCGCCTCCGCCGCCACCACCGCGGTGAGCAGCTGCTTGAACACGCCCTTCTCAGCCTCCAGCTGCGTCTTGGTCTTGTTCCCGAGACGCGTCTTCGCCGTCTCCTCCTCCTCGGCGGTGGTTTCGGCGTCGGAATCGCGGAACCAGCCCTGCAGCACGCCCTCCAGCGCGTCGCGGATCTCGGGCGCCTCCGCGCCTGCGCGCGCGGCGCCGCCCGCGACGTTCAGCACAGACGCGAGGCAGGCGCGCAGGAACGCCAGCGCGTGCTTCCTGTGCTCCACGAGCGCCTCCGCGCCCTTCAGGTTGGGCACGGGCGGCGCGGCGAGGATGGTCTTCATCAGCGCGATGCACCGGTCGAGCGGCACGAGGAAGGACGTCTCGGGCTTGAACGTCAAAATCAAACGCAAGCCGTGCTCGGGGTTGGACTTGGCCTCGAGCTCGAGCGGCTCCCGCAGGAAACCGCGGCTCCGGCCGCCCAGCTTGCCGAGCATCTGCAGCGCCTTGGCGCCGAACGGCGCGCCGCTCTGCTGCGGCTTGAGCAGCGCCCAGAGCGCCAGCATCAGGTCGCTCTCCACCTCGGCGATGCACGGGTCCAAAAAGTCGGGGTTCAGCGAGTCCACCCAGAACTCCAACGTGCGCAGACCGAGGAGCTGAAGCTCGGAGGAGGACGACTTGAGCGCGCGCAGCAGCGGTTGCGCCAGCCTCGGGAGGTGCGGCAGGATGGAGGACAGACGCGCGGGCAGCGTCAGGCAGAGCTCCACCACGGTATCCCCGAGCTCGTGCGTTTCCGGTCCGTGCAGTAGCGCCAGCAGCGCGTCCAGCGTGGGCTGCAGAACGGGTACGACTTCGCGGTACAGCAGGTCGAACTTGGCCTGCGCGAGCGCGCGGAACAGGTATCGGAGCAGCCGCACGTACGCGCTGGGGTCCTCCGCCTCCTTCATCGCCTTCAAGCAAGCCTCCACGAGCGGCACGACGTGCGGCGAGAGCACCGCCTCGCACGAGCTGTACTTGCTCACCGCGTGCATGAGCAGCGAGAAGAGCTTCAGCACGAGCTGCGACTGCGGCGACTGCGGGTCGGACAGCGCGTGCAGCCGGTCGCGCACGAGGTGCGTCGCCAGCGCGTCGGCGAACGAGCGCCCGAGCGCCGGGCTCTGGAGCAGGATGTGCGGCAGCTGCACCATCGGCGCGAGCTCGTACGGCTCGCCGCCGCCCAGCAGCGCGTCCAGGCGGAGGCAGATGATGTCCAGGAAGCTGCGCGGGTCGAGCACCGCCAAAGCCTCGCCGAAGTGCGTGCACATCTCCGCGCACTCCGAGCCTTGGTACAGCGCCAGGCACCGCACGCCGTTCGCCACGAACCCGGAGGCGCGACGGAGCTCGCCTTCGCGGAAGCCCTTGGGTTTGGGCGCCTGCGCCTGCGCCTGCGCCTGCTGCGCGCTGCCGTGGAAGTTGGTGATGGACCAGAGGAGCGTCTTCATACCGATCACCAGGGTCTTGACCAGCGCCTTGGTGTCCGCGAGGCTCTTGAGCGCCTCCGCGGGGGTCTGCGCCGCGCCGTCGAACCCGACGAGCGCCGTCGAGGAGGCGTCCTCCTCGGCGGGCGCCTTTGCGTCCTTCGCGTCCTTCGCGTCCTTCGCATCCGCGTCCTTCGCGTCCGAGGCGGCGGCTCGCGCCGGCGCCGGTTTCTCCGGCGGCGGCGCGATGCCGAGCGCGGCGTCCTGCGACGCCTTGGACTTCTTCGCCTCCTCGAGCTCCGCCGCCTCCGCCTTCTTGCCGTTCTCCAGCAGCAGCTTGACCTGCGGCTTGACCGTGCCGAACTTGGCCACCGTCGCGTCCAGGATGCGCACCAGGTTGGCGCGCGCGTCCGCGGCTTGCGCCGGGTCGTTGCGCCGGCGGAAGATGCTCTCCACCAGGTGGTGCATCAGGCGCACGCACGTCATCTGGATGCTCAGCGGCAGCGTTCCGTCCTGCACGTTGCGGCTGAACAGGTACACGGCGCGCTGGATCTGGGCCATCGACAGCTCCAGACGCATGTGGTGCACGAGCTCCGCGAGGAAGGAGTACGCCAACGGGCGCAGCGCGTCGCGGCACGCCGCCCCGTCGCCGACCAGCGTCTGCTCGTCCAGGAGCGCGTCGAGGTGCGCGTAGAAGCCCCGCCGGAAGTCGGGCGCGGAGAGCACGTGCCTGGTGGCGACGAGCAGCTCCTTCCGCGTGGAGACGTTGTCCGGGCACGACCGGAGCAGCTCCACGATGGAGACGCTCACGGCGTCTCGGTGCGGCTGCACGCTCTCCGCGTACCCGCGCAGGAGGTAGGTGACGAACGAAACCGTCTTCACCTGCGCGCCTTTCAAGTCGCCGTACGCGCCTCTCAGATGCGCGGGCACGTCCTGGAAGGAAGGGCCTTTCAGGCTGATCATCTTGACCATCAGCGGCAACAGCGTGGTGATGTTCGCCGGGATCAAGCGCGCGTACAGCTGGAACAGCAGCATCACGATCAGAGGGCACTCCGTCTGGACCTTGAACGAACGCGCGCTGAGCGTCGCCACCGCCGCCGGCGCCTCGGCGTCCTTCTCGCCCTTCTTCTTTTCTTTCGCCGTCTCCGCCGCGGCGGGCTCGCCGAACACGCGCGTCACCGTCTCCTCCACGTTCTCGTACACGCTGCGCACGAACTCCAGGAAGGGCTCCACCTCGAACTCCAGCGAGGGGCGGAAGTTGCGGTGCAGGTCGAAGATCACGCGGAGGCACACCAGCGCGTTTTCTTCATTCTCCGCGCGCAGCGCTTTGGTCGCCATCGCGAGCACCGTCTTATCGTGCGGCCGCAGGTGCTCGTTGTGCGGGAGCTTGTTCAGCATCTCCAACACACTCTTGCGCACCTTGTGTTCCACGTTGTCCTCCGTCTGCGCGGGCACCGCGTCCAGCACGGCGCCGAAGGCCGGGAGGAACGCCGAGAGGAATTTCGGGTACTCCGACGTGTTCACCACCTCGATCGCATCGCGCACCTCGGTGACCAGCGCGAGGCGGTCCTTGGGCTTGTCGCTGGAGGTGAGCTTTGACGCGTGCGCGTCGAATTGGCTGCGGTTCGGATCGCGTCGCGGACGGAGGGACGCCCGAGGTCAGCGAGAGCAGGGGACGAGGAGTGGCGAACGGCGAAAAGCCGAGCGGCGGTGCGCGGGAAACCAGGTTAAAATCGCGGATCGACCGAAGCGCCGGGGGGCGTCGGGGGGACGACGCCGCGATCGGGCGACAGCCCGCGAGGGATATAGTCGACACGGCCGATGGCGTGGCACGCGATCGGCCGGGGAATCGGGAGAGCGTCGCACCTCGGGGTCAAGGTGGCGCGAGCGGCCGTCATTTTTTCCTCCTGCGACTCTGCAACGGAATCTGGGAGAACCAATCCGACCCCTAGGCTCCGGGTCGGCCTTCAATCGACGCTCGGCCTCTCGCCGGACTCGTCTGTCGCGATCGACTGCCAGAACGTGTCGCCGGAACCTGGGGCGTTTGACGACACCGCGGGTCCCGCGCGACGCGTCTGCGCGCGTCCTTTCTGCGAGAGATGTCCTACGTCCGACCGTCTTTGGCCGAAAGTTCGGGAAACGATTACCAAACCAGGTTTTCGTTCGGTCACGTTTGGTCTATTTTTTATTTGGAGAAATCGAGGGTCTAATGATTCGCCCCCTGCTTCCTTTGTCGCCGTGAAAGGAAGGGACCGCGCTGAAGGCGCAGCGCAAGTCGTCAGTTCGTATCGCTCGCATGCCGATCACCACGACGTTCCACGACTTCGTCGCGTCCAAGATTCAGGCGGCGTGGCGGCGCGCGCTCGATCGGCGCGCGTTCCTCGAACGGCGGCGCGCGGTTGTTGTCATCCAGTCGCGGTTCCGCCGGAACGCGCGTCGGGAGAAGGTGCGCGTCTCCGTCAGAGCGTTTTCGTCCGGCGAAGCGACGACGCGACCAAAAACAGAAGCATCGCTCGAACCGTCACCGACGCGAGCGCGCGCGTCGCCGAGGCTGAGGTCACGCGAAAGAACGACGCCGCGTCGCGACACCGCTCGCGGTGGCGTGTGTCGACGTCTCCAGAACCTCTCGCGACCGAAC
>Ga0181559_10000868_pt1 | contig 29050 bp, 19 predicted proteins | sample 011ome_21_FD_133752 | JGI IMG/M metagenome (GOLD analysis project Ga0181559, IMG submission 133752) | Coastal salt marsh microbial communities from the Groves Creek Marsh, Skidaway Island, Georgia - 011508AT metaG (megahit assembly) | ecosystem: Environmental > Aquatic > Marine > Intertidal...
GCGATCACTCCTCCACTGATCGAGTTGCGAGTGGTGTCATTGCCACCGACGATCAACAACATCAGGTTGCCAAGATATTCCATGGGTTGCATGTTTTTAGTGGCTTCGCCGTGCGCGAGCATCGAAATCAGATCGTTGCTGGGTCCTTGCTTTACGCGCTCATTCCAAAGATTGGTGAAGTACATCAAGCACTCAAGCAATTCTGCACGGCGTTGTTCCTCAGATTCTACGATGCCCGATTCCGGACCTGCGGTAGCCACATCTGACCAGCGAGTGAGTTTTCGTCGTTCTTCGAATGGGAAGTCAAACAAGGTGGCCAGCATCTGGGTGGTTAACTCGATAGAGACGCGGTCCACCCAATCAAAGGTTTCGCCGACGGGTAAAGCATCGAGAATTTCACCGACCCGCGCACGAATGATCGGCTCCAGCTTGGCCAGATTTGAGGGCGCGACTACGCTGGTTACGGTAGCGCGTTGCAGATCGTGTTTGGGTGGATCCATGGCGATGAACATTTCAACATCCAGTTCTTCGGGTCCCAATTCGTGGCCGATGTGCGGGCCAAGACCGATGCCATGTGCGGAGGAAAATAACTCAAAGTTCTTATCGATGAACATGATGTCTTCGAATTTGGTGATGGACCAAAAATCACCTGTGAACGGGTGAGTGTTCAGGTGTACGGGGTCCTCATCTCTGAGCCTTTTGAAGAAAGCGAACTGCGTGTCGGTCTGGAAATAACGGGCGTCGGCCATGTTGATGTCGTCTAAAGCAACCGTCTTTGCATCGGTTGGTAGCGGTGCTTGTGCCCAGTCCAACTGAGGGTTCGGGACGATGGTTTGGTCTATAGCTTCGGCCATGAGAAGTCTCCAAAGGTTATCCAGACGGGTGTCTATCCGCCCAGTGTAAATAATTCCGCGCGCACTGAATACAGCGAGGTCGGCTGCGCAGGTCCTGCCATTAGACTGGTTGAGCATGACGACCCGTCGCAATGCTCGGTGGATGCTGTACGCACCAGCTAAAATTAATCGGCGGGTACACGGTATCTGGTGCGAAAGGCCCCTTTAAGTGATGTAACCAGCCCAGCGGTCAAGGCCGAAACTGTAGGGCACGTGGGCCTAATCGATCGCGTTGATGGACAATTCGATAAGCGTTGGTGACCCAGTCGCAGATCATCTGCCTGGTCATCCTAGGATCGATCATCTCTTCCAGCTGGAATTTGTTTAGTGGCCCGATCGGACCGCGTGCGCTTTCGATGCGCGCATTCAACTCGGCACGCAGTGCAGCCGGGTCCTCTGCTTCGGCCAGCTGCCGTTTGTAGGCCGCCTCAATGCCCCCTTCGGGGGGAATGCCACCGACATCGGCTGCTGGCCAGGCAACCCGAACATTCGGCCGCGCCAGTGGCGTTGCGTAGTTATTGCCCGCCACCCCAAAACTTCGGCGCATCAACACGGAAAACATGGGCACCCGAATTTGGGAAAAGGCCACCATCCATTCTCCACCGCGGCGAATGGTGCCGGCCAGCTCGTGTTCTAGCCCGACGGCAAACCCCGGGTTGTCCACGAGATTCAGCACAGGGATATGGAACGTGTCACACAAATCCAGGTGGCGTTTGAGTTTGTCGCAGCCGTCGGCGGTGAGCGCGCCGCCATTCTCATGGCGGCTGTCAGAAGCAATAACCCCAAGTGGATGTCCATTAAATCTGACTAAACCGGTGACCTGGTCAGTGCCCCAAAGGCGCCCGATCTCAAAAAATGAACCCTCGTCTGCGAGGAGTTGAATGACTTTGCGAATATCAAAGGTTGCCGTGCGTTTTCGCGGAATCAAGGTGAGCAGTTCTTCCTCAGCTCTCTGGACCGGATCATTGGTGTCCACGACCGGGGGAACGTCATAGACGCTGGGCGGTAGGTAAGACAGGAAGCGTTTGCATTGGTCTAACGCCTCTTGTTCGGATGCGGCCAAATTATCGACGCTGCCATTGGTGCAGTGTATGTGCCAGCCACCTAGGTCCTCCTTGGTAATGTCGTAGCCCATGGCATGGCTGACGACCGGAGGACCGGCTACAAATAGTTGCGCTATGTCGCGCACCATCACCGAAAAATGTCCAAGCACCGCCTTGGCAGCGCCGCTGCCGACTACGCTGCCCAGGAGGAGGTTGACGACGGGAACCGTGCTGAGTTGTTCGGTGTATTGCTCCGAGCCCAGGTGCCCCGGCAGAAATGAACCGCCCCCGCCTGCGACCCTCGGGCGCCCCGATTTGATGGCGCCGCTGCTTTCTTTAGCCTCACTTTCACCTTGTTTCTTTTGGGCCGGTACCATGGCTGCAACACTGCCGCCACCGGAGGATCCATCCAACAATCGCACGGAAGGGACGCGTAACTCCATAGACAGGCGGTCGAGATACATACTCTTGGCACCAATGGCGCCATCGGCGTGACCGCCGCGCGAAGTAAAGTCGTCCGCGCAGACCACTACCGTACGCTGCTCGATGTCACCCCAGCCACCAACGTGGTTGGCAGGGGTGAAGTCAGCGATGCCTCCGTGATCATCATAAGAGGCGAATCCTGCGAGGCTGCCGACCTCCCGAAAGCTGTGTGGATCTAGCAACTGATCGATACGCTCCCGACAGGTGAGCTTGCCGCGGTTGCGTTGTCTCACTACACCCGGATCAGCAGAACCGGGTTGTAGCCGGGCCGTGGCCAGACGTTGTAGCGTAGCGGCCTCTTCGAGCACCGGTAGCCATGAGTCGCTATGGTCAGTTGCTTTTTGCAACTCATCAGCGGCAGGGGTGATGATTGCCAGGGTTTGTACCGCGGAAATCGCTTCGCCCTCGGCGAGGGTTGCGACAGCACTGACAACACCGCCGCAGGGAGCGGTGACAGCGGTTTCCATCTTCATCGCGCTGACGACAACGAGAGTGTCTCCGGCGGCAACTGTGTCTCCTGCAGTCAGATTCAGTGCGGCAATGGTGCCGGCCATTGGGGCCTCGATTCGGCGCTGATCACCCTCGGGTTTGAGGTCCTGTGCATCCCCTGAGGGGGTTGCAGTGTCCACGATACTGCTTCGGTAGGCGGTTTTGGCCTGTTGATTAAGCATTTCTATGCTGGTGTTGCGCTGGAGTGTAGGAGAAAAATTCTGCTGAATTTCGCTCAATAAAGAGGTGCGTGCATCAGCGGCCTGAACTGGATCGGCCAGCAGGATACTGCGCAGTTGATTCAGGTTGGTGGCAATACCGGCGATGTGAAATTCGTTCAGGGCTTTGAGTGTGCGCTTCAAAGCCTGTTGGTAGTTGCCGTTGGGATGATGACAAATCAGTTTGGCCAGCAGGGGATCATACTCGGGTGCTGGGGTGTAACCGACATAACCATGGCCATCAATCCTTCTGCCCATGCCAGTTGGCTCCTTGAAGGCAGACAAACGACCAGTACCCTGGGCGATGACGCGGGCTTGAATGGCGTAACCTCGGGGGGCTCCGAGCTCAGTTTGATTCCCCAAAGACAGGTCTGCCAGGGTTGATCCCTGGGCGATGTTTAACTGCGCCTCTACCAGATCAATGCCCATCACCTGCTCGGTAACGGTATGTTCGACTTGAATGCGTGGGTTGCACTCAATGAAGTAATATTGCCCGCTTTCGGGTTCGACCAAAAACTCAACGGTGGCGGCGTTAGTCAGGCCGGCCGCCTGTGCTAAGGTGATGGCATCAGCACATAGCTGATCGCGCAATGCAGCCGACAAGTTCGGGGCCGGGGCGATTTCGATGAGTTTCTGATGTCGCTGTTGGACCGAACAATCGCGTTCGAATAAGTGCACGGTCTGGCCGGCTTGATCAGCCAGCAACTGAATTTCGATGTGTTTTGGCCGCGCAATTAACTTTTCAGCAAAAATGTCTCCCGAACCAAACGCGGCTTTTGCTTCGGAGCGGCATCGTTCGAGTGCCTCATCAATCTCGGCATCGTTGTCAATGGCCCGCATCCCACGCCCGCCGCCGCCGGCCGCCGCTTTGAGCATGATGGGATACCCAACTTCAGCCGCAAATGCTGCAGCCGCAGCCGCATTGTTCAGTGGAGTTTGCAGCCCCGGTACCACCGGAATGTTGTGTGTTTGTGCCAGCGCGCGCGCGGACAGCTTATCGCCAAACAGGGTCAGCACATCCGCCGACGGCCCGACAAAAATGATGTCATGCAGGTCACAGGCAGCAGCCAAAGCGGCGTTTTCTGATAAAAAACCGTACCCCGGATGAATGGCATCGCAACCTTCGGTTGCTGCAATATTAATGATCCCTTCTATATCCAGATAGGCGTCGATAGGACCCAGCTCAGCATTCAGTTCAACGCTGATGTCGGTCATGCGTGTGTGCAAATTCATTGCGTCAGCTCGGGCGTAAATGCTGACGGTTTCTATACCCAGACCATGTGCGGCGTTGGCGATGCGAATGGCAATTTCACCGCGGTTAGCGATCAGCAAGCGATTTATTTTTGGCACGGTGAACCTCATGTTAGTCGTCGGATTAGTGGCCGGATCTATAGTCACCCCGGTGATCACGAGTCATGATCTGAGGTCGGTGCGTGGACTGCAACGCTTGCCAGTGGCCTTACGCGACAGTGCGGGCGCCATGGGTTCCGAGCGCGGATGATGACTGCTCTCAGGGCAGCACCGGGGAAAAGTAACAGATTTGCAAACTAACCCGCCAGTCCTGTCGTCCCGCTTGTGCAAGGTTTGGACCGTAACCGATGCGAGGACGCGAGGTGGTTGGCGAATCCGCGTGGTTTTAAGCGCGTTGTCGGTTAACTGGGTGCTGCAGCCAAATCTTCACGCAAAGTGCGGGAGGCGCTGAAAAAATGAAAAGCCGACCAGACGGACGCGATCGGCACAAGATACAGCAGCGCGTGACGCAGTGATTCGTTGGCCAGTGTAGGCTCGAGGTGGTCGCTGACCAACCCGACGCTGAAAGGACCCAGGCCTAAGCCAATAAGATTCAGCACAAAAAATAATATTGCGGAGGCCAATGCGCGCATGCGTAGGCCGACCAGGCCATGCACCATCGCCAGGGTATTGCCCAGGTACACGGTAGCGAGGCAACCGGGCACGATAAACAACAACAGCGACAGCGTCATGCTTTCCACATAAAAGGTGCACCAGGCTAACGGCGCAGAAATGACCGCTGCCCAGGCAGGAATCCAGTTGTACCAGCGTTGGTCCCCGGCTGCCAGACGTTGCGCGAGAAAGCCTCCGGCAAGGAGGCCCAGTGCACCGCCCAGACCCAAAATCAGCGCCATCCAGGTGCCGACCTCTCCGCTGGAGAGGCCATAACTGCGGATGAAAAACGAGGCGCTCCAGCTGTTCAAACTGTAAACCGCGAACGCGTTGGTGGCTGCGCCCATGGCCATGTGTCGAAAAGACAACCGGGACCACAACAAACCCAGGACCTCTGACAGAGGCTCCGCTTTCTCCTTGGCCACCCGTTGATCGGCGAGACCGCGAATAGGCTCGCGCAGGGTATAGCGCACCAGCAGAGCAATAATGATGCCTGGTAATCCGACCACAACGAACGCCACGCGCCACCCAAAAAATTCGTTCAACCAGCCACCGGCAAGAAATCCAAACAAGACGCCAATATTGACGCCGGTCGAGTAAAACGACAGCGCTCCGGCACGGCTGCTGGGTGGAAAGATGTCGGAAATAATAGAATGAGCCGGTGGGCTGCCGCCAGCTTCGCCAATGCCGACGCCAATGCGCGCCATCAACAGTTGGCTATAGTTTTGGACCGTGCCGCTGATCGCGGTCATAAAGCTCCAAATGCCAATGGCCCACGCGACGATGTTTCGGCGGTTACTATTGTCAGCCCAGCGAGCGATGGGAATGCCGGCGGTGACGTAGAATAAGGCGAAGGCAAAGCCTGTGAGCAGTCCCAACTGAGCATCGCTCAGCAGCAGCTCTGCCTTGATGGACTCTTGTAATATGGCCAGTAACTGTCGATCAATAAAATTGAACGTATAAACAACCGTCAACAAGCCCAGAGCGTAATAGCGCGCTCGGGGTGCAGCATATGGGTTCTGTGTTTGCAATTGAGCTCTCCTCGCCCGGCTATCCTATCATTCAACGACGGTTGTGGTTGGGTAATTGCGCAGCCGCCGGTGGTGGACTGAGGGTCCCTCCTGATGGGCGTGGATTGTCCGATTTACCTGCACAGGCAATTGGTGTGGCGGCATGGGTGCGGTTAGACTGTCGCAATACCTTCAGCAGTTGCGAGATCACACGCTTTGGCCACCATCCCCCACGACCTGACTGACCACGATCGCTCTGAGTCATACTCCTTTCTCGGCAAGACCCTCAGCGGGCCCTTCACCATTCCTTCGGGCATTGTGGCCACCGCGGTACCCATCATCGAGTGGCTGTTTCGCAACGTGCCTGAAGTGGGGGTCATCACCACCAAAAGTATTGGTCTGGAGCCGCGCCTCGGTAATAGAGAGCCGATCTTAAGTCAGTATGCGCCGGGATGTTTTGTGAACGCAGTGGGTCTAACCAACCCCGGAGCGAGTGCCAGCGCGGAGTTGTTCGCGCGTCTGGAAGTGCCTGAAGATCGATTCCTCCTGACATCAATATTTGGCGGCAGCGTTGAAGAATTTGTTGCAGTGGCGAAAATTCTGGCGCCTTACTCGGATGGGCTAGAACTCAACTTGTCGTGCCCGCATGCCAAAGGCTATGGCATGGCCATGGGTCAGGATCCGGCACTGGTGAGAGAAATCACGGCAGCGGTCAAGGCTGTGGTCGATATACCGGTGGTACCTAAGTTGACCCCGAATGCCGCCGACATCGGTGCGATCGCACAAGCCGCGGCAGCGGGCGGAGCGGATGCGATCTGCGCGATCAATACCGTTGGACCGGGATATCACAGTGCCCATGGGAAAGCGGTGCTGAGTAATGAATTAGGCGGCATGTCGGGCAAGGGAGTGTTACCGATTGCGCTCAAATGTGTCCGTGAGATCCGCGCGGTGACCGATTTGCCGATAGTGGGTAGCGGCGGTATCAGTTCGGCGGATGACGTACGCGCTTTTCAGGCGGCAGGCGCTTCGCTGTTTGGGGTTGGCTCAGCGTTGGTGGGTATGACCTCCGCCGAAATGGCTGACTACTTTGAGGTGCTAGCGTGGGATCTTGGGCACCACAACAACGCGGCTGAAGGCCTCGTTCACTATGACGAGGATATGAGTTTTACGCCGGTCACCCTGGTTGAAAACATCAAAGTGGTCGATGACATCGCGATTCTAAAGTTTGATCGCCGCATTGACATTGAGGCCGGAGAATTTGTCTTTCTGTGGGTGCCGGGTTTGGGTGAGAAACCTTTTTCTGCGTTAACCGATGATCCATTTTCGTTGGTCGTTATAGATGTGGGTGAATTTACTCACCAGTTGATGACGCTCACACCCGGCACCGAAGTGTATGTGCGTGGACCGCATGGCATCCCCGCGCGACCGCCCGCCGGCGCCAGGGTGGTGGCCGTGGCTGGTGGTACCGGGTTGGCCGCGGTCTATCAACTGGCCCGCGACTTCGGCAACGCGGATGTCTTTGTGGGCGCACGCTCTGCCGAGCGCCTTTATTTTAAGGCTGAGTGCGCGGCCTGTGCGCGATTGCATGTAGCGACCGACGATGGCAGTGAAGGTTTTCATGGACGGGTCACTGAGCTGCTTGACCAACACCTCGCCTCCCTGTCGCCGCAGGAGTTGTCGGCGCTGTACTTTTACAACTGCGGGCCGCAGCCCATGGTGTTGGCAGCGCAAGCGGTGCAATTGAGGTATTGTCAGCCTGATCAGGTCTTTAATGCGATAGATTATTTGACCAAATGTGGAGTTGGCATTTGTGGTGCGTGTGCTGCACCAGATGGCCGTAGACTGTGTGTCGATGGACCATTTCTGGTGGCCGAGCCGCCGGGATAAAACAGCGCGCTGGCGCGCCTGGCACATATTCAGGACCGCGCATGCCAACACGCTAGTCAGGCGTTAGATCGAGAGATCCTGCAGATTGTAGTCACGCAGTATGGTTTGTTCTGTTTCAGCATTGAAACGAAATTCATCTTCCAAACCTCGAAATGGCGCGTAGTCGAACCTGCGTTGTTGCGGATAGTGCTGGGCCCGCGCGTCAATCGCCAGCGCAATGATGCGTGAACGCTCAAAGATCCGCTGAGCGTCATAGGTTTCCCGACTCGCCTGGCTCAGTGCGCCTTGTGCGCCCAACACGGACGCGCGCCGGTGGAAACCAAAGGTCAAAGAGACTCGCAGATTGGGTGACGTATTCGCAAATGAGCAATGCAGCGCTTGCCGGTTGACGATGGTGACGTCACCGGGTTGGCAGATCAGTGGCACAGCACCGGGTAATTGTTCAGAACCTTGATTGGCCGCCACCAGTGCCTTGATATCGATACGCCCTTGTTGGTGCGTGCCGGGCATCACCCATAGGGCATTGCGTGGGGTACATTCATATAATTGCACCTGAAAGTTGAAACCATGGATGCCCGGATCCCAATCAGGAGAATCCCAGTGCGTGACCCCGTCCTGATGCCAGGCGACCGAACCGCCTAATCCGGCGGGTTTGACGAACAATACGTCGTTGTAGGGGGTGAAATCTTCACCGTTGACACTGGCCGCGATGGACAGAATATCGGGGTGTCCGTAAACCCTGAGCCCGGAGGGCATGACCTGGCACATGCCGTTGATCAGAAACAACACGGCCTCGGGGGCATCGGTTTCAACAGTGGGCTGCACCATTTGAGTGGGATGGCGTCCGCTGAGTAAAGGGGTCCCCCCCCATGGATCAGACAAGGGCTTGACATACGAAAAAGTGGGTCGTTTGAAATCATACTTTATGGCCGGGCGGCCGGCATGATCGACGTCTGCATGTTGGCTGACTGGAGCGTGATCCATCAGGTGTTCGGCGTCACGACGCAAGCTGCTGACTTCGTCAGCGTCTATCAGCCCCTCAAAGACGTAGAATCCGTGAGCCCAATAGGCCTCCAGGATCTCTGGGTGCAGTTGGCCATCATGGCTATAGCGCACGGGCCCGCGATTGTTTAATGCCAATGCCCGTGCGGTGCCAGTCGCAATATAGTCGTCGAGGCTGGCTGCATGTTGGGTTGCGGTAGGTGTTGTTTGGGCCGACGTGGTTTGAGTGTTCATGCGTCCTCCTGCCATAAGATGCCGCGGGCGTTAAGTTCAGCTAATTGGTCGTTAGAGTAGCCCAGTTTGCTGAATATTTCGCGGTTATGCTGGCCCGCAAGTGGCGGCGGATTGAGGGATTGGCAGGCGCCGTCAAACATGACTAGGGGACCGTGTCTTTGATAACTGCCCCACTGGGGGTGCTCAACCACCGTGGTTAGGTCCATGGCTTGCGCCTGGCTGTCCTCGAGCCAAAAACGGTTGGGTGCCACGCCATCAGCGCGCACGCAGGCGACCCCCTGTGGAGTCAGGAGAGTTTGCCACGTTGTTGCCGTCTGAGTGAGCAGCAACTCGCCAAGGGCCTGCTGTAAGCCCTCGCCGGCTTGGGAAAATAGGGCCAGTGGCGGGGGTGTGTGGCCGGCTGTGGTTAGCGTTTCGCAAAAGCGCTGAATCTGTGCGTCTGTCAGTAAAGCCAGGAACACCCATTGCTCATCGGCACAGGGATAAAGGCGATAAGTTGGCGTCAGGCCATGTAAACCGGCATCTGGCAGGAGCCGCGGTGGTTTTTCCGGATAGTTCAGAAAGTCATCACTATTGGCGTAGGCATTGGCACCGAACATGTCGACATAGATCTGTTGGCCGCGGCCGGTTCGCTGACGAGCAGCCAGGCCTAACAACACTGACGTTGCAACCACCAGCCCGGTGTTTGGATCTGGGTTCAATTCGTTGGCCCGCATAATACGACTTGTCCACAATTTCAGCCCTGCAAAATCCTGGAGTTCTGCAGGCAGGCGACCTCCCATCTGATACATGACGCCACCCATAGCAGCGCCCGGTACCGGGTGGGTACTGGGGCGTTCAGCGCTTGGCCCATCCGGGCCATAGCCATTGCTCTGCAGATAGATGACCCTCGGGTTGATGGCCGCGATTTGTTCGTAGCCTATGCCGAGACGCTCTGGGACACCGGGGCGATAGTTGTGAATGATGACGTCAGCATCACTCATCAAAGCCGTGATCAGTGCTTTGCCCTCAGGGGTTTTGAGGTTGACACTGGTGCTGCGTTTGCCGGCGTTGACTCTGGCGGCACCCAATCCCGATAACATAGTGCGGAACGGATCGCCGCCGATCTGTTCGACCTTGATGACGTCAGCACCCATGTCGGCCAGGAAGCTGGCGCCGATGGGTGCGGCAATGATGGTGGCCAACTCCACCACTTTAATGCCTTTCAGCGGCAGCTCCGAGGTGGGCTCTCGTTCAGGTGTTGGGCGCGATTCAGTCTGCCACTGGTATGCCAGCGCTGCTGCCCCTTGCGGATGGGTTTGATCGCCGCGTGCCGCCGGAGAGGCGGGTGTATCGACTAGACGTGCGAGTGGTCCTAACTGAACACCTCCGTCCGGGCGGTCAATAACGTGGCCATTGGCCACAATGTCAGGATCGGTCAGAGCCTCTTGGGTCGTTTGATAAACGCCTCCAACGATACCACCGTCCTCCAGTAGTTGAGACATCCACTGATCTGCTGGGCGTTCTTGGATGCGTTTCAACATGCGTTCCCGGAAGGCCTCATGTTTATCCGGGTCAGACAGTAACAACTGTTTTGGGTTGAAATCCGGGTCCGCAACCACATCGATTAAATCTGTGGCGATTAAGAAATTGTCAAACAGGTGGGGGAGTAGATTGCCGAACTGCATCCACCGACCATCTTTGGTTTGGGCCGGGTGATAGTATAGCGTAGGTGCCGGGGGGTGGTCGCTGGGCGGGCCAAATGCGGCCAACAGATCTGGAAACTGCTCGCTTAACTGCGAACCCAGCATAGCGCCCATCTCATAAGGTAGCATGCCCTGCAGCAGGCTGGTTTCGACCAGACGGCCAGGGCCGTCGGAGCTGCGCGCCAACACGGCGGCCAGAATACCGGTGACCGCTGATTGAGCGCTGGCGTGAGTGCCGACCTGAACCGCGGAAAACACCGGCCCGGAGCGGTCCACCAAACCGGTAAAACTCTGCATCCGCCCGCAATACGCTGCGACGACGTGTTCATAGCCCGGTAGCTCCGCAAGGGGCCCTCGATTGCCAAAGCCGCTGATGTGGCCATAGACGAGATGCGGGTGTGTCTTGTGCAGGGTGTCAAAGTCGAGTCCGCGGCGTGCCAGCGCGCCGGGTCGCCAGGTGGTCATCAATACGTCGGCACCGGCCGCGATGTGTAACAACCGATCCAGCTGTTCAGGATCGTCAAGATCGAGACTCAAAGCTGCTTTGCCGCGCCGCCACATGGGCGCTGCAGCCAGGTCAGCCAAAGGGTCAACGTGGTGCGCAGGAGGCTGAATACTGAGCACTTCAGCCCCAAAGTCGGCCAGGATCATGGTCGCTATGCCACCCGCGGGACCCCTGGTCAGATCCAGTACGCGTAACCCCTCGAGTGCCTGTGTCATGCTGCTCTCCCCTGCTTTGCATGCCTGCTTACCGTGCCGCTATTTGACCAGATCCGGTCTGTGAAAGCGCGCTCAGCGACCAAATCGATAACGTAGTTTGATGACAAACAGATTAACCACCGGTTCGTTAAGGGCGTCGGTAAAGAGATCTGAAAATTCATCGTCAATGCGGTTGGGTAAATTGCTACCTCGAGTATAAACAACGAAGAGATCAGATAAAGGCGCGATTTCCCACCGATAGCGCAATTGTGCGGTCAGCCTGGACAGTGTGAAATTTTCGCTGCCCATAGCGCCGGTACTGGCGCGTGACACCAGCGCACCTGGTTTTGTTGGCACCCGCCAGAATGCTTGGTCAGTTGCTCTGATGGCCGCCCATTGCATGGTGAGTCTGATTTGTTGACGGGCACTGAGAAAGACATCCAGAGCAATTTTAGGCTGCCATTCGGTGGCTTTGTAGGTGGTAAAGTCGCGGCCCTGTCGGTACACCAGCCACCCATCTCGGCGGAAGTAGTTAATGTCAAAGTCGAATGAAAAACGATCGTTGGGTTTGAAGGTGGCCCCCAGAAAACCGCGATTTGTCCAACCGCCAAGCTCCTCCTGGCGCATGCCAATCAGCGCACTGTAGCTGATGGTTTTTGCGCTGTCGGTGCCATAACTGAGTTCCGCGACCCAGCGGTCGCTGGTCTTGAATATACCGTTGCCTCGACTGTTGCGGTCATCCCAGCGTCCGGGGAAAAAATCAAGTTCAACACCCAACTCCGACAAGTCATTGAATTGCCACTTGTTGCGAACAAAAATGCCGCCACGCACGGCCCGTCCATCCCAGTTTTCCTCATAGCTTAAGACCAGCGAAGGGCGGATTGCGCGGAAACGCTTTAACCCCTGGGTCTTATTGAGATTCAAGCTATATACACCGCCGATGGCATTGTTGCGGCGGATAAATCCAAGGTCGGATATATCTAAGTCACGGTTTAAGTAGTCCAACGATAAATTATGCTGAATTTGCCGATTGGGCACATAGCGCAAGTCGACTAAGGCGCCAAACCCGGAACGATCGTCAACGTCTGATGCCATGAGTTGCGTATCGATAGCCAGGCGGCCGTTAGAGGAGAGATAGTGTGTATCGATGCCGTGTACGGTGGCGTCATGATTTTCGTAGCGCACCAGAGTACCCATGTAGCCAATTGAACGTCGTCCTCCGCCAGCGCTTGATTCGTAAAGCAAGCGTGCAACTCCAAAATCTCTACCCGCCTGTTCGAGGCGTATGGGTGAGTTGTTGAGCGAGCCGCGGCGGCGCACGTCTTCTTCGAAGGCAGAGAGCAGCCCGTAGCGCAGTCCGCCGGATTGTCCGGTGACTTTGACCGCGCCAATCAGTTCCGAAGGTTTGCCGAGTTCAGCGCCCTGGACGCTGATGTTGTTGGGCACATCAATGCGAGGTGGCCCGCCGATGCGCCGAGTGTTGAGTAAGGTGGTTGGTGTTGCAAAAAAAGTGGAACGTGTCTGCCGTGCACCGGAAGAAGAGGAACGACTGCTCGGACGGGCGCGCGGGGTGGTGCGGAACACTTCAGAACCCTCGAGAAAAAAGAGTCTTTTCTCAGGGAAAAATGTTTCAAAGGCCGTCAAGTTGACAACGACATCGTCTGATTCCACCGCACCAAAATCTGGGTTGGCCGTCGCGGTAATTTGCAGATTGGTGCTCGGTCGCCAGAACAGATCGGCCCCGGCGCGATATTCATCGGCCTCAGCGATGTCATCGTAGGTGTAGCTCGTGTAGGGGAATACGGCGAACTGCGGCCCTGGCTGTATGTTCTGAAACTCCATAATGCCAAGGGCACTCATAAAGCGGCTGCCCGTCTCGGGGAGGGGTGGTGACCCCCAGCGCTCGTCGGCTATGGCGAGCTTACGGGTAGCCCAGAACCCCATGCGTCGAACCCCGTCTACCTCTGGCATAGCCAGCATCGACCAGGGTAAGAATGCCTCCATGCTCCAACCTGTTGCAGTGACCGCTGTAGCGCGGCGCCAGGGGCCATCCCATTCGCTCGAAAATTCGCGCTCGGGTGCAACTTTGCCGTCCTTAACCGCGCCCCCGAGTGCCGTCCCAAACCAATAGCCGTAAAGCCCCTCACCGGAGGTATCCAGAGTCAGACCCCATTCGTCGCGATTGATAAATGAGTCCCGACTGGATAAGCGCGCGACCAAGGTGTCTGCGGGTTGCTCAAGGTCTACGCCAATGTACAATCCCCGCTCGGTGTAGGCGTAATGCGCATTCGTGGCATAGCGAGCTTTGACCAGCGTATCGGGTTCTACCACGTACATACCATCGTAACTCGGTAGGGTACGCCAAAACGGTTCATCCAGTTTGCCGTCAAGGATGATCTCTGGATCGGTGACACGCGGCACCTGGATGCGAATGGGTTGATTGTTTTGGGTACGCTCAGGACCCGCCTCTGACCAGGCAACAGGCAGGGTCAGCAAAATACAACCTGCGGCGAAAATCGTTCGCTGGGTGACGCAAGCCATAATCTGACTGAAGTGGTGCCAGGACGATTTTTTGAACTGCTTCAATATCAAAAGACGAACCAAATCCGACAGTATAGCGATTTTGTGGGCGGTTTTGATGCGTTCAGTTTGGGCGTATCTTTCGGGTTACCGGGGTGCAGTGCGCGCAGGTGTCTTACCCAGCTATAGGTGGAATTGCGTATATCACGGTCACGGTACTTGTGTAACCTATCTGCTTGAGCTCCAGCGTAACCGCCAGGGTATCTTTTCCCCGCCACATTCTGTGGAGCAAAGGATGCTTTAGCACTCTCTCACTCAGGTTACGCTGGAGCTGTATTTATTTTGGCTGATCGCCGTTATCGTTATCTTCCTCGGCAGTGGGTCCACCGCTGTCTTGCGCAGCAACCTGATGATCGGTATCACCCTCCTCAACAGTCGGTGATGAGGGTGCTGTGGATTCGCTCAGTGGCCAAGGCGTTTCGCCGGGTTTGGTCTCGGGCCAGTCAGAAAATGGGAAGGGCTGCAATTCGCTGTTGAAGGTCTCGTATTGCACGATTTGCAGAATATAAGCGCCCAAGGTGGCCGCAAAAGTCTGAGCTTTGCGATGCACTTTGCCCGTCAGCAATACATAGACGAACTGAAAAAGGGCGATTAATGTGGTGATGGCCTCAGCGATGCCGTAAGCAAAGGCAAAGAACAGCATGTATAACCCTCTTGCCCAAATATTTCGATTCGACAAATTTTCTTTCGTGTCGTTGTCCATAGGATCCTCTTGTAAAGCAACGTTCGTTAGACACCACTATCGAAGCAAAATGTGTACCAATCTGATTCAGCGATAGATGCGGCCTCGCAGGCAGGAGATCGGACCTTTGTGTGGTGTAAATTGAGATTTGTTGGTGTATCTCGCCACCCTTAATGGGGCTTGAGGGCACTGTTGAGGGTAAAACTGAATCACTGGCACGAGCGGTGAGCAACCGCGTACTATGTGGCTTACTTAACTGGGGCAAAGGTGCACCGTGATGGATGTGATTCGAGTCATTTTTGCGATTATCTTGCCGCCCCTCGGGGTGTTTTTGCAGGTCGGTATTGGTTTGCATTTCTGGATCAATATTGTCCTGACCCTGTGCGGTTACCTGCCAGGCATCATCCACGCTATTTGGATCATCGCTAAAAAATGATGAAACACAGTTCGATGGAGACTTTTGGGAGGATGTGGCCTGCGCGCATTTTATGCCGCTTATGAATCCTGATGAGCATGATTTGTGGTTCTTGCCGCTGGGGGGCTGCGGGGAAATCGGCATGAATCTGAACCTGTATGGCCACAATGGGCGTTGGCTAATGGTGGACTGTGGCGTCACGTTTGCGGACCCCAATGATACCGGGCCACATGTACAAATGGCTGATCCACAGTTTATTGCGGATCGTCGCGAGGACCTCCTCGCGCTGATGGTTACCCATGCGCACGAAGATCATGTCGGTGCCGTGGCCCACCTATGGCGCAGGCTGCGGTGCCCGGTTTACTGCACCCCCTTTACGGCGGCTATCTTGAGTCGCAAGCTGGCTGAGGCAGGGTTGCTTGGGACGGTCCAGCTAAACATAGTGAGACCCGGAGCACGAACCGTGCTGGGCAGCTTTGAGGTCGAGTGGATTGATCAAACCCACTCCACGCCGGAATCCCAGGCGCTGTTGATTCGTACGCCGGTAGGCAGTGTTTTTCACACCGGTGATTGGAAGCTCGATGCGGCGCCGGTGGTAGGGCGGGACTTTGATCAAGGGCGCCTGAAAGAGCTGGCCCGCGAAGAAATTACCGCGATGGTGTGTGACTCCACCAATGCACTGGAAACAGGGCGCACGGAGAGCGAAGGCGCGCTTTTCGACAATATTTGTGAATGGGTGGAAGCTGCGCCCGGACGCGTCGTGGTTGGCTGCTTTGGCAGCAATATCGCACGTCTAACGACGTTGGGGCGAGTTGCACAGGCAACGGGTCGTTACATGGGGTTGCTAGGACGCTCGTTGAATAACTACCACAGCGCAGCCGTTCAGGCCGGTTTATGGGATCCGGAGTTGCGTGTCGTGGACGCGTCTCATTTGGGTTTTTTGCCGCCCAGTGAAGTACTCGCGGTCGCCACGGGCAGTCAAGGTGAGCCTCGCACTGCGTTGCGTCGACTGGCTGCAGATACCCATCCAGATCTCAATTTATCAGCCGGTGATAGGGTGTTGATGAGTGCCAGAGTCATCCCCGGCAATGAGGCATCGGTTGCAACTTTAATCGCTCGTCTGGAAAGTCTGGGGGTGAGCGTCATTTGTGATGAACACACCAATAAACCTATTCACGCGTCGGGACATCCCTCGCAGGATGAATTAGGGGACATGTATACCTGGGTAAAACCCAAGATCGCGATACCCGTCCATGGTGAAGCGGCACACCTGCAAGCCAATGCGGAACTCGCGCGCTCGGTAGGCGTGCCCGCACATTTGTTAGGGCGTAATGGGGATTTGTTCATGCTGGCACCGCAACGGGGCATTCGGCGCGGTGCGGTTTCGGTGGGCAGGTTAGGCCTGGATCATCGAAAGTTGGTCAGCATAGTACCGGGCGGTGATCAGTAGGTTTTACCGACCGCTGCGGTGAACCGCGCCGAATGCGGTTCGAGTCAACGCTAGGCTGACAATCCGCCATCAATGACCAACTCGGTGCCGGTGATGTAGGAGGCGTCATCGCTAGCCAGAAACAACACCCCATTGGCAATGTCGCGGGGTTGCCCGAGTTGACCCGAGGGTACGCCTGCTTCAGCCATAGCTTCAACGTCCATCGCGTTCCCGCCCTCGAGCATTTCAGGATTGACCTTGGTCCAGATCGGCGTATCGATAATACCCGGATGCACCGAGTTCACCCGAATTGGCCAGCGTGACTGGGCGCATTCCAAAGCGACGCCTTTGGTAAACAAGCGCACGCCGCCTTTAGTGGCATTGTAGGCCGCCAAATTTGCAGCCCCCTTAAGACCAGCAACAGAGGACATATTGATGATCGACCCCTGACCACTGTCGCGCATGGCGGGAATACAGTGTTTAACGCCCAGAAATACCCCATCCAGATTGATTGCTTGCTGTCTTTGCCAATCTGCCAGCGTCATGTCGAGGATGCTGCCGCCGATACCAATACCCGCGTTGTTGACCAGCACGTGGAGGCCGCCATGGGTTTGAGTGACGTGCTCTACCACGGCCTGCCAAGCAGCTTCGTCAGTCACGTCGTGGGAGAGATAGTCCGCGTTTAACCCTGCGCTAACAAGATGGGCGGTGGCCGCCTGCCCCAGTTCATCCTGTATATCGGTAATGACCACGGTTGCGCCTTCGGCCGCTAACAACTCAGCACAGCTGCGGCCGATACCGGATGCACCGCCCGTGACAATGCACACCTTTCCCGCTACTCGCCCCATAGTCCAATCCTCATGCTTCAATGTCGTTAAACCCAGACAATACTACCTCTTTTCGCATCGGTTGAGTGTTTGACGGTGCGTTTAGGTGATAGCTGTTGGTGGCGAGGCTTTATTGCGATTCTGGCGTGCTCTAAACGGTGCACCAGCCTCTGCGCTGCGCACACGGCGGTGGCGCCCTGAAACCACCAGAGGGCATTAGGGTGAGATCTTGTGGAAGGCGAACCAACGCAGCACATCGCTGTGGTTAATGATGCCGATGATCTGGTGATTTTTGACGACAGGCAGGGGGAAAGGGTGTGCTGCGAGTCGCGTAAAAGCTTCTTTTGCACTCACATCGGGGGCAATGACGTGCTCTGTATCCAACGGTTGTGCGTGTGCGTCGACGATATCGTCGCTGGTCTTTGTGTCAGAAAGCGGAATCTGAAACCGTTCACTGATGATGTAGCCGATCGGACCGCTGGTACCGACGACAGGCCAAAGTTGTTGATGACTGCGCAGCAGATAGTTTTCAATGAAGTCCTGAGTAGAGGTCCCGGCCGGAACGCTATCAAAGCGAGTGCGCATCAGGGCGCTTACGTCAAACCCGCGTAGAGCTTGATCCAGCATCAGGCCCGTCACGCTGGACAACGCCAGGCGGCGTATGAACCACCCAATCAGTATCATCCACAGGCCGTTGATTAGGTGACCGCTGTACAGCTGGATAATGCCAATGCCGATAAAGATCCAGCCAAAGCCGCCGCCAACCCGTGCAGCCATCTGGGTCGCCTGCATCAGGTCGCCGCTGCGCCACCACAGGAGGGCCCTAAATAAGCGTCCGCCATCCATGGGAAAGCCGGGCAATAAGTTAAACACGGCCAACATCAAGTTGATGGTGGATAACCACAAGCAAACGGTGGTGGTGACATTAAGTTCGGCCATGTTGAGGTCAGATGCGCGGCGTAAAAGCTCTGCGTCAGTCACCGCTACGCTGGCCAACAGGGCGAATAGCACAGCCAGTACAAAACTCGCCAACGGGCCAGCCCCGGCGATGAGAAACTCGTCTTTGGGTGTCTGGGGTTCGCCTTTCAGCTCCGCGACCCCACCGAACAAAAACAGGGTAATGGCTGAAATTTCGATACCGCAGCGCTGAGCGACGAGGCTGTGAGACAGTTCGTGGATCAGCAGTGAGGCAAAAAACAGTAGTCCAGCGACGATGGCTGCGATCCAATTCAAGGCGGTTGACCACTGTGGATGCCATTGCGGGAAGAGATTCCCCGCCAAGCTGGAAACGACCAGAGCGAAGATGATCAGTACTGAGACATGGACGCGGATGTCTATGCCAAATATTCGGGCCAGTTTTGTTGCAGATGACAGTGATTCAGCGGTTGACACGGGCGGCGATTACTCCAGTTTCTGTTTTTGCATGGCACGGCGTAAAACCGAGCGCGTTAGAATCGGCGAGGTGAGTTCCAAAATGATGGTGGATGCCAGCACAATGGAGAGAATCGATTGTCCATGCTCGGGCAGCTGCTGGGCGGCGATCAATGACAGGCCCAGTGCAACGCCAGCCTGGGGCAGCAAGGCGGGTCCAAGCCAGCTCCGGGTGAAGCGGTCGACACCGACCAGCAGGCCACCGAGCATCACGCCGGCGACCGTGCCAACACTGCGACTGATTAAATAAACGAACACCAGAAGTCCAGCACTGGCCAGATAATTAAGCTCTAAAGATGCACCGGCTAAAACAAAAAAGAGCACCATGAAAGGCCACTCAATGCCTTCAATGGCATCGAATGGCTGATTGTGATGTTTAGCGAGGCCCGTCACCACGGCGCCCATGCTCACAGCGGTTAAAATTGGCGAAAGGCCCAGTAGAAGCGACAGACCAGCGGCCAGAAAAACGAACCCTAGCGCTTCGGCAAGAATGGGCTCACCGGGACGTTCGCCAAATTGGATGCGGCCGGTAATCAGGGCCATCGGAACGCCCAGTGCTGCGCCCAGACAAAGGCTGCCAACGATCTCTGTCAGACCGGCAGTGATGCCCTCGAGCGTGACCCCTGTACTGGTGGCCAGGGCCAATAGCAGGGCGAACAAGATCAGTCCCCAGGCGTCATCCAGAGCCACCACCGCCAACAGTGTGTCGGTGAATGTGCCCTGCGCGCCTGTTTCATGCACTACGTCAAATGTTGCTGCCGGCGCGGTTGCCGGTGCGATACCCGCTAAGACCAACGCCAGAGGTAAAGGCAAAGCCAGGGCGAGACAGGCAACGAAGACAACCATCGCTGCGCCCAGTGCTTTGGCAATGGAAAGCCAAACCACGCCGCTACCTTGTTGTTTCAGGACCTTTGGAGTGACTTTCTGGCCGATCAGAAATCCGATCATGGCCAGCGCCATTTGCGTCAGAGTCGGAAACCAGGCTGCGGCAAGCTCTGCTGAAATCAACGCAAACCCGGCTGGTCCAATAAGCAGGCCGCTGAGTAACAAGACGCTGATTCTGGGTAGCCAGGTGTAGCGACCGATCAGGTCTGCGATCAAGCCGACCAGAAATATGGAGCCCAGAAGAAACAAGTCCACTAGTGTGCCGCCGCTTCAATGGGACTACTCGGGGTTAATAGCATTCTCCCGAATGCCGCAAAGGGTGTGCCGTGGTGCAGGCGGCCTAACGCAATGGATCGGCGGTATTGATGGGTTATCAGGGAGAGTGGCGTGGTGTCGCTCGATGGCCAGGTGCGCCAGCAGGACGGCCCACTCCTCACTTGATCATGCCAGGCAGATAGCGTGGTTTAAGCTGCGGTCTTGGGGGTGCATCGAGGTGTATTTTTTTCTCGGCGCTGCGATTGGTTTTGCTCGTCTGGCTGATGCGAAGCCCGGCACTGCCGCAGGTGTTGCTCTCGATGTAGTTCAAGGCTGTGGCCAGCATAGCTTCCTCAGGGTCGCCGAGCGCGCGGCTAAAGTCGTCCTCGACTGCGCAGCCAATGACTTCAAAAGGCTCGCTGGGACTGGGGTCAGGTATAAAGCCATCTGCATAGTCGCCAAATCCCAGGTTATTGACCCCGCGGAACTGGGTAGAGAAATACGTGGTGCCGCAATTATCCGCGGGGTAAGTACCATACGGTTTGCCACAGGTCGCTTGTCCGATCAGAACGACCTCCAGGCCAATTCCTCGCAGTCCATTGATTATGGCTTCGCTGGCGGAACAGGTAGTGGCTGACGATAGGACAAAAACGCGCGACAGGTTCAGGCTCGGCAGTGGGGTGCCCGAGGGTGCACTGAAGCCTTGGGCCGTGGTCAGGAACGGTTCCGGTTGTAGCGCCTCATTGGTGACCGGATTTTGTGTGGGGTGCTGGTCGTTGAATTCGATTTGAGTAAAAAATACATTCTGGGTGGCGCTCGGGCCCGCAATCATGAAGGCCAATTCATTGGCGATGTCCAAGAACCCCCCACCGTTATAACGCAGGTCTAAGATCAGCTGTGTCACGCCGGCATCGCTGAATTGTTGCATGGCGTCGATCAAGCCTGCCTCTGCGGTCGCGATGTGACGATTGAATAGCAGGTAGGCGACTTCCTCAAACCCGCTCGAGGGGAGTCCGAGCGCCTTTAAGGGGACGGGGTTTCGGTTCAATTGTGCAGAAGTCAGGCTCACCATGCGACGATTTTTACCATCAAAGTCCTCTACTTCGAACTCGTGGGTTTCCCCGATAGCGTCCGGGAACAAAGCGTCGTTTAATCCGTCGACGTCTGCCTCAGAATCGCCATTGATGGCGTCAATGCCGTCAACGGTCAATACCCTAACTCCTCGAGTTAACCCGGCATTAGCCGCTGGCGAACCAACATCGACCAGGCCAAGCAGAATTTCACGCGGCGGGCTGCTTTGTTTCAGCACTAAATCCAAGCCGTAACCGATGGCAACGCCACGCTCAGACAACTGCTGCCATTCCTCGGTAGGATAGGTGAAATGAAATTTGTCTTTCGGGTTACCTGATGGGGTCACGGCGGTGGTTTTCATCAGGTCAAAATAGTCCGGTGTCTCAAATGCGGTGGGATCCTGGTCGATGATTTCGTCGTACCACAGATACAGGTCATGACTCCAGGCACGCAACCAGTTGTTTTCATCAGTGGTTGTGCCCTGAGTGTCGTCAAATCCGCTGCCACGAGGCAGCGCGCAGAGGTTGGCGTACGTAGAAGCTGCACTGAAGATACCCCGTTCGAAGTCGCTGGCTGTAGTTTCTGTCGGAGGGGTTGGTATGGGGCTACTTGAGCCCCCGCCGCCCCCGCCACCACCACAGGCGCTGGTGACCATAAGGGCCACGACGATGAGCATGCATTGGGTCGATAATCTAGCGTGCATCATAAGCAGTGTGATCCAGCGGTCTAAGCGCGCGCAGGCGGGCGGACGAAGGCCAGCTCAGGTGTCCTGCACGCGGGCTTTACGCCCGGATTAATGTCTGATTCGATTGACCGCCTGTTCGGCAAGTCCGACGGTTCGGTCAATACGCTCGCGCATTTCCTCAAGATCAATCCCCTCGGTGCTTTTAGCGCCGGCCATATAGCGTGCATAAACTCCGTGCAGAATCGCGGCAGATTTCCAGCGATTGAAGCCGATGTAGTAGTCCAGCAATGACAGGTCTCTGCCGGTCTGTTGTGCATAGCGGGCAGCCAGTTCCGTGCGACTAGGGAAGCCAGGAGGGGCCAGGGCGGCCTCGGGCAGCGGTGGCTCAGGGTCGCTGGGATCTGGCCAGAAGTTCAAGGCATAAGCCAAGTCTGCCAGCGGGTCTCCCAGTGTAGAAATCTCCCAGTCGACCACGGCTGCGACCTGACAGTTGGGGCCGATGAGCACATTGTGTGGCCCATAATCGCCATGAACGACCCTGACAGGTCCCTGGTCAGGCAGGTGATCCAGAAAATAGCGTTGTAACTCATGTGCTCTGGGGTCGTCATACTGGGCCGGTTCCACCGACGAGGTCCAGGACCGATACCAGGTTTTCAGTTGCCGACCAACATAGCTGTCCCGTTTGCCCAGATCGCCCAACCCAACGGCGTCCGGGTCAACGCTATGTAACGCAGCCAGGACATCGATGAACGACAGGGCCATGGTTTGACGCTGGTCTTGGGGCACCCACAGATTAGTGTCGTCGGCATTGTACAGCGGGTGGCCGTCGATTAATCCCATGACATAGAACCAGGCGCCGGTAACGCCAGGGTCCTCACAGAAGCCGATGGCCTCGGGCACGGGCACATCTGTTTGGCCGAGGGCTGAGATGAGCGCCCATTCGCGACTCATATCGTGCGCTTTTGGCAACAGCTCACCCTGAGGGGGGCGGCGGATCACCGCAGCCCGGCCCTGGGTATCCACTAACTGATAGGTAAGATTTGAATGCCCACCTTCCAAACGTGTCCATTCAAACGGCGGCGTCAGCGTGGTCACGTTGGCCGCCATCCAAGACTCGACGGCGGCTACGTTGTAACCCTCCGGGCCTAAACTTTCGTCATGCTGGGTCATGAAAAATTCCTGTTTAACCTCGATCTACCACAAGTCGTATTTTTGTAGTTCTGCTCGGCCGACAACCATGTGATGCACTTCATCGGGCCCATCTGCAAAGCGCAGATGACGCATGTCGGTATACAGACCGGCCAGAGGGGTCCATTGTGACACTCCGGTAGCGCCGTGCATTTGAATGGCCTGATCAATAATCTGGCAAACTTTTTCCGGCACCATAGCCTTAACTGCGCTGACATAGACACGCGCTTCTTTGTTGCCCAGGACATCCATCGCTTTGGCAGCCTGCAGCACGGCCAGGCGCATCGCCGTGATTTCGATGCGGGCACGGGAAATGACCTCGATATTTTTGCCCAGCTTAGCGATCGGCTTGCCGAAAGCAACGCGGGTGCCGGCCCGTTTCACCATCAATTCGAGTGCAACTTCAGCCTTACCGATTGAACGCATGCAGTGGTGGATGCGTCCGGGTCCGAGTCGTACCTGGGAGATTTCGAATCCACGGCCCTCCCCGAGGAGGATATTTTCTTTCGGCACACGCACATTATTGAACTTTAAATGCATGTGCCCTCGGGGCGCATGATCTTGTCCAAACACTTCCATGCCTTGAATGATTTCGACCCCGGGGGTGTCGATGGGCACCAGAATTTGTGACTGCTGCCGGCTGGGCGCGGCATCCGGGCTGGTCTTAACCATGGTAATCATGATTTTGCAGCGGGGGTCGCCCGCGCCCGAGATGTAGTATTTCTCGCCATTGATAACCCACTCGTCGCCTTCCAGAACCGCACTGGTGCTGATGTTTTTGGCATCTGAGGACGGCAAAGCCGGCTCGGTCATCGCATAGGCGGAGCGTATTTCGCCGTTGAGCAGGGGCTCAAGCCACTGTTTTTTTTGCTCCGGAGTGCCCACTCGCTCAAGCACCTCCATATTACCGGTGTCCGGTGCGGAGCAGTTTAGAGACTCCGAGGCCAATGGATATTTGCCCAATTCGGCGGCAATATAGGCGTAATCCAGGTTGTTCAAGCCTTCGCCGGTTTCCGCATCGGGGAGGAAAAAGTTCCACAATCCGGACTCTTTAGCTTTGTTTTTGGCGCCATCAAGTAACTCTAGCTGACGAGGGTGCCAGCTCCATCGGTCTTCTTTTTCGCGTTCCAGGGCGAAAAACTCTTCAGTGATGGGCTCGACGTTATCCGCGATGTGTTTCTTAACCCCGTCCATCAGCGGTTGTGCTTCATCGGACATGGCCAACTGAAATAAATCTGCCTCTAACTCGGACTCAGCCATAGCTATGCTCCCTTAGGTTATGATTGCTTATCGTTTGTCTCATCATAACCGCATTTGCCCGGCTCTGTGGAGTAGCTACCGTTCTTATCGCGACCTATAACGTAAAAAATTTGTTTCTTTGTGGTGAAGGCGCGGCTAAGCCGGCTGCAGAGCTGCGTCCTTTGCTCCGAATGCTCGCCCAGGTCAATGCCGACCTTGTGGTGCTTCAGGAGATTGGCTCTTTGGCATCATTGCAGGCACTAAACGCCCAGTTAGCGCATCCTTACGCCGAGGTCCAGTTGCGCCCCGGGAACAGTGATCGGTCGATTCATTTGGGGGTGTTGTCCAGGTACCCAGTTGAGCTAACTTCTCATCGGGAGACCCGTCTTTGCGATGACCAAGGGGCAGTATTGCAAGATTTTGCCAATGCCCCTGCGGCCGCTGCGGGCCACCTCACGGAGCAAAAGTTTTGTCGAGATTTGCTGCGCATCGACGTGCATGGCCTGCCTGTTTCACTGAGCGTGTTTGCGGTGCACCTGAAGTCCCGCACGAATCGTCCTTGGCGGGTGTTACCTGCAGATACTCTCCGCGCTGCAGAGTGCCGTGCACTGCGTGATGTGATGCAAGCGTTTATGCGAAGCCATCCCGCGACTTTAGTGGCCTTGTGCGGGGATTTTAATGATCAACTTTCCAGCCCTGCGTTGCAGCCCCTGACGTCTCTGGGGCTCGCTGACCCTTTAGGAGAGATGCTCCAACGCAGTGGGCGCAACCCTTCAACCTATTGGCCAAAGCGGCGCATGCGCATCGATCATATTCTGGTTAATGGGCCAATGTTGACCCATGTGGTTGTTGACAGCCCTCAGATCCATGCCAATCGGATGGCGCAGACCGCCTCGGATCATTTTCCTGTATCTTTGGCGCTGGATGTCGCCCCAAGCGACGCATAGCGGCTCATCAAAGCAAAGCGTTCTGTGATCGGTGGTTGGGTCGTGGGGCATGCTAGCCCAAGGTTGGCTCTTTGGGGGCGGGTTCTGGCTATAGCAGGGCTGATGGGCGTATCCATCGCCTTAAGAGACAGAGACAGAGACAGAGACAGAGACAGAGAAATAGACAAAGGAGGGGTGTTGTGGAGATTAAAGATAAATTGGCTGTGGTGACAGGTGCGGGTTCGGGCATTGGTCGAGCGCTTGCGGTGAGTTTGGCTGAGCACGGGGTCAGAGGCGTGATCTGTACCGACTTGAATGCTGACAATGCCCAGGCAACCGCTGATTTGATTGGGGGTAAGGCCAGTGCGCAGGCGCTTGATGTGGCTGACGAGGCGGCGATTGCACAATTGGTGGCGGAGGTTGAACAGGCCCATGGCGGCATAGACCTGTTTGTTTCCAATGCCGGTTACGGGCAAGCAGGCGGCTTAAATCTGCCCACCAGCGAATGGGAGCGGATGATGAATGTACACACCTGGTCTCATTTGGCCGCGGCGCGGGCGGTGGTGCCGGGCATGGTGGAACGGGGCGGTGGTTACCTGTTGAACACCGCATCTGCGGCTGGATTGTTAACGCAAATGGATTCGGGGCCGTATGCGGTTTCGAAACATGCCGCGGTAGCTTTTGCAGAATGGTTACTGATCAATTATGCAGACCAGGGCATTGGCGTGTCTGTGCTGTGTCCCCAGGCGGTGAGAACCAACATATTGGGGCCCTCGGCAATGAAGGCGCGTTCGCCTAAGGCTGGGCAGGCGGCGGGTGATGGTATTTTAGAGCCAGAATTTGTGGCTCAGGCCTGCCTTGATGCTGTGCGCGATGAACAATTTCTGGTGCTGCCTCATCCAGAAGTGGCGACCTACTTCCAGCGTAAAGCTGCAGATTATGACCGTTGGTTGCTCGGTATGCGGCGCTTTCGTGCACGCTTGCTTGAGCCCAAGGCCTAACGCGCAAGGGGTTGCATGCGACTCGTGTTTGGCAGTGACCGGAGTGAGCCTGCTGTTCTAGCCCCGGATTGCCAGCTTGTCGATGTGGCGTAGCTCAGGCCGATGTTGGCCGAGGCTCGGTGGTGGCATTGGCTGCGAGGTTGGGGAACTTAGGCAGGGTCAGTGAGATCAATGCTGCCACAGTCAACAACGCAGACGCGCCGATTAAAGCCAGGTCGTAGCTGCCTGTGCGATCCCAAATTTGACCCGCAAGTAGCGGGCTGATGCCGCAGCCCAGGCTAAACACACTGTACTGAAAACCGAACAATAGTCCGTAGTGGGTTAAGCCAAAGTAACGTGCGGTGAAATATCCGATCAGGTCCACCTCGGCACCCATGGCCAGACCCAAGGCAATTCCGGCCACGAGCGCGTAGTCTGTTCCGCCGAGTCCCAGAGAGAGGCACCCGGCGGCGACCAAGGTGAATATGATGGCGGTGACATAGGGGGCAAAAAATCGATCGATCAACAGTCCGGTAATGAGTCTGCCACCCATGACGGAGGCACCGATCACAGCGCCATAACCCCCGGCTTGCGCCGGGCTCATGCCGGCGTCCTGCAGTAACGGTATGAAGCTGGGTATCAAGCCGCAGATCGCCACTGCGATCAGTAGGAAAATGCAGGCGATGCTCCAGAAACTGCGCAAGCGCAGGGCTTCACTCAGCGAAACCCCGGTTACGGCCTCCGACGGTGGGTCGGATTTTGACGTTTCAGCGTTGATCGGGCCACTATTGGGTGTCCATCGCCAGATAAGTGGTAATGCGCAAAGGACGATAAAAAACAGAACCAGGTAGCCGGCGCGCCATCCTGCGCTGGCGACATAGGGCGTCAGATACTGCGGTAGCAAGACACCAGCAACCCCAGTTGAGGTCAAACAGATCCCTAGCGCTAAACCCCGATGTTTGGAGAACCAGGCGTTGACCGCACGGGTGAAAGCCAGTGGTGTTGAGGCGACGCCGACCAGGGTGTACCCAGCAACGATGGCGTAGAACAACCATAACTGACCGTTCATTTGGCTAATACACAGCAAACCGATGGCATACAGGCCGAGCGACAGTGTCGCAACTTGCCGCAATCCATAGCGGTCAATGAGTTGTCCGGCTAACGGGGCGCTGAGGACTAAAACCAGTGTGCTGATGGTTTGTGCGCCACCAATATCCGTTCTTGACCAACCGAATTCGGTTTGCCACGGGATAATCCAGATCCCGGAAGAATAGTAAGACAGCGATACAAGGCTCACGCCAATGCCCAGAAACGCCGCGGTTAGAACACGCCAGCCTGCAACAAATTCGTTCTGATCTGTGTTGTCGGTGAACCGAGTCATGACGCCCCTTGTTTCGAGCCTAACTTAGCTGTTCTCCATGGCTTTGCAAACCCCATGTTTTTGAACGCGCGGCATCAGCGAGAGCTCGTGTTCGACAGGCTGTGCTGGTTATTTTGCCCAGTTCTCGCAAACCTTGCTGTGTGCCCCGCAACCCTATTCATTGCCCAACCAAGGCGCATCCCACCAGGCTTGGAAGTACTCCATCTGCTTTCACACGCCATAATCCGATTCAATAAACATATAACAAAAAGTTTTAATAGGGATATAACTTGTGGCTGTTTGGCTATTTCGAAACAGTATTATCTATTTCCGCCAAAACTCGGTCTACTGTCGCGCCTTGAAGGTCTATAAGTTAACCCGTGACAGTGTCAAAAGTGTTGTTTGAAAATGCGCAGGTGCCCATTGAAGGCGTACTCACCGAGTCTGGGGCGCGCGCCTCGTCTGTGTCTGATCAAGCGGCTGGGGAAGCCTCGGGCCGGGCATCTTTGCCTGCCACAGGTCAGAAGACTGGGCGCGCTGATGAGCCCGAGCAAGCGCAGGATGTGGCGCAATGGAATCGACGGTTAGCCAGTCTCAGTGCCCCAGAGCGCGTATCCTGGGCAATACAGCGGTTGCCAGGGGCGCAGGTGTTGACCTCTTCATTTGGCGCGCAGGCTGCCGTCAGTTTGCATTTACTGACGCAAGCACAGCCTGATATACCGGTGATCCTGATCGACACCGGGTACCTGTTTCCGGAAACCTATGAATTTGTGGAGCGCTTGCATGCTCGCCTCGAACTGAATCTCCACGTCTACCGAAGTATTAAAAGTCCAGCCTGGCAGGAAGCACGGTACGGACAACGCTGGTTGTCGGGTGTGGAAGGGTTAGAGGCGTACAACTACGACAACAAAGTCGAACCGATGCAAAGAGCGCTGCGCGAGCTCAATGTAGGCACCTGGTTTACCGGGGTACGCTGGACCCAGGCTGAGTCCAGGCAGTCGACCCCGTTTATTGCCGCCAAGGGGGACTACTGGAAGGTCGCTCCATTGGCCGACTGGACTGATCGCGACGTGTTCCAATATCTCACGCGTCACCGCCTCCCATACCACCCGTTGTGGGAGAAAGGGTACGTCTCCATTGGAGACATGCATACCACGCGGGCGTTGCATGAAGTCTCCTCCGTCGACGAAACACGATTTTTTGGTCTCAAACGGGAGTGCGGTTTACACGATCGTCTCTAGTCCTCGCTTTTTCGGTGCAATAACGCACGTTCAGCGGCAAGATTGATCCCCCTAGTGAACGTTGGCATCCTGTATGCTTATTCAACCGAGCTGACACAGCACATTGGAGCTGTGTCGAACCACAGTGACTCGAAGCAAACCCAACTCAATTGATGCCAGCCTCGGCTGGTGTTTGGTATTCGAAGGGGGACAGATCGGGCAAGGCGTTGCAATTCAGCCAACGTTTGGCGTCCCGGGCGAGCATCGATGTGCCACAGGTAAGTATCCGCCATAGCATCAACCGGAGGCCGATGTGAAATTCTTCCTGGCGA
>Ga0181559_10000873_pt1 | contig 28966 bp, 18 predicted proteins | sample 011ome_21_FD_133752 | JGI IMG/M metagenome (GOLD analysis project Ga0181559, IMG submission 133752) | Coastal salt marsh microbial communities from the Groves Creek Marsh, Skidaway Island, Georgia - 011508AT metaG (megahit assembly) | ecosystem: Environmental > Aquatic > Marine > Intertidal...
GGCGCTGCCGCGGGCGCGGGAAAGTTCTGCGCGGATTGCGGGACCAAGCACGCCGCGCCGGGGAAGTTCTGCGTGGAGTGCGGCGCGCCTAGGGCGTGAGGGAGAGGTGATTTTTTTCTTTTTACAAAGTACGTCGTGTGGCAGGTCGCAAATTCTCACTCGTTGTCCGTCGTCGGCTCGTCGCCTGTCGCCTGTTCGGAGCGGTTTTAAACTTACAAGATGTCCACGATCGACGTTCTTCGGCCGCACTCATCTCCGCCCCCCCTCGTCGAGAGAGCATGGCCTCGGTCGCCTCCGCGGCGGCTCGCGCCGTGACCGGTCGCGGCCACGCCCGCGGGCGAGCCGAGCCGGGATCGGCGCGCCCGCGCGTCTCCCCGGTTGGATCCTCGAGATTCGCCATCGGCACGGCCGATGCGCTCCGGGCCGGCAGCCCGCGAACGCTCCGCCGGCGCGTCCGCGCCCGCGGGCCCGTGGCCGCGGCGGAGTCCTCCGCGGCGACGTCTTCCGACGGCGGCGGGGTCGCCATCGTGGGCCTCGGCGCGCGCGGATGCGCGGTGGTGGACCGGCTCGTGTCCCGCGGCGCGCTGCGCCGCGCGCAGTTCTGGTCGCTCGGTGCGGACCCGAACGCGCTGCAGACCGCGCTCGCGCCGAACCGGTGGCGGCTCCCGCCCGGCACGGTCGACCCCAAGGACAGCGCCGTGGAGGAGAACGCCGAGGCGGTGTCGCGCGGGATCCTGGGCGGCGGCGTGGCGAACGAGCCCCCCGCGGTGGTCGTGGTGGTGGCGTCCGCGTCGGAGATGGTCGGCGCGCCTCTCGTGACGCTCGAGGCGGTGGCGCGCCTGAAGGACGGCCCGAGCCAGCGCGGCTGGTTCAACGTGGGCGGGTCGCAGGGCATCACGCACCGTGGGCCCGCGCTCATCGTCGCGGCGATGACCCCGTTCGCGTTCGAGGGCCCGAGGAAGTCCGCGGACGCCGTCGAGGCGCTGCTCGCCGCGCAGAAACGCGCCGACGCCGTGACGGTTGTGCCGCAGGAGGCGCTCACCGGCGGCGTCGCCGCGAACGGCGACCCCCTGACCGTGGCGGAGGTGACGGAACTCGCGGACGCCACCGCGCAGTGGAGCGCGTGGACCATCTTGGAGATGTTCGCCTCGCCCGCGTGGGTCGGCCTGGACGGCGCCGCGTCCGAGTCGACGCCGGAGTCCAAGTCGCGCAACCGCGCCTGGAAATACGAGCCCGCGCTGTCGCCCGGAACGTTCCGAGCCCTGGTCGCGGGGCGGCCGAAAAACGCCAAGCTGGGGTGCGGCGCGTGCGTGGTCGGGTACGGCACGAGCACGCTCGAGCTCAACTTCGCGCCGGACCAAGGCCAGAGCGCGGCGATCCGCGTCGCCGTCGCCGCCGCCGCGGAGAGCTCGCCGTTTCTCCGGAGGCGAGTCTTCGCCAACGCCGAGTTCGCCTGCGTCTCCGTCCAGACGCAGGCGACGCTGACGGAAGCCGCGGTGCGCGCGGCGTCCGACGCGCTCGCCGAGCTGGTGGGCGTGGACGTGCCGCAGATCGTGACCGCCGCGAAGCCGGACCCGCGAGCGCCGCCCGACCAGGTGCTCGTCACGCTGCTGGTCGCCGCGCAGCCCGAGGACGCGGCGGCGCGCGACCCGCGACAGCGCGGCGGCGCGGCGGAAAGGAAGACGCCCTCGCTGCTGGGCATGTCCTTCCCCTCCATCCCAGGCATGCAGGCGAAGCTCGCTTCCGCGGTTTCGAACGCGCAGTCGCAAACGCCGAGCGCCTCCCCGAGCGTCGAGTCCGTGGGGCGCGCGAAGCGCCGGGAGCGCGAGGCGAGGGAGGAGAAGGCGCGCGAGGAGGCGGAGAAGGCGCGGCCGGCGCAGAAGCTCACCGGCGACATGCTGCGCAAGCTCGGGCTGGGTGACCCGGCGAAGATGGTCGAGGCGCACGCCGAGGGCCAGAAGAGGCTTCTCTCGGGGGAGGATGGTGGCGACGGCGATGGCGCGTCGCGGGCGTCCGAGCCTCCCGAGCCTCCCGCTCCCGAGAAGGCTCCCGGCGCGACGCCCGAGACGAAAAAGAAAAAGAAAAAGCCCCCGCCTCTGCCCCTGCCTCCAAGACGCGAAACCGTCCCGGCGGCGCCGAGCGCGCCGCTGCCGATGCCGGCGCCCGAGGACGTCGCCGAGGCGGTGGCGCCGCCCGAGGCGCGCGCGGAGGCTGGGGCGAAGCCCTCGGAGACGGCGCCCAAGGTGGCGCCCGTCGACAAATCCGTGGTCGTGCCGTTACCTCCCGGGATGGACGCCTCGCCCGTGGCGGTGCGCGTTCTGGAGCTCGAGGAGGACCCCACCGGCGGGGGCATCGGGTACGGGGACGACTCCGGCGACTCCGACGACTTCGACGACGACGACTTCGGCGACCTGGCGGAGCGCGAACCGAAAGCGCGAACGCGCGGGTTGTTCGGTTTCGCGGGGCGCACCGCTTCGGGTGTTGAAGACAACGCCGGGTCGAAGGACGCGGTCAAGAACCGCCTGGCGTCCGTGCTCGACCGCGACCGTGGTGGGTCGACCCGGCGGACCGTGCGTCTGGAGTACGCCGGGAACCGCGTGTACGAGGGCGAGGGGTTCGCGAACACGCCGGAGGGCGTTGGGAAGCGGGAGTTCGAAAACGGAGACACGTACGAGGGGCGGTGGCGCGACGGCTTGCCGGACGGACGCGGCGTGCTGACGTACGCGCGCGGGGGGTCGTTCAGCGGCGTGTTCTTCGAGGGCAAGCCCAACGGGCCGGGCGTGCTGGACCTGCGCGCGCGGGGGGAGGGCGAGGTGGAGGGCGAGTGGGCGGACGGCGTCCTGGAGGAACGAGGAGTAAACGAGAATCGCGAAGAGTAAACGAGAAACGCGCGTATTTTACTCGTAGTCTACGATGAAGAAAGTAAAAGAATAGAGCGATAGTGAGGTCCTTTCCGTCGTATAATATGCATACACGAATCGTCACGGCGCGCGCTCCTCCACGCGCGCACGCGTGGACTTCCGGCTCGTTCCGTCGTAAGAGGCTGGTTTCTTCTCCGAGGCGTCGGGGGTTCGAGGCGCCGCCGAAGCGTCTCGCGCGCGCTTCGCGCCCGGAGCTCGCCCACCCGCCGCGACGGCGCGCGTCTCGTCGTCCGCCAGCGCGACGTGCTCGACGTTGCCCTTCTCGCCCGCGGCGAGCTTCTCGCGCGCCGCCTCCCTCGCGGAGTTCATGCGGGGCTCGAGCGCCTTCGTGCCCGGCGGCGGCGCGCCGAGAGGAGGGGGAGGCACGTACGCCGCCGCCGCCGCCGCCGCCGCTGGCGGCGCGTTTAGAGAAGACGCGCCGGCGGCGAGCACGGCTTCGACGAGCTCCGCCTTGCGCGCGGTTTTCTTGAGCCCCTTCGGCCATCCTCGCTCGGTGAGCGCAGCCTTGAGCTGCGCGACGGTGAGCCGCGAGGGCTCCATCGACGCCGCGCGCTCGGAGTCCGGCGCGCAGTGCGACACGAAAGGCACGAAAGGCTTGTTCTTTTTTTTCGCCTCTTTCCGCGTCGCGACGGTTTCGGCGGTTTCGCGTTTGGATATCTCGGGCGACGTTGGGCGGGCGCGCAGCGGCTGGCACGTCTCGCACGCGTACACGGTCCGGTTGGCCATGTCCCAGACGCGCACGTCGCCGCGGCACCGCCCGCACGTCTTTTGGTTGTACACGTACCTGCGCGTCCAGGGGTCGCCCAACACTAAAGCCTCCTCGGGGTCCACGGTGAGGATGGACCCGTTGACGAAGCCGCGCTGCATCAGCTCAACGGTGTGGAACCAGAGCGCGTCGAAGGTTTCGCGCGCGATTGAGTCGCACCGCTCGTCGGGATGCACGCCGGCTTTGTACAGAATCTCGGCGCGGTAGATGTTCCCCACGCCCGCGAACATGTTCTGGTCCATCAGCGCCAAACCCACGGACTTGCGCGAGCTCGAAAACTTGGACCACAGCGTATCCGGGCACGCGTCTTCGCGCAGCGGGTCTTGCCCGAGCTTTTGCTTCTTCGCCAAGTACGTCGATTCGTCCACCAGGTCGACCGTCATCGCGGAGAGCAGCGCGACCATCCCGTGGCCCTCCAGTCTCAGCCGAGTGTTCGCGGTGACCTCAGGCGCGGTATCCGCGGCGAACACCCCGAACCTGCCGCTCATACCGAAGTGCACGTGCACGACTTTGTTCGTCTCCGCGCGGTTCGACGCGGACGCGTCTCCGTAAAAGTAAAAGAGATTCTTGCCGATCGCCTCGATCTTACGTAAAGGCTCGCCGTCGATGGCGCGCGCGCCCTGTTCGAACCTCCCGTTCGGGGATGTGGCGGCGAATCGCTTACCGACGAGTGCGCGTCGATGCGTCACCGCCACGCGGTGCACGCCGTGGCCTTCGACCATCTCGGGTGGGAGTCGAGCGCGTGTGTTGTGACGCGGGTGTCGTAAAATTCCGTCTTGTCAGGTGACACGTCGACGCTTCGTCGCAACGCCACGCGGCTGAGATTTCGGAAAGTGCAAGAGCGTTTTGCTTACCACGACGTCTCTTGGAAAACCACGACGGTTCGAGCCTCGAGGGGTCGCGCGCTCCCGCCGCACTGCTCGCCGCGCGCGCCCCCGAGTATCGAGGCCCAGAAGCGTCCCGTCCGCCCCCCGCCGAAGTCCATGGAGGATCTCTCGCCTCTCGCCAGACAGCGTTTGGCGTACAAGCCCGCTCTGGCGCGGTGTTTGGCCGGGGACGAGTTGCACTTCACGTTCAAGGACGAGCTCGTCGCCGAGGACGTGGCGGCGGATGAGCCCCCGCCCACGTTCGCCGAGCACGCTCGCCGCGCGTCGGACGACGTCGGCGACCGCGGCGGACGCCTGATCCGCCTCGCGGACCCGCTCGTGTTCCCCAACACCGCGCAGACCCCGACCTTCAGGGTCACCGAGGCTTCCGCCGCGCCCTCGCCCGACTTGCGCTCTAAGCCCGTGCGCGGTCCCGGGCCCGGAGGTGCCGCGCGCCTCGGGCTGCTCTTCAGCGGCGGCCCCGCCGCCGGCGGCCACAACGTCGCCGCCGGCATGTTCGACTGCCTGGCGCGCAGGTTCTCGCGCGCGAAGGGTGAGCCCGCGCTCGTCGGGTTCCTCGGAGGCGCTGAGGGGCTGGTCCGCAAGCGCTGGACGGAAGTCACCGCCGAGACTCTGAAGCCGCTCTTGAACCAGGGCGGGTTCCACCTCCTTGGCACCGGTCGGTTCCGCCTGCACACGCCCGAGCACTTCGCGGCCGCCGCGAGGACGTGCCGCGACCTGAAGCTGGACGGGCTCGTCATCGTCGGCGGCGACGACTCGGCGACCAACGCGGCGTACCTCGCCGAACACTTCGCCGCCGACGCCGTGAAAACCGCGGTGGTCGCCGTCCCGAAAACCGTGGACAACGATTTCCAAACCCCCGAGAGCGTCAAGGCGTGCTTCGGGTTCGACTCCGCCAGCAAGACGTACGCCGAGATCGTGGGCAACCTCGCCGCCGACGCGCGCTCCGCGAGGAAGTACTGGCACTTCGTCAGGATCATGGGCCGGCGCGCCGGCCACCTGACCCTGGAGGTGGCGCTGCGCGCGCGCCCCAACCTCGCGCTGCTGGGCGAAGAGGTGGCGGAGAAGAAGCTCGCCTTGGCGGACATCGTGACGTCCCTCACCGAGCTCGTGCGCGCCAGGCGCGAGCGCGGGCTCAACTACGGCGTGGTGCTCGTGCCGGAGGGCCTGCTCTCGTTCACGCCCGAGATCCAGAGCCTGGCGGAGGAGCTGGCGGGCGGGAAACCGTTTGCCGAATTGTCCGCCGCGGCGGCGGAGGCGGCGCGCAGCGTGCCCTCCGAGATTTTGCACGAGCTCACGCTCGCCACGGACGCGCACGGGAACCCGGACCTCAGCGCGCTCGAGACGGAGAAGCTCCTCGCGCGGCTCGTCGCCGACCGGCTGCCCCGCGACGCCAAAGCCGCGTTCCGCCCGCGGACGCACTTCTGCGGGTACGAAGGGCGCGCGGGTCTGCCCTCCGACTTCGACGCGACGTACGCGTACAACCTGGGCCACGCCGCGTGTCTTCTCGCGGCGGGGGGCGCGAACGGCGCGGTTGTCGCCGTCGAGAACCCCGCCGATGCCGCAGAGGCGTGGCGCGTCGCCGGCGTGCCTCTGTCGCGCACGCTGCGCGCCGAGCGCCGGGAGGGCAAGGACCGCCTGGTGGTGCGGAAGACGCTCGTGGACCTGAAGGGTCCCGCGTTCGCCGCCTTCGCCGAGCAGAGGGACGCGTGGCGATTGGAGGACCACTACGCCTGCCCCGGGCCCATGGTCTTCGACGCGACCGGCGGAACGCTCGACCCGCCGTTGACCACGCGGCTCGCGGCGGAAGCCACCGGGAAACGCGAAAAAGAAGCGCGCGACGTCGCCGCGACGGGCGCCGCCGCCGCGTAGATCTTCGCGAGGTACCGCGCGCGTACTTCCGGGACAAAATGCAGACAGACGTCGGAAAGACGCGGCGTCGCGCGCAGAGACGAATCTATCACCGCCTTAGAGGAACTGTTTCCGTAGCGAAGGTTCTTTCCTTCGTTCGCCGCGCGTTTTATGGTACCAGCCTAAAAGCGGTTTTACCAGCCTAAAAGCGAATGACGACTAAACGACTAAGAACGCTCTAAGAACGACTAAGGAGTCTACACAGACCCGGATCTAGTAGCCAGAGCTCTTCTAAGAGCTCGTACCTAGACCATCTTGTCCCCCCCCTTTCCGAGCAGCGCGGCTGCTTCGCCCTCGCCGCTTCGCCGGCGCCGCGCCTCGGTTTCGCGCCGCACCCGCGCCTCGTCCGCCGGGACGGTGAGCCCGCAGAGCGCGCACAGCGCGCCGCACGGCACCCAGAACCAGAACCCGAGCTCGAACGCCTTTTGCCTTCCCATCCTCCCGATCAGCGCCGCGATCAACACCGGCCCGAAGCCCTTCCCCAGGTCGTCCGTCAGGTTGAACCAGGCGAACGCCGTCCCGCGCTCGCGCGGGTCGTTGACGTTCACCGTCATCGCGCGCACATTCACCCCGGTCACCGAGCACAGCAGCCCGGCGCACACGGCGACGGCGCACTTCCAGGCCATCGCCGCCGCGTCGCGGCTGTCGTAGTCGTCCGCGTGCACCAAAAACAGCCAGGGGAAGATCCCCGCGACCGCGGCGGCGCCCATGAAGCTCGTCGCGTACCGCGGCGACGCGTTGTACAGTCTCTGGCCGACGACGCCGCCGCCGACGGTGCCGCCCATGGCGCCGAGGCCGAAGCACATCAGCAGCGACGTCGCCGCCTCGACGCCGAGCCCCTTGTCCACGGCGAGGTAGTCGTTCATGAACACGCTGATGATGGACCACGGCACGCACCCGGGTACGCCCTGCAGAAACCCCAGGACGTTCGTTCGGCGCGAGACGACGCTCCGCGACTTGCGCGCGAAGTCGAGCGCTAAGCGCGAAATCGTTACGCGCGCGTTCGGATCGCCCTCCTCCGCGAACGAAGCGTTCGCGTCACCGCCGCCTACGGTGGCATCTCCCACCGCGGCGCCTCCGTGATCGTCGTCGCGAGCGCCCGCGTCGTGGCCGTCTTCGCCCCGCGCCTTGCCCTCCGCCACCCCGCGCGGGGGCTCCTCCGCGAAGGCGCGCACGAGCCACGCCACGACGAGGCCGGGAGCGGCCACCGCGGCGAAGGGCAGGCGCCACCCGAACGTCGGGCCCATGAATCCGGCGACGCCCTGGCCGCACATCGAGCCGAGTGAAGAGCAGATGCCCACCATCGCGCTCGCGTACGCTCGTGAGGTTGGGGGAAACAGGTCCCCCGTGATGGAGTACACCAGCGGCAACGCGCCCCCCACCGCGATGCCCGTGAGCGCGCGCAGCGCGAACAGCTGCCAGTACTCCGTCACGAAGACGGTCAGGAGGCACGGGCCCTGGCCGAGCACGAGCGTCGCGACGAGCACCTGCTTGCGCTGCACGACGTCGCACAGCAGCCCGATGACGAGCGTCGCGGGCAAGCCGAGCAGGAAGAACGCCACGGAGATCTGCCCGCCCAGCTTGGCGTCGCGCTCGTCGTCGTCGTACCCGAAGAAGTCCGCGATTTGGCTCAAGTTGGGCGCCATGAGGTTCTGGTCGGAGTAGACGAAGAACATCGCCGCGCACAGGAGCGCGAACGCGCGCGGGTCGCGGCACTCCATCGCGCGGCGACCGCCACGCCGCTGGTCCGGAAGATGCGACGACGGGCGGGAGGCGTTCGGAGGGACCAAGACGCGCCCGCGGCGCATCTGGCACTGCCGCGAAGCCGTCCGAGGAAAACGCGCTTCGTGCCAGGTCGCAGGTGTTACGGTGGGTCGGTGGCATCGATATCACTGATGCAAAACTGTTTTCCGGAAAATCTGAAAACTCTGTTGGTCGGCGTGTTGTTTTGCGAAATTTCGCGAAACTCCCCTCCGACGAGATATCCCGTCGCGACGAACGGCACTTCGGGGACGAACGAGACGTCGACACCAGATGTGGACGATGTTTTTGAACCGCCGCCGCCGCCGCCGTCCTCGCCGCCGCCTTCGCAACCGCCGCCGCTGATCCTCATCCCGCTCGATTACGAAAGTCGCGCCGGGCGACTTTTATCGGCGGCGTGGAACCTCGCGGCTGCGTGTATAGCGCTCGGCTTCGCGGCGAGCTCGAACCGACACGGCGCGGAATGACCTCCTAAAATAAATGTGATTGAAATCCTCTCGCGTCTCGTCATGTCTTCGGCAGGTCCCCCGTGTACAGTGGCTCGCCCTCCCCCCGCAGGGTCTCGTGCGCCACCACCTCGCACAGCGCCAGGTGGTGGTCGCCCGCGGTTTCCACGGAGACGATTTTCAGCGCGACGACGCCGTACGCGTCGGCCAGCGTCGGGGCGCCGTGCCGGTTGACGATTCCGAAACCCTGTTTTTGAACCGCCTCGAGCTTATCCACGTCGTGCGCGCTTTGCTTGCCCAGCAACGGCACCAGCGATTTGTGCTGTTGCCGGAGAATCTGGAGCACGCCGCGCCCGGTGGCCAGCGCGTTGCGCGCGGTGGCGGTGTGCGTGTACAGCGCCACCGCGAACCGGCGCGAGGGCGCGATGGTCACCGGGCAGCAGTAGGTCGTGATGTTCATGCTCGCGCGCGAAGCGCTGTCCCCGGCGGCCGCGCCGGGGGGCGCCGCGGTCGCCAGGCTGTACACGGGCACGGAGAGCGCGGACCACGGCGGGGGCGGCTCGGACGCGGACGACTCGGGGGCCGCGCGGGGCACCGCGTTTGAGCCCGAGCGACTCGGCACGCGGATCCTCGGAGGAGCACGAAGCGCGCCCGCGCCCGTCGCCGTCCGCGCGGAGCGGGTGCCGGGGCGGAGCGCCGCGGGCGCGGCGCCCGAGACCGCGCCCGCGCCGAACACGAGGGCCGACGAGGACATCTCGCGAGGCGAGAGGGCTCTGGCGCGGGCGGGAGTGGGACCTGGGACGATGATGACGCGAGACTTCGAGACGAGCGGTGTGATTCGGTTTTCGCCCGATCCGATGTCGGACAGTCCGATCGCCACGAACAATTTGACGGAACAAAAACACGCGAGAACTCCTAAAAAAAGGACGCCGCGAGGACGACTGACGCGGACCAGAGGTGCGCATGAATGCCACGTCCGCGGGTATAACACGGCGCAGGTCGTGCAGCCCGCGTGTGACGTAGACTTCTCGTGCTCCACCCACAAGCGAGCTCGTACGCCGTGGACTACATCTTTTTATATGACAACGTCTACCGCGCGGACCCGCTACAGTAGACTATTTTGGTGTGCAGTTCTGGTTTCCGACGGCTTGTCCGACGGCTTGGCGCGGTTTCGCTCGATCGAACGGAACGGCTCTTCTTCGTTGGGTTCGTAGGGGGGCATGCCGCTTAGACATGGCCGGCCACCTACATCGTCTGCGCGGCGGGGACCTGCATCATGACAACCTGCGGCGCCATGCCCTGGACACGCTGCTTGGCCTCGCTGTAGTCCTGGCAGATGGCGCAGGGAGCGCAGCAGAAGTGCATGAGGCAGTCCATGCAGCAGTTCGGGGTCATCCCAAACTTCTGCCTGAGCTTCGTGCGAGTGACCATCGAGCTGTAGCAGGAGTTTAATCCGAATGAGGCCAAGATGGTGAAGAGACAACACCCAAGGCCGATACCGTCGCAGGGTTGCTTGACGACGCCGGTCTCGACCATCGTCTCGGTGGCACCGACGACGCAGCACGCGCAGAAAAACACCGCGCAGCAGGATTCGCAAGAGCCGCAGAGGCCGTTCTGGTACTCGGGGCCCATCGGGTGGGCGACGCCCATAGGGGCCATAGGAACGGGGGCTTGCATGTTGATCGGGTGTTTCGAGATGTGACGAAAGTGTGCGGCGCGGCGCGGAATGCGCGCGAGGGGCGGACGCCATCAGCCCATCAGGCGGCGCGTTAATTCGACACGAATTTGACACGTTGAACGTGCAATTGAAGACATTTTCCACCTCCATCATCAACCAACCTGACCAATCAACATCCAAGACGATGATCGACATATTCGGATATTTTTTCTAGAAACGCGTTCGGTGGTTATTACTACGCCGATGTTCTACACGCAGCACACCCCCAGCCCCAGCCGCGGCTGCGACATGGGCGCCGCGTCCATCCACCTGTCCGCGCGCGCGTCGTACACCTCCACCGCGCGACTGGTCTCGCGCCCATCGAAGCCCCCGACCGCGAAGATCACGTCGCCCTCGCTCGCGAGGCCGATCAGCTGCCTCGGCGTTCGGAGCGGCGCCAGCCGGCGCCACGCGTTTGTCCGCGGGTCCAGCGCGTCCACCGCGCCCAGGTAGGCGTTCCCGTCGTAGCCGCCCGCGGCGACGAGCGTCTGTCGGCTCTCCAGCGCGCACAAACCGAGGTCGCGCCGCGCGGAGGGGAGCGGCGCGACGCCCCACCAGCGGTCCGCGGCCGGGTCGTACGCCTCCGACAGCGACAGGTAGTGCGGCGCGCTGAACCCGCCCGCGCAGTACAGCACGCCGCCGCAACTCGCGACGCCCGCCGTGCTTCGCCCCTGCGACAGGCTCGCGCACCGCTCCCAGCGCCCCTGCGCCGCCGTCGAGCCGACGGGCGCGTCCTCCGGGCCGGGCACGAACGCCTCGACCAGGTCCAGGTACTTCGAGCCGTCGTACCCGCCCACCGCGAACGTGCGGCTCCCGACGGTCGCCGCGCCCAGCCAGATGCGCGGCGCGCTCATGGGCGCCAGCGCGCGCCACGCGCCCGACGCGAAGTCGAACGCCTCCGCCGACCGCAGCGGCCTTTCGCCGTCGCTGCCGCCGATGGCCAGCACGGTGGTGGGCTCGCGCGCGTCCGACGCGCGCGCGGTCTCGCCAGACGCCGCGCCGTGAGCGGGGACCCGGGACGCGCCCGGGCCCCCGCGCGCGACGGCCAGGTACCCGCGAGGCGCGGACATCTCGGGGAGCGCGCGCCAGGCGCCGTGCGCCGCCTCGTACACCTCCGCCGTCCACAGTGGCGCGTTGGCTTTGGCGAGGCCGCCGATCGCGAACACCAGCTCCGGGCCCGGATGCGCCGAGATCGCCGAAATCGCGCCGCTTTCGTGCCCGGGCGGCGGCAGGTCGGGGTGCGCGGCGAGCCCGCCCGGCGTGGGATAGTACCCGTCCAGCTCCGAGAACTCCACCATCCCGCTGGGGAGCGCCGTCGCCGCCGGCGCGTCCGCGCCGGCGACGCCGCGCGGGCCGACGGGCCGCCCGGCGGCGCCGAGCCCGGCCGGGTCGAACCCGCCGTACGCGCCGGCGGAGAGACTCTCGTTTCGCATTTCGCCCAGTCCCTGGTCGCCGCCCAGCGCGGCCCTGAGCGACGCCGCCTGCGCCGCCTGCGCCGCCTGCATCTGCACCAGCGCCGCGGCCTGCGTCTCGGCGGTGGCGCGCTGCGACATGTCCCTGATTTCGCGCTCGACGCGCGCGCGCTCGCGTTTGTCGCTCTCCTGCTCGGCGCGCAGCTCCGCCCACCGCCGCTCGAGGTCCGCCTCCGTCGAAACGCGGTGCCTCTCGAAGTCCTGCGCGTCCGCGGCGAGCCGGTGCGCCGCCGCGCGCGCGTCCGCGTGCGCGTCGTCCACCGCGCGCAGGGACGCCTCGCGCTCGGCCGCCACCTCGGCGCGCACCGCCGCGACGGCGCGGCCGATGTCCTCCAGGAAGATGGAAACCACGCGGTCCACGTGCTCCATCGCGGCGACCAGGCGCTCGCCCCCGGCGGAGGACGTCGGCAGGTTCGCGGGGACCGGAGCCCCCGAGAACGCCAGAGCTTCTGGCGCTGTCGCGGGAGCGTACCCAGACCCGGGCGCGCCCATCGCGGGCTGCTCGGGGTGTGCGCTCGCCGCGTGCTGCAGAGACAGGTGTTCCAGCTGTCGCAAATCATCCGCGTGCGCCTGCGAGCCGGGCACGCCGGGCGCGCCGGCCGACGGCGCGGAGGTGGACGCCGTCGGGGGCGGCGCGCCGGCGTGCGCCGGACCTTGACGGCCCCGGGGCGCGAGGGGCGGCTCGCCGGGGTCCGAGGGGTCGGTCATGGCCCTGTCGGGCGCCGCGACCGAGACCTATCGCGCGCGTCGGAGTGTTGGAAAAGACAGTCGTGGTTCGGGTTTGAATCATTCTTGCGCAGTCGGGTCCGATGCTCCGATCAGACTGTGCTCAGTGCGTCCGGACGTCGAGGACCACAGGCTCGCAGACCGCCGAATCGCGATCAGATAGCGCGTCCGCGTCCTCCGCCGCAGTGCGGCCCGCGCGGGGAACCCACGTGCGAGTGACACGCATCAACACGACGCGATGTCCGACGTCGTCGTGGAGTCGATTGCCGCCGGGGATACCATGCACGTCGCGCACAGCTCGGCGCAGATGGGGTGCTTCCTGGTCTTCGCGGTGGTCTGCGCGCTGAGCGCGATGGCGGAGACCGCGCACGCGCGCCTGCACGGCCGGAACGGCTCGGGGAAACGCGAGGACGACCTGGGTGACCTACCGCTGACCGCGACCGGCGCGTCGAGAGGTCCGGGCGACTCCTCGCTCGGCATCTCGAAGCGCGACGAAGAGAGCGGCGAGCGCGCGGCGGCACCCCCCTCCACGGACGAGTCCGTCGGGAAGTCCTCCGCGCCGGTCGTGGAGAGCCACGGGCCTCTGTTCGACGCGCGGCGGCTCGCGCAGCTCGCGCCCGTGCGCATCGCGCTGGGCGACAAGAACGCGCTGATCGCGAGCCGCGGGACGCTGCGCGCGTGGGCGGAGTTCGGGCTGGTGCTGGCGCTCTTCTACTTCGCCGACCGCGTCGGTGCGATCCCAGACTCGGAAAAGTCGTACGACCGCGACTTGTTTCTGGCGCTCTTCGCCGCGCTCGCCGCGTACGGCTGGCGCACGAGCCTGCACAAGTCCAAGACGCACGCGCCTTTGAATCGGGAACAGACGGAGGAGTGGAAGGGCTGGATGCAGGTGATTTTCTTGCTGTATCACTACTTCAAAGCTAGCGAGGCGTACAACGCGATCCGGCTCTTCATCGCGGCGTACGTGTGGATGACCGGCTTCGGCAACTTTTCCTACTACTACGTGCGGAAAGATTTCAGCGCGCCGCGCTTCTGGCAGATGATGTGGCGGCTCAACTTCTTCGTCTTCTTCACGTGCCTGGTGATGCGGAACGACTACACGCTGTACTACATCTGCCCCATGCACACGCTGTTCACGCTCTTCGTGTACTTCTCCTTGTTGGTGTACAAGGACCACAACGACAAAAACGGCGTCGTGGCGGCGAAAACGCTCGCGTGCGTCGTTTTCGTGTACGCGCTGTGGGAAGTGCCGGGCGTGTTCGGTGTCGTGTTCAAGCCGTTCGAGTTCTTGCTCAAGTACACGGACCCGACGAAACCAGACGTGGATCCGATGCACGAGTGGTTCTTCCGTAGCGGGCTGGACCGTTACGTCTGGATTTACGGGATGGTGTGCGCGTACGCGCACCCGCGATACGAGGCGTTTCTCAAGTGGGTCGACGAGAAGCCGCAAACCGCGCGGGTCGCCATTCAGAGCCTGATGGCGGGCGCGACGCTCCTAGTGCTGTACTGGTACCACGAGCGCATTTACGTGCTCCCCAAGCTGGAGTACAACAAGGTACACCCGTACACGAGCTGGATCCCGATCACGTGTTTCATCGTGTTGCGGAACCTGACGCAGACGCTGCGCAACTTTTACGTCGAGCTGTTTTGCGTGTGCGGGAAAATCACGCTCGAGACGTACATCAGCCAGTTCCACATCTGGCTGAGCACGTCCAACGTGCCCAACGGACAGCCGAGCAAGCTCATGAGCCTCGTGCCGGGGTACCCGCTTATCAACTTCGGGCTCGCGACCGTCGCGTACGTCGGGGTATCGCACAGGGTGTTCGCGCTGACGAACGAGCTCAAGGTGGCGTGCGTGCCCAACGACATACGTAAGATCACCGCGAACGCCGTCATGGGCGCGTTGATAGCCGTCGGCGCGACGGCGGCGGGATTCGTCGTCGTGCACGTGCTCATGCTTGAACCGCTGTGACCAGGCGTTGGTTTCGTGGCGGGACGGCAAGAGGCGTACGGAGAGGCGCGATAGCGACGCGTGTGGGTGTAGTATTTTTAGTGATGAAAGCGTGTCGTCAAAGGCTCGTCGAGACGGTGCGTTTCGCGATTGAAAAAACGAAAAACGTCTTCTTCTTTCTCGGCGGCGCGGCGGCGCGGCGGCGCGCGTTCGCGTCAAGCACGCGCCGTTCCAGTCTCGCTCACGTTCTCGGCGACGGCTCGGGCGGTCTACCTCCGGTGTTCCCGTCGGTCAAGACGCCGCGTTCGTCTCGGAGGTAGGCGTCGAAAATGCCCTCGAGCCGTCCGTCTTCTTCTTTCTCGGCGGCGGCGTCGCGCGTCCTCTCGTCCGATGATCGGTCTGGTCTTCCCGGCTCGGGCGCGGCGAACGCCTCCAGCGGCGCGTACGCCGGGAAGTCGTTCCGCGCGAACCACCGCGCGAGCGTGACCTCCCACCTCCGGTCGTCGGAGGCCTGCTCGCGCGTCCCCTGGTACGGGAACACGCACGCGACCGCGACGATGCCGGCCACGAGGAGCACGAGGATAAACGCGGTGAAGGCCTCGACGCGCGCGGGGTCGTACGGAGGGAGGGGCTTGTGCACGCCCGGCGGGAGCTTGCGACGCTCGCCGCGCGTGACGGTAAACGCGGGCGACACGGCGACGACGGCGTGGTCCGTTGAAGGCACGGCATTCGTTGGTGCGGCGAGCGCGGAGCCGGAGGCGGCGCCTTCGTGCCTGTCCGAGGTGCGCGAGGGGTGCGCCCCGGAAGAAAGCTGCGCGAGCCTCTGGCGGTGTTGCGCCTCGCGCTGCTGGTCGAGCACGTCGGGGTCGGGGTTCGGCGGGGCCACGGGCCAGTAGTCGACGTCCGCCGGGACCCCGGGCTGGGGGCCCGGGTTGGGCGTGGGCGTGAGGGTCATGGATGCGGCCGCGCGCGGGGACGTGTGGCACCGAGCGGCGCCGGCTCTCGGAGCCGACGACCCGCGAGACGTCGGAAGCCCCGAGAGAGGTTTCGGATTTTTCACTAAAAAAAAACGGGTCGGACCGAAAAGACGTTTCTTCGGTTTTTTAGTGAAAAATCGTGAAACGAAAACTACTCGTACCTCTCGTTCGCGTCGTCGACGTCCTCGTCCTCGCGCCGTACGCGTACGACGTACGCGTCCACGCCATCCGATGCCGGCCGCGCGGCGAACCGAGCGATCGGCGGGTACACGGGGTCGTCCCGCGCCGCGCCCCACCGCGCCAGGGAAACCTCCCACCTGCGCGCGTCCGCCTTGCGGTCGAGCGCGGCCTGGTACGGGAACGCGCACGCGCACGCGACGACGCCCGCGACGAGCGCCGCCGCGATTGCCGCGGTGAACGCCTCCACGACGCGGGGGCGGTAAGGAGGCAAGGCATCGGGTGCTCGGTGGTGCTTGCGATGGCCGTGATGGCCGCGCTGTACATCGCCGGGATGAACGGTGTGGCGCGCGTCTATGCCTGAGTTCGGTGGACCGGATGGATTTCCCAGGTGGTTCAGGTCGGCGTATCGCAAGTGGTTCAGGGTTCCCGCGCCGCTGGAAGCCTCGGACCCTGAAACGCGGAGCACGGTGTGGTCGTTGCCGCTGTTGTGGTTGCTCATCACCATGGAAGTGGGTCGCGCGCTCGCCGCCCTGTGTGCCTTGTTCCGCTGCATCTCGAGATCGTTGGGGTTGGGAGTCATCGCGGCGCGCGTGGTGGTGCCAGGGCTCGAGCGCGTCTCGAGAGGGGCGGGGCGTCTGGGACGGAGCGACCACCGAGTGGGGCGTGCGGTTTCGGGAGACGCGCGAGAGTGAGCCCGCGACGCGCGGCCGTGCCGGTCGAAGACGCGCGCGGACGCGTCGCGCGCGTCGAGCTCGGGTCGCCTCCCGTGCGATGAAAGTGGCGCGACGTCATCGGGTGTCTCCGGTTGTCTGCACACTTCTAGAAGCTTCCTGTCCCGAGGGAACACAAGTGCGTCGTCCGAGACGTTTTGCTTTTGTTTTGTCGGCGTGGTCGGTTTTCGCGTTCGGAAATAGTTCGGTCCCCTCTCACTCCCGCCCGCGCGGTCGGGGCCTTGACCTCCACGCCCCCGATGGCCTCCCCGCGCCTCGCGCCCGCGCCATCGCTCGATCTCGCGTCGCTGCGACTCGACGCGGGCGCGGTGCTCTTCGGTCGCCTCGACTCGCCGCTCGAGGGAAGCGCTCCCGAGCCCGGCGCGCTCGCGCGGTGCTTGCACGTGACCGTTCGGCTCGAGGGCGACGGCGGGGTCTCCCGCGCCACCACCGCGTGCCGCGCGCGCGCGCACGACGCGTACGACCCCGACGACCCATCAGACGATCGCTCGCGGTGGTGGCGATCCGTAGTGACGCCGTTTCACGACGCGCGCCCGCGCCCGTCGCCCGGCCCGGTCGCGCCAGCGGTCGCGCGCGACTTCGCGCTGCAGCTGGACGACGCGGAGGTTGGCGCGCGAGGCGTGCTCACGGTCGCGGTCTCGCCCGAGGCACGCCGCGCGTGCGTGCTCCTGCGCGAGCCGTTCGAGATCGCGCGCGCCGCGCACGAGCTCCCGCCGAGGCGGCTGCCCTCCGTGGTGGACGCGTGCGGCGCCGCGTACGCGGAGACGCTGCTCTCGGCGGAGCCGCGCGCGTCCCTCGGGATTTTCCCGCCCAGCCTTATTCTTTTCGTCACCTGCGGCGCGCTCCTCGCGCTCCTCGCGGCGGCGGTCTCGAGCCCGGCGGTTGCGTTTCGGCTCGCCGAAGCCGCGTACCGGATCCGCCGGCGCGTGTCCGCCGCCGCCGAGCGATGGCACGCCGCCGTTTCGGAGCGCGCCACGCGGCTCGCGAGGCCTCCACTGCCGCTGCGGCGTCCGCGCGGCTCGAAGGCGCCCCTCGGCGCGTGGCGCGTCCGGCGGCTGCTCCGCGAGCGAAGCGCGGGGCGACCGCCTTTCCCTCCGCGCGGCTCGATCGAGATCGAGCCGACGGACCTGCTCGAGGACGACGACGGGTTCCTGTTCGACGCGCAGGCGACGTGGGCGCTGAGGGCGGCGGTCGCCGACGTCGAGGACGTCGAGGACGTCGACGCGTCGCCCGGAGGCGAGGGCGCGCGCGGACGGGAGCTCCTAAAAAATGAAACGGCTCTTGGATCGGGAAAAAACGGGAAACGAAGCCTCGTGCGCGCCTTCCTCGGCGCGCCGCCGACGCGCCCGCGCGGCTTCGAGCACCTCTGGCCGCACACGTGCGCCGATTCCGCTGATTCCGGCGGCTGGGACTCGACGAGCTCGTGCGCGATGACGGACGTGCCGTCGGGGACACGAGTCATCCGCCGTCGGGGACACGAGTCATCAGCGCGGAACGCGTCGTCGACGTTAAAAAAAAAAACGTCGTCGCGTGACGGCTTCGAAACGCCCGAAACGTGTTTCGCCGTCGCTTACGGACGAGCGTTTTCCGGAAACGCCGAGCCGGAGGAGCGCCATGACGTGCGTCGGGCGCGCGTCATGGCGCGCCTCGAGCCCGAGCGCCTCGAATCTGGGGATCCTGGGTCACCCGATACCGCGGGAAACGCGGGGGATGGGCCGTTCCTCGTGCGCATGTTCGGGGGACGCGCGGACGCGGCCCCCGCGGACGCGGACCTGCGCGTTCTGGCGGAGGACGTTTTCCGCGCCGGCGCCTTCGGCGACGCGACCGTCGTCTCCGTCGCCGACGGCGCGCCGGACCTCCGTCTGCGCGTTCGCTTCGGGGCGGAGGCGGCGGCGACGCAGACGCGCTCGTCGAGGGGCTCGCCGAAGAATGCTCCCGCGCACGATCCGTTCATCGCCGCTTTCGGCGACAAACGAGGGAGGGCGCGTCGCCGCACGTCCGCGGCGTTCGAGTTCCGAGGGGTCTCCGAGTCGCCCATGCACTTCGCCGGGCTCGACGCCGCCACGGGCGAGTGGCGCCGCGCGCGCGCCGGGCGCCGCGCTGAGGAGTGACTTTTTGTTTCGAGAACGCGCACGGAACGAACGAGGGAAGATCGCGATGACTGGTAATGACAGACGCTTATACGTTTCGTTACGCGCGGGTATCGACGCGACGCGACCTCCGCGCGCCCTCCGCTTCCGACGCGAACGCTCGCCGCGAAGCTAGCGCGTGGCTCTCCACGAGGGCGTGGCTTTGTGCGACAGGTACTGCACGGCGGGCGCGGCGCTGAACAGCCCCCCCGCGTCGCGCTCGGACGCCACGCGCAGCGCGTGCGACGCCGTTGCGCGCGTCAGACGGCCGGGGTCCTCCAGGGACGCGAGCGTTTTGCCCTCGGCGACGCGTTGCCTCTCGCGCGCCTTGGCGGCGAGCGCCTTCTGTCGCGCCGCGCGCTTCTCGGGCTCGCCCTTTTTCGCAGCCGCCGCCTCGCGTTTGCGCGCCGCCGCCGCCAGCGCGCGCGCCGCGAGCCGCTCGCGCTCGGCGCGCGCCTCGGCGGCGCTCATCCTGGGCGCCGAGGGGATGAGCGCCTCCGCCGCCGCCTCGGCGGCGGCGCGCGCCGCGTCGCGGAGCTCCTCGCGCTCGAGCGCGCGCAGCGCGTTGCGCTTGTCGCGCTCGGCGCGTTCGACGCTCAGCCGTTTGCGCCGCTCAGCCTCCGACGCCGCCGCGCGCCGCGCCGCCTCGCGCGCCGCCTCGCGCGCCGCCTCGTCCTGCTCCCGCTTCTTGAGCTTCCACTCGCGCAGCGCCGCTTGCTCCCGCGCGCGCGCGGCCGCCGCCTTCGCCGACGCCTTGGCCCGCTGCTCCTCCTCGACGCGCGCGATCTCGGCGTCCAGCGCGTCCCGCGTCTCCTTCGCCGCCGCCGTCTGCGCCGCGCGCCAGGCGCGCACAGCCTCCTTCTTCTTTTCGAAGAGGTGCTCGCGCTCGGCGTCCCAGCGCGCGTGCCGCACAACCTCCGCGCGCTCGATGCCGAACGGCGCCAGGTCGTCCGCCGCCATCGCCGTCGCCGCCGCGTAGTGCATGTTGCAGCGCGCCAGGCATCGGCGCCACCGCGCGTGGTCGACATCCGCCCAGCCGCCCGTGGACCCGTACTCCTCGATGAAGGCGTCGTACTCCGCCACGGCGGGGGGGGGGGGCTCGCGGCGCGCCGCCGCCGCCGCCGCCTTCTGCGCGGAGGAGGACTTGCCGCTCGCCGAGCCGGGCGATCCCGCGCGCGTCTCGCCGGGGGACCGCGCGCTCGCCGCGCGCGCCCACGGGCCGGGCCCGCCCGGGGGCTTCGCGTGCCTCCCCGCGGAGGACGCCGCAGACGCGGAGGCTTTGACCGAACGCGCCGAACGCGCCGACGCGGGTCTCCCGTCGGCGACGGCTCGCTTTTTCGACGCGCTCGCGCCGCGGCTCCACGGTTCCGCCTTCTCGGGCGTCGGCGCGCCGTACACGCGCCGGCCCCTGCCCGCGTGCTGGCGCTTGCCGCTCGCGTCCCGCAGGACGCCCGCCCACACCGGGTCCGAGGTATCGGCGTCCCAGGTCTCCACGCGCTGCGCGAAGTCGTCGCAGTGCCTCGTCAGGTCGCGCTCCTCGCGCGCCAGCCGGTCGTACGCCGCCTTCTGCGCCTCCTTGAGCGCGACGACGTCCCGCTCCGCGCCGTCCATCAGACGCCCGAGCTCCAGCACGTACGCCTCCCCGCCGCGCACGTCCTCGACGTGCCCCGCGAGCGCGCGCACGCCCCCGCGCACGCGCTCCAGCCGCGCGAACAAGTCGTCGCGGAGCGTCTGGCGCTCCGCCGCGTACTCGTCGGCGTCGTCGCCGAGCGTCCCGGCCAGCGCCGTCTCCGCGGCGCGTTGCTTCGCGCCCAGGGCTGCAAACTCGCTGAGCCACGCCTTGGCGGTCGCCAAGGAGGAGGAGGGGTCCGTCCGAGACGCGCTGAGGCGCATCGCGCCGGAGACGCGCGAGGAGTCTCGAGTCTCGCGTCGCGTCGGCGCGCGCGCCGCGCGCGCGGGCGACGCCGTCGGCTCCGCCGCCGTCATTCTCGCGCCGCCGCGATCGTCCGCGTCCGGCTCGTCCACGTCGAAGTCGAAGGAAGATGACGCGGAGACGTCCGAGTTCTCCCGCGCCGAGTGCGCCGAGTTCGCATCGCTGGCGTCGTGCTCCATCTCCGCAGTCACTCCGTCGTCGGCCACGTCGTACTCGTCGTACTCGTCGACCTCGGAGCCTTCGTCGTCGTCGTCGTCATCCTCCGTCTCCCGCGGTTCGGTCTTCGCGGGGCTCGCCTTGAGGCGCACGGAATGCATCGCGCCCTCAGCCAGATCGAGGAGCTGGTCGAACGCGGCGTCGTCTTCGCGAACGACGCGCTCGTCCCACTCGCGGCTCACGTCGTCCATGTTCACGTCGTCGTGGTCCGCGTCGTCGTCGTCGCGAGATCCGAGAGAAAGCTTGCCGCCGGTCGCCTCCGAAGGGTCCGCGTTTTCCTTGACCAGATGGTCGTCGCGCGTCTTCCAGCGCGTGGGGCGGACGACGGCGAGACCGCCGTCTTCGTCCATGGCGTCAATCGCGTGCACGCTGCGTTCGAGGCGAGCCGTGCCTTTCAGCGCGTTCGTGCGCGCGGGGACTGCGCTTGGGCGGAAACCGAGAGACGAGACTCTATTGTCGTGGTTCAGTGCGCAGTGCAGCTTATTTTGAATTTTGCAGTTTTCCTATGACTAAAAACGCATATGGCATTATGACATTATTCTCAGTCAACAAAAACAAAAACGAAGCGCACAATCCGCGAACGTCCACTGCCGCGCTCCGGCTCGCGCGTCACACTCGTCAGGCGCCGAGACTCGGTCCGGCGACGCGAGAACCGGTCGAGCGGTGCGCTGCCTTTGCTGGCCTGTCGACGTGACACCCCGCTCCGAGCTAAACCGCGGGTCGGGCGAGAACGGGTTGCGCGAGGACGGGAACAATCAATGCCAGCCCCGTTCGGCTCGAGCGCTCGACGCCTACAGGGCGACGTCCGCGGGAGCGCCGAGCGCGCTAAGCGCCCGCACTCCGCCTCTTCCGGGGGCTTCCAGCCCTCGCGCAAATCGTTTTTCCAGAGTCTGGATGCCGACGAGCGCGCCGCGCTCCTCAAGGTTGCCCCGAGCTTGAGGTGCGCGCGACGACGACGTCCCCGCGCCCGTCCGTTTCTCTCTCCCGCGCGACCGGCGCGACCGTCCCGACGCCGCGTCGAAGCGAGACACGCGACTGACCCTTCCCCGACCGCTCGCGCGCTTCGCGTCCGTCCCGCGCAGAGCGACGTTCCAGACCCCCGCGCCGAGGGGACGAGCCGACCTCGACCTGGACGACGACGACTTCGATCGCGTCGTCCCAGAGTCCAGAGCCGCGGAGACGCAGACGCCCGTCGCGAAGATGACGTCCACCGCGAGCTCGGGCTCGCCTCCCGAGGGCTCAAAGCCCGAGGAAGCCACGCCTCCGAAGCCGCGTCGCCCGCCGCGCGCGTCCGCGGCGACGACCGCGCGCGGGACCACCTCCACCCCCCCGAAGCCGACCACGCCGCCGCCCGCGGCGCGCCGCGGCGCCGCGGCGCCGCGGCGCGCCGCGCCGGCGTCCCCGGGGACGGCGTCCCCGGGGACGCCCGGCGCCGCGGCGGCGCGGGATCCCGCGGGCGTCTCTCGCGCGCGCGGGTTCGACCTCGAGCTCACGCGTGACTTTGCGAAGCGCGAGAGCGCGCTCCGCTTCGAGGTGGAGCGCTGGCGCGCGCGCGCGGAGGCTCTGACCGAGGAGAACGAGACGTTCCGCGCGTCGGCGGAGACGGCGCGTCGTCGCGGCGCGGATGCCGAGGGTCACTTCGCGTTGCAGAGCCGCGAGCTCGACCGCCTGCGCGCGCAGGCGGTGGGCGATGGCGCGGCACAAGTGGCGCGGCTGGAGGAGCAGTGCGCGCGCCAGCGGCGCATGCTCCGCGAGCTCGCCGTGGCGTCCGAGGCGCTCGCCAAGGACAACGTGCTTCTTTCGTCGGAGCTCGTCGCGCTGCGCGACCGCGGAGACGAAGCCGAGTCCCTCGCGGAGACGCTCTCCGAGCGCCTTCGCGCCGCGCGGAAGCTGTACTTGGCGAACCAGAAGTCGCTGGCGCGAGCGGAGGAGACGCGTGTGTCGTTACCGGACGGACGCTGGGAAAAAAAGCTGGACCAGCTGCTCACCGCGGACGTGCTGGCGCGCTCGAAGCCGCCGCCCGCGTTTCCGACGGAGGCGCCGACGCGCGCGCCGCTCGTCGCCGTCGCGACGGAGCAATTCGAACGGAGCAATTCGTTCGGGCCTCGCGCCAAAGCCGTCCCGGGCGCGCTCGTGCAGGAGCGCCGGAAGCTGCACGAGGAGAACGCCGCGCTGCGCAAGAGCCTGGCCAAGGCGCGCGCGGAGGCGGCCGAGCTGCGCGAGCGGCGGGCGCTCGCCGGAGCCGACCTCGCCGCCGCGCGGCGCGACGGCGGCGCCAAGGCGCGGACGCTGCAGGCGCAGCTGGCGGGCGCCGCGCGGCGCCTGTCTTGGCTGGTGGCGCGCGTGGACGCGCTGGAGGCGTCCGCGCGGGAGAAGGACGCGTACGCCGCGTCGCTCGAGCGGCGTCTGCTGGCGCAGCACAAGACCGTGGGCGCGATGACCCGCGCGGCGGGCGCGGCGGCGCGCGAGCGGGAGGCGCGCGAATCGAGCGCGCGGCGCGCGAAGAAAACGCGGTCTTCCCGCGATCAGAGTCAGAGTCAGAGTCGGTCGCCGGGAGATTCTGATTCCCCGACGACCCCGGAGTTGTCGCCGGCGGACGCGAAGAAGAAAAGCGGGACCGCGCTCGACTCGGCGGTGGCGTTCCTCAAGGCGGGGAGCCGCGGCGGATCCCCCTCGAGTCCGAACGGGGACGGGTCGGCGAGCTCCGGCGGGACGGCGAAGGCGTCCGCCCGGACGGACGGGTGGGTCCCCGGCGCCGGCGGGCGGACGCCCACGGCGCGGGACGCGCTGCGTCTGGCCAGGCAGGCCCGGGTCGGGACGTCGTCCCCGAGCGGCGACGACGCCTTCGACGAGGGCGCCGTGGACGACGACGAGAGCGACGACGACCTGGAAGCCGACTCGGCGCGCGCGGAGATGGAGATGGCGGCGAGGCGGGTGGATTTCGGGTTCGGCGTCGAGACCCCCGGGGCGAAGGAGATCGCCGGCTCGCGCGCGCCCTCCGCGGCTGCCAGTCCGGGGACGGTCCCGGGGACGCCGGGGACGCCGGGGACGCCGGGGACGCCGGACGGGCCTGGGGGTGCCGAGGACGGCTCCGGGGAGGACTTCTCCATGGACGGCATCGAGGCGTACATCGCGAATCTGCAGGCGCTGCACCGGAAAAGCGAGCTCGCCGTTAAAACCCCGCGGGGGAAGCGGTGACGCTACGCGTACGACGCGTACGCGACCTACGCACGGCGGGTGTATTCAGGGTAACGCGCCGATCAGGGGGCTCTACGTATAGATAAGCCGGTATGGTATGATAGTAAACATAATATGTCCACGAGCCCACGTACGCGCGCGTGCGTTAATAATAAATAGTACGCGGGCGCGAACCGCGGAAGCCTCGTTTCCGACGGCGCGTCAAGGAAGCGCCGTCTCCGTTTGGAACGAACGCGCGACGGCTCGAAGCAGCTCGTAGTCCGCCTCTGAGGCGTCTTTTTCCGGCACCTGGCACGTCACCTTGACGATGTCCCTCCGGCTGAGTTTCCGCGCGGACCCCATCTGCCCCGGCCCGATGGCCGCCGCCCCGAAGAACCGCAGCGGGTAGATGCCGTCCGTGCGGTACTCGTAGTAGTAGTAGCGCCCGTCCGCGGACGCCGACGCGGCGAGGATCTCGGAAACCGCGCCGCCCGGGCCTTTGGCGGCCACCTCGGCGGCGCGCGTGCCCTTGACGGGCGCGAACTTGGTCGCCTCGACCGCGGCGTAGTTGTCGGGGCTCTCGAACCCGGCGCCCACGGTGGACTCCGTCTCCGAGTCCACCAGGGAAAGAAGCCTCTGTCCGCCGCCGGGCACGCGGCCCACGGGCGCCACCTCCACGCGGAACCGCCGGCCGCCGTACTCGCTCACCGGGTGGAACTCGGGGGTGTTCGCCATCGGCTGGTCCCGCGCCCAGTCGATCGGGACGAGCACGGAGTACCCCGATTGCTCATCGACGTATCTCGACAATCGCACGTCACCGACGACCGAGGCGTTCAGGTCCGAGTCGGCGGCGGCGGGAGGCGCGTCGAGCTCGGGCGCGCCGGCGTCGATGGCCAGACCGACTTCAGGAGGGATCTCCACCACCGGGGAAGCCTCGAGCGCGGCCACCATGGAATCGTCCGCGGCGGTCTCGTCCGCGCGCGCGCCGCCGGGGACGGAGGCGACCATCGCCGCGCCGAGCGCGAGCGCGGGGTACGTCAGAGCCACGCGGCGAGGCACGCGCGCGCTCTCGAGACGCGCATCGCGCTTTGAGGATGACGATTCGGGGGGCTCGTCCGCCGACGCGACGATCGAGACGAACGCGTCTCGGGTCTTCGAGCGGGTCGTCGAGCGGCACGCGCGGGTCAGGCGCGCGGACGCGCGCGCGTTACCGCGGGTGCCCCGCACCAACGCGCGCGGACTCGACAGGCACGACATCGCACCGCCCGGACGCCCTCGCGTGTGGCGCCGCGTGAGACTGTCGAGCGACATTTATCCATCTCACGCGCGGACACCGATGGAAAGCAGAGTGTTTTTTTGTGTGTGTATCGATGACTGTTTGCCCGCACGACATGATGATTTTGTGTTCTCTCTTTTTTCGGACCGCTTTCCACCCGAGAAAAAATTGGAACTTTTCATATCGATGTCGAACACATCTGTCTTTTCGCGTGCGTGTCGAATCTCCCTCCCACACTCACTCGCACCATGGAGTCGCTCAAGAAGGCTCGCGCGCTGAGGAGCCAGCAGTCGCTGGCGGCGGATGCCGCCGAGGCGGAGGCCGCGCGGGCCGAGGCTGCCCGCGCCGCGAAACTCGCGGCGCTCCGCGAGGGAGAGGAAAAAAGCCTCACCTCGCAGGAGCGGGAAGAGGAGAAGGCGCTGGAGAACGTCGTCGCGCTGTTCCTGGACATCAAGAAGAAGCGCGCGGCTGCGGCGGCGCAGTCTGCCGAGGCCGCGGCGGCCTCGCCGGATACGCCCGAGAAAGCCGCCGAGGGCGCGATCGTGTCTGAGCTCGAGCGACCCTCCTCGGAAGACGCGCGGGATCCGTCGGGATCCTCCATCCCGGCGGTGACTAACAACGACGTTTTTCTCAGCGACGAGCTCGAAGTCTCCGAAGTCTCCGATAAGTCTCCGAACGACGCGACCTCTGAGCCGTCTGAGCCGCCCTCGCCTTCTGTGACGCGTCCGGCCAGTCCGACCAGCGAAACGCGGTGGCTTCCCAAAGGCAACGTCGCGACTCTGGTTCTGGACGCGGACGACCTCGCGTCCGCGTTCCGCGCGAACGAGCCGCTGCGCCGGCGCGTGTGCCGCAACCTCGGGTTGGCCTTCGACGAAAACGCCGGCGACACGCTCGACGCGCTCGCCGCGCGCGCGGTGGCCGCCGCCGACCGCCGCGAGGTGTGCCTCGGGAAGATGCCTCCTGGATCGCGCGCGCTCACCTGGCACGACCTGGAGCTCGCGGTCCGCGGCTGCGCGCCCGTGGACTACCAGCCCTCGCCCGACGCCGAGAAGAAGGCGCGCGCCAACCAGCTCCGCGGCGCCGCCGCGCGCGCCGAGCAGGCGCGCCTGGAGAGCGGCGGGTTCGCCGGCCTCGACGCCGCCGCCGCCGCCGCGATCGCCGCGCGCGCGCGCGACTTGGGCGTCAACCGCCGCGGCCTGTACACCGAGCGCGAGCCCGAGGTGTTTCCGGGCGGCGCCGTGTACGTCACGGACGCGGACGCCAAGAGGGCGCGCGACGCGCGCGAGAAGGAGATCGAGCAGACGCTCCGCGACGAGGGCATGCTTCGCGACGAGTTTCCGGGTCTCACCGCGGCGCAGGCGCGCGAGATCATCGCGGCGGTCAAGCTGGGCGGCGAGGTTGTTGACGTGGAGGATGACGAGGACATGAAGCGGCGCAAGGCGCGCAAGCTACCCGAGAAGCTCGAGCAGCTCAGGTTGACGCCACTCAAGTGCCGCTCCGCCGAGTTCGCGCGGAGGCACGGAATCGCCGCGTAAGCGTCGGACGCGGCGTCGGCGCGACGGCGACGGTCCATCCCCCCGGAACGCCGCCCTTTTTTTTTCCCGACTACTTTTATGTATATCTCTATCTCGTATGTACGCTACGCGCGGTACGCACAGCACTCGCCGCCGCGTTCCCCCGTCACCGCCGCGCGTCGTACGCCCTCTGTTGCTGCCTGATGTACCCGCGGATGAAGTCCCCCGATCCCACCTGCGTTATGGCGCCGTCCTCCATGTACGCCGCCATGTCGCAGTGCTCGAGCTCCTCCAGTCTGTGCGTGACCCACACCGCGGCGGCGCCGGTTTCGTCGACGGCGCGCCGCACGGCGCGCACGACGCCCGCCTGGTCGGCTTCGTCCAGGAACGTCGTGAGCTCATCCAGCAACAAAACCTGTGGGTTCTCCACCAGCGCGCCCGCGATGGCGACGCGCTGCTTTTGTCCGCCGGAGAGCGTCGCCACCTGGCGGTCCGCCACGGCGTCGCCGCCCAGGTTGACGGCTTGGAGCGCGTCGCGGACGCGCGCCGCGACGTCGTCGTCGGAGAGGTCGCTTCGGTTCCCCAGACCGAACGCCACGTCCGCGCCCACCGTGGGCATCACCACCTGGTGGTCGGGGTTCTGGAACACGAACGCGCGCGGCGCCTGCACGCGCAGGCGCCCGGCCCACGGCGCGTTGAGTCCCGCGAAGGACCGCAAAAGCGTGCTCTTCCCGCACCCGTTCGGGCCGAGCAGCATGAACAACATGCCCCGCGGCACGCGGATCGTCACGCCGCGGAGCGCGTCCACGGAGCCGGGCGCGCCGCGCTCGCCGTGCGTCAGCCACAGGTCCTCCGCCTCCAGCGCCCAGGGGGAAGCCTCCGCGGGGCTCGCCACGGGGGGCGCGCCCGCGAACGCCGCGGGGGGGGAGGTCCAGCCGCGGGACCCGCGCGCGCGCCGCGCGGGGGCGCGCGGCGCGGACGCTCGACGGGGGGCGCCGATGCACGCGGCCGCCGCCCGGCGCGACGCGCACGCGCCGACGCGGGCGCGAGCGCGGGGGGAGGGTCGCGAAGGACGCGTCGCCGACCGCGACGCCGCGAGCGACATCTTCGATCGCGAACGAGACTGACGGGTTCGGGCGAGCGCCGCGAGGCGAACGGGGTTCGGGCGAAACATCTTGCCGTCGTCGTGCTTGACTGCTGCACTGCTTGTTCGTTCTTCGTTCGTTCGTCTTCCTCTTTTTCTTTTTCGAAAACGCGTCGCGTGACGTGGCTCGGCTCACCTCTTCGGCGCGCGCCCGCGACGCACGCCCGCGTTTCGCGAGAGCCCACGAAGCGAGGATGCAGTATGGCGGCAACCAGGGCGGGGGCTTCGGCCAGCCCCGCCAGAACAAGCGCATGGTGATGGTGGACGCGCGCAAGAGTTACACCAACTCCTGGAGCACCGATCTCATGGGTGCGCCCTGCAGGAACCCGGGTTTCTGCCTGTACGCTGCGTGCTGTAACGTGTGCGTGGCGTACTCGCAGCGCAAGGAGATCATGTTCAACGACCTAACCAACTACACGTGCTGCAACGGCGGCATGTGCATCTCCGGGCGGCTCGGCGAGCGGTCCTGCCCCGAGTTTTGCCTGTGCGTGGAGGCTTTTTGTTGCTTCCCCAGCGCGGTGGCGACGAACCGGTTTATGATCCAAGACGAGATGCGGGTGGAGAACACGCAGTGCGACAACTTCATCATCGGCTTCATGCTTTGCTTGAACCAGCTCGCGTGCGTGTTCCGCATCGCCGCCATGATCTCGGGCAACGACGAGATCGAGCAGATCGCCGATATCCTGGACTGCATGTCCGACCTCACCTACTGCACGGTGTGCGCCTGCATGCAGACGCAGCACCAGGAGCAACTCAAGACGCGCGACCCCAACGCGCGCCCGCCGCCGCCGCACAACCCCATGGCGCCGCCGCCGCACATGCACATGCAGCAGATGCCGCCGCAGGGCAGGGCGCCGCCGCAGATGATGCAGCCGCAGTACGTGCAGCAGGCGCCGCCGCAGATGATGCAGCCGCAGTACGCGCAGCAGCCCGCGCACGGGTACCCGGCTCAGCCGCAGGCGTACGGCCAGCGGTACTGAGGCGTCAAGGCGTACGGCCGGCGGTACTGATCATCTGAAAGAAAAAAAAAAAAACGCGGGGGGCCCGCGGGCGCGCCCCCCGAGGGGACCCCGCGACGAGCCGCGCGAGCCGGGGGTACCATTCCGCTGTTAACACCACGTTAACCACCCC
>Ga0181559_10000874_pt1 | contig 28957 bp, 24 predicted proteins | sample 011ome_21_FD_133752 | JGI IMG/M metagenome (GOLD analysis project Ga0181559, IMG submission 133752) | Coastal salt marsh microbial communities from the Groves Creek Marsh, Skidaway Island, Georgia - 011508AT metaG (megahit assembly) | ecosystem: Environmental > Aquatic > Marine > Intertidal...
AGGTCTGCATGCGGCCGGGCTTAAAGGAAGCTGTTACTTGACCTATCGGGTAAAGGTGGAGCCCTCGGGCGAAGTATTTGAGTTGGAGGACGGGCAGACTATGGTGGATGCTGCCCTGAGGTCCGGTGTGTACCTGCCCCACGCTTGCTTGCACGGCGTATGCTCCACCTGCAAAATTGTGGTGACAGAGGGTGAGGTGGACATTGGGGAGGCATCCCCGTTCGCGTTGCTGGATGAAGAGCGAGCCGATGGTCTGGCCCTGGCCTGTTGTGCTATGCCCCTTGCCGACCTGGTGATAGAGGCGGATGTTGAAAATGAGCCCGATGCTGAGCGCCACAGGGTTGGCGACTTTCAGGCTGTGGTTACCAGTATCAAGGACATCGCTCCCCGAATTAGATCGATTTTCCTTGCGGTGGCCGGTGATGGCCTGGATTTCCAGGCGGGGCAATACATCAATCTATCTATTGCCGGGCTGGAGTCCCCCCCCAGGGCATTTTCAATCGCGAGCCCTCCTTCTTCGAGTAATGTTATTGAATTAAATGTGGCCCTGATAGAGGGGGGCGAAGTTACACACTATTTACACAATGCGTTGCAGGTGGGCGAAGTCTTGAGTGTTAGTGGCCCCTATGGGCAGTTCTATGTTAGAAAATCCTTGCCTGAGCCGATAATTTTCCTCGCCGCTGGTTCTGGATTGTCTGGCGTTAAGTCTATGGTCATGGAGCTTGTAGAAAACAATGACCCGCGCCCCATAACCCTAATCTACGGGGCGCACAGTGAGCAGGAAGTTTACTATTGGGATTTGTTTGAACAGTACGCTAGGGAGCATGCCAGCTTTACCCTGTTACTGGCTGTCAGTGGCAATGCATCCCCGTCTAGCGACGATGAGCAGTGGGATTGCCTCCAGGAACTGCTCCTTGACCATTATGATGGAAAATTTGACGGGTACAATGCTTATGTTTGTGGTTCGCCTTCAATGGTGGATAGTTGTGTGGCCACATTGATGCGGGGGAGGTGTTTCGAAAAGCACTTTTTTGTCGAGAAGTTTTATAACAACAGCCACAAGTCAGGCAGTTTGAAGCACGCGGTATTCAAGCATCTTTGAAGTGCTTTGTGCCTGGCTTGATCATTACCCGTGCCTGAAACCCAATGTATCATTTGAGCACATTCTCTTTTTGTTTCGTCCGAAAGTTACCAAATAATTAGCTTTTCCTTGCGCGGCTGGCTCCAGGCCCTTTTTCACCCAGTAGAAGTTGGCATCACATTTGCATATTTAACTCACGCAGTAGTTATGGATTGACTTTGCATTTTTGTAAAAGGCATGCTTGCATGCGGTTAATACTAAGGATCATCTGATTAATCCGCGAAATTCAGATACTTCATGAAAATATTTCTGCCATCGTCAAAATATCGATCCCATTCGTCGAAATCGTCGACGACAGAGGCCTTTTTGGCAGTATTCCAAGGCTTATCTACCCCAGTTCCTGTTTTTCAGACACAACTCGCCTGTAAACCCAATCGGCTTCGCCTCAACAGCGTCTTTTTCGCCATCACCAGGTTGCTCAGCGCACAGGCCACAAACAGACGATGAGCGTTTTTACCCAATCCACGGTAGCGAACTTTGGTAAATCCGAATTGCCGTTTGATAATGCCGAACTGGTGTTCCACCTTCGCCCTGACTCGGGACTTGTTCCGGTTCCTCGCGCGCTCTTCATCGGTCAGTGTCCGATGCCGGCTACCCTTGGCTTGGGTAAAGTCCTTAGCGCGTGGGGCGAAATCGGTAATGGTTTCTTTCTGGCCGGTATAGGCCGAATCACCCCATACCCGGGTTTCTTCCCCATGAAGCAGGTCGGGCAACACCTGGGAATCGTGCACGTTAGCCGGGGTGGCAACAACAGAATGAATGAGCTTGGTGCGGCTATCCACGCCGATATGCGCCTTCATCCCGAAGTACCATTGATTGCCCTTGCGGGTCTGGTGCATGTCCGGATCACGCTCCTTCTTCTTATTCTTGGTCGAGCTCGGCGCATTGATGATGCTGGCGTCAACGATGGTTCCGCGGGATACCTTCAACCCGTTTTCCTTGAGGTATTCATTGACCAGATGGAACAGGTGATCACCCAGATTATGTTTCTCCATCAGATGGCGGAATCTACAGATAGTTGTCTCGTCCGGCACCGGTTCCCTACCGAGATCGATACCCACGAAGTGACGCAGGGCGCGGGAGTCGTAAAGTGCTTCCTCGGCAGCCGGATCAGACAAATTGAACCAATGCTGAAGGAAATGGATTCGCAGCATACGTTCGATCCCAATGGGGCGGCGTCCCGCCCCTTCAGGTTTGGGATAGAACGGTACTATGGCCTCGGTCAGCTCCTGCCAGGGGATGATGGTTTCCATCTCTTCCAGAAACTGTTCTTTGCGGGTTTTCTTGCGGTACTTCTCAAACCCGGCATCAGAAAAGGAGTCTTGGCGCATGAATATTTACCGGTGCTATTGACTGTGCCTATTATGAACGAATATGGGAATTAATCAGAGTATCCCTAATAATGAAATTACCGGGAGAGTGTTTTGAATCCGTTTTCCACTTCCGCAGTTGTGCGAGTGATTCTAGCGGGTGTATGTGCAGTATTTGCTGCCTCCGCCAGTACAGAAGAAGAGCCTGACTCTTACCATCGCTTCTGGCCAGACAATCTATTTGCCGCAGATTTTGTGTCCGAGCAAACAGGCTATATCGCTGGCCAGGGTGGCACTGTGTTGCGCACTACCGACGGTGGAGAGACCTGGGGTGCACTCTATGTGGGTAAAAACGAGCTGATAAGGCGGGCCGACTTCGTCAGTGAGAAAGAGGGTTGGGCAGTCGGTCATCGCGGCTCAATCTTCCATACGAGTGACGCGGGCAACAGTTGGGAAGTTCAGCATGAAGTTCATGATGTCTACCTGCGTGATGTCGCTTTCGCGGATAAAAATCATGGCTGGGTGGTGGGTCATGGCGCCACTATTCTGCATACATCTGACGGTGGCGCCAGTTGGCAGAAGCAGGAAATGCGAGGTTTTACCGGCCGCGACCTGCCTCGCCTTCATGGTATTTACGTCCGGGATGCAAGCACCGCAGTGGTAGTGGGAGAGTTTGGAACAGTACTTCATACTGAAAACGGGGGCGAGTTGTGGCTCGTCACGCCATCCGGTGTCGGCGTCACCTGGCTTGCTGTGGACGGTCACGGGGATTCGATTTATACCGTGGGGTCAGATGGTACTGCGGCATATCTGACGCTGGCCACCGATGAGCAACGGGCGGAAATCGACAGGTCTCTTGCTGAAGCGGCGGAGAAGGCAGAGCTCAAAGCCCGCAAAAAGGCCGAGCGCCATAAGAAAAAGTATGTCCCGAAGGTAGTAGAAGTATTGCCCCGGGCAGACATCGAGTACATGGTCAATCTCGTCGATACGGGGACGACAGACCACCTTTTCGATGTGGCGGCGTTACCCGACGGTTCGGCGTTGGTAGTGGGTCGGTCCAGTGTGTCCAAACTATCTGAAAATGGCACCACGCCACTGACGCCCGTCGCCGATGTGCCCTTGGCGTATGTCTGGTTTGGCGGTGTATCAGTCACACCGTCTGGAGCGTTCTGGGCGGTGGGGATTCGGGGCCTGGTGGTACGTGGTGATACAGACACGATGCAGTTCGCCCCTGCGTTTAACCTTGGTCATTCAGACAATATTACCCTGATAACTAATCGATGGACGGTGCGCAATGGTAGGTAGAGTAAGCAGATTTGTGACAAGCCGCGCGAAATTGGTTTTCGCGGTTTTGATTGTACTAACCACGGTCCCCGCATATTACGCGTACACAGGCCTCTCCCTTAATGTGGTGCTGGAGGAAATGCTGCCGGCGGGCGCGCGTAACGTCGAGTTGTTCCAGCGCTTTGGTGCGCAGTTCGGTGGGGCCAATACCACACTGATAGAAGTCAAGAATGAAAACGGCAGTATTTATTCGCTCGATTTCCTGGAAAAGTACAAGGAGATAGCGGACGAGGTCTATTACAACCCCGATACGCAACGTCACCTCAGTCAGTCGCTTGTCCTGCGTAAAACCAAGGCGATCAGTGGTGGTGGTGGTAAAGTAGAGGTCAGCGCTGTGTTGTGGCCGGACCTGCCCCGGGACGAGGCCGCTATGGAGCAATTTCGGCGCACGGTCAATAACCAGTACAGGGGCTACCTGGTATCCAATGACGAATCGTCAGCAATGGTCATTGTTGATTTTAAGGACGATATCGACTTTGAAAAAACGCTGGATTTTTTCCAGGACCTGCGAGCCAAATACGAAGGCGACGATTTGACGATGCAGGTAGTTGGTCGGCCCATACTGCTGGGCTATATCTACAAGTCTCTGGACTATGTCCTGTATATCATGCTGACATCACTGTTGATTATCGCGGTGGTTCTTTACCTGTATTTCCGCACCTGGATCGGCGTATTTGTGCCCATGTTCACAGCGACGGTCGCCACCATTTGGGGGTTGGGGGCGATGGGGTACGCTGGCTATAACCTGGACCCTTTGCTGATTTTGTTGCCGGCATTTATTTTCGCTATTGTGTTGTCCCACGGCGTTCAATTAACAACGCGAATTCTCGATCATCTGTCTGACGAGGATATCCATCCGGATAACTGCGTGGAGATAACAGAACGGGGCCTCAAGGGGGTGTTGCTGCCCAGTACCGGTGCAATTGTCACTGATGCGGCCGGTTTTGGCGTCCTGGGGCTTGTGGCGATTCCCAGTATCCAGGGGCTGGCGTTAATATGCGGTATATGGCTTCTGTCCATAGCGCCGTCGTTGATATTGGCGTCGGCCACCATGTGTCTGTTACCCCCACCGAAGTCACATAGAACCGGCTCCGCATTGCTTAATAAAGTGTGGACATCGGTGATCAGTGTTGAAGACCATAAATACATTGTGATTGGCATCGCAGCGCTGACACTCCTGGGTGGGCTTTATTACGCCACAAACCTGACAGTGGGAGACACCAAAGGCAGCGCCATTCTCTGGCCGGACTCTCGGTTTAACGCCGATTCCGAGGCGATCAATTCGCGTTTTTCATTCCTGGGCACTGACGTGATGCAGGTTTACATCGAGGGTGGCAAGGACACCATGCTGGATCCGCAGGTATACCATCAAACTGAGGCGCTGGACCGGTACATGTACGAGCATATGCCGGAGGTGCGGCCTGCCCAGAGTTTGGTGCCCATCATAAAGCTGGTTAACTCGGTGTTGTACGAGGGCGACCCCTCGTATGAATTGTTGCCGGACAACAAGGAAGAAATTGGCTTCGATATCTATATGTACCGCTCCAGAGGGGAGCCGGGCGATTTCGCGGCCTATACCAATAAAGACTGGGAAATTGGCAATCTCTCTTTCTATCTGCAAGACCACAGCATGCCTACCATCGCCAAGCTTACGCGAAATCTAGAGGATTTTTTCGGTGACGAGGCGAACATCGTCAGTGATGCGAATTTCCTGTATTCGGGCGGACAGGTAGGCATAGTTGAGGCCCTCAACGATGAGATCACAACGTCAAACCAGGAAATAATGGTGGCCATTACCCTGGTAATTCTCGTGTGTATCATCGCATTGTATCGTTCATTCACAGTAGCGATGATACTGATTTTCAGTCTGGCCACGGCCAACGCACTCACCTACGCATTCATGGCGTGGAAAGAGGTTGGCCTGAATGTCAGTACATTGCCCCTGGCCGCGCTGGGCGTCGGTTTGGGTGTCGACTACGGCGTATATATGCTGGATCGTATAAAAGAGGAGTACAAACTCTGTGGCAGTGTGCCTGAGGCGATGCACCGTGCATTGATGACCTCGGGTAATGCCATTGTTATTACGGCATTAACCATGGTACTGCCGCTGCTGCCCTGGATATTTATGTCACCATTACGCTTTCAGTCTGAAATGAGTATGTTATTGGGCATGGTATTGATCATGAACATGATCGGTTCTTTGTTGTTTGTGCCGGCCGCCCTCACCGCTCTGAGGCCCAAGGCGATTTTCCCGAAAAACATTGCCAGAACAACGCCGCGAGAAAGCGACGAACAGTTAGTTGAATCACACGTACTGGCCAACTGATAAGTAGTATTTTAATGAGGCAGCAACAATAATGATGTTAAGGAGAGTTGTTATGAAGAGGTTATATGGATCTGCTCTAGCATTCCTCTGCTTCTATCTGGGTTCCACCCCGATATTTGCACTGGATACAGGCATTAAAGGTTTCACGATAGACGGGCGTGCGAGGCAGGGTTATTCAGTCCTGTACGACCTCGACCAGGGTGGGACTGAAACGGGTCCGGCGAACTATATAGGCGAGGTGAATTTTTCATTCAGGCCGAGTCGAAGCTGGACCTACGTGGGCAATTTCTGGATACGCGGGATGTGGAACGATCCGGATTGGGTGGAGCCGGAAGGTGGCCTGAAAGATTTGACTGCGGGCCCTCCTTTTCCCAGTGGAAGTTTCCAGCACGGTACGCGACATTGTGACCTGGAGGCCAGGGAGTTCTGTGCCCCGAATGATCAAGTGGACATATACGATGACTTCAATGATGACATCATCCGAGAGCTGTCAGTTAAGTATCGTGACAGGAAGGGCCGCTTCACCACCAAGATCGGTAAATTCCAGCGCGGTTGGGGCCAGTCAGATGGTTTGAGATTGCTCGATATAGTCAACCCACAGGATCTTCGAAGCCATTTTGTCTTTAAAGACGCGGATGAGACACGTATCCCGCTATGGATGATTTCAACCGACTTTAACCTGAAAAAGCTAGGCATTGCCAAGCCCTTTGAGGCAATTGGAATGAACAGGCCGGTTTTCGAACTGAATATTGCACCTGAAATTCGCCATAGCGAAATCGTGGTGAACAACCCGACACCAGGTGCCAATACTGATGGCGGCCATTTTGGTCTGCCTTGGCCAAATCTGGTTGATGCAGGCCTTCCCCATCAGTCCGGCCTTGGGGCGGTAGGTTTTGGCGCGGCACTGTCAGACAATGAACTGGACGATTTTGAGTGGTCCGATCCGGAAGTGTCCATGCGCTTGAAGTTCGACACATTGGGCGGTACCGCAACCATCAACGGCTTCTATGGTTATCAGGACCTTCCCTTACTTCTTATGCAGGGCGGGTCGGTCTATGTAGGTTCCGGCGTAAATGATGCCAAAAGTGCCGCAGCTGTCGTACCCGTGACTCACGATGAACTGGTGGGGGCTATCTGGGCACCCAGTTTTGACGGGTCTCCTTCCGCAGAGGGCCAGCCCTCCGGTTACCTTCCATTTTTGCGCGGCGCTGCGGGCAAAGGCCCTCTGACCACAAGCCCCCTGACAGCATTGACTGGGGGTGCATGTAACGACCCGGTTAATGATCCCGGTGGTGCCGGCGTGGAGTGCTCGGTAACAGCCAACTTCGATCTTGATTACACATTCAGGCAGAAGGTAGTCGGTTTCAGCTTTACCCGCGATATGAGCGATTTCATTTCTCTTTGACGCAAGTTTACGGGCCCTTCTTTTCGTACCGAAGTTTCATACGAATTTGACAAGCCCTTTAACACCAGTGTGGTCGCAGACCCCTTTACCGGGCAACTGAATGAGGGCAGCCCCAACCTGCTGGTATCTCCGAACAGCGTGGTAGAAGAAAGAGATGTTACCTCTGTGATGCTCGGCCTGGATTATCCTTTGTGGGTGCCAGGTTGGGATTCCCAGGAAAAGTCTATTTTTACCAGTATCCAGGTGTTCAACATTCATACCGAAGATGCCGGTGGCCTACTGGCGCAGGCACCTTATTCCTTTACTGAGGTTGAGAAAAACCAGAACTTCGTAACCTTCCTCTGGGACATGAAACTTGATAACCAGCGTTTAGTGGCTGAAGGGCTTTATATTCGCAATGTGCAGGGACATGGCACGGCCTATCGACAGCGCCTGGACTTCAACTACTTTGGCAGGCACTGGCGCCCCAGAATTGAATGGCAGTACTTTGACGGCCGGCCGGAGGTAGCCCCCATAGGTATCTTCAATGACAAGGATTTCGTGGAAATATCCATAACGTATCAGTTCTAACTGACTCCATTTTTGAAATGGAAATAAGAGGGAAAGACGATGAACTATTTTAAAATATCCATAGGCACCGCTATTGCCGGAGTCATGATGTCCAGCCTGGTGGTCTCAGCAGAGACTAACCCAGCGCTCGATGCCTGGAAGGCTTACGCCGCACAATCCGGCAATCCTGACCACGCCAGGTGGGTTGAGGAGATTTCGAAACCGGAAGCTCTGCGCCTAGCCAAGGAGTGGGCGGAGTTAAGAGGCTATGATGCCTATGACTTGATTGGTAAAACTGACTTACCGGCCGAATTGAAGCCCGGGCTTAAAATTACCAGGGATAATGCCGACCAATACCCCTGGCTAAAAGACTATCTGCCTGCGGAGCACCTCGCTGCCCTGACGTCAGACTGGGGAAACATTGGTGAGATCACCATCGTGCCAACCAATACCTACTATATGCACGAGGGGTATTTAAAAGGTACAAAAGAGCTCAGGGATAAGGGTGTCGAAATAGTAATCTCTGAGAAGGGTGAGCTGCTCTATCCTGATGGTTCCTATGCATTGATGTCCGGGGCGGCCGCGACGGCAATTCCCTTTTTAGATCCCAAGAATGGTCTTGAATTGAACTGGGATTATGTGGCCCACTCGGTAAACACCGACACACTGGATTTCGAACCGATTCACATGCGCGCCTGCACCCCCCAGGGGAAGGTCGATGTTGAATACAAGGCCGATTTGTGGTGGTGGCATTACCATAACCGTCAGAACGTCGGCCCCATGGGCGATATAGAAGGCAAAGAGGACTTCATTGAGGGTGGGTCCATCTTTTTCAAGCAGCCCAACGATATTCGCGGACTGGCTGGTGTACGGCAGCGATACCCGCAAGCGGGGAAACCTGATGATTTCAAGGTCTTCATCCCCAGCCTGAGGCGAACCAGAACGCTTACCGGTTCTGATGCCCAGGATCCGATTGCTTCGGGCCTGGAGTTGACCTGGGATGATTGGCGCGCCTATTGGAGTAAAACTGATGTCGATCAATTCGAGTATAAATTGGTTGGTGACGGGTTTATCCTGGCCTCGCCCGAGGTAGGCTATGTCTACGACTCCATGGTCTGGACGGAGGATCAATGTAACGTCAAGTCGCTTGAGTTGGAGCTGAGACCCGTCTGGATTCTGGATATTATCGACAAAACCGGCAAGTACATGTATTCAAAGCGCCGCACATGGGTGGACAAAGAGTTCTACTATATGCAGTACCACATGACCTGGGATCCCCGTGGAAACCCCCTGCGTAATTGGGATGATGTAAGAGCATGGCGTCCGACTGTCGGCGACGCGCAGTGGAAATCTGTAATCGTCAATAACCATGCCACCAAGCGTTTTAGCACTCTCAACATGGATTCGCAGTGGGAAGATAGAGATGAGCGGGTCTCAGAAGAGATGTTCGATGTCGACCAGCTGCGAGATTATCAGTAGGTATTATTGAAATGCGGTCCTTTAGGCCCTGTAGACCTTTCTGCAGGGCTTTTTTTTAACGCCCAAGCCCAGAACACTTGCCACTACTTATATATTTTGGTTTGAATCCAGATAGTGAGATGCTAGCATGCAAGATACGTTAAGCACTTTAACAGGCGACAAAGGGAGTCTCCATGGGAAATAAGCCTTCAATGTTGACGGTAGAGGATGTTAATGGCGCCTGGGCGATTATACCCACGCCGGCCACTGCGTCGGGCGGCGACTGGCGCACCGAAAATTCCGTGGACTATGACGAGGTCGCTGGCGCTGTTAACGGTTTGATTGAAGCCGGCGTCGATGGAATTATGTGCCAGGGTACTTTTGGTGAAGGTGCTACCCTGACCTGGGACGAAAAGAAAAAGATGGCCGAGGTTATGGTCGAGGCCGCTGCAGGGCGTGTTCCCATTTTTGCCGGTGTGACCACCCTCAATACCCGTGAAACTATTATGCAGTTAAGGCATGCCCGGGATATCGGTGCAGACGGCACCATGCTGGGTGTGCCAATGTGGCAGGAGCTTGATGTGCCCGGGGCCGTGCGGTTCTATAAAGATGTAGCCGAAGCGGTGCCGGAAATGGCTATCTGTATATACGCCAACCCCGAGGCGTTTAAATTTGCTTTCCCGACGCCCTTCTGGGCGCAGGTTGCGGATATACCGCAAGTTGTCAGCTGTAAATATATCAACATAGCGCAGTTGCAGCTGCATACGATGGTTTCCCGTAAACAGATCCGTTTTTTGCCGCTGGAGTTTGATCATAAGGACGCGGCCAGAATGGACCCGGAGTTTCACACGGCCTTTTGGTCGCCCTGCGCCTGCACCGGCCCCGAACTGACAATTCACTGGCGCGATATCATCAAGGAGGCAGTCAGTACGGGCGACTGGACCACGCCGGACGCCCTATACCCGCGCCTGATGTCCGTACTGTCAAACCTGTTTCCACCGGGCGGCTTCCCCGAGTTTTCCCGCTATAACATTCAGTTGGAGAAAGAGCGAATTAATGCGGCGGGCTGGATGAACGCGGGGCCATGTCGCCCGCCATACAATACCGCTCCCGAAGCTTATCTGGCGGGGGCAAGGCTGGCCGGGACCGGCTGGGCAGAGCTGACCGAATTGCTAAAAGCAGGAAACTTGTAGCCACACGGGCCACAAACTAGCACGTTTATTGCCGAATACGGAGTAGATAGTAAAAATGTCTAATACAGATCAAGCTCGAGAATCCTTGTATCAACCACAGTACGGGCACTTTATTGACGGTGAATGGGTGTCAGGAGACAGCGGAAAAACAATCGACCTGATGAACCCCTGTAACGGGCAGGTCCTGTCGCGTATTGCAGCTGGCAATGAGCGTGATGTGGAGCGGGCCGTCGCAGCCGCGACAAAAGCTTTTAGCAGTTGGTCGCAGAGCTCTCCTAACGAAAGGCAGGAACTGATGGTGGAAATTGCCAGGCGATTGAAGGCTCGCCTGGAAGACTACGCGATGCTGGAGACGCTGAATAACGGCAAGCCTCTGCGCGAATCGCTCAATTTTGACCTGCCCCAGACCATTGCTCAATTTGAGCTGTTTGCCGGCGCTGCCTTCCATCTTCACGGTGAAACACTGGACTACCCCGATGCCATCGGGCTGGTGCATCGTGAGCCCATTGGCGTATGTGCCCAGATAATTCCCTGGAATGTTCCCCTGCTGATGATGGCCAGTAAAATAGCCCCGGCCATTGCTGCGGGTAATACCGTTGTGATTAAACCGGCGGAGAGCGTCTGTCTGTCAGTTATGGAATTTTTCCAGGAAATGGCTGATATTCTGCCTCCCGGTGTGGTGAATGTTGTAACCGGCTATGGTGCCGATGTGGGCGAGCCCCTGGTGATACATCCGGATGTAAGAAAAGTGGCCTTTACGGGTTCTGTTCCCACCGCTCAGAAAATTATTCAGTATGCCTCGCGCAATATTATTCCCCAGACATTGGAGCTGGGCGGAAAATCCGCGCAAATTGTTTGCCCCGATGCTGATCTTGAAGCAGCGGTCGAGGGCGCCACCATGTCAACGGTACTGAATAAGGGTGAAATTTGCCTGGCCGGGTCCAGGTTGTTCCTGCACGAGTCTATTCAGGAGGAGTTTTTGGCGCGGCTGAAAGTTTCGCTCGAAGGTGTCCGTCTGGGCGATCCGGCGAGTATCGAAACGCAAATGGGGCCACAAGCCTCGGTTATGCAGCGTGACAAAGTGTGCTCTTACCTGGAACTGGGCCAGCAGGAGGGTGCAAGTGTGGTGACTGGTGGCAGCCGTGCTTCGGGTGCTGGTCTGGATCAGGGGAATTTTATCCAGCCGACTATATTCAGCAATGTGACTAATGACATGCGTATTGCCCAGGAGGAAATATTTGGTCCGGTGACCTGTGCCATCACCTGGAGAGATGAAGAAGAGGTAATTCGCCTGGCCAATGAGTGCAACTACGGGTTGGCAGGCGGTGTATGGACGCAAAATATCGGAGTGGCGCACCGAATTGCCAGAGGTATGCAAACAGGCACGGTGTGGATTAACCGTTATTATAACCTGAAATCCGGTATGCCCATCGGGGGCTACAAGCAAAGTGGCTTTGGCCGGGAATTTTGTTTTGATGTGCTCAACCACTACACCGTAACGAAGTCGGTAATAGTCAACCTGCAGGACGGCCCCATGGGTATGTATGCGCAATAGGTCGGCTGTTAAAAAACAATTGGGAGATTATCCAACATGAGTGACCTGGTCATACTCTGTAAGACGGAAGAAGTAGTCGAGGGTGCGCCTCTGGCTATCACGGCGGACGGTTTTCCGCCGCTGGCGGTCTATCTACACGAGGGTGCTTATTACGTCACCGATAATACCTGCACCCACGGCATGGCCCTGTTGACAGACGGCTATCAGGACGGGCACGAAATAGAGTGCCCCTTCCATGGCGGGGCATTTGATATTACCAATGGGGAGGCGGTTTCCTTTCCCTGCCAGATTCCCTTGAAGATCTATACCGTCACACTGAAAAATGGTATTATTTGTGTGCCGGCTTCTGAGGCTACTGCTCCCTGAGTACATACACACCATCTGGTTAATAAAATAAAAAACTACGGACTACAGTTATGAAAGTCAAAGCCGCGGTTATGCGTGAACAGTCGGGTAAGTTCCTTATCGAAGACTTGGAACTGGATGAGCCTCGCCCTAATGAAGTAGTGGTGCGTATAGCCGGAGTGGGCATATGCCATACCGACATTATCTGTCGCGATCAGTATTATCCCATTCCTATGCCTGTGGTTTTCGGACACGAAGGCTCAGGCGTGGTCGAGAAAGTGGGATCGGCCGTGACCAAGGTCGAAGTAGGCGACCATGTGGTCCTCAGTTATTTGAGCTGCGGGCATTGCCATCCCTGCCAGGAAGGTAAATCTGTTTACTGCCTGGAGTTGTTTCCGCTCAACTTTTCCTGTACGCGTGAAGATGGCTCCACCACGTTGCGCAAAGGCGACGAGGTGGTGCACGGAAATTTCTTCAATCAATCATCCTTTGCGTCTCACGCGCTGGCAGCGGAAGAAAATATTGTCAAAGTGCCGAAAGATGTAGATATCGAACTACTGGGTCCGCTGGGCTGTGGTATACAGACCGGCGCCGGCGCCGTCATGAACGCCCTGAATCCCTCTGCGGGTAGCTCCATCGCAATATTCGGCTGTGGGCCGGTAGGGCTGGCGGCCGTGATGGGTGCCTTTTTAACCGGTTGTGCCCAGATTATTGCCGTGGATATGAATCCGGATCGCTTGGCTATGGCCAGGGAATTGGGTGCGACCCACACCATAAACCCGGCCGATGCCGACCCGGTGGAAACTGTTCAGTCTATAACTGGCACGGGCGCACACTACTCGCTGGAGTGTACCGGTTTACCGCAGGTGACCCGGCAGGCGGTGGATTGTCTGACCTTGACCGGAGTCTGTGGGCAAATTGGGGCCGCGCCACTGGGTACTGAGTGCGCTATCGACATGAATAATATTCTGTTCGGGCGGACACTGCGCGGTATTGTTGAAGGCGACAGCATTCCGGACATCTTCATTCCGCGTATCGTCGAACTGTATAAGCAGGGGCGTTTCCCGCTGGATAAACTGGTGACCTATTACGATTTTGAAAATATCAGTGATGCCATCAGGGATGCCGAGAATGGCACGGTGCTGAAGGCCGTGCTGCGGTTTTGAATTGAACTGGAGGTGAATTCCGATGGACTATTTGCGTTATTATCTCGCCACGGCAGTCGTAATGTGTGGGGTTTTGGGCTTTTATTGGGGGGGCTATTGGGTCTTTCTGGGGGTGGGTACATTTATTCCCCTGTTGATTCTGGATATGCTGCTGTCCTATGACTATCAGCCTCGGGCGATACGTTACCCTATCCTGGCAGATGTACCCCTATATCTGCATGTTCTACTCATGTTTGCGGTTTACGCTGCCTTTATACATTGGGCGGCAACCGCTGGATCTATAGCGCCCGGTCAGTGGTTGGGCGCGATTTTGACATTGGGTTGGCTGGGAGCGGTACCGAACCTGCCGGTCAATCACGAGTTGATGCACAGGCGTGGTCGTTTTGCCCGGGCCTGTGCGACGATACTGGGTACCTTTTATGCAGACCCCACACGTGATGTTGCGCATGTGCATACCCATCACATCCATCTGGCTACGCCGAAAGATTCAGATACTGCAAGGCGTGGTGAGACCGTATACGGCTTTGTTTTTCGTGCCACAGCGGGTTCTTTTGGGGATTTTCTCAAGTTAGAGAAAGAGAGCTGCAAAAGACGGAATGTGAGTTTGTTGCACCCGAGAGGGCGCCTGTTCAAGGCGCTCTTACAATTGGCAGTGTTATTGGGCATTTGCGCCTGGTTTGCCGGCCCCGCAGCCGCCCTGGCCGCCCTGGCGGGTATTGTCACGGCTAAGTTACTGGTGGAGATGTTCAATTATTACCAGCACTACGGCCTGGTGCGTGTGCTGGGCAGCAATTACGGTCAGCAGCATCTTTGGAATCATCTCAAACCGATCAGTCGGCAGCTGTCATTTGAAATAACCAACCACAACGACCACCACATGGACTCCTACCTGCCGTTCTATCGCCTGCAGCCGAAAGTAGATGGCCCGCAGATGCCCAGTATTTTGTTGTGCTTTCTTGCCGGCCTGCTTCCTCCAGTATGGTTTTCCCATATTGCCCAACCGCGATTGAAGGACTGGGACCTGACACACGCAACAGACGAAGAAAGGGAACTGGCCAGGGAGGCGAATCGTGCGGCTAACTGGCCGAACTGGCTCAATACCGAGGCGGGACAGTAAGCTATTGAACAATAGGTGACACGGTTGTGTTCGGGAAATTAATTCACAAGATAAAAAGTCAATTTGAACCACGCCTGGCGACGGTGGAGCCTCTGGGCGAGACCTTCGAAGTGGCCAGTGACCAGACCCTACTACAGGGCGCTCTAGCTGCCGGGCTCGCTTTTCCCCATCACTGCACTGTGGGTACCTGTGGTAATTGTAAGTGTCGGCTCACGAGGGGCGATGTCAGGTCGCTGATCGACGCTTCTCTTACCCTCACACCGGCGGAACTGGCAGACGGCTATATCCTCGCCTGTCAATGCCTGCTTAAGAGCGAAGTGAGTGTCGATGTTGAACTGAATGATGACTCGGAAGCATCGGTGCCTGCTAAATGCATGGGCACGATTGTCGCAACAGAACATTTGACCCACGATATTATGAAGGTCTCTGCGGAAATAGACCGCCCCATGACGTTCAGGGCGGGGCAATTTGCCGATATTGGCTTGCCCGGCTTTGCTCGGCATCGCAGTTATTCCTTTGCCAATGCTCCGGTTGACGGCGGAACCAGGCAGCTCGAATTTATGGTCCGCAATGTGTCTGGCGGCGAGTATACCCAGTGGCTGTTTGCGCAGGACAGGAGGGGAGAGCGTTTTGAACTGCATGGTCCACAGGGTTCATTCTGGTTGCGGCCCGCCGACGTGCCCATCCTATGTGTTGCCGGTGGTAGTGGTATGGCGCCTCTACTGTCCATTCTCGAGGATTGTTTGAATAAAAACATCGAAAGGCCTGTGGCTTTCTTTTTTGGCGCCAGACAGACACACGACCTGTACTGCCTGCAGCAGCTGGAATCGATTAGACAACAATGGGCCAGTGAATTCCGGTTTATTCCTGTGCTGTCAGAAGAACCCGAGCCCTCCGCCTGGACGGGTGCCCGGGGTATGGTAACCCAATTTCTGGATCGGGATTATGCTGGTTTTGATATTGATGCCAGCCATGCTTATCTCTGTGGTCCACCACCTATGATTGATGCTGCTCTTGCGCGGCTACAATCCTGTGGCCTGGGCACTAAACATATCCACTACGACAAATTTCTGGACTCGCGCCAGCTTGAAGTTTCGAAAAATGGAGTGACTTGACGATGACTGAGACAATCGACTTCAGTTCCTATATTGATGAGCGACCGGACAAGGGTATATATCGGGTAGACCGCAACATATTTACCGATCCGGCCCTGTTTGAACTCGAGATGAAATATATCTTCGGGAAATCCTGGGTCTTTTTGTGCCACGAGAGCCAGATAGCGGATCCCAACGACTTTATCACTACCTATATCGGGCGGCAGCCGGTGATCGTCAATCGTGATGCGACAGGGACTATTAACGCTTATATCAATGCCTGTGCCCATCGCGGCGCCCTGGTGGAGAACTGCAGCCGGGGCAACAAAAAGCTGTTTATGTGCCCTTTCCACGGCTGGTGTTATAAAGCCAGTGGTGAACTTGTACATTTCGGCGATTCGGAACAGGCTGGTTATTCCGACAGCTTCGATGGCGACGAGATGAATCTGGTAAAAATAGGCCGCATCGACAGTTATGGCGGATTTGTTTTTGGTAGCCTGTCAGCGGACGTGCCAGAGTTAACGGAACATCTGGCGGCATCCACTAAACTGATTGATATGCTGACAGACCAGAGTGAACAGGGCCTTGAAGTACTCCCGGGAATTCAAACCTACACTTTCGACGGCAATTGGAAGCTTCAGGCGGAAAATGGGGTAGATGGCTATCACGTCGAAACTATTCATGCCAATTATGTTAAAACCATACAGCGACGGCAGAAGTTGCTACGTGGTGAAGATCCGGTCAAGGCGGCGGACGTCGGCGGCATTGGCCAGACCGTGGGCGGATTCTACGATCTCGATAACGGGCATGTTCTTTTATGGAGCGAGTTTCCCAACCCGGAGGCGCGCCCTCTCTACTGGCGGCACAAGGACTTGTGCGAGCGCTATGGGGGATTACGGGCGAAGTGGATGGACGGCTACCTGCGCAACCTGTTGCTCTACCCGAACGTTTTTCTCATGGACCAGATGAGCACGCAAATCAGGGTTTTTCGCCCTATATCCGTGAATAAAACTGAAGTGACAACCTATTGCTTTGCACCGAAGGGTGAGCCCGCTGAATCCCGCAGCACTCGAATCCGCCAATATGAAGATTTCTTTAACGCCAGTGGCATGGCCACCCCGGATGATCTTGCAGCCTTCAACCAGAGTCAGCAGGGCTTCGAGGGGAGAGGGGCCAGATGGAGTGATATGTCCCGGGGCGCGGCCAACTATATTCCGGGTCCCGACCAGTACGCTGAAGAACTCGGCCTGAGTCCCGTGGGCTCGGGTTCGCAACTGGAAGATGAGGGGATCATGGTGGCGCAACATCGTCGTTGGTTGCAATTGATGGAACAGGGGCAGCGAGAGGAGGGGGGTATCTAGATGCTGATTGAAGAACGTGTGGCACTAATCGATGTGATTATAAGCGAGGGTGCGTACCTGGATGAAAAAAACTGGGCCGCCTGGTTGAACCTGTACACGGAAGATGCCGAGTACTGGCTGCCCGCCTGGGACGAGGAGCACAAACTTACCTCAGACCCCCAGCGAGAGCTTTCACTGATCTATTACGGCTCCCGCGCGGGCCTGGAAGACAGGGTATACCGCATCGAAACCGGCCTTTCATTAGCCTCGAGCCCCCTGCCAAGAACATGCCACACGAGCAGCAATTTTCGGGTAGAGGAGCGCGGCGAAGAAGTGTTGGTACACTCCTCCTGGGTGACCCATTCCTACCGTCTGAAAAAGAGCCAAACCTATTATGGCCATCAGACACACACGCTCCGTTTATCAAACGATGAATGGAAAATCAGCAAGCGATATATCGTGTTGCAAAACGACTGTATCGACAGCGTGTTAGATGTTTACTCTGTTTAATGAGTGTTCAACATTCAGTAAAAACTAAAATTGATGAATCAAGGAAAGAGCGATGCGGTTAGATAATCAGGTTGCCTTGGTAACTGGCGGAGGAACCGGAATTGGAAGGGCTGTGGTCCAGCGTTTTATTAATGAAGGCGCGACCGTGGGTGTTATGGTGAGGGAGCAGTCCCATGCGGACGACCTCACAGCCTCCTTCAGCAACAAGGTTGTCGTCAGCGTTGGTGATGTGCGTAATTATGCTGATAACCAGCGGGCCGTTGATGCGGTGGTGGCCGCATTCGGCAAGCTGGATTGCTTCGTGGGCAATGCCGGTATCTGGGACTATATGGGTAGCTTGCAGGAACAGGACAGCGCCACAATTGAAAAAAGCTACTCGGAACTGTTCGATATCAATGTCAAAGGCTATGTACTGGGTGCGAAAGCGGCACTGGAGGCACTGAAAGAGAGCCGGGGATCTATGATCTTCACCGCCTCCACTTCCAGTTATTTTACCGGCGGAGGTGGCTTCCTCTACGTGGCTACCAAGCACGCGGTACAGGGGCTTATCAAAGCTCTGGCCTGGGAGCTAGCGCCGGATATTCGGGTAAATGGCGTAGCCCCTGGTGGCACACTAACCAACCTGTCTGGTCCCGCCTCGACCGGAATGGATGCAGTACACATGCTGGATGCGCCGGGTATCGAGGAGATGATCGCCGGTATGACTCCACTGGGTATTCCCGCGCAACCGGAAGATCATGCCGGGATCTACGCACTGTTGGCTTCGCGTGAGGATGGCCGTTACATGACCGGCTCCACCATCCTCAGTGACGGTGGTATTGGCGTGGGCAAGAGACCGGAACAGTGAGTGGTTCGCTGGAATTCTTTTTTGACTTCATGAGTCCCTTTGCCTATCTGGCGCACGATAGAGTGTGCGAGTTGGCAAAGCGGTATGACAGGGACGTCATTTATCGGCCCATGGATCTGCCTGCGGCGAAGGTCGCGGCGGGCAACACCGGCCCGGCCAATCGTGATATCCCGGTCAAGATCCGCTACCTTATGACTGATATACACCGCTGGGCAGAAAAGCGTGGTTTGCCGGTTGCCTTTCCCGCGTCACTGGATTCCCACAAAATGAATGCCGGTACTTTCTATGCCCTCCAGAAGGGACGCGCGGAAGAATATGTAAGAGAGGCCTTTGCTCTAGGCTGGGGACTGGGTGGGGATATCAGTTCCGACCAGACTCTGGCTCAACTGGCCGAGACAATGGGGTGGGTGCCGGAAGAGTTCATTGCTTACGCCAGTGCAGCGAAAGAGTTACCCGAGTATATCGCCTCAAACCGGGACGCAGTAGAGCAGGGTGTGTTTGGTGTCCCCACAATTATTATTGACGAGCACATGTGGTGGGGAAATGACAGACTGGATTTCGTAGCGGAATTTCTTGCCCGGGAATAGACGGATGGCGGTTCGCGTCGCCCTGTTCGGGCTATGGTCCCTCCAGCCCCGCATGATACAGGGCACGTTTTAATTTGGACTTAACCTCCTTGGACTCCTCGCTTAGCAAGTAGGCATTCTGATAGGCGTTAACAGCAGCGCTGTAGCGCTTGAGATGCATGTAGGCGTCGCCGACCAATACCCAGCCTTCCACTTTGGGCTCCGTTTCCAGTTTTTCCTCAATGCGTTTGATCTGGTCCTCGATTTCCTGCTGTTCTGCGGAGGCCTGCCCAGGGTTACCCTGTTCGACAGTCGTTTGTTCGCCGGACACGGGAATATGATTTTGCTCCGTGTCCTCCGATAGTACAGGCAGTGACATGCCCGCCATGGATAATGCGATCAATAGCGGTGCAATTTGTCGAAGCCTCTTGTCTTGCACGTGGTGTTATCCCGCCAACTTGAGCTCAGCCACACCCATACCGCATATCCACTCTGGAACAGGCTCGTAGCAAATAAGCTCGGCCCCCCTGGCGCCTGCCGCACCCATGGCCATAATCCAGTTGCGAATTTCCAGTGAACCATTGCCGGCAGTGTCGATCAGGTATTCATCTGACATGGCGATTAGCGACTCCACATCTCCAACTGCCATTTTATCCAGTACCATACGGTCGAACTCCTCGTTGACCCGGCCCATTTCCGCAGTGCCAACCCAGTGACTAATGCCTCCCGTGCCAAACACTGCGACTCTCTCGGCGCCCTCGTAGGCCGCAACGGCTTCGCCAATCATCTGGCCGACCTCGTAGGCGCGGCGTGGGCGTAACAATGGTTCAACGCCCGCAGCGGTATAGATAGGGATGGATCTAATTGCGCTTTCATGTGGTTTCACCGCAAAATGAATGGGAATCATCGTGCCGTGCTCCAGCGTGATATTCTTGGCAACCGCCCAGTCAAAACCGTTATCAAAGCCAAAGTTCATAATATGTGTAGCCAGGGCAGTATCGATCTCCACAGGATAGCGATCAACGCCCAACCACGGCTCCCTGGGGCCATCCGCATCGCCAATGGCAATAAGATACTGAGGCAGACAGTGAGGGCCAAAGTTGCAGTAGTGGTCATCGCCGATGACGATAACGGTATCGACATTCATTGCCTTGATTCGGCGGTTCACTTCCTCCAGTGCTTCATAGACTCTATCTGCTTTAGCCTGCTCATTAATTTTTGGCACCGATGCCATCAGTGGGTCGTGGGGGAGACAAAATCCTGCGACAAGTTCAGCCATGTTTATACCCTCATGTGAGTGTGATTGATTGGCGTTTCAGGGCGTCGGGGGCGCTGTGATTTTACCGCCGCTCATGTGTTCCAGGTAGGTGAACGGCATCCCTTCAGGCCCCTTAATCATGGGCCAGACCATCATCGTCAGCAGGGTGCTTACGCCCAGTTCGGCCAGTGTCTTGAGGTCAAATTGAGTCAAGGCTTTACGTTCGACATCATCGAGCTGATAGGAGGCGAGGTGCTCAGTTGGATTTGCTTGAAATTGGCCTAGCCGTTCCGGGTATTCACCAAATTCCCACAGTATGCGTTCAACGGTATTCACACTCATGATTTGCTCCGCAATTGGTTCGTGGTGAAAAATCAAAGATACTGAACATGGAATGTTTCATAGCCATTGTGCTGACTGGTTTAATTGAATCAATCACCTTTCTAGGTTTTCTTAAATATAACCCTGTTGCTGTTCGTGTACAGATCCTGGTTGCTATGATGTTATGAAAGAAATTGATGGTGCGCAAAGTATTGTAATGCTAGCATTATAGTATTGCTCTTGACAACAGAGACGTGGCTTTTAGCGATAATTATTTGACCAGAAGACGCGATGCGCGAGGAGGGGATAATGGGCGTGGCGATAAAAAAGCGGCGGGGTGCCAACGGTGTTTTATCAGGTAAGGCGGGTTTAATACTCAAGGAGCTTGAGCGCAGATTTATCAGTGGCAAGTATCATTTTGGTGAATTTTTGTCCGTCACTAGCCTGGCCGAAGAGTTTGACGCGAGCAGGCAGCCGGTCAGTACGGCAATTAATCACTTGCGCAGTATGGGCTATGTCACAATAGTTCCCCAGGTGGGTTGCAAAGTGGTCGCTCCTGGAAAACAGGAGATAGCAGACTTTTTCTACATGTTGGGAAAGGCAGCAGGGGCAATTGCAGGTATGGCCGCCAGTCGCTGGGTCGATGACGAAATCAAACATCTACAACAGATGGAGTCCGTAATTTCTGACACTACTTTTGATACTATGGATCACCGCGATACATATGCCGACGCGGTGGATCTTTACCACTACCAAATTCACGATATTGCCCGTTCTCCGAGCACCACATTCTGGTTAGAGAACCTGTTTCGGCTGGCGGATTTTTACCTATGGCAGGGAGATAAGCCTGACTTTTCATCACTGGGTGTTGCAAAGGCCAACAAAGAACGCAGAGCTATCATCCGGGCGCTCAAGCAGCGTGATGTATCATTGACCGAGTCACTGATGGAGGAGCATATAAATGGAAAACCCCGACGTGTCGGTATTCTCTAGGCCCGGGCTTGCGATAATGATTGGTGACCCCGCTGGCGTGGGTCCCGAGGTTGTTGCACGCTCCTGGGCGAGCGGCGAAATACACCAGGTCTGTCGTCCCGTACTGATCGGCAGTGGAGCAGTAATGCAGCAGGCGATACAGGCCTGCGGCCTGTCCCTCGCTGTAAACCTCGTCGATTCTATGGCGAAGTGCCGTGACAGCGAGGACATTCTAGATGTTCTGGAACCAGCCGCATTTGATCCTGCCAGCTACGCTCCAGCTCAGGATAACCTTAGCTGTGGCGCTATCAGTGCACAGTGGTTGGACGAAGCCGACCGGATGGCCCGGGCGGGGGAGTGTGCCGCCACGGTGATGGCGCCGATAAGTTCTGTTTCTATGAAGGTGGCCGGTGTGCTCGACAGGATCGTCAATGTGGAACCGGGGCAGAGTTATCTGTTTCTTATCAGTGGGCCGCTACGGGTCATGCACCTTACAGATCATATGCCCCTGCGCCAGGTCTGTGAAATAATCACCAGTGATCTGGTGGCAAACGCACTAGAGATGCTGGATAAGGCATTGAAATCCTGGGGAATAGACAAACCCCGTATCGTGGTTGCGGGACTGAATCCGCATGCCAGCGGTACAGAGGAGGAGCAGGAAATAGCACCTGGAGTGGGGCGGGCACAGTCTATGGGTATTGATGTGACCGGTCCGGAACCACCGGATTCAGTGTTCAGGCAATGTATTGAAGGGCGTTACGATGTGGTACTGGCGATGGCTCATGACCAAGGACATATTGCTATCAAGACCTGGGGCTTTGCCGGCAATTGCGCTTTGATATTAGGCCCTCCTTATATTCATACGACCGTGGCGCACGGTACAGCCTATGACCTGGTTGGCACCGGACGTGCCGATCACTCGATGATGTTGACCGCAATTAAAACTGCCGCCAGCTTGGCAGCGGGCAAAGGATTCCCCGGCTAACGGGTACATTGTAATATTTTAAGGTAAGAGGACGTTATTATGGCTACTCCAGTACAGTTTGAAAGTTTGTTGGATATTGATGGTGTGGAGGGCGCTGTTCGTTGGCGGGAAGCAGTGGCCGGTAAAGGTGCTGTCTCTCCTCCGCAGATGCTTGAGTTTATAGGCGACCTCACAAAGGACAGGGCGAGTCGGCTGATGGCCCATGCCGAAGCGGCGGGTCTGGCGATATTTGGTATCAGCCAGCTCAGCTATCATCGCGCGCCCGAGGACAAGACGGTGGTTTACCCACTCGATGCCTATTATGTGCACAGTATGAATAGCTCCGTTGTGGCCAGTATCAATCGGGTGGGTGTATTGCTGGACAACGCAGCGAACACAGATATTCAGGGCCTGATTAAGAAAATGAACCTGGTGGACAACAGCTGACAAGAACGGGGAGCATTTCTTTTTTTACGCTGAATGCAGGACTTGAGTATGTCATTGTGGCTGGACTTTATGGGAGCGGAAATTCGGTATGTAAAGACTGTGTCCTATGGAAAAACACGCATTGCTGAAGCCGGCAGGGGCAACAAGGAGACCTTGATATTTTTTCACGGCGTCGGTGGGCACTGCGAGGCTTACGCTAAAAATGTGGTCGCCTTATCAGATGAATTTCATGTCGTGGCGTATGACTACGTGGGGCAGGGCATGTCCGACAAGCCTGCGCTGGAATACACGCCAATGGTTTTAGTGGAACATTTGCGTGAATTAATGGATGCCCTTGGCATTGAGAAAGCGCATTTATCGGGCGAATCCATGGGCGGATGGGTGTCCGGTCTATTCACTGTTGTCTATCCCGATCGGGTGTTAAAGCTAAATTTTAATACCGCTGCCGGCTTGCCGATTATTACAGAGAAAGGCCGAGAAGAGCTAAACGAGTTGGTCGAATTAACCTCAAAGGCCACAACTATAAGCCCCCCCACCTTTGAAAGCGTCAAAAACAGGATGAAGTGGCTATTCCATCCAAATAATCATGACAGCATGATTACAGATGAGTTGGTCAATACGCGACTCACTTGTTACCGCCAGGCTGGCTCAAAAGACGTGGCTCCAAGAATACTGGGGATGATAGGCATGCACGACGACTATTTGATCCCCATGGAAAAGATAAAGAAAGAAACGCTTTTTCTATGGACCGAGAATAACCCCTGCCACGATGTTGCCTGTGCCGAAAACAGTGCAGCGAAAATACCCGGCTCGTTAGTCTACGTAATGAAAAACGATGCAGCGCACTGGCCGCAATATGAGGCGCCGGAAGAATTTAGGCTCCCAGAACATAAGCGGACGAAATTCTCCGCTCAGTGGGTTCAACTCGTTGATTTCTTAGCAATTTCCCCCGCCACTTTTAAACGGAGTGAATTCGCTTCTTTTTCGCCGATTTATGTCGTTCTTTGAGTTCTATATCAATGTACTTGTCGGTAATAGCGCTGGAGCTATGGCCTGCATCGTCTCGGACATGCTCCCTTGGGCGGGTTTTAACGTCTTCTGAGATGCCTGTGTGGCGCAGCCAGTGCACGGTAGCATCCATCAGTGATTCGGCCTCTTCGGTTTGTTGCTGAGCAACCAGGCTCTGAATCGCCCGGTCAAAACACGTCTGTACAATATTACGTATGTGTGTGGTATTGGTCATAGGACCTTGACCCCGATGAACCGGAAGTAGCGGCGAGTCATCTGCTGGCGTGGGTAGTACCGATAATCCCCGAAACTTCCGCCAGCGTTTTAGCGCAGCCAGCATTGTATCGCTAACCGCTATTTGCCGCTCTTTATTGCCTTTTCCTACCGTGGTAAACCACCACAATCCATCGTTATCCTTGTGAAAGTCATTCATCGTGGGTGTCCAGCGATCGCTAGCCGCCAACTCTGATATCCGTAAATACATACTGTAAAGCGCGGACAGCATAAAAAGCGTTCGCTCATGCGATCCCGGTTTGTCTGCGGCCATCTGCTCAGCGGTAGTGATGACCATTTGCCACTGAAGCTGACTCAATCGGCGTACTCTAGTGTGGCTCTGACGCTTCTGCACGAACTTACTTTTTTGCCGAATCAAGGCCACTGGATTGCTATAGACGTATTCCTCTAACAGCAGATACTGGTAAAAGCTACTGCAGATCGCCATCAGCTGTTTTATGCTGTTATTTGAGGCGACATACCCTTTTTTGGAAGGCAATTCGCCCTTTTTGTGGGCGGATTTAGAGACCGTTGCTACGAAGGGTCGCCATTCAGGGTTCGGTCGACGTCCAACGTCAGTATCAATAAATCGTGGCGCTTTCTTAATGCCGATCCAGGCGGCTGGTGGATGCTGACTAAAACGAATGAATTTCTCGATATCCTCCCTCTTCAGTCCGTCCAGTGTGGTCAGGGCAATGTGCCATGTCCACTGCAGCAAGCTTTCGACCTCACGGCGGTAACTATTAAACGTTGCGGCGCTCCCGGTGTACTGTTGAAGGAATTGCACGGCAATAGTGAAATCGCGAATCTGCGCTTTCGACAGGTCGTCGGGCGGGCTAGCGCTATCGATATATTCCATGGCATCCAGGTATGCCAGTGGGGACCGTCTCATGCTAGCAGTTGTCATTGGCTGCTCACGCTGATACATTTACCGTATTAATATTAGTTATCACAGTATATAGATAATAATAGGCAAGGCAATATGTATTCAGGAGTTCCTATATGACGCGATTGGTCTTTCTGTCGCCCACTGAAAAACGGAAGTTCGACTCCCCTCCCGTCTTTACAAAAGAACAACGTCACGCCTACTTTGTCGTGACTGAGGATATTCGAAGAACTCTGAGCCAGTTGCGCACAACGACAAATAAAGTTGGCTTCGTTTTGCAGCTCGGGTATTTCCGGTACTGTGGGAAATTTTTTGTGCCATCTGCATTTCGCGGTAGGGATATACGATACGTGAAACAGCTTCTCAGTATCACAGACGAATTCAATCCCGATCGTTATCCATCTGCACGTATTTTGCAACATCGATCACGCATTTTGACACTACTGGATTGGACACCTTTTGATGAATCCAATGCTACATTAATTGCTGAGCGCATCCAATTGTTGGCCCAGCAGCAATTGAAGCCAGAACAGGTATTTGCAGCTGCAATCGATTTTTGCTGGAAGCAACACATCGAAATACCGACCTACCATCAGCTATCCTCAGTGATTACAGACAGCTTCAATATCGTGGAATCTAGCCTACTAAACACCTTGGAGTCAGAAATGCAGGAGGATGAAAGATCCTCGCTAGACGTATTGCTAGCAAATCCAAAGACCCACTGGCTTCCTTTGCTCGGGCAAATCAAACAAGTAAATCAGTCATTGCGAGCCAAGGATATTCAGCAAAATGTCAACGCGTGCCAGACGCTCAAAGATTACTTCGGACAGTTTCGATCAATTTATGACAAGCTAGATTTGAACCAACAAGCCACAGAGTATTACGCTGCTTGGGTGCAAAAGGCAACGCTAACACAAGTGAAACAGTTCACCAATCCACAGAAACGTCACCTTCATTTACTGGCTTTCATCAAGCACCAGTATTATGTCCGCCAGGATGTCTTGATGGATATTTTTCTGAAAAGCGTCCGCACGGCCACGAATGCTGCCAATAAGAAACTTGCTCAGAACGAACAAAAAATGCAATCGGAGCGAAAGAAGGCCATTCAAACCATCAACACGTGCCATAAGAATTCACGCCACCTACTCGAGGAAATTACACGTATCGTTCGATGCAAGGATCAATCAGACTCTGAGAGAATGGAAAAGATTGAACGCCTGATCGATGACTATGAGGCTCTACAGGGTGATACCCAGGTAGAGAAATTACCATTCTATGAACAATTGCTCGATCAACACACAGAGGGACAGCACTATTACGATACCCTGGAAAATCAATCTTTACGCCTTCAACGCAAGGTGTCTTCGGTGCTGAAGGCCATCGAATTTGATGCTGCCTCATCGGAAAAGGCACTACTGGCAGCCGTGAGTCATTTTCAAGTGACGGATGGTAATATCGGACACTCTCCTCCCCTGGACTTCCTGCCGGAGAAAGAACAAGACATTGTCGTGGGCGATAACCCATTCCGCACATCGCTGTACAAAATATTGCTTTTCCAATCCGTTGCGGATGCGGTGCGAGCGGGTAAGCTTAACCTCCACTATTCATACCGTTATCGCGCCATACAGGATTACCTGATTCCGACTGCACGCTGGCAGAAAGAAAGAGACCGCTTGCTGACATTGGCTGGCTTACAAAAATTCGCAGATGGCACCGGCTACCTAGCGGAACTCAAAACCACGTTAGAGAACACATACCGGACTGTCAATGGTCGCTTCGGTGAAGGGGATAATTCGTACCTGACCGTCGACGACGCTGGCTATGCCAAGGTCAGCACGCCCGGTACGTCATTTAGCGAAGACGGATACAATGGCACCCTTTTGAAGGAAAACGGCATTGTTCCCGTTTTTCAAGTTCTTCAGGACATTAACCGAACGAGCGACTTCATCCGTTGCTTTAAGCACCTGAGCCCCAAACACCACAAACTCAAACCGACTGTCGAAACGGTTCTGGCCGGCATTATGGGCATGGGCTGTAACATCGGTATTGATAAACTGTCCCACATCTCCGTCGGTATCAACGGAAGTACGCTGAAAAACACCGTTAACTGGTGTTTTAGCCTGAAGAATATTCAGGCCGCCAATAACGTTATTATTGGCCTGATTGACAAGCTTGCTTTATCCAACGCGTTTCGAAAATATCCGAACGAACTGCATACCAGCAGCGACGGCCGCAAGGTAAATGTTGGGGTAGACTCACTGCACGCGAGTTATTCATTCAAATATTTTGGTAAGGATAAAGGTGTCACGATATATACCTTTATCGATGAGCGCCATGCCCTGTTCCACTCCACCGTGATTAGTGCCTCCGATAGAGAGGCTGCCTATGTCATTGATGGCCTGATGCAGAATGAAGTCGTCAAGAGCGATATACACTCGACGGATACGCACGGATTTTCTGAAGCCATTTTTACGGCAACCCATATGATCGATACCGCCTTTGCCCCACGCTTTAAGAAGATCGGGGATCAGCGGCTCTATGGATTCTCCAGCAAATCCACATATCAAAGGCGCGGTTACAGCATTGTGCCGAGTCGCACAATCAACCGGAAACTCATTCTCAAGAACTGGGATGACATCCTCCGCTTTATGGCGACGATTAAACTGCGCTATTCCAGCGCCTCGCAACTGTTCAAGCGGTTGAGCTCCTATGCGAAAGATCATCCGTTGTACCGGGCCTTGAAGGAATTCGGGCGCATTATCAAATCTCAGTTTATACTCACTTACTATGATGACTTAGAGCTTCGTCAGCGTATTGAAAAGCAACTGAATAAAGTGGAACTGGCCAACAATTTTTCGGCGGCTGTGTTCTTTGCCAACAACCAGGAATTCCAGGTAGGCACCAAGGAGGAACAGGAAATCGCAACGGCCTGTAAAGTGCTGATACAAAATGCCATTGTCCTGTGGAATTACCTGTACCTGTCGCAACGGTTATCATCAACCACTGATCCTAACGATAGGCAGGACATGCTTGAGGCCATCACCGGTGGCTCGGTCATAGCCTGGGCACATGTCAATATGCAGGGGGAATATGATTTTACGCGCCCTGCCGCTAATGATGATGTCTTTGATATGCCGAGCATTCTAGCGCTGAAACTTGGCTGAGCACTGTCTTTGACAAAAGGAGAGGAATGAATCCTTAAAAATCAACCAGTTAGGTCTACTGAGCGGAGAATCTCGTCCCCTTATGTTCTGGGAGCCAATTTAACGAAGTGCTACTTGGGTTCCTGAATACTGGGACAGTATAAGGCTGTTGGGGAGTGATGACCGGCTGGTGGTTCTGTGCAGCGCTATAGCGATGACGGTGAATTCATCGTATCCCTTGCAAAAAAATAGTATGGGAGTCTTTTGGGTCAAACCCGACAGACTCCCAGGTATCTGTATTTAAAGGTACACGTTCAGGTTTTTGCTGAGCAAAACGTTCTGCTTGAGTATTATGGTGCGCTTCAACAACTCATAGCTGCTGCCCTTTAGGCGCCATATATCTTCCCGGTTCCCGATAA
>Ga0181559_10000882_pt1 | contig 28852 bp, 19 predicted proteins | sample 011ome_21_FD_133752 | JGI IMG/M metagenome (GOLD analysis project Ga0181559, IMG submission 133752) | Coastal salt marsh microbial communities from the Groves Creek Marsh, Skidaway Island, Georgia - 011508AT metaG (megahit assembly) | ecosystem: Environmental > Aquatic > Marine > Intertidal...
CGATCACCGCGAGGCCTTTGTAGTTCAACCCCTCGAGGAACAAGATCATGAAAAGCAACGTCAGCGGGCGGCTCGTGAGTCGCTTCGATTGGATCTTGTTCCACTCGTTGGCGATGAAGAACTGCCTCCACGCCGACACCGGTGTGGACGTGTTTTTGCCCCCCGCCGTGGTCGTCGTCCGCGGCTTTTCCCAATCGAGAAAGAACACGTCGTAGTTGCACTGCCAGTACAGCGTGTGCGCCATGGACACGGACGCGAGAGAGACGGCGACGACGAGGAGCTCCTTGAACAGCTTCACGTTGGTGTCCGAATCGACGGGGATCATCGTGTACGGGTCTTCTTGGCACTTGAAAAAGATGAACCAGTACCCGCCCGCCATGAGCAGGACGACGACGAACCCGGCGCTGACGTGTCCAGCCGCGGTGCAAATCCCGGACACGAGCGCCATCGTGTCTTGGTCGCGGACTTGCCTCCTTCTCGACGTGCGAACGACGCGCGTCATCCAGTGCACGCCAAAGATGACCATGATGGAGATCATCAAATCTTCCCACGTGCTCCAAAACGTGATCCCGGCGTCGCTGTACGTCGTCCGGAAGGAGATGGACTCTTCGGTCGTGTACGCGTAGCTCGGCACGCGCTGGGCGTACGTGACCGTCAACACGGGGGCGTACATCTTCGTGACGTCCTCGGACTGGAGCGTGATGGAAAACTCCAGCGTCGCGGCGTACGTGATGCCGACGGCGGTGGAGCCCCAGGTTTCCACGCCGGCTGTCTCGTCGAGCATGAAGAACCGTCGGACGTACAGGTCGTCCGTGCTCGCGGCGTTCGAGTTCACCGCGATGTTCGTCACCTTGATCGGCACGGGGTACAGATCCTCCGGCCACGTCGACGCCGTCGCCGCGCTCCCGGCGAGGTCTTGCACGTACAAGTCGTAAAACAAAGTCTCCTTCGCCTGGTCCGCGGACGTCCCGAACACGCGCGCGGCGGTCAGCACGTCCGCGAGGCTCATCGTGCAGTCGTTGTAGTAGTTCGTCCCGATGCGCGTCCACTCCTCGATGTCGTCTTCTCTCCCGCCGCAGAGCTGAAGCCAGCTCCCGACTTCGCGGAACCCGAGCCACTGCCCGCTCAGCGTCGTGATCGAGAGCACGAAGACGAGGTTGGCGATCGACGCCGTGTCGCTCGGCGCCTTGAAGCTCGCCGTGGACGCGAAGTCCGTCCGCGTGAGGTAGTCGTTCGTCGTGTCGTAGAAGAGCCACGGCATCGTCTCGGACCACCCCACGGACGGGCTCATCGTGCTGTGGTACACGTTCGCCTTGCGCAAGGTGACGAGCGCCGAATACATCGAACACGCCGTGGAAGTCGTGTCGTACATCGTCAAGACGCACATGTTCGTCAGCGAGTCGCACGCGGTTCGGTTCGCGTAGTAGTAGCAGTCGCCCGCCATCGCGGTGAGGTTCGAGGTGAGGTACGCGCTCGTCGCCGTGACCGAGCTCGAGGACGCGCCGAGGTCGGTGTAGGAAATCTGGTACGAGGACGACGAGAGCGTCACCGAGAGCGCGGTGGCGACCGCGCTCGAGTAAGCCGTCGACAATTGACCGCTCAAGCAGTTGTTCGAGCCGTGCGTCGCGCACGTGCACAGGTTATTGACATACGACGCCCCCGCGGTCATTTGCGCGGTGGTGGGGTTGGCGGCCACCGTCGTCGTCGTCCACGGGCACTCGAAGCACCGACCCTTTATGGTCGGGTGCGGCGTCGTGCACGCCATGCAGTTCTTCGTCGGGTCGCCGTTCCCGTCCAAAAGGCGCTTGCCCATCATGTCGAACTCGACGACGATCTGGTTTGCCGCGCACGTGCACTCGCCGTTCACGGCGGTCGCACTGGCAGCGCCAGCGAACGCGATGGCTGTACCACTATAGGCATTGGATGCGACGACAGTCGTGTCGCACGTCGTGCACGTGGTTCCGTCCCAGGACACCGCCAGGTTGCTGGCGGCGCAGTTCAAGGTGGATCGATACGGCGTCGTACCGGTGCTGCTGAACAGCTGGACCGCGGTCGGCATGCCGCTGGTGGCGCTGCGCGTGGCCTCGCACTCGAGGCCGTCAGGGCGGACGCTGTAGCCGGTCGGGCACGCCTTGCATTCCGCCCCGACTGGGTCGAACATGTTCGTCGTCGTGCCGCATTTCGTCGCCACGTTGTCGGGGGTGCCCCAGTACGAGTTCGCCCAGTTGCCCTCGACCTGCGATAAGATTAGGACGGGTGGGGCGGCGATGAGCGTCGCGGAGGGAGAGCGCGCGGGTCGCGCGCACGGTCGTCGCGGGCGAAAAAGAAGAGAAAAAAAAGGAATGGCAACAACGACGACATCGACGCGCGCGGACGTCGGGGTCTGGACGCACCGCGAAGGCGGTCACGGTCGTCGCCGCGTTCACGACGGAGACGGTGCACAGCAGCGCCACCGCTGCGAGCGCGAGGGCGTGAACGCGCGCCATCGTTCTCGTCGAGACGCGCGCGCGCGATAGTGTCGTTGCGTTTCAAACAACCCGGGCGTTCGTCCGCTCCAACGACTCCCAAAGTCCGACCGACCGCGACGACCGACCGGTTTAGTGGGGTTTTAGGAAGATGGCGGCTGCTCTCGTCCTCCTCTTCCGACCGCGCGCGACACGTCATGAACTTCGCGCAGAGCATGGGCGCGAAGCCCGGGGGCGACGCGGACACGCCGCTGCGCTCCGTCCAGATCGACGGCCAGGTGCGCGACCGCTCGATCGCGCGCGCGCACCGCGAGACCCGTTCAGACCCGCCCTCAGAAAAGATCCTCCGCCGCGCCCTCGCGCGCGCGAGCGACGCGAAGCGATCGCGCCGCCGCCGCCTCCCTCCGCGCGCGTCGTTCCCGCGCTCCTCTCCCACATCGTCGTCGTCGTCGTCGCGCGCGTCGCTGACGCCTGAACCCCCCCCCCGCCCCCGCCCCCGTCCCCCGCCGCTCCTCCGACGCGTCCGATCGCAGGTCGTCATGAAGATCGTCAAGCACTGCACGGAGCAATCCCCCGCGCTCGTGACCGGGCAGCTCCTCGGCCTGGACATCGGCGCGACGCTCGAGGTGACGGACTGCTTCCCGTTCCCGAACGCGCCGACGCGCGCGACCGCGGAGGCTGACCTCGCGGACGCGGACGCCCTGGACGAGGGCGCGAACTACCAGCTCGAGATGATGCGTTGCTTGCGAGAGATAAACGTGGACAACAACACGGTGGGGTGGTACCAGTCCACGTACCTCGGGTCGTTCTACACCGAGGAGCTCATCGAGACGTTCCTGGCGTACCAGGAGAACATCAACCGGTGCGTGTGCGTCGTGTACGACCCGACGAGGGCGGCGAGCACGGGGACGTTCGGGTTGAAGGCGCTGAGGCTCTCGGAGAAGTTTTTGAAGATTCACAAAGCGGGCGAGTTCACGTTTGAGAAGCTCGCGGACAAGTCGATATCCTGGGCGGAGATCGTGTGCGAGGTGCCGTTGAAGATTAGCAACAGCGCGCTGGTGAGCGCGGTGATGGGGGAGCTCACGAAGGAGGTCGCGAGCGAGGACGTCGCGGGCGTGACGCAGTCCGACCTCGACCGGCTGTCGATGTCCACGAATCCGTTCCTGGAGAAATCCCTGGAGTTTCTCTCCGAGTGCATGGACGATCTCAGCTCGGAGCAGCAGAAGTTTTCGTACTACATGCGCCAACACGCGCGCCAGCAGCTGATAGCGAGCCAGTGGATGACGAAGCGGAAGCAGGAGAACGCCGCGCGTCAAGCGGCGGGGCAGGAGCTTCTTCCGGAGGAGGACGACCCGAACAACCCGGCGGCGAAATCCGCCAGCGAGCCGTCGCGGCTGGAGGCGTTTCTCATCGCGAACCAGGTGAACCAGTACTGCGAGCAGATCAGCGACTTCTCCGAGCAGAGTCTGCAGAAGTTGTTGCTCGTGTCGGGGGCGAGGAAAGAGGAGACGGCGTGATGATTGGGATTGGGTCCACGCGATGCGAATCGACGTCGCGTTGTAATACACGCGCTGCGCGGCACGCGCAAAAAAATAAAAAAAGCTATGAAGAGTCCCGCCGCCGCCGCGTTTATGTTTTCACGATCCTCCTACTCCTCTTCCCGGTCCCCGCGCCGTCATTCGTCCTTCTTCGTCTCGAGTGCCTCCTTCCTCACCCCGGTCTCGGACCCGGTCGCCAAGAACTTGATCGCGGTGCTCGCGATCAACCAGAACCAGTACACGTTCAACAGGATCGGCACCGGCAAGAGCAGCCGCGCGGCCCACGTCTCGTTCGCGCCGAGCTCGCTCCAGTCCCCCGCGAAATACGCGGTGACTAATCGCGGGATGACCGCGATCCGAATCGTGAAGAACAGAGGGATCCACAGGATGCCGTTCCAGAAGTACACCCTCCCGCCTTCCTTCCCGCACTTCATGAGGAACCACCGCAGGGACATGTTGAAGTTCGTCACCTCGGAGACGAGGAAGTAGTTCACGAAGTACACGCAACGCCCCGAGGTGACGGCGTACGGCCACGCCGCGAGCGAGAGCGTGTGGTGTATCAAGAACAGGACGTACGGCGACGCGCCGCCGTACGCGCGCATCTGATCCCGCGCGTCCAGAAGCATCACGAGCAGGTCCCACGTCATGTACCCGAGCGATATCCCGCACCCCTTTACCGTGTCGGCGGTCGCCGCGTGAAGGAACGACCCGGACGGGCCCGCGTACGCGAGCACCGCGGGCGCGGCGAAGTACGTCACCGCGAACGTGGGGAGGAACGTCACCGCGTTCGTGTGCCACGTCTTGCGCTCGTTCGGTTTCAAGCGCGCCATGTCCGCGCGGAACAGCAGCGGGGAGATCACCGCGGACGCGACGAAGACGCAAGCGCACAGGAACAGACCAAAGACGAGGTGCGCGAGGAGGATCTGGAGCGGGACGCCGTTGGATGTTCGCAGGCCCGCCATCTTCATCGCGCGCGCGATGGCGTCGTCCACGATGGGGCCGAGCGGGCCGACCTCCGCGGCGAGCTTCGCCGCCTTCGCGGCTTTGCCGCCGAACATGACGACGACGTCCGAAGCGGACGCGCGGACGCGCGCGATGGATGTGATGAGACGATCGGAACCGGAAGGTGGAACCGGACGCGGTCCAACGGTTCAGCGGGAAGTTTTTCATCGGGTCTCACACACAGATACTGTAGAGCAGTCGCAGTCTGGTCAGGTAAGACGTCGTATGACAACCGTTGGGTTCGTTCTCTAACTCTCTCGCGCGTCGCGCGCACTCGATCGCGTCTTCCGTTTTCTCTCCTCCACACCGTCCACTCTCGTCCTCGCGCTCGTCGTCCTCACGCCGCGGGCGCCTTGACGCACTCGCACGCCTTGCAGTCCTTCGCGCACGTCCTCGCCGACTGAGGGTCGTCGCGCGCGAGGCGACGTCGGGGTGGAGTTGAAAGGCGTCAGATGGAGTTGAAAGGCGTCGCGGTCGGGGATTGAAAGCGAGGGATGAGCGGAGAGACACGCCGGGAAAAGTCCTCAAGGAACGGCGCGCACCGCGCGAACGCGGTCGTGTGGGGACCGGCGCGAGAGAGAACGCGCCTTGTTCGCGAAGTCGACGGGGGTCTTCGTCCACGCGTTCCAGGTCTTCGTCGCGGCCGCGATGGACGGCTCCGTGGAGTTATCGAAGTGCGCTTTCGCGGCGGGGCAGCAGAAGATGTAGAGCTTGCCGTTGAAGATCTTGAAGATCGTCGGGTCCGCGTGCCAGAGCTCGCCGTGGGAGACGCCTGCGAGGGCGGCGGGTCGGGGTGTTTGGTTTCGGGCAGGGGAAAAAAATAAGATAAAAAATCGCGCAGAGTTGGGCGTCCCTCGTCGCGTTCGCTGAGGCGCGAAAGACTACAGTATCCCGAGAACGCACCCGTCGCGCAGAAGCCGCCGTACGCGGGCGCGTAGTCATGCAGGTGCCCAGCCTTGAACTTCGCCGCGTTCTCCGCGCTGGAGAAGACGTACCGCACGCGTCCCCAACGAACGTTCTCGGTGAAGACCTCGTGCGCGGAGTCCCCCTTCACGGGCGCGCCGGTCTCGTAGCTCACGACGTCGTAGCCCCGCAGCGCGGTGCCGCCGTCGTCGGGGACGTCGACGCGCGCCATCACCTCTTCGGCGTCCGGCGCGGCGACGCCTTGCACCGCCTGCCCGCGCACGGGCTGGATGTGACCGTGGCCGTTGTGTTGCTTCGGGTTCGCGTCCTGAGACATGGGTGGGTGCGCGCGTGGAGCGAGCGAGGCGGCGCGCGCGCGTCGGTGTGCGGCGACGAGATCGTCGTCGTCGTTGCTTTTTCCCGCCCGCGTCGTGGCTTTTCTATCCCGGCCCGCGTTCTCGGAGCGATCGACGCGTCGCTCTCCTTCGCGTCGATGAAACCAAAAAAGTGGCCGCGCAATCTATTTCTTCACGCATCACGTCACGACGCACCGCCGCCGCTCGGCCCGGTCTTCTCGCGTCTTCTCCCCCTCGCCGCCGTCGTCCGCGTCTTCGCCTCCGTCCTCCTCCTCCTCCTCATCCGCCGCCGCCGCTCTTTCCGGGTCGTACGTCAGCGCACTCGTGTCCACGCCGTACTTCTCGCGCATGCGAACGCTCCACGGGTCGCGGCGTTCGCTCCGCCCCGACCCGCCGCCGCCGCTGCCGCCGTCCGACGCGCTCGACCTCGGCGTCCTCGTCGCGGACCCACCCGCCGCCCTCGGCGACTCGTCCAGCAGGGGGCGTCGCAGCCCGCGTCCCGGGTGCCTATCGCCGCGCCTTCGTCGCCGCGGCGCGTCGTCCTCGTCCGACGAGAATGAGTCCTCCTCCGCGTGATCGTCGTCGTCGTCGTCGTCGTCGTCGTCGTCGGAGAACGCTCGCCGCCGCCGCCGCCGCCGCCGCCGCGGCGCCGCGCGCGCCTTCGCGCGACTCAACCCCAGCGCGAGCGAAACGGACAGTACCTGTATCGCGAACACCGCGACGGAGAAGCACTCCACGACCTGCAGCCGGTCGTGAACGAGGTTCCACGCGCGCTCTTCGTTCCCGGTGATGTCCTTCGGCGGCGTTCGATACGAAGCGACGTCGGGGTGGAGTTCAAAGGCGTCAGTTGGCGTTGAAAGGCGTCGAGGTCGGGGATTGAAACCGTGGGGTGGGCGGAGAGAAACGCCGGGCGAAGTCCTTGAGAAACGGCGTTCACCACGCCAACGCGGTCGTATGGGAACCAGTGTGTAGAACGCGCCTTCGGCAGAGTTCGAAAGTCTCCTCTCGCGAGGAACGCCGCCGCGACGACGACGGCTTGCGCGAGCAGAAGCGCGACGACCATGCACGCGTAGGGTTTCAGACAGCACGCGCACGACCGCGTGCCCGCGCCGCATAACCCGAGCGCGGCGGTGAGGACGATGTACACGCCGACGCCGCCGAAGGCGTAGAGGAACCTGCGGGACGGCGGGGGAGCGGTCGGCGCGGCGCGCTGTGAGAAAAAAGAAGAGCTGCCGCGAGCTGTCGTTGCGAAAATCGTCGCGGCGACGTCGTCGCGGCGCGCGGGGCTCCGCGGCGCGCGATCGCGGCGGACGCGAGCGAGAGCGCGCGAGCGCGCGCGCACCACGGCTCGTCCGCGGTGACCTCGCTCCCGGGCGGCGACGGCGGCGCCGCGGCCGACGGCGGCGGCCCCGCGCCAGATCCTCCCCCTCCTCCGTCGCTGCCGCGCTCCTTCTGAAACGTGAGAAGAAGATGGAGCGCGAAGAGCGCCGCGAACACGCCGAGGACGAGCAGCAGCGCGTTCGTGAACTTCAGCGCGCCGCGCAGGCATCCGCGGAGGGTCATCGCGCGCGCGCGGCGGCGTGCGCGCGTCGACGACGGCGCGACGCGCGGCGCGGCGGACACTGAGCACCGCGTGAGATTCGAGTGTTAACTTCCGTTTCGAAGCGACGCGTCGAAAAAACGAAAAGGCACGATCCCGAAGCGGCGCGATCGCCACACGCGATCGCGCGCGCCGCGAGCGGATCTCGAAGCCACGTCGCGTGATTCACGCGTCACGACGACGCCCGAGGCGCCTCCGATCTTCTCGCCCCTCCCCCGAGACGACTCCGATCGCCAAACACCGCCGCCGCGAGAGATGAGCGGTCTTCGCCGACTCCTCGCGAACGGCGGGCGTCTGCTCAACTGCGCCGCCCCGCGCGCGCGCGGCGGCGACGCGTCCAACGGCTTCTTCGCCCGCGGCCTCGCCGGGAGCGCGAAGATTTCCGCCGCGCCGATGGTGTACGTCGCCGGCGAGGAGATGACGCGATACACGATGCAGCTCATCTTAGACAAGTGGGTCTCTCCGCACGTGGACACCTCGCGTTGGGAGTTTTTCGACCTTCGCGCGAAGAACAGGGACGACACCGAGGACCAGGTCCTGCGCGATGTCATCACCGCGGGCGCGAGACTCAAGGCGATCTTCAAAGAGCCCACGATCACGCCGACCGCGGACCAGGTCAAGCGCCTCGGTCTCAAGAAAGCCTGGGGTTCCCCGAACGGCGCGATGCGTCGCGGCTGGAACGGCATCACGATCTCGCGAGACACGATTCACATCGACGGCGTCGAGCTCGGGTACAAGAAGCCGGTGTTCTTCGAGCGTCACGCCGTCGGCGGGGAGTACTCCGCCGGGTACAAGATCGTCGGTAAAGGGCAGCTGAAGACGACGTTCGTCCCCGAGGGCGGCGGCGACGCGATCGTCGTCGACGACCGCGCCGTCGTCGACGACTTGAACGCCGTCGTGACGTACCATAACCCGTTGGATAACGTGAACCACCTCGCGCGGATCTTCTTCGGCAGGTGCCTCGACGCCGGCATCGTGCCGTACGTCGTCACGAAGAAGACGGTGTTCAAGTGGCAGGAGCCGTTCTGGGAGACGATGAAGCGCGTGTTCGACGACGAGTTCAAGGAGAAGTTTCGCGCGAAAAAAATCATCGGCGACAACGCGGAGCTCGTGCACCTTCTCTCCGACGCGGCGACGATGAAGCTCGTGGTCTGGACCGACGGCGGGTTCGGCATGGCCGCGCACAACTACGACGGCGACGTCCTGACCGACGAGCTCGCGCAGGTGCACATGTCCCCCGGGTTCATAACCTCGAACCTCGTCGGCGTCGACGCGGACGGGACGCTGATCAAAGAGTTTGAGGCGTCGCACGGCACCGTCACGGACATGGACGAAGCGCGCTTGCGAGGCGAGGAGACGAGCTTGAACCCGCTCGGGATGGTCGAAGGGCTCATCGGCGCGATGAACCACGCCGCGGACGTCCACGGCGGCGCGGACGCCGTGCACCCGTACACCGCGAAGCTCAGGGCGGTGATTCACAAGCTGTTCCGCGAGGGCCGAGGGACGCGCGATTTGTGCGGCGCGGGGGGGCTCACCACGGAGCAGTTCATCGACGCCGTCGCCGCGGAGCTGTGACGCGCGCGGCGAGACGCGGCGGGACGCTCGAAGAGTCGATCGCTCGTTTGAGATATCTTTTGATTTGTTGAGACATAATTTACTTTGAAGACGACGCGACGACGCGACGACGCGACTCGATTTCGGTCTCCGTCTAAAAGAACGCGAAGACGCGAGCGGCGACCGCCGCGAGTCCCGCGACGCCGCCGCCGCCACCGCCGTACGCTCTCCTCGCGGCGACCGACCCCGACGCCGACGCCGACCCCGCGCGCGGCCTCGCGACGACGCTCGCGCCGACGCGGACGCGCCCCACGCCGTGGGACCCGCCGGCGACGCGCAGCGTCGACGCGGTCGGGGCCGCCGGTCCCGGCTTCCCCTTCGTCGCGCGCGTCCCGCCGCCGGCCCGCTTCTCTCCGCCGCCGCCGCCGCCGCCGTCGCCTTTCCTGCGCCATCCCCCCCCGCCGTTGCCGTTCTTCTTCCGCGTCGGCGTCAGCGCGTCGACCATTCGATCCACGTGCGACGCGGGCAGCCCACACTCTCGGCACGCGCGCACGAGCGCGGATCGCCCCGGCCCGCCCGCGCGGAGGCTCACGCCGTCCTCCGCCATCGCGCGCGCGCTCGCGGTGATCCCGGCGACGTCGCCGAGGGAGCCGTACCCCCAGACTAAGTGCCCGTACGTGCGGTCGTTCGGTTTCACGCCGTCGGCGGGCATCTGAGCGATGACGCGTTTCGCCTCGCGCATTTCGCCGCGCGAGGCGTACGCGCTGACGACGGTGCTGTACAGCACCACGTTCGGTTTCAGCTTCTTTCGAGCCGCCGCCGCCGTCTTCGCGTTCGCGTTCGCGGGCGGCGCCTTCTTTTTGCCCCCCGCGCCGCCGCCGCCGCCGCCGCCGCCTCTTCTCTTCTCCGCCGGCGCGTCGAACTCGCGCATCCTTCTCAAAACATCCTCCGCGCTCTCCGGGTCGCCCGCGCGCGCGTGCGCTTTCACGAGCGCCCCAAACGTCCGAAGATCAGGCGTTACCCCCTTCGCGATCATCTTCGAGAGCACCTTCTCCGCGAGCTCCGCGTCGCCGACGGCGGCCCAGTGGTCGAGGAGACTCGTGTAGCTCACGACGTCGGGCTCGATCCCGAGGCTCTCCATGTCCCACGTCCCGCCGCCTTCGAGCTCCCGAAACACGTCCTGCGCGGCGCCGACGTTCCCGATCGCGAGGTAGCCTCGCAACAGCATGTTGAAGACGTCGATCGACGGCGCCACGTTGTCCCACTGCATCTGATTGAGCAGCCGCCGCGCGTCGCCCATGCGTCCGTCGCGCGCGTAGTGATCGATGATCATCCCGTACGACGCCGCGACGGGCTTGCATATCGCTCCCTTCTTATCCGCGACGCGCTCCATGTCGAACTGTTCGTACCGCCACCGCTCGATGACGCGCTCGGCGTCCTCCGGTCTCCCGCCGTCGCAGCAACCTCGCACGAAGGCGTGGTACACCTTCTCGCCGAGCGCGAGCTCTCCCGCGTCGCTCTCGATGCGCGAGATGACCGCCTCGACGCGGCTCGTCGCGCCCGTCTTGGCGTACGCGTGGACGATCTCCGGGTACGTCGCGTCGTTCGGTCGCACGCCCTCGCCGAGCATGCGCTCGACGACGCGTTCCGCCGATCGCGGGTCGTCCGCGGCGCACCACGCGTGCGCGACGGCGTTGAACGCGCGAGCGTCCGGGGACTCGCCCGCGTCGCGCATGCGGTCGAGGACGACCTCCGCGTCGCGCGGGGTGCCGAGCTCGCCGACGCAGGTGATGAGCGCGGTGTACGTCTTGAACGTCGGGCGATGGCCGTCCGCGCGGAGGCCGTCGATGGCGGCCCACGGCGCCTCGGGATCGATCGCGCGCGACGACGACGACGACGACGACGACGACGACGACGACGACGACGACGACGCGCCACCGCGGCGCGCGGACGCCGCGCGACCGCGCTTGGAGTCGTCGCGCATCTTCGCGAGGCTCTGCGTGACGACGTGCACGGGCCAGCACGAGGACCCGCGCGCGCACTTCTTGCACGAGAACGCGGCGGCGTCGGGGGAGACCGTCGCGACGGACGACGACGCGGACGCGGTGGCGACGGCGTCGGCCGCGGAGGAGAGATCGGAAGAAGATCTCGCCCGGTCGTCGACGCCGCGGCCGAGCTCCGCGTCGCCGCGCGAGTCTTTCTCCTTGACTTTGATCACGGGCCCGCGCGTCGACGGGCGGGCCATGCCCCAGTCCCCGGACGCGGACGCCATCCCCTCCGCGCGTCGCCTTGTGCCCCCGCCTGGCGCCCTCGAAATATCGGCGATCTTATCGGCGCCTGGCTGGGAGATCGCGACGCGCGATACGCGACGACCGGCCCGAAACACGCGAGGGGGACTCGCTCCCACGACGCGCGTCAGCGCCGCCCGCGCGGGGCGGAGACGCGCGGGAGGTCTCTCGGGGATGGCGTCGGAGGACATCGAGTTCGTGGAGAGGACGTTACGGTGCGTTCGCGTTCGCGTCGCGCCGCGGCGTCGCGCGAGCGCCCGACGCGCGCGACCGCGACCTCCCTCGTCGATCGAAGGTGCCCGCTTTCGTCCGCCCTGAGCTTCATCGGCGAGAGATGAAATCATCACCGAACGCCCCTCCCTCCCCTCCCTCCTCCTCCGCGCCGCCCCCGCCAGATCCTGGCTCGACGCGCACGAGCGCGCGTGCGCGAGCGCGGGGACGGACCCGGACGCCGCGCCGTTCGTCCCCACGACGGCGCAGGCCGAGGTCGCGAAGCATCTTGCCCACCGCCTCGACCTCGCGCGCGTCGTCTCGAGAGATCTCGACGCGCAGATCGCGTCCACGACGGACGCGCTCGCGAGGATCGAGCGCGTTACCGCGGCCGCGGAGAGCGTCAGGGAGACGGACGAACGCCGCGCGCGGTTCGCGCGCGAGGGCGGCGCGGACCGAAGAGCCGCGCTGCCGATGGGCGCGGACGCGGACGCGGCGCCGTCGCCGCACGCGGCGGACGGGAGGACGCTGGCGCGAGAGCTGCTCGCCGCGTCGGAGGATCCGCAGAAGACGGAGGCGTACGCCGCCGCGCTGAGGCTTCGGAAGCGGCTCGTGACGGACGAGCTCTTGGCTCTTGGGGGGTAGGGGTAGGGGTAGAGGTAGCGAGCGAGCGACGCGCGGCGGCGCGGCGGCGGCGGAATAACTTACGCGACTTAGGCTAGCTAGTCATCGTCGTCTCGTCGTTCACGGAGCCGGGGCGTCGCCGTTCCCTCCTCCCGCGTCGGGGGCAACCTTCAGAGGGTCGTCGTACATCCCGTTCCCCTCGGAGAAGCCCGAAAGCCCCGCGTGCCCTTCGTCCGTGGTCAACCCCGCCGTGATCAAGCCCGTCACTAAATCTTTGAACCCGGGCGTCGCCGCGGAGAGACCGCACCCGTCTCTCATGAGCTCCGCGTTGTCCGCGCCGGACGCGAACCCCATCCCTTCGAATATCTTGTCCAGCTCGCCGTTCATGACGACCAAGCCCTTCGTCTTCCCGAGGCTTATCATGCAGTACTGCCCGAACACGTCTTTGCTCGGGTCGCAACCCGCGAGCCGCGTCTCTCCTTCGAGGGTCCGTTTGATGTTATTGGAGATGATCAACGCGTGGAGCTCGGCGGCGATGCCGATGCGCTCCGGAAGCCTCTCCCCCGTCACCACGTGCTCTCCCGTGCGACTGAACATCTCGTCGCACAAGATATCGCCGCCGGCGTACACGTTATCGCATCCGACGAGACGACAGTGCTTGTCGACGTTCACGAACCCCCGGTCGTTCACCGCGTTCGAGATGGAGGCGTGCGTGTTGGGATCCTTCAAGAAATCCGTGTTCGGTTTCGCCCCGGTGCATCTGTACACCTTCCCGGCGACGATGACGTTGCCTTTGTTCGTCGTGTACAGGCGCGACATGTCGTCGAAGTCGACGACGCGCTCGTTGAGACGGACGTCCACGCCCAAGGACGTGAGGTACGCGAGAACCTTATCGTGCGCGTTCTTCACCCGCGGCAACAGGTAGGGACCGGCTTGAATGAGAATGACCTTCTTCCCTTCCTTCCCCGCCATGATGGTCTCCGCGACGTTCCCGGCGATCTCCACGCCGACGAGACCGCCCCCGATCACGAGCACGACGTCGCACTGCGCCATCACGGCACGTTCCGCGCTGAGCTGCCGGTATCTGTACTCCGCGCTCGGGTTTACGACTTTGATGTCGCTGCTGTACGACGACCCCGTGGCGATCACGAGCGAGTCGAACGGGAGCACGAACCGCTCGGGGCCAACCTCCACGTGCGTCGTGGACACGGACGCGACCAGCCCGGTGACGTGCTTGCCGTGTTTCAGAACCTTGCCGTACGGGACGGTGGATTTCTTGAAACGTCCGTCGGCGTCGGCGGCGTCGGCGCCCGGGTCGCAGAGTAACATCGGCTGCGCGGTAACGTCTTCGAAGTAGTGCTTCGGGTCCACGAGCGTGACGTGGAATCGTTTCTCGGGGTCGTTGTCGAGGTTGTACGACACCAGCGAGCCCGCGAAGCCGCCGCCGAGGACGACGACTTTGTGTTGTTTCCCGTTCGTCGCCTTCACGACCTTGTTCACGCGCTCCGATTTCGAGCGCAGAATCGCGAGCGCGGGAGCCAGCGCGGCGACGACGTCGTTAAACGGCACGACGAAGGCCTCTAGCATCGCCTGATCCAACCCTGGCTTTGGATCTTCCGCCTCAGCCTCCGCCGCGACTTTCGCGACGGTGTCGTAAGTTTCCTTTCGAACGTCTGATTTTATCGGAAGCTCGAACCTCGACGACGGCGACATGAAGCGCTCGATGACGTTCGAGGCCGACGCCTTCACGAGCCGCAGTCTCGGCATCGAGAGCGCGCCCGCGGACGTCGGAGCGATAGCCTCCGCCGCGGCGCGAAGCTGGTCGATCTCGACGACGAACGTGACGGCTTCCTCGGGAACGCCAGCTTTCAGCGCCGCGGCTCGTAGCCCTTGGAGCACGGCGGGGACGCGAATCGCGGTGACGACGTCGGTGCACTGCGCCTCCATCGCCGCCTCGGCGGATTTACGCATGATAAACTCCGCGACGTCGTCCGCGTTCACGTTCGTGTCTTCCTCGTCCTTCTCCGACGGCGCGGTTCCCTGCGAGTGTGTCTCGAACGCGGTGTCGCCCGCGTCCGACCCGGGCGCGTCCGCGGACGCGTTCGTCGACCGTCTTCCGCTCTTCGCTTTCTTCACCGGTCGCATCGACTCGGGAAGATCCGCATCGCGCACGAGGACCACGCGGTCGAGGTACTCCGCCCCGGCGAGATCCTTCTCTTGCTTTCTGAGCACGCGCGTTTTGCACTCGTCCAGGAAGAACGTGAACTCCCCGCGCGCGAGGAAGTGAAACTCCGGCGGAATCGCTTCGAGCTGATCCGCGGTCACCGCGGGCTTTTTCCCCTTCGCCCTCGCGGCGGGGGGGGCCGCGTCCGATCGCGTCGCTCCCTCGTCGATCTCGTCGCCCTCGAACTCGAACTCGTCGTCGTCCGTGCTTTCCTCGTCGCCTAAAGACAGCGCGTGGCCGCACACGAGCGCGCGCAGCACCTTCAGCGAGTCCGTCGCGCGGCACATCATGAACCCGGCGTCGACGTTTTCATCCGGCCGCTTCGTCGCGTAGTCGTACACCTGGATGGTGAACAGCCGCTGCGCCGCCTTCGCGCGCTTCGCGAGCGACTTCATTGTGTCCTGTATCGACGCGAGGTTGAAGACGTCGCCGAAGGAGAGCACGGTGACGGATCCCCCGCCCGCGCCGAAGCAGTGTCGGCAGACGGCGGCGCATGTCTCCGCGTCCACGCCCGCGCCGGCGACTTCACACTCGTGACGCAGCGCCTCCGCGAGGTTTTCCACGGACACCTCCCTCTCCTCGCCAAAGTATTCGTCCCAGAACCGCCGCGCGTCCGCTTGCGAGAGCTTGTTGGACGTCCGCGACGCGTGCTTGTGAATCAGCGAAGCGTTCACGAGGGCGTCGACGTGCGCTCGAAGTTCGCTCTCCGTCCGCTCGAGCTCGTCCTCCGCCGCGAGCGCGTCCTTGCCTTTGCTCGCGAGCCTCAGGCAGACGCAGCACCCGCTCGAGTTGGCCTCGACGTCGCCGATCTTTTTGTTGATCTTCACGAGCAGCGCGTCGAGCTCCTCCATGGCTTTCTTGATGTTGTCCAGAATCACGCGCGTGCGCTTGTCTTCGACGTTGCAGCCGTCGATCATGCCGTCGATCTGGTCCACGAGACGCGAACATCGGTTGGCCGTCTGCGGCAGCGCTTTCGCCGCGTCGATTCTGCTTTTGATCCCGACGCACAGGGTGTGAAGCGCGAAGCTGATGTCCACGACGGCGAGGACCGCGCTCATCGTTCGCGGATCCTAAATCGCGACGAGAATATCTTGAGAATATCTTCAACCTTCGCGACTAACAACGCGTCCGCGTCCCTCGAGCGCGTCTGCGAGGCACGCGCGCCCACGAATTCGACGCGTCGCCGCTTACCGCGCGTTCGTTCCCCGCGCGCGCGCGAGGTCGACGTCCGACGCGAGGCGCCAGGGCGAGTGGAAGACGACGGCGTACCAGCCCAGCTCATGAAATCGAACTCTAGGGCGGGGCCGAAACCCGGGATCGAGATTTCGAGAGGCGCGACTCGAGTTTCGTTTGGTGCCGTGACAGAACGCGTCGCAACCGCGCGGAGCTATCTAAGCGAAATCCCGGGTTTGAAGCTCTTCATCGCGATCGCGTCCACGCCGCTGACGCCATCCTCCTCAGCCCCGCCGCCCCCGCGATCCGCCCCCACCCCCGCGGCGAACATCTGCGTCCGCAGCTCGTCGCGAACGATGGGCAAGAGCTCCTCCGCCTCCTCCAACGCGAGCGCGAGTCGGTGGCTGTCCACTAAATGTTTCACAACCTCCACGGACCCGCCGCCCCCGGCGTCGTCCTCGCCGATCGCGTCCGGCACCATGCGCGCCTGCGCGAGGTCGTGCTCCCACGTCCCGCTGTGAATCCGCACGCTCGCGCCTCTCTCGCGCGTCGCCCTCGACACGGCTCGCGTCAACGACGCCTTGTGCCGTCGCATCCACGCCGCGGACCGCCCGGGGCGTATCGACGCGGACACGAGGTCCACCTGCGGGCAGAACGCGATCGCGGCGTCCGCGACGTCGGAGAAGAGCAGCGCCGCGCTCGCGCCCATGCTGTCCCCGAGGTGTATCACGCGCGCGTATTCCCCCGCGACGCTCGAGAGCGCGTCGCGCCACTCGCGCTCGGCGTCGCCTCTGAACCCGGCCGCGTCGACGCCGCCGCCGTACCACGACCGCGACGTGTCCGCGACATACAGAACGTCGAATCCGGCGTTCGCGTGCGCGACCGCGGCGGCGGCTTTCGCGCCCGCGCCGCCGACGTTGTTCTCCCCGCGCGTCGCGAGATCCGTCTTCAATTTTTTCAAGAGCCCGCCCCAGTTGGGCACTCCGGGCGCGGACCCGAACGCGACGACGAGCACGGGCGCGAGTCGATCCTCGCTCCACCGCACGCGCTTCCAGTAACCCCGCCGCTGCCCTTCTCCGGGTCCAGGATTAATCACCTCGGAGACGACCACGTGCGCGTGATCGCACGCGATGCCGCCGCCGTTCGCCCGAGACTGACGCGTCCGCATCCCCGCCGCGGCGATCGCGTCGACGTCCACGCCGAGTCTCGCCGGCCCGTTCTTCCGCCCTCCGCCGGGGGCCTCCATCGCCTCGATCAGCTCCTTGAGCGGTTCGCCGTCGAGCCTGCAGCCCTCCGCCCACACCTGCTTTAGGCTCACGTTCTTCGCGAGCGACAGCGGGAGCGCGGAGAGGCGAGGGTTCCCGTAGAGCGTCAACGTCGTCAACATCGCGGCGTTTCCAATCTTCTCCGGAAGCGCCTCTAGGTCGTTCTCCGCCGCGTTCAGCGTCCGCAGCCGTCGCATGTCGCACATCGACTCCGGCAGCCGCGTGAGCGCGTTCCCCTGGACGCTGATCTCCTCGCACCCGCGCAGGGCGCCGATCGACTCCGGAAGCGACGCGATGAAGTTGCCGTGGAGGTCGACGACGCGGAGCATCGTCGCGGAGCCGATTGACTCCGGAAGCGACGCGAGCAAGTTCCCCGGCGCGGACAGCTCCTCGAGGCGCGCGCACTCGCCCAGCGTATCCGGCAGCGACGTCAATCGGTTCCCACCGAGCATGAGGTGCCGCAACTCGGTGCAGTCGGCGAGGAGCGACGCGGGGAGCGAGGAGAGCAGATTCCCGTGCGCGTAGACGCTCTCGAGACACCGCATCTTCCCGACCGAATCTGGGAACGTCCGCAGGCGGTTCCCCGCGACGCCCAGGCGTTCGAGCTCGACGAGGCACCCGATGTCCTCGTGCAACTCCGTGAGCTTGTTGTTGCTCAGTTGCAAGTCCACGAGGTCGCGCAGCGTCCACACCTCCGGGGGCACGACCGAGAGGCCGAGACCCGCGAGGTCGAGCCTTCCGCCCTTGCCCTTCGCCGCGTTGATGCGTTCGATCACCTCCCTCGGGGTGATCGTCAGCCCTTGGAGGCACGCGTCGGACTCTTTCGTGGCCGCCTCGTGCGGCGCGAACTTCCTCTCGTCGTCGTCCCACAGCATGATGGGGTCGGCGGACGACGCGTTTGACGCACCCGGGGCGAGGTTGCGACCATCGTGAAGATGATGAACGCGGCGGCGGCGAGACGCCGACCGCATTCTCGCGGTGGACGCGCGCGACGCGACGCCGCGCGCGCGACGCGCGGACGCGGTCGACGCGAACGCGGTCGACGCGGACGTCGCGGTCGCGCGCGCGCGGGACGCCATCGCGGCGCGCGTCGTCGTCGTCGTCGTCGTCGTCGCGCGCGGGCCCAAACGCCAGGGATCGAACCAGGGACCTCCAGATCTTCCTGGCGGGTGCCGCGTCGGAGAGTGGGCTTCGCGTCGGCAACGAAAACCTTCCGCGCGTCGCCCACGCCACGGCGGATATCACTGTTTGCAGATCTGTTTTCGCCAAAAAGATGAAACTTTTCGCTGACCGAAAATTTTCATCGGGTGGCCATCAGATTTCTGGGTCAAAATCGAAACTTTTCCTGAACTTTTTTTATATGAGCATTTAGTCTATGTCCCGTCAGGTCGCCGTCAGGTCGCGGTCAGGTGAGCCATCTCTTTTTCTGGAAACCGATGAAAAAAGTTCAACTTTTTGGCGAAAACAGATTTGCAAACAGTGATAGACCAGTTGCGCTAACTGATTCATACAAAAAAGCCATAGAGTACGAGTACGAAAAAAATCGTATGGAAGCGAAGTGGCTCACGTTCCGAACTGGACGACGTTTCGGGGTCACTCCAGGGTCGCGCGCGCCGGCGACGTCGCGGGAGGCGCCGACGATGGCGGACGCCGACGGCGCCGCGAAGCCCCGGCCCGGTCTGACGAACCGCAAGAACGCGGCGGCGGCGGCGGCGACGACGACGACGACGACGACGACGACGGCCCCCCCGGACTCCCCGGAGCCGCGGTCGATGTCGCGCACGCCCAGCTTCACCTCGGACGTGATCGACGGCGGCTTCGCGTACCGCACGTGCGACAGCGGAAGCGCGTCGTCGCTCGCGTCGCTCGCGGAGGACGAGGTCGCGAAGTTCGTGAAGCCGGACCGGAAGCCGGAGAAGATCCCGCACAAGGCCACGGGTGCGTCCTCGCGTCGATCGCCGCGCGCTCGCGTCGTCCGATCCGTCGCGTCGGAGCGAGCGAGCGATCCGCCCGAGGAGGGAGATGAGATCTCGCGACGCGCGGCGTCGTCCGCATCTTTTCGGACGAGCCCGGTCTCGTCTCTCTCCCCGCCGAGGCAGGACCGTCGTCGCCCGTCGCTCACTCCGCGTCTCATCACTCCCCGCGCGCGCCGCTCACCGCGCGCTTCACTCGTTCAAACCACGCGCGCTCACCGCAGGGCTGCTGTTCTGGACGATGGTGATGTACGCGTGGTACCAGATTCTCGGCCTGCTGTTCATCCCGATCGGCGTCTACTTCGCCGTGCTCGCGTCGCCCGCGTTTTCCCCGAGCGCCAAGTTCGACTCGCACGCGGCGCAAGTCGGCATCGTCGTGATGATCTACGCGTTTCTCGTGAGCGCGCTGATCATCTGCCCGGTGTACTTCGTGGTGTGCGCGCACCCGTACGTCCGGTTAGCGTTCGTGGGGTACGTGTCGTGGTACGCGCTGGTGGACGCGAAGACGCCGATGAACGGCGGGCGGTTTCTGCCGTGGTTTCGGCGGCTTCCGTTCTGGGCGACGATGGCGGATTACTTCCCCGTGCGTCTGCACAAGAGCGTGGATCTTGATCCGAAGGGAAACTACCTGTTCGGGTACCACCCGCACGGGATCATCGGCGTCGGCGCGCTGATAACGTTCGCGACGAACGCGACCGGGTTCGAGCAGGCGTTTCCCGGGCTGGACCTGCGTTTGCTCACGCTCGCATCGAATTTCTACTTGCCGTTCACGCGCGAGATCTTGCTCGCGATGGGCATCAACAGCGTGAAGAAAGAGAGCGTGGAGACGAACTTGACGCGCAGGCCCGGCGCGTCCGTCGCGATCGTCGTCGGCGGCGCCGCGGAGGCGCTCGACGCGCGGCCCGGATGGGCGGTGTTGACGCTCGCGAGGAGGAAGGGATTCGTGAAGCTCGCGATGAAGACGGGCGCGAGCTTGGTGCCGGTGTTCGCGTTCGGGGAGAACGACATCTTCGACCAGGTGGATAACCCGGACGGGTCGCCGCTCAGGCGGTTTCAGACGTGGACGAAGCAGCTCATAGGGGTGACGCCGCCGGCGTTTTACGGCAGGTCGCTCTCGAGAGGGATCATGCGGCGGATATTTCGGAGCGGCGCGGGGGTGATGCCGAAACGCGAGAGCATCGAGGTGGTCGTCGGGCATCCGATCAAGTGCCCGAAGATGGCCGAACCGAGCGTGAAACAGATAGACGAGTACCACCAAAAGTACATCAGCGCGTTGAAGGAGTTGTACGACACGCACCGGCGGTTGTTTCACAAGCTGAAGCGCGAGGGGAGCGAGGACGACCTCGCCGCGCGAATGAAGAGGATGCAGAGCTTGCGGTTCATAGACGAGTGAGGAGGAGGAGACGAGAGAGAATAAGAGAGCGAGAGGGGACAAACGACGAACGAAACGCGCGTGGTTTGCGACGAGGAGAGGTAAAAGTAATATGAACGCGAATAGAAGAACGAACGAATGATATAACACGCTCTTGTTCTGTTAGTAATATCTCTGGAGCGCGTCGACCGCCTTCGCCGCCGGCGCCTCGAGAGACCCGTTCGCTCCCCGCCGCTTCGCCTCGCTTCCTCCTCCGTTCCGTCCGTCCTTCAATCGCAGCACTCTCCTTCCTCGACTCACTTGGCGCCGGTGAACCTGAGGAGAATGCCGTCGTTCCCGAGGACGAACCCTTGCTTATTCGATTGAAACCGCACGCGGTACAAGTTCGCGGCGACGTTGTCCGTCCCGCGATCGCGCTTCCAGCTTTTCCCCGCGTCGTTCGACACGAACACGCTCCCCGACCCTCCGACGATCCAAAACTGCTTCCCGTCCGGGGTGTACGACAGGTCCAACAGACCAAACCCCCGGCTTCCGATGCGACCTTCGGAAAAGTCGTCGTCCTCCTCAGGCAAGGACGCGGTGTTCGAGAAGTAGATCCCGCCGCCGCGGGTGAGCTCCCAGATCCCCCCGTCCGGCCTCCACCCCATCGACTGCACCCGTCGTCCGCTCGAGCGGTTGTGCGGCTGCCAGTACGCCTGCCCCGGCGTCCACGTCATGTAAAAGTTCCCTCGCGAAGACAGCCCGAGGTACTCCCCGTCGGGGTTACGCGCGATCGTGGACAGCGTGCCGGTGTAGTAGGACGCGCCCTGCACGCCCGAGGACACGGTGCGGTTGAGCGTGGCGGAGATGGTCTCCTCCACCGCCGCCTTCCAGTTCCTCGCGGTGTCCGTGGTGAGGTAGATGGCGCCCTCGTCCGTCACGAGCTCCGCGACGCCGTTGTCGCTGACCGCGGTGATGAGGACGGGCGCGCCGGGGAGGCGCGGGGAGAGGCCGATGCGCTCCCAGTTGGCGCCGCCGTCGATCGTGTGCAGCAGGATCGCGGGCTTTCCGACGATCCAGCCCTCTTTGCCCTTGAACGTGATCGAGTTGAAGCGGTAGTTGACGTCCTCGTCGAACGCCGCGGTGATGGCCTTGAAGTCCCAGGTTTTACCGCCGTCGAACGTCTCTAAGATGGTCTGCCTCGTGCCGAGGAGGAAGCCGTGGTTCGGGTCGCCCTCCTCGAACGCGATGTCCAGGAGGATGATCCCGGGCTCGAGCGGAAGGTCCACCTGCTCCCAGAACTTGCTCACCTCCTCCGCTCTCGCGGGGCCCGAGGGCATGGCCGCGATCGCGGGCGCGGCGAGGGCGGCGAGGGACGCCTTGCCGAGATCGCGGCGGGTCACGCCGGCGGGGGGCTCCTCCGAGGACGCGGCCGCGACGACCCGCGCGCGCGCGGAAGACTTGCCGAGAGTGGCGGATTTGTGCGCGACGGCGACGCGCGCGCCCTCGAACGCGGACTTGCGCGTCGCGGCGGCGCGCGCGGGCGCGGCGACGCCGGCGGCGGTCGCGAGAGGCGTGTTGACGATCGCGGCCATCGTTTCGAGTGAAGTCGATCGACGTGCGTGCGTGGGACGCGGCGATGGGAGTGCCCGTCCGCGCCGGCGGTCGCGGAAGGAACCTTATCGGAAGGACACGTCGACGGCCAGTCGACGGCTTCGAAACGTTTCGATGGCCCTGAACGATCCATCATCTCGCCTGACCACGTTGCGCGTGCGGGGAAAAACGTATCGTACTCAGCTGTACTCGACTACTAAAATTTCGTTTTTTTCATCGCGCGCGGAAAAGTCAGAACGCTAAAAGTCTGGCGCGCGGTCCCCTCGCACGCGCGCGCTCGCGCCGCCGACGTCCTCAACCGCCGCCGAGTCCTCCTCGCGATCGAAGACCCCCGCGCGATCGTCGTCGGAGGAGGAGGAAAAACCGCCGAGGGGTCCCGCTGGCCCGCCGTCCGCGTCCGCGCGAGAGTCGCGCGGCGCCTCGAGCCCGACCTCCTCGCGCGGCGCCTCGAGCCCGACCTCCTCGCGCGGCGCCTCGAGCCCGACCTCCTCGCGCGGTGCCTCGAGCCCGACCTCCTCGCGCGCGTCCATCGCGTCGCGCGTCTTCTCGAACGCCATCTCCGACGGCGTCGTCGCGTCCCGCGGCGGCTCCTCCGGACCCGAGCGCGGGGGCTCCGTGGGAAATCCTAATCCTGATCCTTCCGGCAGCGCCTCGAACCGCGCGAACGACTCGCGCTCCTCAGGGCCGTTCTATACAAAGCGATGTCGGGGTGGAGTTCAAAGGCGTCAGTTGGCGATGAAAGGCGTCGGTGGCGGGGATTGAAAGCGAGGGGTGGGCGTAGAGAGACGCCGGCAAAAGTCCTTAAGGAACGGCGTTCACCACGCCGACGGGGTCGTATGGGAACCAGTGTATAGAACGCACCTCATCGAACGCGTTCATCGTCGTCGCTCCCTCCGGCGGTCCGGACGCCGCCTCTCCGCCGTCTCCGAGCCGGTAGTCTCCGTCTCCGCCGCGGGAGTCTTCTTCCCGCGTCCGCGTCGCGATCGCGGCGGAGCTCCGTTCGCGGTCTCGTTCGACTCCCGGCTCGGACGCGTCGTCGCCGCGGCGACCGCCGTCCCTCTCCGCCGGAGTCCGCGGCGGTTCCTCGACCGGCGGACGCGGCCGCTCCGGCGCTCGCGACGGCGGTCGCGACGCGGACGCGTCGTCGTCGTTTTTGCTCTTCGCGCCGCCGCCGTCGGACATCCCAGCGACGTCCTCGAGGGCGTTCCACTCTCTCTCGTCGAAGATCCCGACGTCCGACGCCGACGGCGCCGGCGCCGACGCGTCCCTCGACGTCTCCGGTCGTCGCCTCTCCTCCTTCCCCCCGCCGCCCATCTCCTCCTCCTCCCTCCGCCGCGCCTCGACGCCCTTCTCGTACTCCTCGCGCGCCGCCACATCCGTCGTCGCGCGCGCCAGGTCCTCCGCCTCGTGCCGCGCCCTTCGCTCCGCGTCCTCTCTCTCGTGCCTCTCGCGTCGTTCGTCGTCCTCGCGCGCGTGCCTCGCGGCTCTCTCCTCGTCCGTCTCCCCCGCGGCTTTCATTCGGTCGTCCTCCGCGTCGCGCTCGGCGGAGGTCGGCTCGTCGTCCGCGGGGAGCTTCTTCTTCGCGGCGACGGACGACGCCTCGAGGTCGTCGAGCGCGCCCGCGCTCAGCTTCTTCAACTTCTTCATCATCTTCATCTTCTTCTTCGCCGCCGCCGTCGCGTTCTTCGCGATCTCCTTCTCCTCTTCGTACTCTTCGTACCCTTCGTACCCCCCTTCGTACTCGTCCGAGTCGTCGTCGTCGTCGTCGTCGGCGGCGGCGGCGGCGGCGGCGGCTCTCTTCGCCTTCGCCTTCGCCTTCGCTCTCTTCTCCTCCAACATCTCCGCGCGCAGCTCCGCTCGCAGCTCCTCGCGGCGCGCCTCGCGGTCGTCCCCCGTCTTCACCGCGCTCGCGGACGCGGGGCTAGGCGTCGTGCTCGCGGACGCGGGGCTAGGCGTCGTGCTCACGGACGCGGGGCTCGGCGTCGTGCCCTTCTCCTGGACGATGAACGCGGCGCCGGCGCCGCCCATCTGCGTCTGCGCGATCGCGGCGACGGCGACGACGACGACGAGGAGCATCGCGCACAGCATCGTCCACGACTTCCACGAACACGAGGAGGAGGAGGAGGAGGAAGAGGAGGAGGAGGACGGCGATCCTCCGCCCGCTTCGTCCGCGCGCGATCCCGATCCCGGGGTCGCGGGCGTGGACGGCGAGGCGCCGCCGAAGATCGACGACGACGCCTCCGCGTCCTTCCGAGCCTTGAGCTTGACGAATTTGTCCACCGTCTCCACCTCGCTGAGGAGGTTCTCGAAGTTCGCCATGTCGTCGTTGCTGAAGAGAACCTTGCGGTAGTTGGGCGCCTTGTCCTTGCGCTTGCGGCTGTCGCCGCTGCCGTGCATGCGCGCGGCGATGGCGCTGTTTAGCGCGGCCATCGCGCTCGACCGCGTCCGCGCGCCCCTTCAGTGGCGAACCGATTCGACGCCGCGCCCTTTTCTCTCTCCTTGGGGCTCATCACGTTGTGCAAACGTTTTTCACCCACCACTCGGTTTCAATGTTTGATCGCGTCCCCTTTCAACACCGATGAATTTCTTTTTTTCGTGCAGCGAGCCGCCCGCGGCGCGGGGCGGGGGATCGACCCGTCACAAACGCTCGCGCCTCGCGCCGTCGTCGCGCCGTCGAGCCGCGCGCGGCTCGACCGCGGCGTCATGGCGTCCGCGGGGTTGATCACCTATCACCACACGACCGCCGCGGCCGCGCTGTCCGCGTACTTGGCGAGGTACGACGCGACCGGCGGCGCGACGACGGTGGAGGCGGCGTCGAACGCCGCGGCGTCGTCGTCGTCTCGCGACGCGTCCGACGCGTCGGACGCGGTCGTCGCGCGGACGCCCGCGCGGTCGGCCGGCGGCGAGCCGCGGGGAGGAGGGACGTCGACGCGCGAATCGCCGATATCCGCGGACCCGGCGACGCCCGCGGCGTTCGGCGCGATGACCGCGCGCGTCGACGATCTCTCGGTCGCGACGACGGACGACGCGGTGACGCGGCGAATGAACGAGCGGCTCACCGCGGGTCTGTACGTGAGCTCGCCGTATCGCCCGTCCGACCCGATCGCGGCGGCGCTGTCCGGAAGCGTCCTTGAGTGGGGCGGGTACGACGAGGACGAGCGCGGGGATCCGCGCGCGCTGACGACGACGAGGGCGGCGGCGTCGGACGACGACGACGACGACGACGACGACGACGACGACGACGACGACGAAGACGCGACGGCGACGACGAGCGTCGACGGCGACGACGCGCCGGTCTCCCCCGACGCGCTGAAAGCCGCGCGCGTGGACGAGCTCCTCGCCGCGCTCGAGCTCGGGAACGCGTCGAAGGCGGAGCAGCTCGCGCGCGCGCGCCGCGGCGGCGGCGGCGGCGGCGGCTCCGCGCGCCGGCGCGTCGCCGCGGATCTGTCGTCCTCGCCTTCGATGTCGATATCGAGCGATGACGATAGCGATAGCGACAGTGACGACGCGTCGTTCTCGAGCGTTTCGCCCGTGAGCTCGGCAAGCGGGGAGGGAGAAGAGGGGACGGGCGCGACGACGGCGACGCGACGAGCGACGCTCGCGAAAGACATACAGTAGATTGATCGAATTAACCTTATTAGACGTCGACGACGACGTGAGACGGCGACGCGCGCCTCTTCTCTTATCTCACATGCACGCGCCATCTTCCTCGTCCGGCTTCCACACCTGAACGATCGCGAGCTCTTCCCCGCCGAAGTCGTGCGTTTCTACGAAAAAACGGCCAACACCGGAGCGTTTCGCGACCGCCTCCGCGTCCCCCGCGCTCAAGACGCTCTCGTCGAACCGCGCGTCCCTCAGCGTCTCGCCCGCGGTCTCGATCAACGCTCGAAGGCACTCCCCGGTCACGCCGTTCGACCTCGTCGCGACGAACACGCTCAGCGACCCGCACGCGCGCGCCAGCGCGAGCAGCCCGTCCGCGGTGACGCGCGCGCAGCCGGAGACGTCGAGCTCTTTCAGCCGCGCCGCGCCGCCGCCGTCGACGAATGCTCGCAACGCGTCGTCGTCGACGTCCGAGTCGGAGAGATCCGCGTGCGTCAGGTTCGCGCACCCGGCGGCGACCGCGGCCATCGCGTCGGCGGACACGCCGCGGCAGCCCTTCACGGAGAGGTGCCGCAGCTTCGGGCAGCCTTCGCGCGTCGCGGCGAGCGTGCTGGCGACGACGAGCCGCGGGTCCGGGTCCTGGTCCTGGTCCTGGTCCCCGCCGCCGGCTCCGGCGGCGGACAGGTCGAGCGACGGGCCGACGGACATCAGCCACGCGTCGACGTGCGAGGCCCAGTTCTTGCACACGGCGCGGCAGCGCGCGGCTTCGACCTGGGATGACGCGCAGGGCGGGGGGGGCGACGGTCGCGGTCGGCGCGGGGGGACGGAGACCCGAAACGGGCGACGACGAAAACGGCGCGCGCGATCGCTCGCGCGCGCCTGCCCGTTGGCGCTCGCGACCGCGAGGAGGATCGCGGTCCCGACGTCGAGGTTCGCGTCCGCGAACCCGGTGTCCGAACGCTCCGGGCACGCGATGGGACGCGTCGCGAGCGGCGGGTCGGGGGACGCCATGTCGAGCCGCGCGACGAAATGCGCCGCGCGGGAAGAGGAAACGGCGGGGTTCTGTTTCACGGACCTGCACCTGAGGACGACGACGGGAGCGGGACGATCACGAAGCGACGCCGCGCGCGCGCCGTCGCGTCGCGTCGCGCGGTCGCGTCGCGCGTTCGAGCGCGGGTTCGGTCGCGAAGACGCGGAGGCGGGCGGCGTCGTCGCGCGATACCGCGCGTCGGGGTGTCCCGCGCGGGCGTCGACCGGGGACGGCGCGGAGGCGGAGCGTCGGGGTGCCGCGGCGTTTGGTATTCGCAGACTGGGCTCGCCGAGGTTAGAGGTGGCCGCGCCGGCGCGAGAGCAGTGAATCCGAGCTGGTGGCTCGCAGGACCTGGAGGGGAAAAGAGCCGAGGAGGACGCCGACGGCGCGTCGCCGCATTGCGACGATCGCGCGCGCGCTGGCGTCTCCCCCGCGGGCGCGAGCTCGTCGGATCCCGGATCGGATCGGTCTTCGTCCTCGCGCCGCGGCGCGCGATCGGCTTGGGACGACGCGCTCGCGTCGCGCGCGCGCGAACGCGATCGAGCGTCGACGTCAGCGCCGTTGCAGGTTCGTCCGTCCGTCGTCGGTTTAAGTCGCGCGCGCGACGATGTGCCCGCCGAAGACGGACGGCCGATCGTCCCCGCGATCGCCGCTGACGCGCAGCAAATCCTCCGCGGAGGCGCTCGACGCCAAGGACGCGTCGACCGCGCCCGTCGATCTCAAAACGCTCGAGCCGCACGAGCTCGCGGCGACGTTCGAGACGCGATGGGTGCGCGTGGAGGACGTCGAGTACGACGTCACAAACTTCAAACACCCGGGAGGCAGCGTGATATTCTACATGCTCGCGAACACGGGCGCGGACGCCACGGAGGCGTTCAAGGAGTTCCACATGCGATCGCTTAAGGCGTGGAAGATGCTCAGAGCGCTGCCGTCGCGCCCCGCGGAGATCAAACGCAGCGAGAGCGAGGACGCGCCGATGTTGGAGGATTTCGCGCGGTGGCGCGCGGAGCTCGAACGCGACGGGTTCTTTAAGCCCTCGATAACGCACGTCGCGTATCGGTTACTCGAGCTCCTCGCGACCTTCGCCCTCGGCACCGCCCTCATGTACGCCGGGTACCCGATCATCGCGTCCGTCGTGTACGGCGCGTTCTTCGGCGCGCGGTGCGGTTGGGTCCAGCACGAGGGCGGGCACAACTCGCTCACGGGGTCCGTCTACGTCGACAAGCGCCTCCAAGCGATGACGTGCGGGTTCGGGCTGTCCACGAGCGGGGAGATGTGGAACCAGATGCACAATAAGCACCACGCGACGCCGCAGAAAGTGAGGCACGACATGGACCTGGACACGACCCCCGCGGTGGCGTTTTTTAACACCGCCGTGGAGGACAACCGGCCGAGGGGGTTCTCCCGCGCGTGGGCTCGGCTTCAGGCGTGGACGTTCGTCCCGGTGACCTCCGGGCTGCTCGTCCAGGCGTTCTGGATCTACGTCCTGCACCCGCGGCAGGTGTTGCGAAAGAAGAACTACGAGGAGGCGTCGTGGATGCTCGTCTCTCACGTCGTCAGGACCGCGGTGATTAAACTCGCGACGGGGTACTCGTGGCCCGTCGCGTACTGGTGGTTCACCTTCGGCAACTGGATCGCGTACATGTACCTCTTCGCGCACTTCTCCACGAGCCACACGCACCTCCCGGTCGTGCCCTCGGATAAGCACCTGAGCTGGGTGAACTACGCGGTCGATCACACCGTGGACATCGACCCGTCGCGCGGGTACGTGAACTGGTTGATGGGATATCTGAACTGCCAGGTCATTCATCACCTGTTCCCGGACATGCCGCAGTTTCGCCAGCCGGAGGTGAGCCGGCGGTTCGTCCCGTTCGCGAAGAAGTGGGGGCTGAACTACAAGGTGCTGTCCTATTACGGCGCCTGGAAGGCGACGTTCTCGAACTTGGATAAGGTCGGGCAGCACTACTACGTCAACGGCAAGGCAGAGAAGGCGCACTGATCGGAGAGCCGATCGTTCGCGCCCATTCTTTTAGACTCTCTTTACGCACTCTCATTACAGCACGCACGCGACGCGAGGTCACG
>Ga0181559_10000885_pt1 | contig 28823 bp, 27 predicted proteins | sample 011ome_21_FD_133752 | JGI IMG/M metagenome (GOLD analysis project Ga0181559, IMG submission 133752) | Coastal salt marsh microbial communities from the Groves Creek Marsh, Skidaway Island, Georgia - 011508AT metaG (megahit assembly) | ecosystem: Environmental > Aquatic > Marine > Intertidal...
AATTTTCTAATTTGTTATTTTTTTCAATATGGGATTCAAGCCATTCTTTGAAATTCAAATAGTCTTTATTGCTAGCAAATCGATATTGATCAATCGAATATCTACCTTCTCCTTGAATTCCCAAGACTATTGAAACCAACCTTCCCTTTATGGATATTTCTTCAAGAGAATATATATCGTCGACATATAACTCTTTATTTCCAAAATAAATACTTGGAATGGACAATATCTCTTCATCGATCCTTATTTTTTGGAATGGGTTACGGCAAAAGAAAACCAATCGCGATATTAATAGAATCAATACCAGACCATAAATGCCACTCACAAAAAAAAATGTCACTTGGCTTTCAACTACCAAATGAGAGAAAGAATTTTCTGTTGCCAGTAGTAAAGAAGCTAAAATTACAGACAACAGAATCAACGAAATTAATGTTCTTCTTGCGTAACTTAAATTAAATTCGTATTCCATTTTTTAAAAAACTTAAAAAAATAATATAAAAGAGAAAGACCAAGGCCTTTCTCTTTTACCTTATTATTAATCTTGCAAGATTTGGTAACCACCATAAAAAGCCAAGCCAACCATAGCTGTTGCAACAACTGCACTACCTGTAACCGCACTCAACACGGCTATAGTTCCCCAAGATGATCCATAGGTAGTGGAACCTAAATATGCAGCTGTTCCCCAGGCGGCTAAAGTTTCAGTCCATCCCGCACCGCTCACTTCATCAAGTTCCGTAATTGTAAGTTCTCGCATTTCAAACCTCCTTGTTTGTATTAATTGTTACTGCACTCACAGTAATAGTACGAGTTTAGAATTGTTGCCAGTTTTTCTGGCGAGAGGATCAACAGGGTCTTAGCATCTGAAGATGCTGAATACCTGAACTGATAGCCTCGAAGGGTTCCGGGGCCATATCGATTTCTACGAATCCATGGTTAATGCCGTAGGTATCCATATGTTGCAGCACTCCCTGAAAATCCATCACTCCTGAGCCCGGGGGCACCAGGTTGGCTGCAGCGCCCAGGAAGTCGCCCATGTCGTCGGGCTTGCTGCCATTGAAGTCTTTCAGGTGAACAGACACAACTCGTGATCCATAGCGCTCCAGATAATCCAGGTAATTGACATTGGCCAGGGCCAACCAGCCCACATCCAGCTCAATTTTCACCAAGCCAGAGTCTGTATAGGCCATCAGATAATCAAAGGGAATCTGCCCTTCCACATCAAAAAACTCTACGTGGTGATTATGATAAGCAAATGCCAGGTCCTGCTCCGCAAATTCCCGTCCCAATCGGTTCATAAGATCGCCCAGCTGCTCCACAGCTTGCAGGGATTGCGGCCCTTGTATTCGCAAACCCCTGCCTGTGACTTGCAGAAAATCCAGACCAATGGGAAGAATGACCGTTTTAACACCAAGGGCTTTAGCAGAACGGCTAATCCCTGCCACATTGTCATCGGCAGTGTCCATATGTGCACATGACACGGACAAACCATTCTCATCCAGTTGTAGTTTTAAATCCTCAAGCGGTAGACCAAAGAGCGTTTCTGCTGATGTCAGGCCAAACAGCTCCACTTCCCTCACACCTATTTCTGCAAGACCAGCCAACGTGCCAGCAATATCCTCATCCAATACATCCCTGACAGCGAAAAGCTGCACTCCCGGCAAGCGCATTAGTTCACATTTATACTCCTGAGCCATAGTGAACCCAGAAAACAAGGCTGAACCGCCCGTAAGGAAAATTGAATTTTTCAGAAACTGTCTTCTTTTTAATACCGTCATATTGCAATGTGCCTGGATGATTAGTTTTTATCCAACGTATGACGACTGAAAAAATCCCAAATCAATTCACTGGCACTGATATCCATGTTTGACCCAGGATAACTCGACCCTGGCCAGGTATGCCCTCCTGTATCAGCATGGTAGAAAACTATTTCCGCATCATCGCTGCAGTCTGACCAGGTATATGAGGTCACAACATCTGAAATTTCTGAGGCCGCGTTTTTCAGGCTGCAATCATTAACCTGACGCCATTCATCCAACGCTGTTTCAACGCCCATGCGCCAGTATGGTCTGCCACCTTCGGTTAAATCATAGTGATTAATCGAATCATCTTCGGCATGAAAACCGATCAGTGGGATAGCTCTTTCCGGTATGCAGCCAATGGGATACTGCAACCCTGCTACTGGCGCTGCTGCAGCAAGGACATCTGAAAGCTCACAGGCTAACCTGCTGCTCATACGTGCTCCCCCGGAAAATCCCGATGTGTAAATACGGGATCGGTCCACATTCACTCTTGCAGCAATATCAGTGATCATATCCCGCGTAAACTGGACATCATCCACGCCTTCTTCAACATTGGCATTCCAGCTTCTTTCTGACACTGAATTGGTGAAGGCGCCTGCAGGATAGGCGACAAAGAAACCGTGCTGATCAGCCAGGGTGTCAAATTCGCTGGTATTTATCTGATCACGAGGTACGCCTCCTGAACCATGAAAACTGAAAACCAATGGCAAAGGCGAGCCATCATACTGTTCAGGCACATACAAAAGGTATTCACGCTGTTCTCCACCAGAAGTCAGCGCAATCGTTGAAATTTGTTGTCCTGAAACACTCTTTCCCCACAGGCTGGTAACGAAAACCAAAGCAGCCAGCTTCAATGGTTTATTTACATCCCACATTATTCTCCCTTCCACTTATGCTTTTAAACATTCCGTTGCATAATACTGTGTCACAGACCCGTCTTCCATTGTCACTTGATGCGGTTTGACCAAGCGGGCAAGATACATTTTCATGAGTTTCTACAAGCTGTTGCTTCCTTCCTCAAAGACCGCCACTGGCACTGAACAGATTATGTTGTTGGTGCTTGTCGCTGCAGTTCCCGGAATTGCAGCGATGACCACCTTTTTTGGTCCTGGTGTGCTCATTAATATCCTCTGGCTATCACTTTGTGCTTTGGCATTTGAAGCAAGCGTCCTGAAAATCCGCAACAAGCCCGTCGGAGTTGCCTTGAAAGACTACAGCGCAGTGGTCACAGCCCTGCTGCTGGCTCTTGCCCTGCCACCGGCCATGCCATGGTGGCTCGGGCTGGTCGGCATATTCTTCGCTATTGTGATTGCCAAGCACCTCTATGGCGGCCTCGGCTACAACCCGTTTAACCCGGCCATGGTGGGTTACGCGGTATTGCTGATTTCCTTTCCCGTAGAAATGACTCGCTGGCTTTCTCCTGTTAATGATGTCCATGTTTCCGGTATGTCTTTACTGGCACAGTTTCTGGGCAACTCATCAGAGCTGGATGCCTTTGTAGGTGCAACGGCTCTTGATCAGTTCAAGCTGGAACGCGGCAGCCTCACTGTGGAGGAATTCTGGAACAGCTCCAGCCTTTTTGGCGTCCTGTCAGGCAGAGGCTGGGAATGGATTAATGCTGCTTTTCTGGCCGGCGGGCTTTATATGCTCTACCGGAGAATCATTACCTGGCATATCCCCGTCGGGTTTCTGGTTGGACTGACCCTGCTGTCACTGATTTTTTATGACGGCGGCAGTTCAGCGAGTCACGGCTCCCCCTTCTTTCATCTTTTTGGTGGCGCCACAATGCTAGGGGCTTTTTTCATCGCTACAGATCCAGTATCAGGTCCGGCAAACAACCGGGCAAAGTTGTGGTATGGCCTGTTGATTGGCTGCCTGGTGTATTGCATTCGAGTCTGGGGCAGCTATCCTGACGGCGTTGCCTTTGCTGTTCTGCTCGCAAATTTTGCTGCACCTGCCATCGATCATTTTTTACGGCAACAGTCGGATAAGTCCAATGCCTGACAATCCTCCTGCTTCAGTATTCAGGCACAGCATCGTCCTCGGTACAGTTGCCTTTCTGGCCGCCATCATCCTGGGATTGGTATACCTGCTGACCGCCGACAGAATCATGGCACAGCAGCAAGCAATGGAGCGTCGTGCACTTGCCCAGATATTACCAATGGATCTTCATGACAATGACCTGCTTCAGGATGCTATTCCACTGACACCTGATTCCTCCAGATTTGAAACCATGCCCCTTCTTGGATTAACGACCACACGCCTGGCTTATATTGCCCGTTTAAACGGCAGTTTTTCAGGTATTATCCTGCCGGCGGAAATCCATGATGGGTACAGCGGCGATATCATCATTCTGGTGGGCATCCTGTCAGATGGAAGCATTAGCGGCGTGCGCGTATTGGAGCACAGTGAAACACCCGGACTCGGCGATAAAATAGATATCACTGTTTCAGACTGGATTCTGACTTTTAATGGCCGGTCATTGAATGACCCTCCGACGCCACGTTGGCAAGTCATCAAGGATGGCGGTGATTTCGACCAGTTAGTCGGTGCCACCGTTACACCAAGAGCCGTTGTTAGAGGGGTATATAAAGCCCTCGAATTTTTTTCCAACAACCGGTCGACACTGGATACGCTGTAATGCCTGCATCACTGAAACAGATTTCCCTGCAAGGCCTGTGGTTCAACAATGCTGCTTTGGTTCAGCTTCTCGGGCTGTGCCCTCTGTTAGCCGTCAGCAATACAGCCGTCAATGCACTCGGTCTTGGCCTGGCCACCATATTCGTGCTTGTCTGCTCAAGTGCCCTTGTCTCTTTAATCAGGCACCAACTCTTGTCCGCAATTCGTCTGCCAATTTTTGTCTTGATCATAGCCGGGTTTACCACCTGTGCCGAATTGCTCCTGCGTGCTTATTCCATCGAGCTATACCAGGCGTTGGGGATTTTCATTCCACTGATTGTCACCAACTGTACCATCCTTGGCCGCGCAGAAAGCTTTGCCTCGAAAAATCCTCCTGGCCCGGCCATGCTTGACGGCCTGATGACAGGAATCGGCTTCGCTGCAGCGCTTTTGGTATTGGGCCTGTTAAGAGAACTGGCCGGCACAGGTATTGTGTTTGCCAATATGGACAGACTGCTGCCATTTGCAGGCAATGAAGGCCTGTTACTATTCGCCAATTACAAACCCTTTCTATTGGCTATCCTTCCACCCGGTGCATTTCTGTTTATGGGCCTTTTGATTGCATTGAAAAATATTCTGGATAAAAAACTGGCTCGCCAAACAGCCATGACAGAAGATGTTAGTGCTGGCAGCAAAAGAGTTCGGCCACTGGGCTGAAGAGTTTCTCAATGAACAAAACCAAACGCACAGAAATTTTTACACGCCTGCGTGATGAAAACCCCACGCCGACAACAGAATTAAAATATGCATCTCCTTTCGAGTTGCTGATCGCCGTGATGCTTTCGGCACAAGCCACTGATGTCAGCGTTAACAAAGCCACTGAAAAACTTTATCCCGTGGCCAACACACCGGAGAGTATTTATGCGCTTGGTGAACAAAAACTGAAAAGCTATATCAAGACAATCGGCCTGTTTAACACCAAGGCCAAGAATGTCATCAAAACCTGCAAGATACTGGTGGACGAACATCACTCTGAAGTGCCTTCCACCCGGGAAGCACTTGAAGCCCTGCCCGGTGTCGGCAGAAAAACCGCAAACGTTGTACTCAATACCGCTTTTCGGGAAAAAGCCATGGCTGTAGACACCCATATCTTCAGGGTTTCAAACCGAACAGGCATCGCCCCGGGAAAGAATGTCCTGGAAGTGGAAAAGAAACTAATGAAGTTTGTACCGGAGGAGTTTTTGCTGGATGCCCATCATTGGTTGATACTGCATGGGCGTTATACCTGTATCGCACGCAAACCACGCTGCGCTTCCTGCGTCATCTCCGATCTTTGTGAGTATAAAAAGAAAGAAATAGATTAGTACCTTTTTTGGAAAGGCTCCTCTTTCATTGCGAATTTTGTTCGCCAAACAAGTTTAAATTTTGGTAGCGTCGTGAGCGAAGGTCAGGCAAGGCAAAATATTTTTTGGAGGTAGGGGACAGTACAAGTAGTACGGACCCGCACCCCGGAAAATTTTTTAACGCAGCCTGGGCGAACGCAACAGCTACAGCTAAACCACCTTATTTATCTTTTCTAATAGCGGCTGTGCGAAGTCGCAGAGCATTTAGCTTGATAAAGCCTTCTGCATCGGCCTGGTTATAAGCGCCTTCATCATCCTCAAAAGAAGCAACCATATCATCGTAAAGTGAATCATTTGATTTTCTTCCCACAACGATGACATTACCTTTATATAGCTTAAGCCGAACAGATCCATTCACATGCTCCTGGGTCTGATCGATAAGCGCTTGCAGCGCTTCACGTTCCGGTGACCACCAGTAGCCGTTATAAATCAATGATGCATAACGGGGCATGAGTTCATCTTTCATATGCGCGGCTTCACGGTCCAGTGTCAGCGATTCCATCGCGCGATGTGCCTTAAGCAGGATTGTGCCGCCGGGTGTCTCATAACAGCCCCGGGCTTTCATGCCCACATAACGGTTTTCAACAATATCGGTACGGCCAATGCCATTGGCGCCACCCACTTTGTTCAACTCTTCAAGAACCGTGGCCGGACTCTTCGCTTCACCATTGATAGCAACAACATCACCCTGCACAAATTCAAGATCAATGTAGGTAGGTCCTTCCGGGGCATTTTCAGGCGACACCGACCACAACCACATATCCTCTTCCGGCTCCGCACCTGGATCTTCCAGGATTCCGCCCTCGTAGGAAATATGCAGCAGGTTGGCATCCATTGAGTATGGAGATTCATTGCCACGCTTTTGCTCTACTGGAATCTCGTGCTCCGCACAGTAGGCCATGAGCTTCTCACGGGAATTCAGATCCCATTCACGCCAAGGTGCAATAATTTTTACACCGGGTTTCAATGCATAGGAACCCAGTTCAAAACGCACCTGGTCGTTTCCTTTTCCGGTGGCGCCATGGGATATGGCATCGGCACCAGTTTCATTGGCAATTTCCACCATCCGCTTGGCAATCAGTGGACGGGCGATCGAGGTACCCAGCAGGTATTCGCCTTCATAGATTGTATTTGCTCGAAACATCGGAAAGACGAAATCACGAACGAATTCCTCGCGCACATCTTCCACGAAGATTTCTTTTACGCCAAGGGCTTCAGCCTTGGCACGGGCAGGTTCCACTTCCTTGCCCTGACCCAGGTCGGCCGTGTACGTCACCACCTCACACTGGTAGGTGTCCATCAGCCATTTCACAATGACCGAGGTATCCAGGCCGCCGGAATAGGCCAGCACTACTTTCTTGATATCCGACATGTTTCTCACCCTTCTCACCTTTAGAAAAAAGGCCGGTATTGTACCCGTGGCGCCCTATTTTGAGAAATTAATTACCGATTTTTCCCTTAGTCCGGCCTGCAGGAGCTTATCCTGCTATAATCTGCGCCCAGTTAAAGTATCAAATCCACACTGGGAACCACGAAGTAATGCAGGAAATAACCCTGGTCAGGCCTGATGACTGGCATCTCCACCTGCGAGACGGTTCCGCCCTTTCAGATACTGTCCCTCATACCGCACGCTACATGGGCCGAGCCATTGTCATGCCCAACCTTGTGCCTCCGGTCACTACAACTGTGCAAGCCCAACAGTACCGGGACAGGATTATTCAACAAATTCCGGAAGGCTCAGTCTTTGATCCGCTTATGACGCTCTACCTGACCGATAACACTTCAGCGGATGAAATCAGCCGCGCCAGGGAAAGCGGCATCGTTTTCGGCATCAAGCTCTATCCTGCAGGCGCCACCACCAATTCAGACCAGGGCGTTACCGACATCGCACTGACCACACCCGCCCTGGAAAAAATGAATGAACTGGGGATGCCCCTGCTTGTCCATGGCGAAGTGACACGCCACGAAATCGATATCTATGACAGGGAAAAGGTATTCATCGATGAAATACTCGCGCCCCTGCATGAGCAATATCCACAATTAAAAATAGTGCTGGAACATATCACTACCAAAGAGGCTGCCGACTTTGTGTTATCTGCGGGTGAGAACATTGGGGCAACAATTACACCACAACACCTGATGTATAACCGTAATCAAATGCTGGTCGGCGGCATTCGGCCCCATTACTACTGCCTGCCCATATTGAAACGCAATTCACACCAGCTGGCATTACAGGATGCTGTGGCCAGCGGCTCTAACAGGTTTTTCCTGGGTACCGATTCCGCGCCTCATGCAAAAAACGCAAAGGAAAATGACTGCGGCTGTGCCGGCTGTTTTTCTGCCCATGCCGCGATCGAATTGTATGCCGAAATATTTGAGGACCTGGGCATTCTCGACAAACTGGAAGCCTTTGCCAGTTTTAATGGCCCTGATTTTTATGGCCTGCCCAGAAACGAAGACACCATAATCCTGCGCAAGGAAAGCTGGGATGTTCCCAAAGACTATCCGCTCGGTGATGACACTATCGTGCCTCTGAACGGCGGTACCAGTATGCGCTGGCAAGTCGTGTAATGGGGACATAAGACTTATTGTGACAGAAGACACTTCACCTACCAGTAATCCCAAGCCAACCTCCATGCTTGCAGGCCGTTTTCGCGGCTACCTGCCCGTGGTTGTGGATGTTGAGTGTGGCGGGTTTAACAACCAGACGGATGCCATATTGGAAATTGCTGCTGTCAGTGTCGGCATGGATGAAAATGGCATCCTGGAACCTGAAGATACCTGGTTCTATCGGGTAGAACCCTTTCCCGGTGCCAACCTGGAAGAATCGGCGCTGAAGTTCACCGGCATTGATCCTCATCACCCTCTGCGAATCGCTCACAAGGAACCGGAAGTGTTTCGGGAAATATTCAGGAATATCCGCAAGAAAATGAAAGCGGAACACTGCACACGGGCAGTATTAGTGGGCCACAATGCTCATTTCGATCATGGCTTCATCAATGCGGCGGCTGAACGCAATAACCTCAAGCGCAACCCTTTCCATCCTTTCTCCAGCCTGGACACCGCATCCATAAGCGCAGTGGCTTTTGGACAGACGGTACTTTCTAGAGCCTGTGAATGCGCTGGGATCGACTTCAACAATGAAGAAGCGCATTCGGCACGGTACGATGCAGAAAAAACGGCCGAGCTGTTTTGCTATATCGTCAACCGCTGGCAATCTCTTGGCGGCTGGCCGCTGAAGTAACTTCTCTTGCACGCGCTATCCTTGATTAAAGTCAAGGTAGAACTTTCCTGCCTCATTATAGTTATCCATATACCCTTCCCTATTCACAAAGGAGTCATATATGGCAGGCGGAAGAAAAGTACTCGTGATCATTGATGCGACACATGAGAGACACCTGGCGCTGGAACGTGCAGTAATCACATCGGAAATTAAGGACCCTGATTCCCATGTTCACCTGTTTATCAGCATTGATACAGAAAAAACTGATCTTGGTGCTGATAATGAAAGTCTTTATCGGGATGATGCCTGGCTAAAGTCCATTACCGACAAACTGGAATCTGTAGGCGCACAGGCAAGTTTTGAATTGTGCTGGTCCAACGAATGGCAAAAAGCAGTGCTGAAAAGTGCCCAGCACTTCCAGCCTGACCACATCTTCATGCCGGACCCCCAGGACGGAAAAAAATCACTGTTCAGCAATCAGCAATGGGCCCTGCTCAGGACGTCGGTGGCACCCGTGACAATTGTAAGGTCAGATGCAATCAAGCCGCGCAAGAAAATTCTGGCTGCCGTTAATATCCAGAAGCACGACCAACCTGAATACGCCCGTCTTAATGAAAAAATTCTGACCGAAGGCCAGAGTATCGCAAATCATTATGATGCCGATTTCTTTGTGATTAATGCCTACAAGGACAATACGGAGTTTCCTGACAGGCAAAAAATCATGAAAATTTCCAATCTGCCTACAGACCGGGTGCACGTTGAAGAAGGTGATCCTGCTTCAATCATTTCAAAGTATGCCAAGCAAATTGAAGCGGATACTGTGCTAATAGGCACCCTTGCTCGACATGGTGCATCTGCTTTGATGAAAGGCAACACTTCAGAGAAAGTACTTAATAAACTTGACCTGGATGTTATCGCCTATTCCTGACCAGGCATTCACCAGAGTCGAAGGCAGCCCTTTGCTGTCTTCGACTCTATCAATAAAACCTGCTCAATATCCCGCTAAAGTGGCAGCAGCCTGCCATACATACTATTATTGCGCCTTGCGTTTTTGCCCGTCGCGAAAGCAGCACAATTAAATACAAAAACCAATATAAAAATTGAGCGACAGGTTCAATGAACCAGATTCCTGAAAACTTTCCTGACGACAATGATTTCCAGTCATGGAATGCCTACGTCGACAAAATGCCATCTATTGGCGAGCACTGGGTGGAAACATCAAAACGCCCTGGTAATCCTGAAGTGCTCACCGACACACTCGGCACAAAACTAAAAGCCAAGACAGCACTTACCGGTTCCCTGGTACTCTCAAGGCGCATTGCCCAGGAAAGCCCAGAACAGAACATCGGCATGCTGCTACCGACAACTGCAGGAAGTCTGGTTGCTGGTATGGCCGTTATGATACTGGGCAAAACGCTTGTCACATTGAATTATACCGCCCCACTGGAAACCATGATTTCTGCAATTGAGCAGGCAGAATTGAAAACGGTTTATACCTCTACCCGCTTCATTGATAACCTGAAATCCCGAGGCATAGATATAGAACCTCTGAGTGCAAAAGTACGACTGGTCATGCTGGAGGACTTGCGGGCTGGTATATCGAAATGGGAACAGATCACTACACTACTGCAATGCAAGCTGATGCCAGCGAGTTGGCTTCGGAATAAATACTGTGGCACACCTGATATCGAAAGTACCGCTGTCATCCTGTTCTCCAGCGGCAGTGAGGGTGACCCTAAAGGCGTCATGCTCAGTCATAAAAATCTGCTTGCCAATGTGAAACAGGTCAGCAAGATTCTGGATGCCACTGACGATGATGTCATCATGGCCAACCTTCCTATATTCCATTCCTTTGGTTTAACGGCATGCATGTTCCTGGCCATGCTCGAGCGTATCAAAGTGGTTTGTCACACCGATCCAACCGATGTCGTTACCATTGCTAAAGCCATCAAGGCGCACAAGGCCACGCTTCTTTTCGGCACATCCAGTTTCTTCAGGTTATATATCAAGAATAGAAAAGTGCATGCAGATGATCTGGCCAGTTTGCGCCTTACCATTGCCGGTGCAGAAAAACTGCAAACAGAAATCAGTGCCGCATTCAGAAAGCGCTTCAATCAAAAGATACATGAGGGCTATGGTTGCACTGAAACAGCCCCGGTTGCCTGTGTGAACACCCCTTTTCCCAACCTGGAAAGCCCACACCTGCAAGACAACAACAAACCCGGCACAGTGGGCAAACCCATTCCGGGGACAATAATCAGGATTGCTGACCCCGATACCCTGGAGGAACTGTCTCTTGGGACAGCGGGCATGATACTCATTGCCGGACCCCAGGTTATGCAGGGCTACCTCGGGAATGAAGCACTGACAGACCAGGTAGTCGTCGAACAGGATGGATTGCGCTGGTATGTCTCCGGTGACAAAGGCTCATTGGATGAAGATGGCTTTCTCACCATCGAGGATCGTTATGCCAGGTTCGCAAAAATATCAGGTGAAATGATCGGGCTTGGGACGGTGGAACAGGTTCTGCGCAATGCACTGAACGCAAGTAATGAGAACTTCGAGGATGGCAATGAAGAGGTCGAGCAGGTGGAAGTAATGGCGATCAGTATCCCTGATCCTAAAAAGGGAGAAATTATCGTTATTCTCAGTACACAGGAGCTTATCGAAAAGGAATTACGCCCGAAGCTGTTGGCAGGCGGCCTTAATAATCTGGCCCTACCCTCGGCTTACATCACTGTGGACGCAATCCCCAAGCTCGGTTCAGGAAAGTCGGATTTTGCCACGGCCCGGGAAGTTGCCAAGCAAGCCATGTTCAACAAGGGTAGCTAAGCTACTCCCCCCATTCACTCCATTTGATTCATGTCATGGCCTGATCAGGGCTAAAGTCGATACAGTGGTCATCGGTAATATTTATGGTTGGATGTGTTTGTTGACAATGATTCTCATTAAGCTTAACATTCTCAACAGTATCAACTCATAGTAATATTTTAGAGAAATCCAGGTTCGCTATGTACGTATGTCTTTGCAAAGCAGTGACTGACCGCCAGATCAAGGAATTTGTGAATGATGGTGCAGGCTCGTTTGAAGAAGTCTGCAAGGAACTGGGTGTTGCCACGCAATGTGGCAAGTGCAGCCAACTGGCACAGAATATTGTTGATACGACCATAAACGTCAAAAAGGCCCCTTTTGAATCTGCCATGTAACAGATTCCGCCAGATACTCTCCTCCACCTCCTAACCCAAATAACTCTGAATACGATCAATAAGCATTCGTATTCTCATTTTATTCTTTGAAATTAATGACTTAGAACCTGTTTTCTGGACAAATTCCGGTGAAAAAGTCACAATACGCACCTCAAATTTATGTAATACCCAAGGGATTTCAATGAAAGGCGACAGTAAAGTAATCGAACACCTCAACAAGATTCTTGGCAATGAATTGGTAGCCATCAACCAGTACTTCCTGCATGCAAAAATGCTGGACGACTGGGGCCTGAAGGAACTGGCTGATTTCACGCGGCATGAATCCATCGACGAAATGAAGCATGCCGATGACATCATTGAGCGTATCCTCTTCCTCGAAGGGCTTCCCAACCTGCAGGACCTGGGCAAGCTGCATATCGGCGAAAATACCGAGGAAATGCTGCAATGCGACCTTGATCTGGAGATGCGTGCAATTCCGGACCTGCGGGAAGGCATTGCCTACTGCGAATCAGTGAAGGATTTTGTTACCCGCGACCTGTTCCAGCATATTCTTGATGACGAGGAAGAACATGTGGATTGGCTGGAAACCCAGCTGAGTCTTATCGAAAAGATGGGTATCCAGAATTACCTTGCTGAAAAAATGAAGGATGGTGGGAACTGATTCAGCGACAATCCAAAAAGCCAGCTAATAAGCTGGCTTTTTTTTGTCTGTTTATTGTGACAATGATACTCAAGTGTTCTTCTTAAACAGCGGCTTGATCAAACGCCTGTAAGACAGAGCAAAACCTGTCCAGACCATGAACAATGCAGCGAGAGATGCCAGACCCGCAATGGTTTGACCAACCACGCCCCACATTTCTCCGGTGTGTCCAAATCGAGTGACGCCCTGGATTTTGCTGGCTACAGATCGATTTTCGTATGCCGTCAGGCTCAAGACTTCACCACTGGCACGGTCTAAAGATAATGTATGTCTTTTCTGGGCCTGTGCGCCGTTCCCCCAGTCGACCTCGATGTTTAGTGTCTCCTGTTCTTCTCCCGGCAAGGTAACGGTCATTCTTTTCCAATCAACATCCGTTGTCTGAATAGCATCACTGACCAGATCATCCAGAGATTTAAAATGACGAACCAGTACTGCCTTGTCTGCATTCTCGGAATCACCAACCGATGCAGCCTGTCCAGTTCCCGGACCTCCACGAACTGCTCGTTCCGTACCGAAGGCCGAATACACCAGGTCGGCTGACCAACCATAATTGAACATGGCGCCCGTGTAGACAATAAAGACCAGGGGTATTGCCATCCAGATACCAAAAATATGATGCCAGTGGTAATCCCGGTCTTTACTGCTGATATAAGCCGGGCGGAACAGGAGGCGGGCTTTAAATAATGCCCATTTAAAAATGCTGGGCAACCACAGGTACATGCCACTGAAAATCAGGAAAAGAAAAGCCAGGTTGCTGATACCGGTAATCTGCCTGGCTATGGCACGATTTTCACCCTGAACATCAAACCAGCGATGGAATCCAGTGACCGTGCCCCAAATGCCCCTGAGGGATTCCGATTCTGTTTCCATGGCCATCCCGGTATATGGGTTAAGAGAAACACCTCCCCTTCTGCCTGCACGAAACTGAACTGGAGCACCAGGATGATTGGTGACCACTACCTGGCTGGCATTGATAGCCGGAAAATTGATTTCGCGTATGGTAACCAATTGCTCAAGACTCAACCGGTTTGTTTGATCAGAATCCTGCACATAATGACTTTCCGCCACCCATGCATTGATTTGCCGTTCATAAGTCAGTATCACGCCCGTGATGGACATGGTGAAAATCACCAGACCGGAGATGACTCCACAAACCAGATGGATCCAGAAAACAGTTTTTCGAAACATTGTGTTGTATCAGAATTGGAACTACGCAAATGATAACCATTATCATTTTTATTGGCAACGTACTGTATTGTTTTTTATAGAGAAGATTTCAGTTGCGAGCGATAATGTCGCCTCCAGCTGATATAACCAAATACGACTAGCACAACATAACAGGCAAAAAGTAAGGCCGTCAGATACAACTCCCTGTCGATGTAGAGGTAAATAGAAATACTGTCGATAACAAACCAGTAAAGCCAGTTTTCAAGTACCTTCCAGACAATCATGAAAGTTGTGATCACACTGGCCCAGGTGGTGAATGAATCCAGGTAAGGCCAGGAAGCGCCTGTAAACATCTGCAGCAGGTAGCCATTCACCAATGCAGCAAATATAAGACAAGCGATGATCATGCCATGCTGCCAACTCGCCAGTGTCCGGATATGGACGCCAGCATGGTCCTGCCCGCCCCTTTTCCATTCATACCAGCCAACCACGGCCATGACCACGTAGAAAATATTTAACAGGGATTCCATCAACAGGCTTACGTCCCAGAAGATGACACTGTAAATGGCAGAGCTGGCAAAGGCACAGTACCAGCACAATATATTTTCGCGCGCTGCCAGTAACAGGTAGGCAATCGCCAGGACGACAGCAATGATTTCAAGCAAAGGCATCAGTCGCTCAAGTCATGCCCGGGAATAAATTTGGCGACAAAGACTTCACGCCCGTGAGTGTCATAACTCCAGGCGATAAGCTTTTTCAGTGAGTCCATGACCTGGTTGTATTCACCATGGATCATGGTGGAAGTGGGAAAAGTGGCGGTCTGCAGACCATCCTGTTTATTCAGTTCTGTAATGAAATCCTTGATGAGTGTTTTGTAATCCGTATTGAATGGATAAAGGCTTAGCTCAACGGTAATTTGCATGACTACAATTCCTTATTCAGCCTGGGCCTTTAAAATAAAGTAGGTGATTTGCTCCCCTTCGCCCACCATGACGTAATGAGGGATGCCGGCAGGAATATGAAGAATATCCCCTTTGCTAATTCGCTGCACCTCTCCTCCGCGAATACTGGTGCCACGAATTTCGCCAGGTGAGTCTTCCCTGGCATCGACAATCTCCCCGCCGGTCATGATGGCGGCACTGCCCGATGTGACAAAGTAAATATCTGCCCAGTCGTCATGAGATTCAGAAAAGCCAGGACCGGGCTCACGGTGAACCATTGCAGCAAAATAGCCGCCTTGATCAATCATGCGATCCAGAATCGCGGCATTATTTGAACCCACCCGTGACGATAAATCGCCTTTCAGACTTTCCAGATCTTCTGCTGACCAGAAATCCTGGGCCTGTACCTGGGTTACGGAGAATAAGAGTGACAGTATGACAATACGCATGACAATTTTCCGGCTTTTTAATATGTACCCGGATTGTAGAGAGAGAGTTATATCACTGTAAATCATCAAGGCACTTTTCTTTCTTCGCTTTCTCACGGAGAATAGTTCCATGCAAGAGAAAACCCATGAGCATACAGACAGTCTGCATTGTAAGAACTGCAATACGGATGTCAGTGGCACGGTTTATTGCCCCACCTGTGGCCAGAAAAGTGACACCCACGTCCTCACTTTTACCGAGTTCCTCGTGGAAACGGCCGACGGGCTCTTCAATTTTGACTCCCGGTTATGGCGCTCACTCAGTCCGCTGATTCTGCATCCGGGCAAGCTCACCAATGAATACCTCAAGGGACGGCGAATGCATTACCTCCCGCCCTTTCGCCTCTACCTGATTCTAAGCGTTCTCTTTTTCCTTATCCCCAACAATGAGTTCAACCTGGAAAATGGCTTTAGCGGACAAGCCGGCCAGGGAGTAAACCCCACGCCTGACATTTCCGAAGAGAGTCTGGTTTTTGCCCCTTTTGAGTTTTCTGATGAAATTGATCCAGAAACCGGTGAAGCATATGGTCTGCGAATCGCTGACCAGGTATTAAGAGAATTGGAAGCCGATGAGGATTTCGGGGAGCTTGATGAGGTCATGTCCAGTCAGGAAGACTGTTCTTTGGAAGACTGGCCCAGCGATTCCTGGCTAACCATCACGGTGAGACTGACTTGCTTGCAGTTCAATGAAGATCCGGAACAGTTTTTTCAAGACATAATTGACAGCATTCCCCTGATGATGATTCTCGGCATTCCCTTCGTTGCCGCTTTCATGCAGCTGCTCTATTTTCTATCAGGCAGGTTTTACCTGGAGCATATTATTTTTCTATTCCACACCCATGCCTTTTTCTTCCTGATCAGCATTATAAGTGCTCTCTCAACCTGGCTGGGGTATTACTATCCCTTTCTTTCTAATGCCATGGATTGGATTCGTGTCATTGCCGGGCTCTACATCCCTGCGTATATATTTGTGGCCATGCTGCGCGTTTACGATGACGGCGTAATGAAAACTTTTTTCAAAAGCATGTTCATTCTGTCCGGGTACGGTATGAGCATAATCCTGGTGATTGGTGTCAGTGTGCTGGCCAGAACACTCACTGCCTAACTAATTGCAGTTTCAGCAGTTCCTTTCAAACGCTGCTTCCAAACTACGTTGCATATCACTCCGACCAGCACCAGCCCCATGCCGGCATAAGTCAGCAGGTTAAAACCTTCTCCAAAAAGAATAAAACCCAGCACAATGGCGTAGATGATTCCTGTGTAATTGACAATGGAGACGGTAGAGATTTCCGCTAACTGATAGGCACGGGTCATGAAGTACTGCGCTGCCTGGCTGGTGATGCCTACCATGAACAGGTAAAACCATTCCCACCCTTCCGGTTGCACCCAGTACAACAAACACCACAGACCTGTAATAGGCAAACAGACAAAGGGAAAATAAAAAATAATCACCAGCGGATGTTCATCGGTGGAAAGCTTGCGCACACAGTTATAGGCAAGGCCCATGAAAATTGACGTGATAATCCCTACACCAAGATGAAACAGGGATACACGTGCATCAAAACCCTGAATCACCAGGACGCCCGCAAAACTCATGGCGAAAAACAGGCATTGAATCGGACTGACTTTTTCCTGGACGAACCAGATGCCAATCAGCGTGGTTGAAATTGGCGCGAGATACGTCAGTGTTGAGGCCGTCGCCAGGGGAATTTCATGGATCAGGTAGAAGTTAAGTGTCAGGGCAATCACACCAAAAATGCCACGAAAGGTGAGCATGACCCTGTTGTTACCTAAAATTGGCACCCGTGATCGTTTCAGGCTCCACCAGCAAATCACCACTGAGATAATCGCGCGAAAGAAAATGATTTCCAGCGCAGGAATATTGGGCACCAGCTTCACGAACACGGTCATCAGCGCAAACAGGAAAGTCGCGATGGCCATGTACCAGACGCCGCGAGTGGTATCAGACATAGAAAAGGGACCAGATTCCTTGAGTAATAATACTGGGGTCAGATACCTTAAATAATGTTAAGTTGTTCTGACCCCATTCATAAAACAAAGGGTATCTGACCCCAATAAAAAAGAAAGCAAAAAAGAATGGTTTATTAGAATTGCATGCGCAATCCTACTGTCGCGGTACGTGCTTTATTGGGACGTGCACCATAGGGATGACGGCCCAGTATATTTTCCTCTTCAGTCAGGTTCTCGATGCGACCAAAGAGATTAACCATGCTATTGAACTGGTAATTGGCAGACAGGTCGAGTGTCAGTGATTCATCTGTCTGCTCAAAGGTATTACAGGATGCCCTGACGCACACTTCATCCACGTAGTTGGCACTGAGATTGACGCCCCAGCGCATATTTTCATATCCCATGGAAACCCGGTACTGATTTTCAGGGATGTAGGGAATCGGGTCACCGGCGCTGACATCACCGAAGAAAGCCGTGTCTGCAATATCGGTATCAAATTCTCCGTCTATCCATGTGTAGGTCAACATTAGTGGCAAGGAATAATCGGCAGAATTGCTGAAATCAGTGGAGAGTAAAAACTCCAGTCCCCTGACTGTAGCCGCATCACCGTTAAATGCATCGCCAATAGCACAGTCAGTACCTGATGAAGCTGTACACACACCCAACAGGTTTTCATAATCACTCAAAAACAGGATAGCTTCAGTACTGAGCTTGCCTGTGTTGTAACGAAAACCCAGCTCATAATTAAGCGCTTCTTCTTCATCAACACCAGGAGAGTTACCGGGTGTTGTAAAACCTTTATGCACGCCGGCAAGTGCTGTTAGTGAATCACTGAATGTATAGGAAGCACCAATACCCGGAAGCCAGACCTGCACATCATTATCGCGACTGTCGCGGAATGAGCGCGATGCCCCATCACGATAACGTGTCCGGCTAAGTTCTATGTCCTCGTACCGCAGACCTGGAGTGAACAACCAGTTACCAACTTCAATCTGATCATAAATATGCCAGGCAACAGCATCAGCTTCCTGGACACGATTACCGGCAGCACCCAGTTCACCCACATCAGAGAGAACAAGGCGCCCATCTATCTGCTGAAAAGATGAATCGAATTGCAGACGATCTTCCTCATCACTGTGAATACGAACACCGGCCTGCAGGGCGTGCATACTGCTGCCAATCTGTCCATCCCACTTCAGGCCAAACTGCACACCGCGTGAAAAATAATCCCGGTTGTTTGCACGCACATCAATGCTGCCGGGCGCGGTATCAAGTGAGCCATCAAGAATTGACTGGAGCTGGTTTACTGAAAAACCATCACGGCCCTGCCCCTGGTTGAGGTCATTAATAATATTCGCCCAGCTGGTGCGGCTCAGGCTATCGGCATCAGCACTACCATCAAGATCGATACCTTCTGATTTATACCAGCCACGCTCATGTTCATTATTGTAGGCTGTTGCCTGCAGCGTCATGTTTTCCGTTGCTGAGAACTCATAACGTAAAATAACCTGTTCGTGTTCGGTATGGATATTATCCAGGGCTGACACACCATAACGTCGATAGGCGTCTGCTGAAAAATCTGCATCCGTAAGGCCAAGATAACTCTGGTTGGAGTCCTGCTCGGCATACTGCAGCTTAAGTTCCAGCTTGTGCCGCGAATCCACTGGGGCCCAGGCAAGCTTCACCGTGTAATCCGCAACATCCAGTCCTGTGTTATTGTCTGACCGGTCTATATTCTGAAAACCGTCAGACTCCCACTGGTGAGTTTCAAGCAAAAATCCAAAACCGGCCGAGTTATAACCACCATATGTGCCATGCAGGCGATAGGTATTGTCCTGCCCTGCTTCCACCAGCAGGTTACCGGTGTTTGACTGAGTGCTCGATTGTGGAATAGGCGTGGAAATCATATTCAGTGCCCCGCCAATGGTAAGCGGCCCCTGAGTAATCGCTGCTGGACCTTTCACAACTTCAAAACCGGCCATACGACCTGCCGTGGGGAAGTAATAGGCAGAAGGTGCAGCGTAGGGTGCCGGTGCGATGGGCACATTATCTTCCAACAGCGTGATACGGCTTGAGCGCTCTGTTGCCACTCCCCTAATACTGATATTGGGGCGCAAGCCATAACCATCTTCCACCTGGATGGATACCCCAGGTATTTCACGAGCAATGCGCTGCACATCAGAATAGGCAAACAAGGCAAGCTGATCACTGTCAATGTAATGGGCAGATCCGGGTAGACGAACCAGGCGCTCTTTGCCACCGGTAATCAGGATTTCTTCAAGAAAGGGTGTTGAAGGGTTACTGTCCTGGCCTAATGCATGCGTTGCTGTACACACTGACAACGCCAGGAGAGATACTGCTCTTGCTTTCATTTAACTACTTCGCTCTTGGTGGATTATGGAAAGAGCAAGATCTTAAGTTAAATGAGAATCATTATCAATAGTATTTGTATTCATTTTGATGTGAATCAAGCAAACAGAAAAAAGCCGGGTAAAACCCGGCTTTTTTATCTATCAATTTTGCCAATTCTGCAGCGATTATCCCTCGCCTGCCTCAGACTCTCCCCTGGCTAGAGCTGACTCATCCAACAGGGTTTTCAGCTCCCCCTTCTGGTACATGTCAGTCATGATGTCGCAACCGCCGACAAGTTCACCGTCCACAAATAACTGCGGGAATGTCGGCCAGTCCGATACTTTTGGCAGGTTGGCGCGAATTTCGGGGTTAGACAGGATATCCACGTAAGCAAATTTCTGTCCACAAGCCATGAGCATTTGCACTGACTGGGCAGAGAAACCGCATTGCGGCGCATTGGGATTTCCCTTCATATATAGAATGATGGGATTGGCAGTGATCTGGTCTTTGATCACATTTTCGATGGATGCTTCAGCGTTCATGGCAATTCCTGGATATTGACTGAGGTTACTTTTAAAGTGGGCGCATTCTACCTGATTTCAAGGGTATACGCAGAAAATTAATCACCGGATGCTATGAACAAGCCCCTGAATTTCTTGGGGTTTTATTAGTTAAGGGTTTAAAGATCATCTATCGAACCATATACAATTCTGCCACCAAGCAGTGTCAACACAGAGAGGGTATCCTTGATTTCTTCGTCGGAAACCTGAGCACTGTCAAAATAATCCTGATTCAATACTACGAGGTCTGCCAGCATTCCTCGCTCGATGGAGCCGAAATTATCTTCCTGTAAAAACCATCTATTTGCAGAGGTATACAGGTGGAGCGCTTCATTGCGAGACAGGGTCTGTCCTTCATTAATCAATTCACCCCTTGCATTCTTGCCGGTCACAACGTAGTAAAGCCCAAGCCACGGATTCATGGGAGAGATTTGCATGCCGTCAGAACTCATACCCATAGGGATACCAGTTTCGGCAAGCATGCGGAACGGCGGTCCATTGGCTTCTGCAGTCCCGCTGATATAACGCCAGCCGCCAAGTACGCTGACGCCGCCACCAAGGGCATTCAGTTTGTTGGCATATTCCTCGGTGATAAAAGGTACATGGGCCAGCACCCAGCCCTGGTTAGAGATACCGTCACCGCCAATCTCGTTATGAACCTGCTCCCAGCCGTCTATTATGACCTGGTAGTCATTGCCGAATAGTGAATGGTTTTCATTACGCCAGCCGGCCTGAGCCACAAGGCGTGTGCCGTTGAGCCATTCCTCGCTGGCACCGAAGATGACCGGGCTGGCCCCGGCGGTGAATTCGCCGATACCGACAGAGCGCAGCATGTCATCTCCAAAATCGGGAAACACATTGTTCAAACGGGAAGCCAATTGTGGCGTGTCCGGATCGCTTTCCATGTGCAGGTAGTTGATTCGGATACGGTTGATAAGCCTGCCTTCGGCATGAAGCTGGCGCACGGCATCATAACCGCGATAGGGATCCATGTTGGCGGCACCGTCGACATCAGTCCCGGTTAACGGAAATCCACCCTGGTCCAGGTGTGTGGTGATACCCACACTGGCAGCGTAATTCATGGCATCCACCGTACCCCGGACCTGATCTTCAAGGGTCTGGATGCTCCTCAGGGCGAACAAGGTCTGCGTTGCAGGGTTGCTGCCCTGACCGGTAGCAACTTCTCCGTTATCGCCGATTTCAATGCCCTGCCCTTCGAGCCAGGTCTTGCCCAATGAATTGGTAACACCCGGCCCGGCAAAACTTTCCTGGATATACACAGGATGATCCGGTGAGACGGCATCCAGCTCTGCCAGTGTGGGAAACCGAGGATCACCGGGAGGTGGTACGAACTGGTTGCGGTTAAAGCCACCAATGGCAGTAATCCATCGACCCACAGGTACTTCTGCAGTACGTGCCGATATAATGGATAAAACATCTTCAATCGATCGGGCATTTTCCAGGCGGGTATCGTGGCCCGGCCGCTGTCCCAACAGGATGATGTGATTGTGGTTGTCTACAATCCCCGGAACCACGGTTCGGCCGTTTAGGGATATCACCTCGCCGCATTTAGTTGTCAGGCCATTAGCAACCTCAACAATGCGGTCATCAACAATTCGCACCGAATCTACAACCGTGTTATCAGCATCCATCGTATGGATTGCGCCGCCAATGAGCAAAAGTTCCTGTACTGGCAGACATGCTGGTTCTGCCTGAACCTCATTCTGATTATCCTGCTCCTGTTGACATGACATCAGCAGAAATAAAGAAACAGCACTTGTACACAACTTGGCATTCATCGCATCTTCCTCATCAAATTAATTATTGTCACTTTTGCCCCAGCCGCCGCCACCCGGTGTCTTGATGGTAAGCTGGTCTCCTGCCACAACTGAAACTTCGGTTTTTCCAGCTAGCTGTACATCATTCAGCGTATTTTCACCTTTATCCCCAGACTCTCCTCCCTGTAAACCCCAGGGTGCATGTACACGCCTCTCCGTGAGCAGACTCAATTCTAGTGGCGCCAGGAATTCGTATTCCCTGATCAGTCCATCACCGCCGGCGTGCTGCCCTGCTCCGCCACTGCCATCCCGGATTTCATAACGGTTGATACGCAAGGGGTAGTGCATTTCAAGGCTTTCCACTGGCGTATTAAGCGTGTTGGTCATATGAGAGTGCTTGGCGCTGAGACCCGGATGATGAGGACCTGCCCCATGGCCTCCGGCAAGTGTTTCGTAGTAATCCCATGCCTGACCATCAGCCCTGCTTCCCATGGCAATATTGTTCATGCTGCCCTGGCTGGCAGCCGCTATGCGGTCAGGCAAGGCCTGTTGCAGGGCACCAAGCACTACATCGACAATGCGAGTTGAAGTTTCTACATTTCCGGCAGCGACGGCTGCAGGATGTACAGCATTGACCACCGACCCTTCTGGCGCACTGATCTGAATCGGTCTAAACAGTCCACCGCAGGCTGGTGCATAAGCAGGCATCAGACAACGAAAGCAGTAATACACAGCTGCAGCAACCACGGGCAAGGGGCAATTAATATTTCCGGGAACCTGGTCATCTGTTCCTGCAAAGTCCACCTCCACCCTTCCTTCCTCATCCCTGATTACGACAGAAAGACTGCAACAAATTTTTATGTCCCTGTTGCCAAGCCCGTCATCGTCCATAACATCCTCAAAGCGGTATTCCCCGTTCGGAATTTCAGCAAGGCTTGCCAGCGCAATGCGCTCACCATAATCATTCAATTCGTTGATGCCTTCGTGAAAACCTTTTTCACCAAACTGCAGAATCAATGACTGCAATCGTTGTACACCCGTGACCGCAGAGCTGACCTGGGCAGCCATGTCTCCGTCCAAGTGAAAACCCTCTTTCTGTCCGTGGATGGCATCCAGTTTCTGCCATAGCACATGATTGAGCGTTCCTTTTTCCAGTAGTAATTGCGGGGAAATCACAATACCTTCTTCTTCAAGGCGATGCGTGATTGGCATGGAGCCCGGTGACTCGGACCCGATATTGGCATGGTGTGCACGGTTTACAGCAAAGCCCTGCAGTCTTGCTTCTATAAATACCGGCGCAACAATGGTGACATCGGGCAAGTGCGTACCACCCAGGTAAGGATCGTTAAGCACCAGTACATCACCTTCTGCCCAGTCAAAGCGACCAACAAGGTCTGCCATGGCATAGGCCATGCTCCCAAGATGCACAGGGATATGAGCGGCCTGGGCACAAAGCTCGCCGTTTTTATCAAACAAGGCACAGGAAAAATCCAGACGATCCTTGATGTTGGGAGAAAAAGCCGTGCGCCTGAGCACAACCCCCATTTCGTCACAGATGGCTTCCATGCGGGAGACGAAGAGGCTGAGTTCGATGGGGTTCATTGTGGCCATTATATAAGCCGCAAGCTGCTAGCTGCTAGCAGTAAGCTATCAGCTTGCGGCTAGCGGCTTGTTTCTTTAAAATCTCCGCCCTTCCAGGCAGCAGTAGCTGCCTATTTTGCTTTATAGGGGCACTGAAAATGACGACTTCTGACTCTCTGATGAATACCTACAACCGGATACCGGTGGGCTTTGTCCGCGGTGAAGGCGCCTGGGTATTTGATCGAGAGGGTAATAAGTATCTTGATGCCATTGCCGGCATAGCGGTTTGCGCACTTGGTCACAGTCATCCCGGTTTTATAAAAGCGGTTCAGGAACAGGTGGCCCAGCTCACGCATGTATCAAACCTGTATGACATTCCCCTGCAACAGGAACTGGCGGATAAACTCTGCGCAGCTTCCGGTATGGATCGGGTCTTTTTCTGTAATTCAGGCACCGAAGCCAACGAGGCGGCCATCAAGCTTGCCCGTATGGTCGGTCATCAGCGCAATATTGAGGTGCCCGGCATCATAGTCACCGAAGGTGCATTTCATGGCCGGACCATGGGTGCGTTAACCGCGACTCACAGCAACCGGCACCAGGATGGCTTCGCGCCTTTCCTGGACGGCTTTTACCGTGCGCCATTCAATGACGCCGATGCCATTGCTGAAATGGCAAAAGCCAACCCCGATATTGTGGCTATCCTGGTGGAGCCTATACAGGGCGAAGGCGGAGTGGTCATGCCGAAATCAGACTATTTGAATAAAGTCAGGGCCATTTGTGATCAACATGACATGTTGCTGATGCTGGACGAAGTGCAGACCGGTAATGGCAGGACTGGAAAATATTTTGCATTTCAGCACAATAAAATTCAGCCGGATGTGGTCACGACAGCCAAAGGTCTGGGCAACGGTTTTCCAATCGGCGCCTGCATGGCCAGCGGCAAAACAGCCGAAATATTCCAGCCGGGCCACCATGCCACTACATTTGGTGGCAGCCCGCTTGCCTGTGCTGCAGCCCTGGCTGTAAACCAGGCACTTCTCGAGGAAAACCTGCTGGAAAATGCTGTTACCCAGGGAGACCTGATCAAATTTGGCCTGAGTACACAACTGCAGAATGCAGGTCATGTCGTTGATATCCGTGGCCAGGGCCTGATGATCGGTGTTGAACTGGATAAGCCCTGCGGCGATTTGGTTGGCATGGCACGCGACAAGGGTATTCTGATCAACGTAGCCTCAGGCAACGTTGTCAGGATGGTTCCGCCATTGAATCTGAAACAGGAAGAAAGCGACCTGATCATTGAGACTATCGGGTCACTCATCCGGGAGTTTGGCTAATGAGTACCAGACATTTTCTAACACTGAATGATTTATCCTCCAGCGAATTGAGGAACATCATTCAACGTGCAAGCGAACTGAAAGAAATGCAGGCAGATGGCGTGATCCATGAGCCGCTGAAGAATCGCATTCTTACCATGGTGTTTGAAAAAGCTTCTACACGAACTCGCGTGTCATTCGAGGCTGGTATGTCACAGTTAGGCGGTCACGCCATATTCCTGTCCCCTCAGGATTCACAATTGGGTCGGGGTGAGCCCATTGAAGATACCGCCAGGGTGCTTGCCCGCATGGCTGATGCCATCATGGTGCGTACCTTTGCCCACGAAAAAATCGAGCGCATGGCAGACGCCTCGTCAGTGCCGGTCATTAATGCATTGACTGATGACTACCACCCCTGCCAGCTTTTGGCAGATATGCAGACATATTTTGAGCATCGCGGCGATATCCAGGGACAAAGCGTATGCTGGGTTGGCGACGGCAACAACATGTGCAACTCATTTATTAATGCCGCAGCACAGCTGGATTTTGAACTGGTAGTCGTCTGTCCCGAAGGCTATGAGCCAATGGCAGAGCTTGTTGAGGCTAATAAAGACAGAGTCAAAATCGTGCGCAAGCCCGAAGAGGGCGTTGCTGGTACCTCGTTGGTTGCGACTGATGTCTGGGCATCCATGGGCCAGGAGGATGAACGTGTCCGCCGGGAAAAAGATTTTGAAGGTTTTGAAGTCACTCTCGAGCTTATGTCCCTGGCCAAAGACGACGCCCTCTTCCTGCATTGCCTGCCTGCACACCGGGGCGAGGAAGTCAGCGCTGATGTGATCGATGCGCCTGACAGCGTTGTGTGGGATGAGGCGGAAAACCGTCTGCATGCTCAAAAAGCGCTGCTGGAATTCCTGATGTGCTAAGTTAGCACTATGACAGCACTGCTCGAACTCCACAATATCAACTGTCGTTACGACGACCAGGTCATAATTGAAGACCTGAGTTTTTCTGTGGGTGATCAACAAATTGTAAGTTTGCTGGGCCCAAGTGGATGCGGCAAAACCACAGCCCTGCGCGCTATTGCCGGCCTGGAAGAGGTTCACGCAGGACAAATCTGGCTTGATGGCACCTGTCTGAGTGCTCCCGGAAGTATATTGCCCCCCGAAAAAAGGCATGTGGGCATGGTATTCCAGGACTATGCCCTGTTTCCCCATCTCACTGTCAGGAAAAACATTGCCTTTGGCCTGCACGGCAAAGACAAATCTCAAGTGGAAACATCAGTAGAGCAACTCCTTGCCCTGGTCAGACTGGAAGATCATGCTGGGAAGTATCCTCACCAGTTATCCGGTGGACAGCAGCAACGGGTCGCATTGGCTCGCGCCCTTGCACCAGAACCCAGGATCCTGTTACTGGATGAGCCATTTTCAAACCTCGACACTGAAATGCGCCGCAGTCTCAGTCATGAAGTCAGGGACATCCTCAATGAACGTAAAATCAGTGCCATTCTGGTCACCCATGACCAGGAGGAAGCATTCGCCGTCGGCGATGTTACCGGCATCATGCTCAATGGAAACCTGCAGCAATGGGGTGATGCCAATGATCTTACCCAAAACCCGGCAAATGACTTCGTTTCCCGCTTTCTTGGGGTCTCTGACTAAACATTCCAAAACACAAGATATAGTGTTTTAACGTTTTCTTTTTCTGGATCAACCCTGTTTTCACCCCTCTCCAACACCCGACCCGGGCATAACCTGCTTTCAGCCCCGTTTTTCGACCCCTGTGTCAGTCGTTTGAGCAACGCCACAACAAACTTTTGATTTCCAAAGACTTTTTCCACACCTTTCCTGAAACTACCCCCACTTTATCCACAGAAATTACACACATTATTGGCTTGTCAAAAGGAAAAATTACCTGATATAGTGCCTTCACATTTTTTTTACACAACATGTTGTGCTTTTCTTTCCCTTTCGTTAGACTAGCCTGGTCGTTAAAAAAGAGTCAAAAACCTAATAAGACCCGCCAGTTAGGACTAGAAATTAAAACAGGGTTAAAGAAAAGGGTCAGGAAATAACGCAGATAAACAGGGTGTGGCATAACAAGGCTTTATTAAGCCATTTTTTGCGAAAAAACCCCGAAAAAAGCAGTACTTCCTGCTGCCAAAAGCAGAAAAGAAGCAAATTAGCAGTAAATGAGGGATTTCGCCCAACCACTACATCTTGTGTTTGGATGTTGTTTTGGGAGATCCAGGCCAATCCGGCCTTTCAATATGGCTAACCAAGCCGAAAAAAGCGATTCAGAAGCTTATTTAAAGCTGAAATATACCCGTTCTGTGTCTGCTAAACAGCACAGTTTTACAGTTCAGGTTTTATATTTATAGACACTGGACTATCCGGTAAAAAAGCCCCGGACAAATCAACGGGAATCGCAAACGAGCTGCATTTTTAAGAATTTAGTAGGGTTAGTAGGGATTAGTAGTTAGCAGGAATTAGTAAGGAACAGGTACCGCACACAGGACCTGTCAAAACGCACAAAAGAACGCCAACAAAAAGAAAAACGAGACAGATAAAGCAGCGGAGCCATCAATGCACACAGAAGTAGAATCATCCACCCCCACCACACCAGCCTCCTCGCCCGCACAGGATTCAAAAGACGCCGCCATCAGTACCATGGCACCCGGCACATTACGCGTGATCAAGCGTAACGGTGCGGTAGTCGGCTACGACCCGTCCAAGATCACTGTGGCAATTACCAAAGCCTATATCGCAGAGGAAGGCGGAACAGCCGCAGCATCAAGCCGAATCCATGAAACCGTGGACAAAATGGCCAAGGAAATTTCCGATACCTTTAACCGCCGCATGCCATCCGGTGGCAGCATCCATATTGAGGAAATCCAGGACCAGGTTGAGCTCATGCTAATGCGCTCGGGCGAACACAAGGTAGCCAGAAGCTACGTCATCTATCGTGCGGAAAGAGCCCGCGATCGACAGGAGCAGCAACCGACGCAAGATGATTCGGTCGTTTCCGACATCATGGTGACCATGGATGATGGTGAAAGTAAGCCACTGGACACGAACCGCATGCACACTGTCATTGCCGAAGCCTGTGAGGGCCTGGACGATGTCAACGGTGAGGGTATCTACGAAGAAACTCTGAAAAACCTCTATTCAGGCGTGAAGATCAGTGACGTGCGTATTTCCCTGGTCATGACAGCCCGCACTCTGGTTGAGCAGGAGCCCAACTACAGTTTCGTGGCCGCCCGTCTCCTGCTTGACAGTCTGCGTAGTGAAGCCCTGGGATTCCTCGGAGTTGCCGAGGCTGCAACCCAGTCTGAAATGCATTACAAGTATGCCGCCTCCCTGCGTCCCTATATCGAAAAAGGTGTAGAACTGGAGCTGCTGTCCCCACACCTGCTGGAATTTGACCTGGATCGCCTGGGCGAAGCCCTGAAAGCAGACCGCGACGACCAGTTCACCTATCTCGGCCTGCAGACACTGTATGACCGCTACTTTATTCACAGTGAAGGCACCCGTTTCGAACTGCCGCAGATCTTTTTCATGCGTGTTGCCATGGGTCTTGCTTCCAACGAGGAAAACCGTGAAGAGCGTGCAATCGAATTCTATAACCTGCTCTCCAGTTTTGATTACATGGTTTCCACACCACAGCTGTTTAATTCAGGTACTCTGCGACCACAGCTGTCTTCCTGCTTCCTGACAACTGTGCCCGAT
>Ga0181559_10000889_pt1 | contig 28775 bp, 28 predicted proteins | sample 011ome_21_FD_133752 | JGI IMG/M metagenome (GOLD analysis project Ga0181559, IMG submission 133752) | Coastal salt marsh microbial communities from the Groves Creek Marsh, Skidaway Island, Georgia - 011508AT metaG (megahit assembly) | ecosystem: Environmental > Aquatic > Marine > Intertidal...
GACGAGCTGGAACTCTATGAGAACCTCGATTTTTACCTGTGGCTCGAAGAAAATGGTATCCCTGACTAATTCGGCGCCACCAGCGCAAGATGAAACCGTACCTGACAGAAGTCGGGCACGCTGGTCAGCCCTGCTGCTACTGGGTGTAACGCTCCACAGCCAGGCTGCAGAAAATGAGGCGAATGGCCAGCTCGAAAACCTGGCCCCGGACCTGGAACTGCTGGAGTTTTTGGGCTCATTTCAAACCGAGGATGGCGAATACATGGATCCGAGCATGATGCTGAATGATGAGTTTGTGGAGCTTCTCGATCTCGCCGCGCGCATGGATGACGCTGTGGGCAGCACGGAAAACAATGCAGAAGAAATTGAACAGGGTAATCAGTGATGGTTAGAAGAAACCGACTAACTGTAGCGAATTACGCAGCCACACTGGCAGCGACAATACTCTTGATGCTGTTAGGAAGCCCAGTGCTGGCCCAGGAAAAGATTCCCTGGACCGATCTCTCCCTGGAAGAGCGCACTATTCTGCAGCAGGTCGAATCCCAGTGGGACAGCCTGAGCGCAGAGCGCCAGCAGCGTTTGCGGCGCGGAGCGAATCAGTGGGAGCGTATGCGGCCTCAGGAACGACAGCAGGCCTTGTCGCAGCAGCAGCGTTTTCAAAACCTGAATCGGCAGCAGCAGCAGGTGATTAACGAACGGTTTCAGCGTTTCAATCGCCTGAGCGGTGAGCAACAGCGCAGGCTTCGCACTACCCAACGCCGATTCCAGAATTTGCCTGAAGCCCAGCGCAGGGCATTGCGGGAGCGCTACAACCAACAGATACAGCAAATTCAGCGAGAGCGGAGGATTCAGCGCGAGGCGGCCCAGCAGATTCGTGAATCCCAGCGCCGGGTGCAACAAATAAGGCAGCAGAATCGGCCGGTCAACCCAAATTAGGTTTATTGGCTGACTGCTTACTCTCCCAGTGGCCAGCCATTGGTGATCGGATAGCGCCGGTCACGGCCGAAACCACGTTGGGTCAGGCGCACGCCAATGGGGCTTTGCCGGCGTTTGTATTCGTTAAGATCAACCAGCCGCAGTACCCGTTTCACATCCGCCTCCGTATAGCCCTTGCCCACGATCGCCTTAGCGCTTTGATCCCGCTCTACATAGAGCTCCAGAATTTCATCGAGGGTATCGTAGTCCGGCAAACTGTCCTGATCTACCTGGCCCGGCGCCAGCTCCGCTGAAGGTGCGCGCTCGATGACTTCCCTGGGAATCAGCTCTTTGCCTCCACCCAGGCTAGTGCGGAATCTTGCCAGTCGATATACCAGTGTCTTGGACACATCCTTGAGCACATCGAAACCGCCAGCCATGTCACCATAAAGCGTGGAGTAGCCCACGGCAATTTCACTCTTGTTACCGGTTGTGAGTACCAGCAGCCCTTTCTTGTTGGAAATCGCCATCAACAGCACGCCACGCGCTCGCGCCTGAATGTTTTGCTCGGTCACATCGGGTTCAAGCCCCGCAAATTCATCTTTCAGCGCCGTGGTAAAGCTGTCGTAAATCTCATTGATAGCAATTACCTGATAGTTCACACCGAGGGTCTGCGCCTGTTGTTGAGCACAATCCAGACTCAGCTGCGAGGTGTAGGCAAAAGGCATCATCACGGCCTGCACTCTCTCAGCACCTAATGCATCTACCGCAATAGCCAAGCTTAGGGCTGAGTCGATTCCCCCAGACAATCCAAGCACCACACCTTTGAATCCGTTCTTTTGGACATAGTCGCGGACACCCATAACCAGTGCTTCATAGACCTGAGCTTCAAGCTCAAGGGTCTCAGCCATTGCCTGACGCGGGATCTCACAGCTGCCGTCCTCTGCAATCTCGATATCCACGGGAAACAGCCCTTCTTGAAACTGCGGTATCAGGCAGCACAATTCCCCCTCGCTGGCTGCCATGGAACCTCCGTCAAACACCAGTTCGTCCTGGCCCCCAATCAAGTTCACATACACGACCGGAAATCCGCCCTCGCGGCTGCGCTGCCGCACCAGCTCCTGTCGCTCTTGCAGCTTACGCATGTGAAAAGGTGAGGCGTTGATATTGACCAGTAATTGCGCGCCGGCCTCTTTAGCCTGACGCGCTGGCTCAGGTTCCCACAGATCCTCACAGACCGTAAACGCCATCCGGGCGCCTGCAATGTCAATCACGCAAGGGTGACTGCCCGCCCTGAAGTAGCGGCGTTCATCAAATACCTGGTAGTTCGGTAAGTACTGCTTGCGATAGCCCGCGATGACCTTACTGCCCCTCAATACTGCCAGTGCGTTGTAAACTCCTTCCGCCGTTGTTTCCGGGTAGCCAACAACCAGATAGGCATCAATGTCTGCCGCACAAATCCGATCCAGCGCCTTGATAATGCGTGGCTTCAGGCTTGGCCTGAGCAAGAGATCTTCTGGTGGATATCCAGTAATAGCCAGTTCTGGAAAGACAACCATGTCTGCTCCTAACTCTTCGCTGGCTCTTCTCGCGACCCGGATAATTTTGTCAGTGTTGCCATCTATATCCCCAACCAGAAAATCCAATTGGGCCATAATGATTTTAAATCGCGTTGTCATGGGTTCCTCACCATGGGCCTCTGCACAATGTCTGCACGACTTTCGCCACTAACCTAGGTGAGCTATTGTACGATAAATTGTGGATAGAGGATTAATGTAGCAGTCTTTACGTCAAAGCGTTTGATAGCCTGTGCCAGAGCGACTGCAATTGAGGACTACCATGGTCTCCAGCCCGAAAGCATACACAGAGCAGATCTCGAATGTTTTGGTAGTCTATAACGTCTATCGAATCGTGCTCCCGTTGGTATTACTGGTGACCTACATAAGCAGCCGCGAGACGTCCCAGCTCGGCGTGCTGGCCCCTAACCTATTCGTTCAAATCAACACGGTCTACGCCATTTACGGCGTCATCATTACGTTCTTTACACCAGGCTCGCGCAAGCTGCTACTGAATCAACACGTCCTAACTGGCATGCTGATCGGCGACATTTTTATTATTACCCTGTTGATTTACACAAGCGCAGGGGTGGGCAGCGGACTGGGTCTGTTCATTATTGTGACAATCGCATCAGGCAGCATCATGATCAGGGGTCGCATTAGCACATTCCTTGCGGCGGTAGCCACAATTGCGATCATTTACTCCGAATTATATCTGACGTTATTGCTGGAAAACGCACCTAATCAGTTCATACAGACAGGCATACTAGGGATAATTCTGTTTTCCACCTCACTTTATATTCAGACCCTCACGGATCGCATCTACAAGGCAGCCACACTTGCAGAAAAGCAGGCGAGCGACATTGTTGACCTAGAGAAGCTCAACAACGAAATTATTCAGCGCATGCGCACTGGTGTCTTGGTAGTGGACTCTGAACACAAGATTCTCACTATGAACAGCCAGGCTCGCAGTTCATTGTCTCTTTATTTCGGGAGAGAAATTGATAGTCAGGAGGCTCAGCCTATCAACCTGCCTTCTGTATTGGAGCAGGAGCTATCGTTATGGAAAATCAACCCCAATCGTCAGCCTCAACCAATCGTAATACCAAACTCCAACAAACAGGTGCAGTTAAATTTCGCCTTTCTTGACCCAAACACCGACTCAAACATCATTATCTTTCTTGAGGACAATCGCCAAATTGTTCAACGCGTTCGCCAAATGAAATTAACATCTCTGGGTCGCCTGACCGCAAGCATCGCGCATGAGGTGCGCAACCCGCTCGGCGCAATAAGTCACGCGAGCCAGCTACTGAAAGAATCAGAAAATGTGGTAGAAGAAGATCAAAGAATGATTTCAATCATTCTCGATCATTGCGATCGTGTGAACATGATCATTGAAGATGTACTTGACGCTTCACGGCATAATGATACGTCCCCCAGTAAAATCAGTTTGAATGAATGGCTACCTCGATTCGTCGAGAACTATCGCTCTACCCATGAGCTATGCGATGATGTTGACTGCTCTTTCGAAGGAGAAGTTATAGTCAATGTCATTACTGGGCAACTGGAACAAGTGCTCAATAACCTTTTCGACAACGGCTTACGCTACAGCAAAAAGCTAACAGGAAAAGCAACGCTGCAAGTCATAGCTGGCGTGGACACCAAGGACGATGATATACAGCCTTTCCTTCATATCATAGATGACGGATCAGGTATTGATGAAGAGGCAGAACCACTGTTGTTTGAACCATTTCACACCACGGAAGCTACTGGTACCGGGCTTGGACTTTATATCTCCAAGGAACTGTGCGAAGCTAATCAGTCACAACTCGTGTATAACCGCACCGATAAAGGCAAGAGTCGCTTTAGCATCTACTTCAGCCACCCTGAACGCAGCATGCTTTAATTCTGTTCCAGCAATCATTCAATCAACAATCACAATAATAGAAACCGCTTAATGACCGCCAGAGTGCTTATAGTTGATGATGAACCTGATATCCGGGAATTGCTTGAAATTACTCTTGGACGGATGTCCCTTGAAACCGCAAGCGCGGAAGATCTCAATAGCGCTCGTGCTGCCCTTGCATCACAAAGTTTTAATCTCTGTCTCACTGACATGAGATTACCTGATGGCGATGGTATAGAACTCGTTGAGCACATCCAGACAGATTTCAAACAAATCCCGGTGGCTGTCATCACCGCCCATGGATCTACCGAAACCGCCATCAAGGCGCTAAAGGCAGGAGCCTTTGACTTCGTATCGAAACCGGTAGATCTACAGAAGCTCAGAGATCTGGTGCAGTCAGCACTGCGCCTCAGCGATGATCCCTCGCCTGAAACCACCCTAACAGAGAATGTGCGTGGCGAAGCCATTTCGACAATTACCGGAACCTCCCCGAAAATTTCCATTCTGCGGGAACAAATCAGCAAGCTCGCCAGAAGCCAGGCACCTATTTATATCAGCGGCGAATCCGGTTCTGGCAAAGAGCTCGCTGCCCGCGCGATTCATGAGCAGAGTGCTCGCCGCGATGCACCATTTGTTGCGGTAAACTGCGGCGCGATCCCGGAAGAATTAATGGAGAGTGAATTGTTTGGTCACTTGAAAGGAAGCTTTACGGGTGCCGAGCAGGATAAGCAGGGACTATTTCAGGCCGCCAATGGTGGCACCCTCTTCCTTGATGAAGTTGCAGATCTGCCACTGCACACGCAGGTTAAATTACTTCGAGTTATTCAGGAAAAAGCTGTGCGACCTGTTGGCTCGCAAAAAGAAACACATGTTGATGTACGATTGCTGAGCGCAACTCACAAGAACCTGGCACGAGAGGTCGAGCAAGGCCGCCTGCGCCAGGACCTCTATTTTCGGATTAACGTTATCGAACTGGCTGTGCCCGCATTACGAGAACGCCCTGAGGATTTATCTGAACTTGCCATTACTTTATTGCAAAAAATTGCTAAAGAAAACACAGCACCTGAATGCATGTTGTCCCCCTCAGCCCTCGAGGCGCTCCACAGTTACTCCTTTCCGGGCAACGTCAGGGAGCTGGAGAACATTTTGCAGCGGGCTGCAACTCTGTGCGAAGACAACCTGATTACAGCCGACAACCTTGAGTTCATGCCTGGGGCTACCGATCCCGCCGAGCAGCTGGAATCAGCCGCGGCTTCCGAGCCTCCTATTCATCGGGGGGAGCTTGATTTAGATGCAGATTTCTCACTAGAAAAACATCTGGAAGCCATTGAAATTGACGCTATTGAAAAGGCCTTGGAAGAAACCCGTTGGAACAAGACCGCCGCAGCAAGGAAACTTGGTATGTCATTTAGATCTCTTCGCTACCGACTCAAGAAACTCGGGCTAGACTAGGATACAAAACCCGTCGCATGACTGATCGCTATCTCGGTCTATAGGGTAGCGGATCAATAAAGGTCTCTCGGCCCAGCATCAACTCTGTCAGCAACCGTGCGGAAGCTGGTGCCAACACCAGACCATTGCGAAAGTGACCCGCATTTAAATACAAATTCTCGAAACGCTCGGCTCGTCCGATCATGGGCACCCCACCTTCACTTCCTGGCCTCAGTCCAGCCCATTGTTTAACTGGCCGCAATGAACTTAACGCAGGCACCATTGTCACTGCTGCATCCCTTAAGCTTTCTCTGGCAATGTCAGTTACCGTCTTGTCAAAGCCCACGTGCTCCAGTGTACTCCCAACCAGCAGATGGCCATCCAGGCGCGGGATCAGGTATTTCCCTTGAAATAACACTATGGACTTGATCAACGGCTTGGCCAACTTGTACAGAAGCATCTGCCCCTTGACTGGTTTGATGTCAGCATTTAAGGACAGGGGTTTCAGTAGCTCTTGAGTCCAGGCACCCACAGTCAGAACAATTGTGCCCGCCTTAAGCCGCTCCAATTTACCTGTACGTACATCACGGATGACAAGACTGCAGATAACGGCTCGATCAGTCTGAAGGGATACAGTAGACCCAAAGCCAGCAGCACTCCTACTATCGCCAACACGATTAGCGCTTCGATTACAGTCAATCCGTCCTGATATCTCATTGATGTTTAGCCAATAACTTATTGAATAGTATAAATATAATGCTAAATTTGGAATGGATAAAGTGTAACAAATTCGGAAACCTTGTTATGTGACTTGGATTCAAATTTCGAACGGCACTCGGAAAAATCCAATAACAATCAGAGCTTTACCAAGATATCGGGCGGTAGGAAGTCAGGCTTTAAAGGAACATTTGCGAAAGCCGCTATTAGCCATATCGAACGGCCCCGAGACTCTACCCGCGCTGAGATATAGACTAACACGGCACGAGAGTACACTTACCCTAAAATAAAAAGGTCCTATCCTGATTACGGAAATCACAGTCGGCCATGCCGTCATCCTGTGCGTCGCAGGATTCTTTGCTGGCGGAATCAACACCCTTGCCGGTGGCGGGTCTAATTTAACCCTGCCCGCTTTAATGATCCTGGGACTGCCTGCAGATAGCGCCAATGCCACCAATAGGGTCGCTGTTTTAATGCAATGCGTCGTAGGCGTAGCGGGTTTCGATAAGCATGAATCGCTAGACAGACCCGCTATCATGCCTATTCTTATTCCCACACTATTGGGTGGCGGGCTTGGCGCACTTGGCGCCGCTTTGCTGCCCAATCTATACCTTAAACCAGTCTTGCTGCTCACTATCTTGACCATGTCCGTCATAATATTGCTGCGCCCTGATGTCATTTCACCACCAAAAGGCACGCCCACTCAGTCTCCTCGAGAAAATCGAAAAGCCTGGTGGGGATTATTCGGAGCCGGTATTTATGGTGGCTTTGTACAGGCTGGAGTGGGTTTTATCTTGTTAGCGGCACTGGCGGGAGGTCTGCGATACGATCTGCTTCGTGCCAATGCGTTGAAAATGGCCTGCGCACTGGCTTTTACCCTGGTATCGCTTATTGTTTTTATCTTTTTTGGGTTAGTGAGCTGGATACCCGGTTGTACATTAGCCATCGGCACCATGGCCGGTGCTCATCTGGCGGTAAAGATAGCGGTCCGCACATCGCAAAACAGCATCAAGTGGTTCCTGTTTGTTATGACACTGTTCGCTGTGGCTGGGGGATTCTTCATTTAAGTAGGCATATTGTAACAACCTGGGCTTCGGGGTGATGACAATAAGCAAAGATGCTGCATTCGTCATTCTTACTGAGTGTAGGTTTGCGGAGGGGGAAACGATATGGTCACGGCTGCACCTCCCAAGGAACTGGAGCTTACTTCAATTTCACCACCATAACTTTCCACGATGTCAGCCACTACTGCCAGCCCAATTCCTTGCCCTTGCGCCAAAGTATCAGCCCTGGCACCCCTCTGGAGCACATAGGCTAATCGCTCGTTGGGAATGCCTTTGCCGTTATCGTCAACCTGCAGAACGGCTGCCCTGCTGGCGCCAGACTCCCTACCAACTCGAACCTTGATCTCAGACTCGCCGTACTTATAGGCGTTGTCCAGAACATTACCCAATACCTCCATAAGGTCACGCTCATCTCCAACGAACTGCACTGCTTTGTCAAACTCCCTTACCACCAACATGTGTTTATCGGCGTAGACTTTCTGCAGCGCATCGATCACTTTATTCGTTGCCTCGGCAATATTGACCCGCCGTGAAAGTGATCCGGCATTATTGGTTTGCACAGCCCGCTGCAGCTGATAGGTGACTATTTGGTTCATCCGCTCTAACTGCTCATCGGCGGCCTGCAGCTGCGCGACAAAATCTGCATTGCTATCCGGCTTGGCTTTGAGCTGCGGAATGATGCCCGTCAACACGGCAAGCGGCGTCTTGAGACTATGCGCAAGATCGCCAAGAGTCGTGCGATAACGGCTTTGCTGCTTCCTCTCACTCTCAATCAGCATATTGAGATTCTTGGTAACGCCCTGCAGCTCTCTTGGATAGCGTGCACCAAGCTTGTCCTTTTCCCCGGTCTCAATTCGCTTCAAGTCTCGCGCCATACGACTGAGTGGCGATAGCCCCCAGCGCAGCAATACAGTCTGAATGATAAGCAGCAGCACCGCCGCACCACCAAGCCAGGACCAGAGATCACGTTGAAAATTACTGATTTCGGAATAATAGGGTTCAGCATCTTCCAGTACAGTGAAATTATATTCACTGATTCCATCCTCCCAGAGAATGCCATAACTCTGGCGGAAATAGATCACGGAGTTGGCGTCCATACGCTCAAACCGAGACAGCCCTACCCCCATGTTTTCGCGCAGAAAACCGGTATCAGGCGGGCTAAATGCGCGGGCCGAATCACTGCGCCAGAGCTCACCCGTACTTGAACTGCTGATATAACCATAGAGGCCGGAATCCAATTGATTGAAGCGAGGTTCCTGCAAAGTTTCCAAGAAATAGAATTCTCCATCGCGCTCATCCACTGCTGATAGCAGCAGATAGATCTGCACCTGCAATCGTTCCGCTGCCCCTGCTTCGACGCTTGAGCGAAATGCCCGCTCCAATACCACACCAGTAATTCCCAGGAACAGGAAAAGAAGAATGCCGAATACCAGCATTAAGCGGGATTGCAAAGAGTAGCCGGAGACCCTGGCGGTGGAACTCATGGAAACGGCCCCTGCAGGATTATCAGGTTTCCGCCAGGCTAAAGCGGTAACCCTGACCCCTGACAGTCTCAATCGGTTTCAGCGTCTGTTCCGGGTCCAGCTTTTGTCGCAGGCGTCGTACAAAGACTTCCAACACATTGCTATCCCGATCATAGTCCTGCGCGTACAAATGCTCAGTCAATTCAGTTTTTGAAATTACCTGACCTGGATGCAGCATAAGATACTCAAGCATCTTGTACTCATAGGCTGTTAGATCAACGCTTTCTTCGTTAACGGTCAGCCGTTTTGCGGTGATATCGAGGCTCAGGGGGCCAAACTCTAACTTGGGCTTAGCGAATCCAGCGGCGCGGCGCAGCAGCGCATTGAGGCGTGCTTGAATCTCCTCTAGCTGGAATGGTTTTACGACGTAATCGTCAGCACCAGCATCGAGCCCAGCAACCTTGTCCTGCCAGTCGCCACGCGCTGTCAGAATCAGGATTGGAAAACTCTTGTCGGCAGCGCGAACTTGCTGGATCAGGGAGATACCGTCTATCTCAGGCAACCCGAGATCAACGATCGCAGCATCATAGTCATACTCAGTGGCGTAATACAGACCCGCTTTACCATCCTCCGCGATGTCAACCACATAACCTTGCTTTGTCAGCCCCTGCTCTAGCTGTTGACGCAGTAAACTTTCATCTTCAACGACTAATAATCGCATCGTCGACTACCTCCTGTGTGCCATTCGATTCCAGGAATCAGGTACCGCCAGTTACTTCTCCGGTCCTGGCGTGCACGAGAACGGTGAAGACTTTACCCGCATTTTCCATACGAATCTGATAACGCTGCGCGGCTCCTTCACCGACTAACGTGATACGCAGTATATTTCCCGCAAATTGCTGCCTGGCCAGATTTACAGCCTGTCGCTCTGTGATGATGCCATTGGCCTGGGGATTTATTCGAAGATCTCGCAGTGGGTTGGAGCGGTCCAGCTGATTCTGCTCTACCTGGAAAGGCAAAACCTGCCCATGGGAGAACAGGCTCCAACACATAAACAAGCCAAAAAGGAAACTTATCGTTCCAGCTTTCTTCAAAACTCACCCCAAAGGTGCCAGTTCGACCCTATTGCGGACTGGCTGCTGTTTTAATTTGCAGGATGAATGCTCACTCTGAGCCGAATTCGATCACCGGGATCGGAATCGGTTCGCACAGAGTATTCTTCACCATTGTAGAGATATGTCACCTGATAACCGACCAGACGCTCTTCTTCAAATTTTTCATATGCTGTCTCGCAGCGCTGCACAGTTTCGTAGTCGCGCACAGCATTTCTGCCACGGTTACGGTCTGAGACTATATCACGTCCGATTGAGTGGCCCAACATGGCACCTACCACAGCACCAATCCGCTTGTTGCTCTTGCCGTTGCCTACCGCATTGCCGAGTGCACCACCGATGATGGTACTCACCAAAACCGGTGTCCTGGAACCACTGCGTGAGGGGTAACGATCGATGACAACCTCCTCCTCCCAACACTGTTCCATAGGCTCGGAAATTTCCACTATTTGGTAGATAGCTCGCGTCTCGATTACATCACCGTATTCATAGGTAGTTTGCCCACTCGCTGAGGTCGTCCAGATGCTGGCACAACTTGCTAGTAGAATTGATAACCTGTTCATGATCGCGCTCACCTCACTGATTGCCTTGCGGATATTCTCAGGCGACCAGATTCAGCCCCAAACGCCGGCGGAATGGATCACCACATTACAGGAAGGAAAGTTAGCAGCTACAAGCTTAATTGAAGCTTAAGCGCGAGCGGGCAACTTAAAAATCGGCTCTGGTGTCGCCCAGGAGTCATAAAAAGATCAAATGGAACTGAAATTTGGGGCAGTTATTGATTGGTTTTTAGGCCCGCGGGAATTTAAAGGCACGGTGCAGATGATGCTTAGTAATGCGGCGGCTTCTCCTGGGCAGGATCTGACTGCACATCCTGCAAGCCGCTGGCGGCCTCTAGCAGCTGATCTCGCAAATACTTGACCTGTACGGTCAAGTCATCGATTTGACCCTGCTGCCTGGTGACTATGGCATTAAATTGCTCAAGGGCATCTTCCTGAAATGCTAACTGGCTCTCCAACTCTTCAATTCTGGTTTCAAGTGTTTCCAACAGTGAAAATCCCTCCAACGGCTCGCCTCTTGGCACCACTAAGGTGCGCCTATAGCAATACCCTAACAGATCATTGTGGCAAGATTACACTACTGGTTCTTTAAGAAAAATCGGATACACTAGCGGTGTCAATTGTCGTGTTGATTATTGAACCTATGTCACCAAGGGCGGAAATTTAGATCATCATGGATAAAGCACCAATCAACTGGACCAACATGCTGCTGTTCAGTCTCACCCCTGCGTTTGCTGTCACCCTGGTACCTCTGTATGGGTATTTCTACGGTTACGACTTGTATGAATGGCTGATGTTCCTCTTCCTGATGTTGTTTTGCGGCCTTTCTATTACTGCCGGCTACCACCGCATGTGGTCACACAAAGCCTACAAGGCCCATCCGATTGTGCGCTTCATTTTTGCGCTGGGCGGGGCCTGTGCGCTGCAAAATGATGTGATGCACTGGGCCTCTGATCATCGGCGCCATCACCGTTTCGTCGACGACAATCAGCGCGACCCTTATTCCGCTGGCAGGGGTTTCTGGTTCTCTCACATTGGTTGGATTCTGCGGAATCATGAAAGTAGCAAAGAGGACTTTTCCAACATCAAGGATATCCAGCAGGATCCCATCGCAGTTTGGCAGCACAAACACTATTTGAGCCTGGTATTGCTAACCAACATCGGCGTGCCAGCATTGCTGGGCTACCTCCACGGCGACATCATTGCCTGCCTGCTTCTGGGTGGACTTCTGCGCCTGGTCCTGAGCCAACATGTTACTTACCTCATTAATTCCATCGCCCACATGTGGGGTGGACAAACCTTCAGTGATTCCCATTCAGCTAGGGACAACCCCTTTCTCGCCCTGATCACTTATGGAGAGGGTTACCATAATTTTCACCACACGTTTCAATGGGACTACCGGAATGGTGTCAAATGGTGGCATTTTGACCCAACCAAGTGGTTGATCCGCACCCTATCGTGCATCGGCCTCACCCGAGACCTGAAACTCACCAGCCCCGCTCAAATCGAAACAGCTCGGCTGCAAATGCAGTATCAAAAGGCACAAGAAAAATTCGCCATGCGCGATATACCAGAGAACTGGCGTCTGAAGCTGGAGCAAGAATACGAACAGTTCCAGCTGCTGTTGAATCAGTGGAACGAGATGCGCCAGACCTGGCAAGAAGCCAAAGAAAAGCGCATCCAGGATGCGCTGGCACATTGGGAGCATATGCAGTTGCGTGATCGCTACAAGGAGCTCAAGTACTCAGTCAAAGTGCAGAAAAAACGCTGGCGCGAGGTACTGCGTAATCTACATGACGCGCTACCGGCGCCAGCTTGAGCCGTCCTGACTTTGTAGACGGATTAAAAACTTATGCGTTATAAAGAATTGAACGCAATAAGACGGTGATCTATCAAGCTTGATATTGAGTATCTGAGTGCTGGAGCAAAAACAATATACGATTGACATAATCAGTATCGATATTCACTGTGTGAGAGTCCGAACAACCTGCAGGTTGCGGCCAAAAGACCAGCGCAGCAGAAATTCCAGTGCTCAGGCCGGTAATCAGTAAATTGCCGTCCGGCGCGAACATCTGTTCCAGACTGCCCGGCTAAAAGTTTTCAATTGAGGAACCGACCATGATCAAACAAACCCTGACAGCGGCCCTTTGCACTGCTTTGAGCCTGGCAGCTCACGTCGCCAGCGCCGTTGAGGAAGGAGATCCCGCACCAGACTTCTCCCTCCCATCCATCTACAGCGACAGACCCGATGTCACTTTCGAGGGGCTTGCGGGCAAAACAGTCTATGTCGATTTCTGGGCCTCATGGTGCGCGCCATGCCTGACTTCTTTGCCTTTGTATAACGACATGTATAACAAATATAAGGACCAGGGGCTTGAAGTTGTAGCAATCAATGTGGACAACCCGGTAGACGACGGGCTCGATTTCTTGCTGGATACGCCGCTGGATTTTCTGATCCCATCTGACCCTGATGGGGAAATGGCAACCCAGTTCAACGTTATTGGTATGCCCTCGTCTTATCTGATCAGCCCGGACGGCGAAGTTAAGCTCGTCCATATGGGATTCCGGCCCAGCGACATGGAAATGATAGAAGCCGCTATCGTCGAAAATCTGCCAGAGTAGCGCAGCATGCGAATTATTCGGCTCACAGTCTCAGCTTTAATCGCGCTCGCTGCGCTGAGCTCCTGTACCCAGGTGCGCCCCTGGGAACGCGGCTACCTGGCCAAGGAAGAGATGGCCTGGGACCGTGATGTGCTGGAGCGCCAGCTCAATGACCATATATTTTTCAGTAAAGAAGCTTCCTCCGGCGGTAACAGCGCTGCCGGCGGTGGCTGCGGCTGCAACTAAGCAAAGCACCAACTTCCGGCAGCGCCTGGCGAGCTATCACTTTGAAAACCAAGCATTCTCGCAGCCTGATTGCACTCTCCACCTCGGCCCTCGCCCTGCCGGGTATTGCCCATGCGGATGCCCCGCCGACTGAATCCACACTCTCGTACAAGATATCCAACTATCAGGAGGATGATCTGACGCGGGCACAGGTGCCGTTTGGAGAATTGGGACGCTATGACATTGATGTGCACCAATTCCAGTATGTTTCACCACTCGGCAGAGATTTCGCCCTGTTCATTGATGCCAATCACGAGGACATGAGCGGTGCCTCGCCGTGGTTTTCTACTGCAAACGCCGCCGGAGAGCCTGTCATCAACATGAGCGGCGCCAGTGGTATTACTGATGCACGCAGCGAACTCTCCATCGGCACACGCTACTACAGTCAGAATGGTAATTTCGGTGGCGCAGTGGGTTACTCCGAAGAAAACGACTATCGCGCCACTTACGTTAATCTCAGCGGCTCGCGCAACTTCAACAATGACCTGACCACTGTCACATTAGGATTCAGCCACTCGGCCGACGATATTTTCCCCACCGACGCCGAGCTGTTCAATCGGGTTCGAAACGAAGACAAGCGCGCAACTTCAGCGGCAGTGAGCCTCAGCCAGGTCATCAACCGGGTGACCACTTTTCAAACCGCTCTGAGTATAACCGAGCAGTCTGGCTATCTATCTGATCCCTACAAACTGCAGGACGCCAGGCCCGACAACAAGACCCAAATCGCGCTTTCTAATTCCCTGCGCTATTTCTTCATCGAAGCTGACGGTGCCCTTCAGGCAAACTATCGTTATTATCGCGATGACTTTGGCATCAGCTCTCACACTCTGGATCTGTCGTGGTTCCAAAATATAAATCGCACATTCCAAATTGCTCCCGTGCTGCGCTACTACAGTCAATCGGCGGCAGAATTTTACACTAATATCGACGACTTCACCAAGCCACTCACGGAGCCTCAATCCAGTGACTATCGCCTTTCGGCATTCGGCGCGTTCAGCGGAGGTATAAACCTGATAGCAGATTTTGGTGACTGGACGACAACGTTTACTGCCGAGCGCTACGTGGCGAATGAAAAATATTCTGTCTATGCGGTGAATCAACCCAGCCCGGCTCTGGTGCAATTCGTGCGCCTGTCTCTGGGCGTTGATTACTCCTTCTAACCTTCCTTCAACATGCCTTATTCCCTCAGACACTTCAGCTTCAAAGCAATGGGAAGCCCCTGCGAGCTGCAGTTCTATGATGACTCGCGGATTCAGGCCCGAAAACGGGCCCGCGAATTGATCCTGGAGTCGCAGCGCCTCGAGCGCAAATATTCGAGATACCTGGAAGATAGTTTCCTGTCACAAATCAATCGGTCAGCAGGTGCCAGCGCTGGCATCAGTATAGATGAGGAAACCCGCAAACTGTTTGACCATGCAGAAACCTGCTATCACCTCAGTGACGGCCTGTTCGATGTCACCGCAGGCATATTGCGGAATGCCTGGAATTTTCGCTTACCTCAGCTACCAGACCCGGCACGACTCTCCGACCTGCTTGCTCTTATCGGTTTTGACAAATTACGCTGGCAGCATGAGACGCTTTACCTTGCCGCCGGTATGGAAGTGGATTTCGGCGGCATCGTAAAGGAATATGCTGCCGACGCGGTCACAAGGCTGGCGCGCGAACTCGGGATAGAGCATGGTCTGGTAAACCTTGGCGGCGATTTTTCTGTGATTGGGAGCAAGCCCGACAGCAGCCCCTGGCCCGTTGGCATAGCTAACCCCAGACAACCCGAAGCCATGATGGCCCGCATCAACCTGCGCGATGGGGGATTAGCGTCCTCTGGCGATTATGAGCGCAGCTTCGTACTGGATGGGAAACGCTACAGCCACATCCTCAATCCCAAAACTGGATGGCCCAGCAGTGGGTTGCGTGCAGTTAGTGTAGCGGCAAATCTCTGTACCGTGGCAGGTTCCTTCGCAACAATTGCCATGTTACGGGAAGAGCAGAGCGCACTGGCCTGGCTTGAAGATTCCGGCCTACCCTACGTATACATGGATAGCAGTGAGGAGATTAAGGGACCCGCGCTTCAGGCAGCTGCGCCAGGATAGTGTTACTGCAAAAGTCGCAGGGGAGGCTCATCCAGCGCCGCCGACTGTTCTCGCAGCTCTAAAATATGCTCAGCCCAATATCTCTCGGTGTTAAACCACGGAAAAGTAAGTGGAAATGCGGGATCATTCCATCGGCGCGCTAACCAAGCACTGTAATTCATCAGTCGCATGGTACGCAGACACTCTATAAGCGCCAGCTCACTCACTTTAAAGTCATGAAATTCATTATAGCCCTCAACCAGCTCAAGAAGTTGTGCCTGGCGCTGGTCGCGCTCTCCTGAAAGCAACATCCAAAGATCCTGAATCGCCGGTCCCGACATGGTATCGTCGAAATCGACGAAATGCGGCGTGTCATCGCTCCAAAGTACGTTGCCAAGGTGGCAGTCACCGTGAATTCGCAAGGAGTCCCACCCTCCCAGCACGCTGATCTGCGCATCCATTTTGTCCACAAGATCCCTGGTCAGGCTCTCATAGGCGACGATCAGGTCTGCAGGGATGAAATCATTCTCAAGCAGGTAGCGGCTATTCTGCCTGGCGAAGACATCCAGGCTTAAGGCATTGCGATGCACGAACTGCCGCTGAGCACCAACCGCGTGAATTCGCGCAACAAAACGTCCCATTGTTAATAGGCTGTCCAGGTCTTCCATATCGGGAGTCCGGCCAATCAACTGGGGGAAAATAGCAATCTGAAAACCATCGCATTCCGCCAGCGATTCGCCAGAATCGAGCACCATGGGCGGGACTACAGGTATTTCTAGCTCATACAGCTCACGCGTGAATGTGTGCTCTTCGAGAATCTGTTGCTGAGTCCAGCGATTAGGTCGGTAAAACTTGGCAATTATGTTACTGCCGTCCATCAGACCAATTTGATAAACACGATTCTCGTAGCTGTTCAGCGCGAAGAATCGCGCATCTGGTGAGAAACCCAAGGATTCGATTGCCGAAAGCACCCAATCAGGGGTAAGCGCAACAAATGGGTGATCAGAAACTAGCAACAGGTGTTCCTGTGGCGCCGGGAATCCAGGCGCACAACTGCCGCCCGCCTGACACGGTTTTAGACGTCCTGGTTATCGGCCTTGGTGCTACCGACCGAGGACACGGGAAAAGGCGTGATATTGTCACCGCTGGAAATTTTAGCTACCCCACTCTTTTCGACCTCATCAATTCTGATGATGGCCTGAATTGGGATGAAGCTGCGTCTGACTCCACTAAATTCGGCCTTTAGTTTTTCTTCACTGGGATCAACCACCACCTGGGAACGTTCATCGAAAAGAAATTCCTCGATTTCAATGAACCCATAGAGATCACTCTGGTAGACCTGCTTTACGAATACCTCATAAACCTTGCCTTTATTGAGGAAAGTGATCTTGTATATCTCAGTCGTATTTGTCATTAAAATCAATCTCTTAGAGAGTTATCGCAACCCCTTGAAGGCATTGGCCACGGCGCATATCGAGCAATCGAGACAGGCGCCACTAGGGTACCTCTAATATTAGGCTATTGCGATGAAATTCAAGGGCTTTGCCGCTGGGATGGGATCAGAGACCTGCTATAATGCGTGCCCTTTTTTGAAGAAGACGTGCCTGGGCGGGCCTACCCGTAATAAGCGATGACTGAAGAATCTTTATTGGTACCCGAAAATGGTCAAGACCCTGTGACACCCGAAGCAAACTCCGGTGGCCGCAAGGTATTCATTAAAACCCATGGCTGTCAGATGAACGAATATGATTCATCCCGGATGCTGGACCTGCTCAAGGATAGCGAAGATGCCGTGCTGGTAGACTCTCCAGAGCAGGCCGACATTCTGCTGTTGAACACCTGCTCAATTCGCGAGAAAGCTCAGGAAAAGGTGTTTCATCAGCTTGGCCGCTGGCGCAGCCTCAAAGCCGACAATCCCAATCTGCGCATTGCCGTGGGCGGTTGTGTCGCGAGCCAGGAAGGTGCCGCCATTGGCAAGCGCGCTCCCTATGTTGACGTCGTATTTGGCCCTCAAACCCTGCATAAATTGCCGGAGATGCTGCAAGAATCGAGAGCAGGCGAAACCGTGGTCGATATCAGCTTCCCTGAAATCGAGAAGTTCGATCGCTTACCGGAGCCACAAGTGGATTCCTGTCTGGCCTTCCTCACTATCATGGAAGGCTGCAGCAAGTACTGTAGCTTCTGTGTGGTGCCTTATACACGGGGTGAAGAAGTAAGCAGACCTCTTGACGACGTCCTGGCCGAAGCCGTGCATTTGGCTGACCAGGGTGTTCGGGAAATTAATCTGCTGGGTCAGAACGTGAATGCCTATCGCGGCCTTAACCATGAGGGCAAATTAGTCGATCTGGCCTTGCTCATCAATTTCATCGCCAGCATCGAAGGTATCGATCGAATCCGCTTCACCACCTCTCATCCTGTAGAATTCAATCAGAACCTGGTGACAGCCTACGACCAGGTCCCAGAGCTCGTGTCCCATCTTCACCTGCCGGTGCAGAGCGGCTCTGATCGCATTCTCGCCGCCATGAAACGAGGCCACACCGCTCTGGAATACAAGTCCCTTATTCGCAAGATCAAAGCCAAGCGACCAGGCATAAGCCTATCTTCTGATTTCATCATCGGCTTTCCGGGAGAGACTAACGCAGATTTTGAAGACACGATGAAACTCATCATCGATATAGGCTTCGATACATCGTTCAGCTTTATTTACAGCGCGCGGCCTGGCACTCCAGCGGCAGAATTGAAGGACGAGACCAGCGAGCAAGAAAAGAAGCATCGGCTGGCAAGCTTACAGTCCCAGATCGTATCCCAGGCCAGAGCAATCAGCGAAGCCATGGTGGGGGGCACGGAGTCTGTTCTGGTGACCGCAGTGTCCAAGAAAGATCCGGGCGCACTGCAGGGGCGTACTGAAAACAATCGTGTAGTGAATTTCCGATGCGGCGATCATTCACTAATCGGAAAATTTGCAGACATCAAGATAACTGACGCACTGCCCAATTCACTGCTGGGACAGCTGTCTTGAATCCGATATCCTGGGCCCTGTTGCGCCCAACACATTCATTTCCCTTTTGCCATTAATTGCTAACTATGACCAATCATTCAGTAAGTCTCACTCTGCTTCCTGACAACGCACAACGTTTAGTCAATCTGTGCGGCAGACTCAATGAGCACATCCAGCTTATTGAAGCAGACATGGCACTGAAAATACGTCAGCGCGGAAATGTCTTCCTTCTCACCGGTGACGAGAAAGCGGTAGCGAACGGGAAAGAACTGCTCGAGATGCTCTATCAGTCTACGGCCGGCGGGGAAAATCTAAATCCAAATCAAGTCCATCTCGCAGTTCAGGAGTTTTCAGACAGCAGCGCCTCGAGTTCTGAAACTGACCAGGCTGTTGACGCTGCGTCTCTCATCAAGACTCCAAAAGGCAGTGTCAAGCCGCGCAGCAACCACCAAAGGGAATACGTGCGCACGATCTGGCGCAACGACATTAATTTTGGCATTGGTCCGGCTGGAACAGGCAAGACCTATCTGGCTGTTGCCTGCGCCGTAGAGGCCCTCTCAAAAGAAAAAATTAATCGCATTCTCCTTGTGCGCCCAGCAGTAGAGGCCGGAGAAAAACTGGGATTCCTGCCTGGCGATCTGGCGCAAAAAATTGACCCTTATCTGCGCCCGCTATATGACGCACTTTACGAGATGCTCGGTTTCGAACGGGTGGGACGTTTGATCGAAAAGAATGTGATAGAAGTAGCACCGCTAGCCTATATGCGCGGTCGCACACTGAACAATTCTTTTATCATTCTGGATGAAAGCCAGAACACCACAACCGCGCAAATGAAGATGTTCCTGACCCGCATCGGATTTGGCTCTACCGCAGTTATTACTGGTGACGTGACCCAGATTGACCTACCCAAGGGCGAGCGATCCGGCCTCGTCCATGTCAGCCAGGTACTCAAAGATGTGGACGGAATCGGATTTACCTTTTTTAATGCCCAGGACGTAGTAAGACACCGCATGGTGCAGCGCATTGTCGAGGCCTACGATGCCTACGACAGCAAATCAGTTACCAGCCTAGCGAACCAGGACGGCAGTTCACAGCATGACGCTGACCGTTGAAATAGACAATGATTGTCCGGAACAGTGGACGCCGAACCAACAGTTCTGTGAGAGCTGCCTGGGCATTGCACAGAGCATCGCAAAAAAGCCAGAGCCACTCACCGTCAGCTTGCGCTTTGTATCCAGGTCAGAATCGAAAGATCTCAACAGCACTTATCGCAACAAGCAGACCCCTACCAACGTACTCTCCTTCCCGGCTGATTTGCCCGCCGAGTTGCTGGAGAGCCTGGATTCGGAGCCAATTGGCGATATTGTGGTCTGCCCTGAAGTGGTGACGGCCGAGGCTGACCAGCAGCACAAGCCGCTACAGGATCATTGGTCACACATGCTGATACATGGATTTTTCCATTTACTGGGATATGATCATGATAGTGAGGCCGATGCCGAGAAAATGGAGGCATTGGAAATTAAGTGCTTGAAAAAGCTTGGAATAAGCAACCCGTATTTGATAGGGTAATCCCACTAAGCTGTTACCTGGAGGCCGAAAGACGCCCGGTCATGACTGACGACCAATCACCCATCGATCCAAGACCGAAGTCCTGGATCGATAAAATTGCTCAAGTTTTTTCCGACGAACCTACCGATACCAAGAGCCTTTTGGAACTGCTGCGTAATGCTGAACAGGACCAGGTGCTCGATTCTGATGCACTCGGCATTATTGAAGGCGCCCTGCAGGTTTCCAGCATGCAGGTTCGCGACATCATGATTCCTCGTTCCCAGGTTGTTACCGTTCCCGCTGATCTGAGCCTCTGCGAAATAGTGGAGAGAGTGACTAAGGCCTCACACTCGCGGTTTCCTGTGGTCGGCGAAAACGTCGATAATGTCATGGGTATTCTGCTCGCGAAAGATTTGCTGCCCCTGTTACTGGCGGAGAATCAGGACAAGTTTGATATCAAGGATATCGTTCGACCCGCCACTTTCGTGCCGGAAAGCAAACGCCTCAATGTGTTACTCAAGGAGTTTCGCGAGACGCGTCAGCATATGGCCATCGTAATCGACGAATATGGTAGCGTTTGCGGGGCAGTCACGATTGAAGATGTGCTGGAACAGATCGTGGGTGAAATCGAAGACGAATTCGACGTCGATGATGATAGCTTCATCAAGAAATTTGACGATCAAAATTTCATTGTCAAGGCGCTCACGCCAATTGATGAGTTCAACCAGTATTTCGCTACTGACTTTAATGATCAGGAATTCACGACTATCGGCGGCCTGGTGCTGCAGCAGTTTGGTCATATTCCCGAGCGCAGCGAATCTTTGACCATCGGGTCATTTCAGATCACAGTGCTCAACGCCGACAGCAGACAGATCAAGCTCCTGAAAGTCAACACCAATGTGCTGAGCAGCTCCGACACAGCAGCATGACAGCTTGATACCAGCCAGCGTGTGACTTATCACGGACTGAACAAGAGCCCCCAAGCTGTACTCAGAAATTTCTCCCACACCACTACCTGCAAACCCGGTGCTGCGGTATGCTTGCGCCTTTGCCGTATATAGCTAACAGCAGCCAAATCGCCAACGAATTACGACCGATAAACTCATGAGTAACGATGACCAGATAGCCTACAATCCTCAAAGAGTAGAGGCTGAGGCCCAGTCTTATTGGGAAACCCACAAATCATTCAGCGTGACTGAAGATCCCGATAAGGAAAAATTCTACTGCCTGTCCATGTTTCCCTATCCCAGTGGTCATCTCCACATGGGGCATGTACGCAACTACTCGATCGGCGATGCCATTTCCCGCTTTCAGCGCATGCAGGGCAAAAATGTGCTGCAGCCCATGGGATGGGATGCGTTTGGCCTGCCCGCAGAGAATGCGGCGATGAAAAACAAGGTCCCACCCGCTAAGTGGACTTACAGCAATATTAACTATATGCGTGACCAACTCCAAAAGCTGGGATACGCCTATGACTGGAGCCGCGAGGTAGCCACTTGTCATCGCGATTATTATCGCTGGGAACAATGGTTTTTTACCCGCCTGTTCGAAAAAGGCCTGGTCTACAAAAAAGAAGCCGAGGTGAATTGGGATCCAGTAGATCAGACAGTTCTGGCCAATGAGCAGGTGGTTGATGGACGCGGCTGGCGTTCCGGCGCCTTGGTTGAAAGACGCAGCATCCCGCAATGGTTTATCCGTATCACGGCCATGGCCCAGGAATTACTGGACGACCTCGATAAACTTGATGGCTGGCCAGAAAAAGTTAAAACCATGCAAAGCAACTGGATCGGTCGCTCCGAAGGGGTAAACCTGGATTTTACGGTTGCCGATGAAGCAGATAGCACACTGCAGCGCTTGTCAGTTTATACAACGCGTCCAGACACCCTGATGGGAGTTACTTACGTTGCGGTAGCACCACAGCATCCGTTGGCGTTGAAAGCGGCAGAAGCAAATGCCGAACTCGCGACATTCATCACCAATCAAAACCAGATTAAAGTCGCAGAAGCCGAGATGGCGACAATGGAAAAACTGGGTATGGATACCAGTCTAAAAGCAATCCATCCGATCAGTGGCGCGCATGTTCCCATCTACGCGGCTAATTTTGTACTGATGAGCTATGGCTCCGGTGCCGTAATGGCAGTGCCCGGACACGATCAGCGTGACTGGGAATTTGCCCGTAAGTACGGCCTGGAAATCAAACAGGTCGTAGAACCGGAATCCGAGCAGGACCATTGCGATCTCGAGCAGGAGGCATTTGTCACCAAAGGCCGCCTGATCAATTCTGGTGAATTCGACGGTCTGGATTTTGCTGCCGCTTTCCAAGCGATCGCTGTTTACCTTGAAGACCGTGATCTGGGCGAACGCACGGTGAACTTTCGCCTGCGAGATTGGGGAGTCTCCCGTCAACGCTACTGGGGTGCTCCAATCCCGATGATTAACTGTGAGACCTGTGGCTCAGTTCCAGTGCCAGAAAAAGATCTGCCCGTACTTCTGCCAGAGGACATTGAGATCGATGAGTCCGGATCGCCATTAGGCAAACTCGCAGAATTTTACCAGGTTGATTGCCCTCGCTGTGGCGCGAGCGCTAAGCGGGAAACAGACACTTTCGATACCTTCATGGAATCGTCCTGGTATTACGCACGATTCACCTGTCGCGATCAGGGAGACGCCATGCTAGATGCAAGGGCAGACTACTGGTTGCCGGTTGACCAGTACATAGGAGGCATTGAGCATGCGATTCTTCACCTGCTGTATGCCCGCTTCTACCATAAATTGATGCGCGATGAAGGACTTGTAAACAGTGACGAACCTTTTGCCAAGCTGCTGACGCAGGGCATGGTGCTTAAAGATGGCGCCAAAATGTCCAAGTCCAAAGGCAACACCGTCGACCCCATGTCTCTAATCGAGCGCTATGGTGCAGATACCGTGCGCATGTTTACCATGTTTGCCTCGGCGCCTGATCAATCCCTGGATTGGTCAGACAGCGGCGTGGAAGGAAGCTATCGCTTCCTGAAACGCCTTTGGAAACAATTGATGGAGCACAGGCCGATCAGCCTGACTGATTTTGGCAAGCTGGAATTGTCATCTGAGCAGAAGCAGCTGCGATTGAAGGCACATCAAACGCTGGCTAAGGTGACTGATGATTTTGACCGCAGGCAAACATTCAATACCGCTATCGCAGCCACAATGGAATTACTGAATGCAGTATCCAAATTCTCTGAGAACCAGTCTGGAGAAATCGATCGGCTCGTCGTGCAGGAAGCGCTTGAGTTCAGCGTACTTATGCTGGCACCGATTGTGCCCCATTTTAGCCATGCTGCTTGGAGCCACCTGGGCCATGATGGAGCAGCCATGGATGCACGCTGGCCAATGGTAGACAGCTCAGCTCTGGAACAGGATTCCATGCTGATTGTCCTGCAGGTTAATGGCAAGCTACGTAGTAAGGTGGAAGTACCCAAGGACATCGCCAAGTCAGACCTGGAAGAATTGGCACTCAGCGATGAAGCAATCAAACGTTTTACCAGCGAAGGCACCGTCCGCAAGGTCATTGTCGTGCCCAACAAGCTGGTTAACATCGTAGTAAACTAGCCCAATGGGCAAGCCTGCTTATCGTCTCGTTTTTCTGATCCTCTCTCTCGCGTTGCAATCATGCGGTTTTGCCCTGCGCGGTAGCGATGCGATCAGCGCCAATTTCAGCTCCCTCGCACTCGATCTGCAGCAACCTCAAAGCGAATTTTCGCGCCTGCTGGAACGCAGCCTCGAAATGGCGGATGTCGAAATTAGTTCGAGCCTGGATACTAGCAGCGATACGATACCCAGATTGGCAGTCGCCAACGAACGCGTATCGAACAGACCGGTTACCATTAATCCCCGAGCGCGCGCTGCTCAAGTCGAAATCCGCCTGTCAGTCGATATCACCCTGATTCGAGGAGAGCTGGAACTTATTCCCGCCGAAACCCTGCTGGTGGACCGAGTCTACTTTCAGGATATTGAGAATATCGCCGGCAATCAGGAAGAAGTACAGATTATCACCGCCGAATTGCGCCGGGAGCTGGTCAACCAACTGATGCGACGCCTGGAATCAGCCCCGCAATGAAAATCAAGGTAGAGCAGCTCGCAAGGTCACTCAAGGCTGAAATGCAGCCGCTCTACTGGATAACCGGCGACGAGCCCCTGCTGATTCAAGAATCCGCGGATCAGGTTCGAAAACACTGCCGCCTACACGACTTCAGCGAGCGCGAGCTCTATACGGTAGATCGCAGCTTTAACTGGGAACAGTTTCGACAATCCACCGGTAATTTGTCGCTGTTTGCGGAACGCAAACTCATAGAACTCCGGCTACAGAGCGCAAAACTGGATGATGCAGGCAAGCTGGCCCTGGCGGATTTCCTCGAAGAAGAGCAAACAGATAACGTAGTCCTTGTCACCAGCCCAAAACTCGAGAGCAGCGCCCTCAACACCAAGTGGTTCAAGTCCATCGAGGCCAGGTCATTGGTGGTACAGGTATGGCCAGTGAAACGAGACGAACTGCCTGGGTGGTTAGAGCGCCGCCTGGTGCAGGCGGGAATTCACCCCAAACCCGACGCGCTGCAGCTCTTGATCGACAGGATTGAAGGCAACCTGCTGGCGGCGATGCAGGAAATCGAAAAATTGAAGTTACTGGCTGGGGGCGATGAGACCATCTCCCTGGATGCCCAGACGGTCATGCAGGTAGTGGCAGATTCTTCTCGCTATAACGTTTATCAATTGGTGGATTCTGCCTTGCTGGGTGATCTGGCACGCACACAGAAAGTCTTAAATGGGCTTCAAACTGAAGGGTTGTTCCCGCTACTTGTGCTGGGTGCAATCACGCGAGAGCTTAGGACGCTGTTACCAATGATTGAAAAAAGAGAGAGCGGGCAGCCGGTTAACGCTATCCTGCAATCACATCGGGTTTGGTTTAATCGCAAGCAGGCGGTTAGTGCCGCTATCACCAGACTGCGGAAACCGCTGCTGTGGGAGCTGCTGGAGCAAGCGAGAATTATTGATCAGGCCTGCAAGGGCTTGAGCAGCGCCAACCCCTGGGATGAGCTCAGCCTTTTATTGATCCGACTTTGCGGTGCCGACGTCAGCACCGCAAAACAGAACCTGCTGGATAGCGCCTGAGCTAATTCAATCCGCGTCGTTCAAGTAGCGGACTAATCTCTGCATCACGGCCCCGGAAGTCTCGAAAAAGTTGCATTGCCTCAACGCTGCCGCCCTTGGACAGCAGTGTGCGCCGGAAGTGGTCTCCATTTTCTCGCAGCAGACCTCCATTTTCCTGAAACCACCCTACGGTATCGGCGTCCAACACCTCACTCCAAATATAAGAGTAATATCCTGCCGAATAACCTCCGATGATGTGGCTGAAATAAGTTGCCCGATAGCGTGGAGGCACTTCTTCGACCTTGATTCCGGCTGCTTCCAAGGCCGCACTTTCAAAGTCCATGATGGCATCGGCCGCTGGCACCTGGTCGGCTGACAACTGGTGCAGCGCCTGATCAACGATCGACGCAGCAAGGTATTCCGTGGTGGCAAAGCCCTGGTTGAAGGTTTGCGTCGACAGGACTTTATCCAAAAGTTCACGCGGCATGGGCTCATCAGTCTGGTAATGAATGGCGTAGTTCTCCAGCACTTCGGGCCACGTCGACCACATTTCATTGACCTGGCTTGGATACTCAACGAAATCTCTTGGCACGGCGGTGCCTGAAAAATAGGGATATTCCACTGATGAAAAGAGTCCGTGTAGGGCATGGCCGAACTCATGAAACATGGTAGTTACTTCATCGAACGTCAACAGCGTAGGCTCACCCTCAGGTGGCTCCGTGATGTTGAGATGATTCCCAACTATGGGCTGTGTATTCATTAAATCGCTTTGGGAGATGTAGGAATTCATCCATGCCCCGCCTCTTTTGCTGGGGCGTGCGTAAAAATCTGCGATAAAAATGCCGAGCGTGGTGCCGGCGACGTCGAAAACCTCGAAGACCCTTACATCTTCTTGATAAACCGGCAAGTCGAAGCGCTCTTCGAAGCGGATCCCAAAGAGTCGCTCCGCAGCAAAAAATACGCCGCGCTGCAGCACGTTATCTAGTTCAAAGTAAGGCCGCAGTTGGTTGGCGTCGAAATCAAAGCGCTGTGCCCGCAGTTTTTCCGTGTAAAAATCCCAGTCCCATGAAGCCAGCTGAAAATCTCCTCCATCAGCAACTATTAATGCCTGCAGATCATTCGCTTCGCGCCGCACGTTGCTCACAGCCGGACCTGCTAGTTCTGATAGCCTCTGGTTAACGGCATCAACGGTCCGTGCAGTCTGGTTAGCCAGGATATAGTCTGCGTGATTAGCAAATCCTAGCAGACTTGCGCGCTCAGCCCTGAGCGCTAACACTTTGGCCAGTATGGAGCGGTTATCGTAATCACCTCCACGACTGCCTCGTGACAGGGAAGTTTTGAGCATACGCTCACGCACGCTGCGATTCTGCAAGTTTGCCAGCGCCGGCTGTCCGCTGGTATTGAGTAAGGGGATAACAAACTTGCCTGGCATATCCCTTTCTTCAGCTTCTGCGCTTGCAGCATCGATCAGGGCATCATTCATACCGGTCATCTCTTCGCGAGAATTCACCACGATGGCTAGTTCGTTAACCTCACTCAATACATTCTGACTGAACTGCGTTTGCAGGGTTGCCAACTCTGCATTGATTTCGCGCATGCGCTCCTGCTGTTCTTCACTAAGCCCAGCGCCAGCGCGAACGAAATCCAGTTGATAGCGCTCCAGCAAGCGCAGCGACTCAGCATCCAATTCCAAGTTTGCGCGAGTTTCATACAGGCCCTGTATGCGGGCAAACAGACGGCGATTGAGCAGAATGGCGTCACTGTGTGCGGCCAGTTCAGGCGCCAACTGCTGTTGCAGCGCGCGTATTTCATCATTGGTATGCGCACCCGCCATGCTGAAGAACACGCGAGAAACACGGTCGAGTAATTGCCCGGATACCTCCAGGGCTATGATAGTGTTCTCGAAATTCGCTTCAGCCTGCTGGTTCGCGATGGCTTCGACTTCCGCGAGCTGTTCCGCTATCCCGCGCTCAAAGGCCGGCAGATAATGGGAGTTCTCAATCAACCCGAATTGCGGATAGTTCAAAAACAGCGAGCTTTCTTCAAAGAATGGGTTGGCTGACGGCATGGGGCCTTCTTCATTAGCAATAGGGGTAGTGGTTGCGGGCTCAACTGCAGGTGCTGGCACCGTTTCCGTTTCAGAACAGGAAAGCAGACTTGTTAAAACAAGCGACAGTAGCAGCAGTGATTTAGCCATTGCCAAATCTGCTTGCATAGCATTTATACTCTTTAAAGTATTGATTTTAAATAGATATTTCATAGCACACGCCATCCTCATAGACTGATGCTACCAGTCTGGCTCGCAGCGGTTTGGTCTGGATAAGGCACTGATTTTAACGATATTTACTTCAAGGCGCAGCTTTAGCAACCGCATTTATGACCGAGTCCCGTATAATGCGCCAATCGTTTGTGAGAGCCCGTTACGTGCTAAGCCATTTTCTGACATCCAACCTAAGCAGACTCAAACTAACGGCTTCCTTCCTCCTCAGGGTGCCGGTGCTGGCCCTGTTACTTTTAACCATTGTCACACCGCAGATCGCAGCCGCCGCGGAAATTAACATCTCTCGTAACCAGTTACCCGTAAATCTGGGCCAGTACCTGGACATCTATGAGGATCCGGAACGCAGCCTCACTATTGATGACATTCTGGCCCAGGACATCCCCTGACAGCGGTCGGATGAAGCAATTCCCACCCTCGGCATCTCGGAATCAGCTTTCTGGTTTAACCTGGTGGTGACCAGCGAAGATCTGGCTGGTGAGAACCTGATACTGGTGCTGGAAGGTCCTACCCTGGACCGAATTGATTTCTATATCGTCCATGACGAACAGATCGTGTGGCAGGAAACGCTGGGAGACACTGTCTCCTTCGATGAAATAGCCCTCCCCTACCGCATCACGGTGCTGGCATTTGATCTTGCCCAGCAAGACCGGGAGACGCGCATTTACTTCCGAATCAGGTCCCAGGCCGGAATCGAGGTGCCATTACAAATTACCAGCGCAGAAGAACTAACCAAGGATAGCCAGTCTCTACTAGCATTTTTCGGTGGTTTCTTCGCGTTCCTCAGCCTTTGCTTTGCCTTGTGTACAGTGCTCTGTTACATCATGCGGGAACGGCAATTCTTTGCTTACACCTTGTTTTTTGGCTGTACGCTAATTTTCTTTCTCTCCCAGACCGGTATGGGCCGCGTCTGGTTTTGGGGCGGCATGGAAAGCATGAACAATCGCATGGGATACATGTCCGGCGCTGGCTTGATTGCCAGCATCTGCCTCATCGGGCAATCCCTGAATCTGGTCAATGCCTATCGGGATCAGGTAGTCATTGTCTTGCGATTTATTGCGCTGGCGATGGTTCCGGCCCTGCTCTACTTTCTGATCATTCCCCCCGACCAGGTGAGTCCAGGCAACATCAGAACAATCATGATGCTC
>Ga0181559_10000890_pt1 | contig 28754 bp, 21 predicted proteins | sample 011ome_21_FD_133752 | JGI IMG/M metagenome (GOLD analysis project Ga0181559, IMG submission 133752) | Coastal salt marsh microbial communities from the Groves Creek Marsh, Skidaway Island, Georgia - 011508AT metaG (megahit assembly) | ecosystem: Environmental > Aquatic > Marine > Intertidal...
CAACCGGACACGTCGTTCGTGGAAACCTTGGAGGACGCGTCCGAAAACGTGTTGTTGACCACGGAAGTGTCCGCACCCGACGCCCAAAACCGTCGCACACACAAGGTGATTCAACCGGACACCTCGTTCGTCGAGGAGTTCAAGGACGCTTCCGAGGTGGTGCTTCAAACGACCGAAGTGTCCGCACCGGATCTCGACAGTCGTCGCACACGCAAGGTGACTCAACCGGACACGTCGTTCGTGGAAACCTTGGAGGACGCGTCCGAAAACGTGTTGTTGACCACGGAAGTGTCCGCACCGGACGCCCAAAACCGTCGCACGCACAAGGTGATTCAACCCGACACGTCATTCGTCGAGGAGTTCAAGGACGCCGCGGAGAATGTGTTACAAACGACCGAAGTGTCGGCACCCGACGGACAGAATCGCCGCACACGCAAGGTGTCCCAACCGGACACGTCGTTCGTGGAAACTTTGGAGGATGCCGCGGAGAATGTGTTACAAACGACGGAGGTCTCCGCACCCGACGGACAGAACCGTCGCACGCAACGTGTCACGCTACCGGACACGTCGTTCGTGGAAGAACTCAAGGACAACAACGGCAACGTGCTGCTCACCACGGACGTGTCCGCCCCGGACAACAACAATCGTCGCAAACACAAGGTGATTCAACCGGATCAATCGCGCGTGGAGGAGATCAAAGAAACGAACGGCGACGTGTTCGAGACCACGGTCGTGACCAAACCGGACGAATCGGGCGAAATCACGGAGACCACCACTCAGTTGGACGGCACACTTATTATTGTGGTCAAGGATTCCGCGTTGGAAACGTTGCGCACCACCACCATATCGGTGCGCGACGCCGAGGGCAACTACACGGAGACGCTCGTCAATCGCGACGGATCGGGGCAAACCTTGTACAAGGATATCAACGACCAAGTCGTACAGACCGTCAACACCCAGGCCGGGGGTACCAACGTGACGTTTTTTGTGGACGATCAAGGCGCGTCACACACCATCACCGTGGAGCCGGGGGCGAAGGAGGTGTACAGTATCGGCAACGATCAACCCGCCAACCCGGACGGTCGCAGCACCACCGTCGACGTGGACATTGCACCCGAGTTTGGTGATGATTTCGACCAGTTGTTGGTGACCAACACCACCGTGCTTATCAAGAAGAAGGACGGGTCTTGGAACGTGTGGGGTCGGGGTTGGTACGGTATGTTGGGCGACGGTCAGAACCATTCGACTTCGTACTACCAAACCACCGCCATTCCGAACGCGGCGCTCAACGCCGTGAAGGACCAAATCGTCGACGTGAAAATCTCCGACGCGCACGTCATTGTGCTCATGTCGGACGGGTACTTGTACGGGATGGGATTGAACGACCATTATCAACTCGGTAACGGAAACAACACCCACCAAATGACGTTGGTTCCGTGTACGTGGTTCAACGCCATCGTGGATTCCGGGTGGACGATCAAGCATTTCGACATCAACACGACAGGAACCATGGTGTGTTTCACGAACGGTAGCGTCGACAAGGTGTACTCCGCGGGAAGAAATCTCAATTACGGGTTGATGATTGGCGGAACGAACCATGCCACGTACTCGTCCTTGCAATCAGCGAACTTGATCAACGGTCCGTACTTGGACGACGGGTCGCACCGCGTGGAGGATATGCGCGGACACACCTACACCACACAAGTGTTGATGCGCAACATCGCCACCAATACGACCAAATGGTACGTGCTTGGGTACGTGCGCAAACGAGTGGATGCGTACGGCATTTACCTGTCGTCCGCCGAAGTGCAATCCACGTTGGTCGAGTCGAACAAATTCACATCCTTCTTGTCGACCTATCCGAACGCCGTGCTTGCCGAAGGATACCGATGGGCTTCGTCGCTCTTCTACCTTCCCGACGGCACCTTGTACGGGGTGGGAGACGGCGTCAACGAACCGTGGGGCGACGACACGGCGCAAGGTTCGTATCGATTCACACTCAACAGTTTGACGAAGCTCAACAAGTTGTCCAACGACAACGCGTACTGGCAAGAAAAACCAACGTTTAGCAAAGCGATTTTGTCGGGAAGCGTGTTGTTGGTTGTTCTCGAAAACGTGGAAACGCGCGTCGAAGTGATTGTGTATCCCACCAACGCCGACGGCAACGACGTGACTGAAACGATACAGACCAACGGAGACACGCAGTTTGTCACCAAAGACGCGAACGGAACCACGTTGACCACCTTCGACGTGTTCGCGCCGAACGCGGACGGGATCGTGGTGGAACTGACCACCACCTTTCCCAGCGGAGACACGGTGCGTGAGGACAAGGACGGCGACACCGTCCACATTCGAACCACCACCACCACCAACGCGAGCGACGGTGTGGTTACGCAGACGGAGCTTCACAACGTGAACCAAGTCACCACGGTGACCGTGACGCAACCCGATCAGTCGTCCGTGATTACCGCGACGACCTACGACGGCATTGACACGTTGGTCACCACCAAAAACACGTCGCAAACCACCACGCACACGATCCGCACGATCCTACCCACTGCGGAGACACCGACCACGACGGTGACGGAAATCGACTACATCGAGAACGTGACGTTGCATACGGTGACCCAATCGGACGGATCGTACGTCAAAACGGAAACGCAGGCGTCGAACGGGACCACCATCATCACCAGCGTGGACGCCAACGGCGACATTATCAACATCGATACGACGTCCGACTTTTTCACCACCCTTGCCAACAGCATCGAGGTGACGACCACCGTCATCAAGACGGAAGGGAACGTGGTGATTGTCACCTTGCGCGACGACGAAGGCGTGGTGTTACAAACCATTCAGGAGGACACGGACGAGTCCGGTGTGGAGACGCGCGTGGAGTACGACGCGGTCGCGAACGTGACGCTGGAAACGGTGACGCATCCGGACAACTCCACCGTGGTGACCGAAACTACGTTGGGAGGTGCGTTGGTGGTGGAGACGGCGAAAGACCCGTCGGGCACGACGACGCTGACCACCACCACCAGCACGATCCAAAACGGGACGGTGACCGAAACGGTGGTGAACGCGGTGGAGAACACCACGGTGGAGACGATCACGTACACCAACAACACGTCCAAGGTGACCGCCACGGGTTCGGACGGCGTGGTGGTGGTGACCGACTACAATTTGACCAACACCACCGTCACCTCCACGGTGAGCGGCGTGACCACCCAAACCGTCACGTACACCGACGAATCCGCAGGCGTGATGGAGACGATTACCCAATCGGACAATTCGTCCGTCCAAACCACGACACAGGAGAATCTCGTGACCGTCGTGGAACGAAACACCACGGGCGCGATGGTCGAACGGACCACCACGGAAACCGCACCCGACACGGGAGAGGTTACGGTGACGGTCACCGACTTTGTGGCCGGTTCCACGACCGCCACGGTGACGCAACCGGATCAGTCGTCGGTGGTTACGGAAACCTTGTCGAACGGGACGGTCGTTGTGACGACCAAGGACACGTCCGGGGCAACCACGCTGAAGACGACCACCACCGCGTTGATCGACGGCGTCGCCACGGAAACGATCGAGTACCCCGACGACAGTTCGGTCGCGTACGCCCGCGACGGCGACGGAACCCTGTTGAGCACCACCACCACATCGATACCCGATTCGATCACGGGGGAGTATACCGAAACGGTGACGAACGCGGACGGGTCCACAGTGGTGTCGACGATCACGCGAAGCGACGGGTTGGGTTCCAGCGACAACGTACAATCCGTTTTGTACGACACGGCTCAAGGCGGCGCGGTCAACACGTCGTTCACCAACGTCTCCTTGTCGGGCACCAACGTCGCGTACACGGAGGATCTCGTGTTTGGAGAAACCAAAACGGTGGCGGTGTACCGAAACCAAACCGTGCACCGGGCCACGTTCGACGCGCCCACCAACGCGGACTACATCGTCGATATAGTGTTCAAACAGAATTTCGCCACCACCAGCCGTCAATCGTTCTTCGGTTTGTCGGTGGGAGGGTCCACCAAACTCTACGTGTACGTTGCACACGAAGACTACTGGCGCATCAACGGATCGATGGGTATGATCAAAGTGCAACACGCGGGCAACACGGGAATGAACCCCGTCCGCGATCAGTACGCGCGATACACGTTCGTGTTCCGAAACGCGACCAATCTTGTCGAATTTTACTACAACGGCGAACCGTTCCATTTGCAATACGAAAATGGAGATACCGTGGTACAGAACAATACCTTCACACTCCCCAACACCAACTTGTTCGGAACGGAGATGACCATGGATTTGGGACACTCGCAACAAGGAACGAGCGCGGATCCTTCCACCATTGCTTCCGTTCACGTGATTTCGTCCGACGGCATCGAAACCGGATTCGGAAACGCCGCGTTCGTGCAATCGTTGGCGTGGGAGAATTTGGTCTCGTACACCGCCACGTACATCGTGGCCACGAGCGCTCCGGACGCGAACGGGAACGTTTCGGAAAGGGTGACGATCGCCGACGGAAGCTCCACCATCACCGTCACGAACGCCGAAGGGAACGTAGTCTCCACCACCCAAGTGTCCGTACCCGACGAGTCGAGCGGCGAATACACGGAAACCACGACCAACACCGACGGGTCCACGACGATCACCACCAAAGACGCGAACGACACGGTCATTTCCAGCACCACCACATCGATTCCCGACGCGAACGGCGAGTACACGGAAACCGTGACGAACGCCGTCGGAGTGGTGACCACCACCGTGTTCCATCCGGACGGTTCGCGAACGGAGTCGACCACCGTCGCCATGGAAAGTGACCTCTTTGTGAACGCGTACACCAACTCGACCAACGGGTACACCGTCCCAAATACCGTGGTTACGATTGACGGCGTGGACTGTTGGGATTGTCAAGGGGTGGGAATCACCAACGAGACTACCCCGGTTACATTGACCGGAAATACCATGACCGTTGGGTTTTGGGGGCGAGTGTTTTACTTGGACAACCATATCTTATTCAAATCGAACGACGCCGACGGATTCCGCACGAGGTTCATGTATAAAAACCGAGGGACCAATCGACTCACGCGGTCGTTCCATAACGGGTCTTGGAGGGAAGTGACCGTCGACCCGGCTGCCACGTTGAACTCATGGGAGTTTATCATGATGGTGTATGACGGCAATCAAGTAACCTCCTACATCATTCCCCACGACTTTGACATCTCGCAAGGCATCGTGGAAAATACGCACTATCGCACGGAAACCTTTGCGGGATCTCCGTTCGGAGACAACCCCATCACCGAGCTCGTCTCCACCGGTCACAATAACAAAGTGTACTTGGCGAGTGCGTTCGCATGGAACAAAGTATTGACTTTGGACGAAGTGATTGCAACGTATACACTCACCAAACCCAACTCGAGCAGTCAGGTACCGGGAACCCCCAAACTTATTTCCGCACCCGACGAGTCAAACGGTGAGTACACGGAAACCGTGACGAACGCCGACGGGTCCACGACGATCACCACCAAGGACGCGAACGACGTCGTGCTTTTCGTGACGCAAGTGTCGGTTCCCGACGAGTCGAACGGCGAGTACACGGAAACCGTGACGAATAACGACGGGTCCACGACAGTCACCACCAAGGACGCGAACGACGACATGCTTTACACCAAGATCGTATCGGTTCCGGACGCGAACGGCGAGTACACGGAAACCGTGACGAACGCCGACGGAAGTTCGGTCATCCAAACCAAGGACGCGAACGACGTCGTATTGTCGACGACCACCAAGTCCGTCCCGGACCCGATCACGGGGTACTACACGGAGACGGTCACCAGCGCCGGTCCGTACAAGACCGGGTACAAGTACATGAAGTTGCACGTGCTCAACAATCACGGCAACGCAACCTACCAAACGTTCACCGAGTTCAGCGTGCCCGGAGCTACCATCTCTTCCATCTCCACCACCGCACCCGTGTTCCACGCGAGCTACACCATCTCCGCCATTCATGACGGCAATCCCGATACGTACCACACCACCACCCAAACGACCCCGTTCGACGTGGTGGTTGTATTTTCCGCCGACTTGTCGGACACGTTCGTCGCGTCGTTCGTCAACATTTGGAACAATCAAGGGTGGAGCAACGTGGACGTGTACTTGTCGGTCGACAACAACGCCGCATGGGAACTCGTGCACGAAGTGCGTGGTCTCGCGTACGCGCCCAAAGAGGACGTGTCCGGACGCACCACCGACGTGTCTGTGGAGCTACCCCGCGAAACGCAAACCGTAACCACGACCAAGGACGCCAACGGATACGTGGTGTTCCCTCAAACGCTGGTGGATCCCACCTACACCGTCCAGTGGACCAACCCGGTATCCATCTCGGGCGACACGTTATTGGAGGACCGCCAAACCGCCGCGTACTACGACAACGTCACGTACAAGTACGTCGAAATTTTGGTGGGGGAGAGCATCTATTTCGACGTCCAAACCACCCACGTTTTGTTCGCGTCCACGTACGACGCGGATACGGACACGCTCACACGCACCGATACCCAGGTCGACACGAACCAAACCTTTGCCGAAGTCGGCGTGTACGGGTTCAACTGTTTCGCGTCCCACGCGTCCATGTTGTTGGTCGTGAAGGTGGTTACCCCACCAACGACACCGCCGAACACAACCATGGTACATACCGACCACTCTTTGGAAACTTACACAAGAAATAGTTTCACTCCTGGTTTTACGGTGAACCTGGAAAACAACAACACTAGAATGGCGATAAGGGGGGTATCTGGTTGGTCGTATGTTAAATTGGGAACGAAAATCGATATGGTGGTAGACAACACATATACCTTTGACATATACATGACGGATGCGAACTTGAGCAAGCGATATTTCGCATTGGTATTTGGTAACCAATTTTCAATGGATCGCTCGCTCCATGGTAGTCCTCCTAACCATTTTATGGGAGTGGTGTTCATGGTTAAGTTGTATTCGAACGGACATTGGGATACTTGGCATAACGGTTCAACCATATCGGACGTGTGGAAAGATAGTACGGGAGTGGCGTTGATTGGAAACAATGGTGGTGCAAGTGCTTTCTCGTTTACATTTCCACAATATTGGAAGGTGACCGTCGTCAAGCGCGATGGTTTGAATGATCTCAAATTGGAAGGGTTCGCTGATTCACAACGTATTTTGGTGACAGCTTGGGCATTTGTAAGCGAACTTGGGGCGTATTCCAATCATGTTTCACAATCTGAATTTCTCCAACACGAAATCGTCGATTTCGGTGTGTCGCATGGTTCAAGTGTAGGAACTACCGAGTACATTGTGTTTGAAAACTTGAAGTCTAGTTTGCTTACGATATCACCAACGACTGGATCTTCGACACCCATGGTGTCCGCGGATGCGCTCGTCATGTACGATGCGTTCCAAACCGATGCGGTTCAAGGCGCGGTTCTCAAAGACTTTTCCGGAAACGGTCGCGACGCCACCATTACCGGCGGATTGAACGTGGTGGACCACGGATTCAATTTTACCGGGTCCAACTTCGCGCACGTCAACAACCTTGGAAACCCGAGCGGAAATTGGCGACACAGCATTTCGATATGGATCTATGTGGACGAATGGCCACTCACCACCAAAGCGTGTCCTTGGTTTATTGGAGCGGCATCTTCCAACAAAGCGAGTTCATTGGATATGAATACTACCAATGATATAAATTGGTATTTCTACGGAAACGACGTTAAATTCCACGACCCTCCGCTCACCGCAAACACGTGGACGCATTTGTGTTTTGTATACGACACGTCCAACACCAAATTGTTTTACATCAACGGAGAATTGAGTTATCAAGCATCCTCGCCGTCCGCCTCGGCGATTAACGCAAACTCCCCTCTGTGGGTGGGTAAAGACGGTGCGAGGAACACGAATCCTTTGGTCGGCAAGATACGCCAATTCGCTGTCTACAATCGCGTACTATCACAAGAAGAAGTGACGCAAAACTACAACGCGGGACTTGCGGTTCCCGTCTCACCAACGACGTCCACTCGCACGCAACTGCAATTCCGTGTGAAGGAGGTGTCCTACAACACCGCCCAACCGGGGCGCATCGATCTCATGGAAATTCAAATGTTCGATGCCCAAGACAATTTGGTTCCTTACACCGCCACTTTGGGTGGATCCCCTAACGCGGGTCGGGACGATCCCACCTTCTTATACGATGGATTGAAAACGGAAGGCGGTTTCAAAGGCATTACGTGGGACACGTACGCGTTGAACGACACGTTAGTCACTGTGAACGGAGACTTTGCGAGTGTGGCCAAGATTCGCTTGTATCATTTCCGCCACTACTCCGGAGGTTCGTACGAAATCTTGGATCAAGACGGAACCCTACTCGCGACCACTACGCGTGTGAACAGCGACGCAACGGGAGGTGAAACGATTGCGGAAATGACGGCGAGCGGGACGTATCAAGAAGTTGCGATCGAGCCCGTCAACACCACGGCCACGCAAACACAAATTAACGTGTCCTACAAAAAGAGTTTAGGCGATTCAACTAACGCTGCAAACGCCTACATGTTACCTCACCTTGTAAAAACGTACTTGGTGATCGTGACAGAAGGGGGTGATACGACCGTCGTGCCAATGCATACGTTCAACACGTTGGATAACGGTTGGGTACAACAAACCTTTGAGTACACATCAACGACTGAATTGACTGCATTGAACGGTATCTATGTTACATTTACAATCGAACAAAATAACAACTCGTTTGCGGATTTCGGACTGGTTGATATTGTAGTGACAATCGACGGAACCTCTGTATCCCATGAGGTGATCCCCGGAAATTTCAAGTGGACGCGAACTGAAGGTGTTGATACCCCTACCGAATCAGCCATGTTGATCAACATGTCCGATGGAGATATTCCGTTCACCACTCTTACAGAAGGTGCGCTTGTCGTTCACAACATTTCCACCACGGCGGGGATGCAAGCGTTGGATGACGGACGAAATTACGTCTATTTTGAGGGGTCGTTGGACTTGCTCGGGGCTGTGTACGGTTCCACCACCAATGTATTGCCGGTCAACAACACGGCAACTACTACGTCTATGGTGTCCACCGATGCGCTCGTTCTTTACGATGCGTTACAAACCGATGCGGTCAACGGAACGGTTCTTAAAGACTTTTCCGGAAACGGTCGCGATGCCACCATTACCGGCGGCTTGAACGTGGCGGACGACGGATTCGTGTTCACGGGAGACAATCAGGTTTATTTGAGTGGCATAGGTAATCCGAGCGGTGACTGGCCTCATACGATATCCATTTGGATGAATACACACGATTGGCCCATTCCTCAAACCAGTACTCAACAACGCCAAGACCCTTTCTACATTGGGAGGAACGATACTGGGAAAGGGAGTGCGATTGATTTGAAAAACTCGGATATTTATTGGTACTTTTACGCAGTGGATGGGGGGCACTTTAGTAATCCGGGTATTACATCAAACACATGGTTTCATTTATGCCTGGTGTATGATTCGTCTAATACCAAGTACTTCTACATTAACGGGGAGTTGAAATTCCAGGTGATTTCAAGCGCAAATAACTTGGATAGTAACACTCCGTTGTGGTTGGGACTTGACGGACCAAGAAACACTTCAAAATGGAATGGCAAGATACGTCAGTTTGGTGTGTATGATCGAGTATTTACGGCACAAGAAGTAATGCAAAATTACACTGCAGGAATTCTGGACCAAGTAACCGCTCCCGTCAGTTCGTTCGCCGGTCCGTTCACCGCTGTCACAAGCATGCCATTGGCAGACTCCACTTACCCGATTGGAAACGCAGACCGCACCATCACGGCGTGGATGCAGTTGAGCGCGTCCGGGTACACGTCCGATTACAACAACGGGCGGTACACGATCGTTCATTTGGGCGTGGTCGGCCAAACCGCCAAAGCGTTCGGTCTCCAAGTGCGAAACGATCGATTGGGTCTGCTTGGTTGGGGCAATGACTACTGGGACTCGACCAGCGCGCACACGTTGAACGACTTCAACGAACATTTTGTCGCCGTCGCATGGAACGGTTCCACGAACACCGCCACTGGATACGTGGACGGCCAAGTCGCATGGACGACCACCATGAACGCGTTCGACACACCGAGCGCTCCCGTCGATATTGGCCGATCTATCGATCGTTGGGACTTTAATTTCGGAATCGTGCGTGACGTGTCGATCTACGACGTGGTGCTAACAACGGAAGAAGTAATGCAAAACTACAACGCGGGACTTGCCGCACAAGTAACCGCGCCCGAAGGATCCACGTTGACCGTGCTCGACGTTCCGGTAGCACAACGTTCCTTCAGCGATTCGCACCACGAGTCCGGATTGCAAAACTCCAAATTGGATTACACGAAGGGATGGGCGGCCGCGAATCCGGTCACCGGTAGTTGGATCCAAATGGATTTGGGGCAAAATACGGTCATCTCGGGGGTGATTACCAAGGGTAGAAACGACGCACCCCAATGGGTCACTCAAATCAAAGTGGAAACAAGTGTAGACGATACGACATGGGACCTTGTGTTGGCCGACGTTCCCGCAAACACGGACTCAACCACGCAAGTCACCAACGAATTCCCCGAATTGGTGAATGCGAGATACGTACGAATCACGGTGATGGGATTTTACGGCCATCCGGCCATGCGCGCCGCGGTGCTTGGATACACCGCGTCTTAATTCAATCTGTTTCTTTTTTGGCCTCTTCGATCCATTCCGTCGTCCAACGGGTCGCCATCCGTTCTAATTCAAGCGATTTTCGAATCGGTGTGAACTGAAGTTGAGTATTTTGTACGTTCGTGCCCGTCGTTTGAACCGAATTGCGGAGTATGTTTAAAAAATCGTCCGATTCCTTCCATTCGTCCTCTTCCGAAATAGTCGAAGGTTGTAAAGGATCTTGAGACATGTCAACTATGTATACATATCATCAATTTTAATTAATTATTGATCCAAAAATGAGTGATTTTCCAAGGACGCCGCGATTCGGTACGTTACGGTCGGACGACAACGCATTGTACGCCATGGATTCGCAAGCGTGTTGATTGCAAACACGAAATCGTGGCTCGGATCACCAAAGGATGATTGGTAAACATTAGGTTCACACGCTCTTGTAAAACGGCCAGCCCAACAGGTGACAAATATCTTTCCAAATACAATCCTGTTGATACAACTTCTCACGACTTTTCAACAACGGAAACAATTGCATGCTTTCGTGCTCTCCGAGCAGTTCGCAAAATTTGTAAAGAACGTAATTGTAACTGAAAAAGTTTTTTCTACTCTTAGGACAAACCTTTTCAAACGGTTCTTGAATCTCGGTGAACATGTTGATAAAGTTTTCGTACAGCGCGTTGGAGATGACGGGCGGGGGCTTGCCGTTCAAACAGTTGGTGATTTGGCGCGTGTGTTCGTAGTACTTGTTGAGTCCCAGTTTCTTGAGGTACAACTTCACACGCGATTGGGTGATTTCGGACGTGTTTTGAATCCTCGCTTTCCGAAACTCGGCGCGAATCTTATCCAGCACGCTGTCTGGAATGTCGGACGTCTCTTTGGCTTGCAGTTGCGACAACAACTCGCGCAAATGATTGATGCGCTTGTACGCGAAATGAATGTTGGTTTCGGTATGAATCTCTTGTTCGTACGTGAGCCCGGACACGCTGGGTTCGAAGTAGGTTTGGTACACCCCGCATCGATCGCACACCAAATGCGTCTCGTTGACGGCGATGGTCATCGGATGATCGCATTCACAACAAAGCACGGGGGTCAACGCGTGGGACGTCGACTCGCCGCCGGGCGTTTTTTGTTGCACGGTGACGTGATTGTTCACCACGTCGTTGTACTCTTGGTACAGTTGGCCGCGTTGGTTTCCCGTTTTCGTGGTGACGAATCCGTTCATGTGTCCCTTTTCTTCCGCGGGAGTACATGAAACAGTCGACGACGCTTCGTCGTGGGTGTAGCGTTTCAAGATGTCGGTCACTTTGAGCAAATACGACACGCTGTCTTCGTGCTGAAGTTGGTCGATCTCCTGCCGAATCGTGTGAATCTGATCGTCGTACGCGAGCAGATCGAACACACTCAACGAGTCTTGTTTCGTCTCTTTCTCGTGAATCGCCGACTTGAGTTTGTTTTGCAAACGTTTCACCTTGGACTCCACGTGTTCGTACTCGTTCAGCTTTTCCTTGTGCGAGTTTTCGATGGATCCATGAACTTTGTTTTTCATTGGATATCATAGCAGGCGTAAGTTTTAAACAATTTAAAACATTGTCCACCTTTCATTCACAACAACGATGACGAACGCCTACAAGGATCTTGTGTGGAGCGTCAAGTACAACCTATCTTTCATGCTGTCGTTCATGTATCAATACTATGTGTATTTCGCCAAACTGATTCACAAGGTATCCGCCCCCGACATGCCGTATACGATCGTGAAGGTGCTGAAACACAACGACGCGGTAAACAGTACAACGGACGTGAGCGACGAGTATTTCGTCCAAGGCACGATTCCGGCGTGCTACCACGACGAACGACTCGAGTACCACACCACGTTCAATCACCGTCCGTACCGGATCGTATCCACTACCCAAACCACCCTGGAACCGAGGCTGGGCTTGTTCCAGAAACCTCGAGGCATGCGCGATCCGTTCAAGAATCCGCGCATCGTTTCCGCCACCATGTGTCAAAAGTTTGACAACGAAGAGACCGACGTGCTGGAACGCGTGTTTCAATATGCCGGTCCGAATCACGACTTTTTCGGCCAGTCGCTCAAAACGAAGTGGTTGTTTCCACCCTCCGCCACAAAGACGAACGACTGCGAGTCCAGTACCGAAGACGAAACCACACTGCACGTGCTTTACTCGAACGGCGTGTCGACGCACTTCTCGCCGGACGAATGTATTAAAAAATTTTAAAGAAGATTATGGTATACACACCACATACCGATAAAGAAATGAGCGTCATCTTTTATACCAAGCCGGGTTGCGTCTTGTGCGACGAAGCGGAAATTTTCATCACCACACACAACATTCGTGCCGAAAAGGTGTACGTGAAGAGTTTGAGTGAGGTGATGATGCGTCATCGCGACGACGTGACGATCGAAGACACGAACGTGTCCTCCTTTCCCATGTTTTTTGACCCCGGTACCAAGACGCTTCTGACCTACGACGAGTTTGTGAAAACGTTCGGTGAGACGATTCTGTTACCCAACCCGAATCGACACGTGTTGTTTCCCATCGAACATCCGGCGATGTGGACCATGTACGAAAAGGCGGTGGCTAGCTTTTGGACCGTGAACGAGATTGATTTTTCGAGGGACGAGCACGACTACGACAAGGTGTTGACCCCCGACGAACGGTTCTTTATCAACCACATCCTCGCCTTCTTCGCCGCGTCCGACGGCATTGTGAACGAAAACCTGGCACGAAACTTTAGCGACGAAGTTCAGGTATCGGAAGCAAGAGCGTTTTACAGTTATCAACAGTTTAACGAAACCGTTCATAGCCACAACTACAGTCTCATGATCGATCGGTATGTCAAGGATAATGTGGAGCGCATGAAGCTGTTCGACGGAATTCACACGGTGCCTGCGATTGCCAAAAAGGCGGAGTGGGCGAGTCGATGGATTTCGAAAGAGAACTGTCCGTGTTTCGCCAAGCGGTTGATCGGGTTTGCGTGTGTGGAGGGGATCATGTTCTCGGGGTCGTTTTGCGCAATCTTTTGGTTGAAGAAGCGAGGGCTCATGCCTGGATTGTCGTTCAGCAACGAACTCATCTCGAGAGACGAAGGCACCCACCAAGATTTCGCCGTCTTGCTCTACAAAACGCTTCGACACCCACTCGCGCAGACGGAGGTGGAGTCGATCATTCGAGAGGCTGTTGATCACGAACAAGAGTTTATCAAGGACGCCATTCCTTGCCGATTGGTGGGGATGAACGACACGCTCATGTCGCAATACATCGAGTACGTGGCGGATCGCTTGTTGCTGCAACTCGGGTACAAAGCGATGTACGGGTCGGCAAACCCGTTCGACTTTATGGAAACCATCAGTTTGACCGGAAAGACCAACTTTTTCGAACGCCGTGTGGGGGAGTACGCCAAATCGGGAATATTGGTCGACGAAGCAAGACAATGCTTCGCTATAGATGACGATTTTTAATCTTTCCAAAAAGGTCAATAAACAAATCCATGAACTCGCTAGAGAGCAACATTGCGCTCGTCAACAGCACGCTTCAACACAAGAAACGCACCTTTCACACCGAAATCGGTATCGGTATCATGATGGGATTGATGGGTGTGTTGCTGTTTCGGTACTATCAAAAAAACAAACTTAAAAATAATTCTATGTATACCATGTAAACACACAATTTCAACCATGTCCGGTGTATCTTCATTCAACGCCATGCTCGAACAGTTCATCTCCGAACTCCAGGAGTGCTTTCCCAACGAAAATAAGATTGCGGTGTACGCCAACTCCTTCGAACTTTTGAAGAAGAGCAATCCGCGCAAGTGCATGACCACCTTCATGGACGTGGTGAGTCCCTACAAGGATCGTATCAACGCCCAAGACGAAACGCTGATGTTCGACGATTCGATCGAACTGGTGAAGGAGCTCAATCTGTCTGGTATATGGCAGAGCGAGGCGTGCACGGAGAACACGAAGCAGGCGATCTGGTCGCATCTGAAGACGCTGATTATTTTTGGCGACACGTTGCAGGTGATTCCGTCGGGTTTGATGTCCGGGATTGAAAAGCTGGCGTCGGAGTACGCAAACCAGATGGACGAGTCGCAGGTGGACTCGATCGATCCGTCGGTCCTTCTTCAGAATATGCAGCAGATGATGAAAAAGTAAATAAATAAAGTCACGAAATATATAGTATAAAAAACAATGTTTCTGCCGAGTGTCGTGTTGTTTTTGTTGTTGGTGATGGTATACGTTCGCGAATACCGAGGGCTCGTGTATCACGACCGCGTCTACGTGGACTCTTCCCACACGGCTTTGGTGAAAACGCTCGTGTCCGCCGAGTTGCGCGCGGTGGAGTCGTTGGCCAAGACGTTTGTCGCGGACCTTCGGCGCGCGTACCCGAACGATCGAAACGTCCAGCGTCTTCGAAACTGGTCGGGGAATCTTCGCGAACTTCCGATGAACGGCGAACACATTCTCGCGTCCAACGTCAACAAAGGGGAGGTGATTTCCGTTTGCGTGGTCAATAAACAAGGTCGGTTGAACGCGCGCAACGACATTGTATGGGTGTTATTGCACGAACTCGCGCACGTCATGACGAGTGCGTATAGACACGACGACGAGTTTTGGAAACACAACCAGTTTCTGGTCGAGGAGGCGGTGAAGCGCAAGGTGTACACCTTTACCAAGTACGAAGACAAACCGACGAACTTTTGCGGGAGTGTTCTTCGGTATAATTTCTAACTAAACACAACAAATAAGTACATTACTACTTGTGATGCGTCCCGAACCTTTTTGGGCCGACGATCCCAGCGTGTTGTTTTCCAAACCACGTATGACCGACATATGGATTGGAAAACGAACCAAAACCCTTGAATCCAAACTGAACGCCGTTTCCCGGTTTATTATCGCGTACTTTGTGTTGATCTCCATCTACCGACGATCACTGACCCCCATGTCGATGGGATTGGTGTTGTTGCTGTTTGTCGTATTCGCCCATCACATGATGCTCGCGCAACAACGCCGCGAGGACCCTTACGCGGTGAATCGAGTGGTGACGCAGAACAAGCACGACACGACCAATGTGTTTGCGACCGAACGCACAGGAGACCAGAAGGACGACTCCATCTTCCTCGCGCCGTACATTTCCAAGACGGGGAGCGTGGCCAAGCCGGACAACATGCATCGCGGGAGGCGCGACTACACGCCTCCCAAGGACTGGACGACGGACTCGTGTAGAAAACCCGACGAGTCCAATTGGTTTGCGAATCCAAACATAACCACTATAGGAAGCGGTATACACCCTTCATGTAACGTAGAGTCCAAGGATTACGACGGCGCCTTTCGCAACTACACGCACAACGAGTACGACGACATCTTCAACACCAACGGACGTAGGCAGTTTTACTCGATCGTAGACAACAACCAATCCAAATTCGCCCACTTTCTGTATGGGAAGCATTAAAAAATATTTATATACCTAATATATCATACTACGGGGATGAACTTGAATCAATCCACGCGTACCTTTTACGACGCGGACGAATTTCGCGCGCGCAACGTCAACAGCGAGTCGCCTTTAAAGTATACGACCACGAACCCGCCCACGCGATACTTTACGCACGAAGTGGGTGTGGTGGACACGCGCCCGGCGCTCACGCGCATGAACGAAGTGGACTACCCTTCCACCGAATTGTTCGGCACGGCGCCGTACCAGCTGCACGGATCGCCTTACGCCGCAAAAGAGGCGGCGTTGATCCAGGGAAATCACACGTCAAAAACCAAATACGAGACCGAAGAGCACCCGTTCTTTGAGCGCAACGTGTTCCATCCGAACCACGTGTCCGCCAACGTGCCCATCAACACCACCGGGGTGAGCACGCGCAACGTGTACCGCAACGTTAAATTTTGAATCATGTCATGTCCGGTCCGGTCCGGTTTGTTTTGTAAGTTGTTTGTTTTTGTATTTGTAACGTACCATTTGAAACCAAATCTGTGATTTCAAATGACACGAAAAAAGAGGGAGACGTGTAGGAGGGTGCAAAAAATAACTCGACGCAATAAAATATACACGCATTTAGAATAAATGACGATCGAAAATCTCAATTCTCGAGCAGGTCAGTCTGCGAAGATGCAAACCTACATGCTCCGGTCCCACAACCCCAACTCGCCTTGCGGAGTGATGGACGGGGTGTACTGCAAATCGTACTCTCCCGCGACCAACATTGACGTTGAGTCCGCACTCATTCAAGGCGAAATTTCCAAAGCGATAGAACGCCCTGTACCCGCCAAGTTCATGGGTTCCAACAACACCACTGCGACGGCGGCTAGATCATCGCTCGCACCTGTGGAGGCGAAAGAGCACAAGAGCGTCAAGTCGGAACAGACCCTTTTGGATCGCATCAATCCCGAAATCTTGCCGTCCAAGTTCAACAACAGCATTCCGAGAAACGAATTGTTTGGCGTCGACACTCGCAGTGTTGTCAAGTACTCGTAAAAAACTGCGAATAATATGTACGTCTCACTATAATATAAACGAAGATATCCATGGAATTGCTCATTTTAGGCGGATTGTCCGTGCTTGGTAACGAGTTGTCCAAACGGTCTTCGACGATCCGTAAGAAAGAGGAATACCCGCGTCAAAACACGAACGCGCCCAGCCCGTTAACACCCCAAGTGCGTCCGGTGGCGCATCAATTCGATCCGAACATGACGCACAACAACATGGTGCCCTTTTACAAGAGCCAACGGTCTCAGAACACGAACGACGCGTTCAAGGATCGACGATTGGCCACCTTCACGGGGGTGGACAACTTGGACTTTCAGAAGAAGAAGGAGCTGTTGCAACGCCCTCCCGAATCCCAAATCACCCATCCGTTCGGAACGACGTTTCAGCCGGACATCGATCGGTATAAGGACTACGTGGCGAGCGGGATACACAACAATGTAGCCCCCGTGGAGAAACAGTACATCGGTCCCGGATTGGGGTCCACCGCGTCGTCGTCCACCCACGGATTTCACGAAATGTTTCGCATCATGCCCGACAACATCAACGTGTATCGCAAAAACAATCTGCCCGGTGCGATGAACCACGGCAAGACAAACGTCGACTCGCGCTCCGCACTTCCCGGAACGGAGACGTCCAGCGTGCGACGATTGGCCACGGAGGAGAACCGGTACATCAACGGCGTCATGTCGACGGTCCAAGCCGCACCGGGTCGTCCTCAAGCGCACCCTTCGGCCTTCAAAGTGATTGACTACCAGTGCGCGCCGCCGTCCGGTCCCGCCCAGTCCAACGCGAACGTGATGCGTTCGCAACAGATGCAACCCAAAGAACCGGGGGTGGAGTCGCGTTGCGGCGTGATGGGAAACCCGGCGTCGTTGACCGCCGCCCAATACAACACCCCCTTCTTCTTGACCCACACCAACGAACGCGATCAAGAAAACTGTCATCGGCTCGCCGCCCAGCTCCCCACCGCGTCCGCGCAAAAGCGTTTCGAGCACTTTGACAACCACACCCTGCGCGATACCGAAAACTGTCATCGTTTGAACGTGGCCGGGAATCGTCGCGGACTTCGTGAGAACGTCGTCAATCACGCACCGACCCAACGAGGCGTGTGCTCGAACACCCACGTGTCGCACCCGTCCTTTTCCACCGCACCCGTCCAACACGACGCGGCGACGCACGCGGTCACCCAACGCGACACCGCCAACGCGTACACGTCTCAGCCGCACTACAACGGCGGCAAAGACTACACGTCGGCGTACACTACGGAACAAAACATGGCACGCGAGTACGCGATCATGACCGAACGCACGCCGAACGCGGGGCGCACCAACATCGCGCTCGACAAGTCGCACATTCTCATGGATGTGAAGAGCGACGCCAACACGTCCACGACAAACTTGGGAGGCGGTTTGTTCGCCAAGGGCGTCCAGAATTTCACCACGAAACAAGGTTCCGTCGGTACCACGAAAACGACCGACCCCACGAACGATCGCGCGTTCGGATTCGTGCCTCACAACAATCCGTACGCCATCGACATCAATCAACCCCAACCCCCGTTTACGAACTGAAAATGATCTAAATCAATTAGAGAGGCGATTCAAATGAACGATAAGTAATCGGACGCGATGGATCGCGTGCGTCACGTCGTGACGGAGATGTTGAACGACAGGGGGTATCATCATATGGAGTGGCCCACCGAAACGACCATGAACGCCAAAAACGACATGGACCAACGAATTTTGGTCTACTTTGTCATGTCGCCCAAAGTGAGCGTCAAAAAGATCAAGCTCATCAAAGATTTGATCGAAGAGGATCACGAAGGGTTTTCGTGTCTAATTATCGTGTGCAAAGGTAGTATCACATCATTTGCAAAACAGTTCATTACAACTGATGTGAACAACTTGATCGTTCAAGTGTTTTCGGAAAAGGAGCTCTCGTTCAACATCACCAAACACGAACTCGTCCCCAAACACGAACTGCTCACCGAACAAGAGACGATGGTGGTCAAAACTCGGTACAAGACCAAACTGAAACACTTTCCGAACTTGTTGGCCACTGACCCCGTCGCCAAGTACTACGGATACATGCCTGGGAATCTCGTGCGCATTACGCGCAAAAGTCCCACCGCGGGCGAATACGTTTCGTATCGCGTTGTCGTATAAAAGTTACTTAAAGATCCATGTAGAACAACACAGAAGTAGAATCATTATGGCGCCGGTGACACGATCCATGACGCGCGCGCAACAAAACACTTTGGACGAAGACGAACGACGCGAAATCATGACGGAGATTCGTCGGGGTATTCATAACGTGGACTACGTCAAAGGAGCAGAGTACAAAAAGTACATGGTGTACGCGTTGTTCGACTACATGTGTGATGTCGAACCGTGTTTGTATTCGCTCGGAAAAAAGTTTGGGCGGACTATGCGCGCCAAACTCGACGAGTTTTCGCAACACGAAGACGAGACGTTTCGAGACGCGTGTTTATATTACAAAGAACAACTTAACGACTATTTCGAGTGGTTGGACGAATCATAGAAAGACGGATCGCGATCACAACAATCATCACACACAAGACGTACGCGATCGTCCTGCAAAACGTTTTTTTCGAGTCGGGTTTCTTGGGTTTCGGACAGGCGCATCGTTTGCGTTTGCGTTTCGGAATGGGCGCCAAAGGGCTACGCATGGGGGTTGGATTCTCGTACACGCGAGGGGTGTATACCAACGGATTCATGAGTTTGTTTTTTATAATCCGTCCTATTTTTATTGTCCGTTTTAAAACAACAACAGTCCAATCGAATGCGCGTCGTTTGTATTGGAGACTCACTCACCGAAGGGTATGTGACCAAAAACACGCCGAGATATTATCCGTACAGCACCGCGTTGCGTCGTATACTGATGTCCGGCAAGAAACTCTCCCAGACCGGCGTGACCGTACACAATGTGGGCTTGAGTGGTCGAACCTCATTTCAGATTCTCACGAATTTGAAACGCCATGTACCGATCGAAACGTACGACGTGGCCATCGTGTTGGCCGGGACCAACGATCTGATGCGCCGGTCGAGCGCGTACATCGTCGACAGATTGAAACAGATTCATCGCCATTGTTTGGACCACGGCGTGTCTCGCGTGTACGCGTTGTCGCTTCCCCAGATCCATTTCGACCAACCGATGCGTGAAGACAAACGCCTCGACGTCAACCGACGTTTGCGCGCGTGGTGCGCTTCGGTTTCTAGATTGACGTACGTTCCGTTCGGAGAAGATTTCGTGTACGACCCCAAATCATCCGTTTGGGCGCACAACGGGTACCACCTCAGTCCGTCCGGGTATAGGAAGATGGGTGCGTACATGGCCGACAAAATAAAACAACGTTAAAAATTTTCGAAAACTTAAAGAGATACCGCGCAAAAAATTCAAACGTACAAATGAAGCACTCCATTTACATCATGCGTCATCAACGCCCCGGTTCGTTTCGAACCAACTGCGTGGACCCGTCCGAAGTCCGACACGTCCGCGAACTCGCCAATCAGCTTCGATCGTTGGGTATCAGTGACGTGTTTTCCTGTATGCCGGGAACGTCGAAGCATGTTCGTCCGATTCAAACCGCGAGTAACCTGTGTTCCGTGTTGGGAAAATCGTTGGAACTGTGCGACGGTGTCGATACACTACCCAACTACATTCTCGGAAACACGTTGATCGTGTGGCATCATTCCGACATGAGTGCGATTTTGAGCCACTTCGGAATCCAGAGTCGGTTCGAATGGCCGGACGACGAATACGACGGGTGTTTGATGATCAACGACCAAGGATGGGGGTACGAACCGAATTTTTTTACCAAAAACACGCCGACTGAATATTGCTGGTCCTTTTGGTTGATCTAAAACAGAACCTTTTACACATTCGTGTCCGCGTAGGCGATGACGACGGGAGCGTTTCGTTCCTTGTACGCATAGTATTGGGTCAACGCGTACAGAAACACAGAATTACACAAACTGACGGACGCCGGAATGTAAATCGGCATGTCGCTTCGGCTCACCGCGTACGATACGATGCACCCCAACCCGACGATGTTGAGAAACAGATACATTCGCGAAATGTCTTTGGTGGACTCCGTGGACACCGCTTTTCTGATTTGGGGAAACAACTGAATCCCTAATAAGGTACCACCCACGTACCCGACATACTCCATTTGTGTTTGATGTGATGAAGCGGGAAAAGACTTTAATTCGTTTCGGAATTGAGCATCGGTTTGACGTACTGATTCACCAACCGGTTTCCGACGTTCACGGACGCTTCGTGTTCCGTCACGCCTTGTTCCATAATTTGTTGTTTTTGTTGCAACATGTAACGCAACATACCACGATCCATGTTCGGGTCGAACAACTTTTCGCTCAACACCGGGCATCGTCGAAAAAAGTCGGGGTACGTGACTTGAAACTGCGTCTTGGATTGTTGGTTTGGGTTTGTCAGAATATACTGAATAATCTCTTCATCGGTTGGCATAGAGTGTCTCGTTTCGAATATATGTTTTGTGTATATTATAACAAATGAAATCGGGTGAAAAAACGAGCTTGAAACGGGTGAACCTATGCATGAGCGACATCATGAATACATACACCATTTTAGGTCACATTCGTTCCGGATATTTTGGTGACGTGTATGCCGTGGCGGACGGAAAACACAAGGGTTCACGAGAGTACCACACGATGAAAAAGTACTCGGGTAAAAAGTTTGACTACATCATGAAAGTGACGAGCAACAACAAGGTGGCGATGGACGAGGTGACCATGTTGTACGCCATCAACAAGATTGGGTCCGTCCACTTGCCCAAACTCATCTCGCATCACAAGTGCGATTCCATGCGTTTCCGCGGGTCGAGGAAACAGGGCATCGCCTTGTCGCACAAAGATTGGACGTTCGTCAAGAAGGGCAAGGGACTCATCACGTTGATGGAGAACTCGGGGATTGGTATGGATCTGTATCTGAAAAAGAATCGAAACCCCATGAACGAGGTGATTATGATCTTTCAACTGTTGTGCACCTTGTACTTGTTGAAAAAGAACAAGATCGTACACAACGACATTTACATGCCGAACATCGTGTGCAAACCGGTCAAGGACGCGTCCATGGCCTACAACATCGACGGAACGGTCATGCGCGTTCCCATCTTGGACGGACACGTTCCCGTCCTCATTGATTTCGGCCAGGCACAAACCACCGACGTCGGATCGCCCAACATCAACACGGAGATGTTGTTGAGCACGTGGTATCATTATACCGCCAATCCGGAGATGAAGCAGTTTTTGGGTATGTTGCGCGAAAAACCGATCCATAATCTCAAGTCGTTCATTGTGGACTACTATCGCACACACATCGGGTCTTCCGAAAACAACAACAACGCCTGAAATAAACCATTGCATTGTTTTTACATTTTGGTGTTCCGAACACGCACTCGACGTGTCGTGAGCGCCGCCACGTGTTTGCGTTGCAACGCGCGGTTCATGCGCTTCAAGTCGTTCATCTCCTTGCGAATCAGGTTCGCCACGGTGTTTGTTTGGTTGGAATCGCGTGCGTTGGATAGTTTGACCAACATCGCTTCGATTGTTGCCCGTTTCGCCACGATGCGGGGGTCGTTGAACGTCATCACCTTCGCTCTCGTTCGTTGATGTACGCTCATGTTGAAATTTACAGTATACACAACACTTTTATTTTACATGAAAAGAACATCAGTTTTTTTTCATTTAATTTAAATGATCGAAATGTGTGTGGTCGAAAGTAAACCGTGGAAATGACTCGAACGCAACGACGCGTGGTGTCCTTGCCGATGATGCCGTACGTGTTGGACTTTGTGCGCGCGATTCACGCGGGACCGTCGCACGTGGCGTACATCAAAGGCGGGTACGCGTGGCAACTCGCCAACCCGACGGCGTTTCGAACGTCCAACGTCGATCTCGAGTGTGTGCTCACCGACGACGAATGCGCGGTGCCCGCGATGGTGTACGCGCAAGTGAAACGACTCGCCGCCCAACTCCGAAAAGCGTTTCCACACATTCCCTTTGAGATTCGTCTGTCCCCCGGTGTTTCCAAACGCACCGGGTGCGTGCCTGCGAACCACGCCGAACTGGAGCTGACGCGACCCGGGTTTTCGTACACGGTGGCGTACGACGCGTTGATCGGAAAACGCGGCCAAAGCGAAACGGTGCGTGAATCGCTGGTGTACGTTTCTTTGTATCGATACGGTGCGCGTTTCGACCTCGCTCGGTTTTACGCCACGTACGTCAACCCCGACACGATGGCGTTGAACGCGCGCGGTTTGTTGATCCACGACGCGTTTCTCGCCCAGGACCGCGTGGAGGAGAAGGGATCGGATTTGGACGCGGAACGTCGCCGATGGTTGATTCGAACACACTTTGCGAACGAACGAAGTTACCTGTCGGAAATACGAACGTTTCAAGACACGTACAAAACCGCACCTCTGGTGTACAAAGACTACGTGACGGACACGTTGTACCATCGGTTCCTCGACCATTTTCACACCCAGACTTTGTTGCGTGCGGACACGGAAACGGTGGAGTCGTTGCGGGCGTTCGCCAACGGCATGGTGGCGGAAATCAATGAGCGGTTGGCCGACCAAACGTTGGACGCCCTTTGTTTCGTGGTGGGCGGCGACGCCATGCGACGATATATTCCCGAAACCGTCACGTGCTCGCGCGACATCGACGCCAAGTTGTACTATCGCTTCAAAAAAGATCGCGCCAAATGCATGGCCGTGGTGGCGACCGTGTTGTGTAACACCATCGTCGCGTTGAAAACCACCGTCAATTCACGGTTTCGGTACCTTCAACAACACACCGAGTGGCCGCTCGACTTGATGACATGGGACGTGCGGCGCGTGGTGCCCGTCACCGACACCGTCAATCCGGACCGCACCCACATCAAACTCGATCTCGGTCTGTTGGACGTGGCGATCGTTCACCGACCCAAAGATTTTCCGTTCACGAACCTGTGCGTCACGACACCCACGGGGTTTGCGTACGCGACCCGCGCGTTTTTGGTGAAGGATCTGCAGACCACGTACACCAACCCTCGACTCGCGACAATGCGCAAACTCCGTGGCAAAACGAACAAGAACGAGCGAAGACTCGGACGTCTTACACAAGCTGGAAACAACACAGCGGCGCCCACGATATCGAAGGTACTCAACAGAGAGAAGCGCATCGCAGCACCTTCTTCAAAGCCCACCTATCTTCGCGAGGTGATGGATCGTTTGTTTGTGCTTCGAAAAAATGCAAGCAACGTGTCCGTGAGACAATTATTCAAACAACGGTATCGATACAAAACCTTCTTCTTTTCGATTTCGCGGAAACGTCGGGTCGACGCAACGAATCGTTCGTTTTTATCCGAAAAAAAGAAAAGAACGCGACTTGTTTAAAGATCGAACTCGGTCGTCACGGTGGCGTGTCTTGTTTTGACTTTGAAAAGACCGCAGTAGATGGAGTAGTGGAGCGTCTTGTAGTTGAAATCCGCCTTGCTCGGATCGACAATCAGGTTTCCGGCGGCGTCGTGAATTTTGATACCGTTGCTCCACCCTTGTTGGTGCGCCCACACGTACTTGGGTTGTAACGCACGAAGTTGTGCTTTGCATTTGGCCGGCGTGGATCGACGAAACCGATCCCAACTATTGACCACCGTGGTGATGGGCACGCGTCGCAGAAAATGAAAGTCTTGGTGCGGCGCATCGGGAGACAACACGGCCGCCATCAAGTGATGATCGTGGTCGATCGTTCGGTTCACGTACAATTTGTGGTCCACCTTCTTGACATACCTCGGGTTGTCGCAAATCACGCGTCGAATGGTTTCGGTACAATTTTTGAAATCGTACGGTTTGTTTCGCCATTCCGGACACTTGTCCCCCGGACGCGCTTTTTGTGTGCGGTGTTTGTAAAACCCGCCACGACCCACCACCGGAGCCAGGCCGAACACGTAACAGTTCCCCTTGGTGTCGTAGGGAATGGTCCACACCACGTTCATTAGATTTTGTTTCGTCGTCACCGACACCTTCTTCTTGTTGTTCTTGTTCGTCATTTCGTTGTGTTTACTATATTCACATAGAAAAATGACAACCATTAAAAAATTCAGATAAAGGGTTTAATCATGCTTTTCTTGATTTGGATTATATTGCAACTGTTATTTTTATAATAATAATAATAATAACAAGAACAATGTCTGACCGAACGTTACGTTCGAATACGCAACAAAAGCAATCTGCAAATACGTTACTGGAACTAAGTCGAACCCCACCACTGGTAAAAACCGTAAATAAACCACAAACACCTTCTTCTCAAGGAACCAAACGGGAAAGAAACAACAACCTGTCGTCAAACGCACCGGTCACGCCGGAAGCAAAACGACAATACGCGATCCGTCCATCCAACAAACAATTGCAATCGAACATGTTTCCCGATCAAGTCCAAACGGTGTTCAAAATCATGGACTCCGTGCACGACCTCTTCGATCGACCCGGTGTGGCCAAGAAGGTGTTCGCCTTGTTTCCTGAATACGCCAAAAAACAAAAGGTACTCAAAGATCAAGCAGACCTTTTCTGCGAACTCGTGTTCGGGTTCAGTCGACTGATGGGTGCGTCGAAACAAAAAACGATTCATGGTCCGTCGAATAAGGAGTTCGTGGCGAATTCGTTCAAAGCATGGATGAAGAGTTATCTTGAAATCGATTCTCCGAAGTCCGTGCATTTGAAAACGCTGAAAGAGATGTGGAAAGTACACATTTTCACCTTGGCGCAGCAATCCATGTATTCGTTTTTGAGTATGGGTATCACCAGTCATTGGTTACCCTACTTGCAGGGCACCACCGATCGCACCTTGACGAAGAAGGTGGCGGCGTCCTACATTGCGGCGTACGACATCTTGCTCGCCACGGACGCCCTCAAAACCAACGACCAATTGAAGACCGAACAAAATCGATCGACGCTCGCGCTTCCGAAACTCGCGCGAAACGTCGGCAAGTTTGACGTTTCCAAAAACTACATTTGTAACATGGCGCAAATCATCGATCCGGCGAATAACATTAAGAAGAACCGATCGTATCGATTCGCGTTTCCGCCGATGATCGATATCACGTCCGAAACGTACGTTCGCAACAAAGCCCAAAACAACGACGAGTTTTTATCCATGCGACGACGCGTCGACACGAGTGTGTCTCGTGTCTATCAGCTCGTGACCGAGAACGTCCAACTCACGTGTTCGTTTCATATCGCCATCGAAATCTGCAATCAAGACGACGGCGAGAAGGTGATTCGACAGTTGAAAGCGCACGCCGAATCCAAGTCGCAAGGAGATCTGTTGACGTCCCCGATACACCCGATGCTCGCCAACGATTTTTTCAAGTACGTGCGCGTGTTTGTGGTGGCGAAACCTCGAACAATGGTGGATAAAACCAACTTTTACAATTTCGCAAGCGTTCGTGGATTGTGTATTCAAACACCCGAATTTCAATTGGTGAATCGATCGGTCATTTCCCCAAATTACGTCACCATGTACGCCTTGTCCGGGTTTTCGGTCGACAACGTGATTTCGTACATGCAAAAGGACGTTCCCGTACCAAAAGTTCAAAAACGTCCCGGTACCACGCTGACGCCGAAACAACGCACACAAATCACACGCGAATTGAACACGTGGTTGGTTCGGTACTACCTCGACTGGAAACGCATGGGTGATTCGTTCCAAATCACGCACCTCAAAGATCTCATGCTCGCCAATCAACGACTTGTCGCGCAGGCGACGAACAACGCACAACGAACACGCATGTATCATCCGTATCATTTCATTTCCATCGACATCTTGGCCATCGTCCAATGCATCATGCACGGGGTGCATTTCATTTACGAAAAGAGCGATAACGCTTACGTGATTGGAAATACCATCATGACCAATCAACGATTCGTACCTTATCAATTGAAGAAAAAGGAGCGCATCAACCGGAATATTCAAAAACAAAAGAACATGATTCGAATGTACGAAAACATGGAGAACGCGGCGGGGACGTTGTTGGGTTTCCAGAATAACAACAATACTAAGAATAATGTCAATTCGAATTCAAACAGAAACGGAAACCAGGGTCCACCTACACAATGATTGTTTACTGATTGTTAATCTTGAGTTTGTTCGACAGAATGTCGCAGATGTACTTGTACTGTTCCTCCTTGGTTAGTTTGAATTGTGTGATGACGTCCACCAGGTTCAGACGGTCGTACTCCGGGAGCAGATAGTACCCCCTCTTTTCCGGCGCGTCGGTGCGTGGTTTGCGCGCGTTCTGAAACTGGACGTCGTTGGACCCGTTCTTGCCCCGACACACGTCGTAGTGAATGACGACGTACTCGTTCGCCAAGTTGTACGGTCGGTACCCGTGCGTGACGAGTCGGTGCGCGATGGCGTTGTCGCACCCGAGAATGCCGATCGGGAAATCGGTGTCTTCCATCGGCGTCTTCATGTTCGAAGGAAGGAAAAACCACGCGTCCTGTGAATGCGCGTAGTACATCTTTTGCAGCGTGTTGTCCTTGAAGACCGACTTGCCGTCGTACTCGTGGCGAGACAACGCCGCCACCGCCGTCGGGTTCTTGGTCAGGAACTGGTGCAAACGATCCCAATTGCTCTGATGATGCACGAAAATGTCCGCGTTGGTGACGCAAACCAGCTCGTCCTGCAGATGTTCGGTGGCGTAGTCGAACGCGCGCTTGAACGTCAGGCGGTCGGGACACGAGTCCACGCGCACAAACTTGGGGTGCTTCTCGAGCCACGTTGGAAGCACCGTTTGTGGTTCGTGAAAATGAACGATCGTCTTGACCCACTTGTTTTGCAGATTCTGTTTGAAACAGAAATCAATCTCCTTCTGGCGATCCGCATCGGAATCGTTGTAGTACTGCACGAGGATCGTCAACTGCTTCGGCTCCGTCAACGGCTCGATGTCATGGAGCGTCTTGTAGAACGAGCTGCACTGCTCGAACATCGAGTTCATAATCTCGTTGAATCGCACCGTCAAGGGGAAGGTGTCGTTGACAAAGTGCGTGTGGACGGAACATAAGGGTTTGTTGTCGAACGTGACCCATTGTTTCACCGGATCGATGCGGAACTGTTTCATACGTTGACTCGGGTTGTCGCACTCCAACAGACGCCACCATCCGAAATCGTGGGTCATGTCAAACTCGAAATGGGAGAAATGGTTCGGAGCATCCTCCAAACACCCTTGTTCGAAAAATTTGGACGTGTAGATCGCGTTATCCCACCATTTCGCAAATTCTTTTGATTTTGTATAAACATATCCTGAATTGTAGTAGCCGTACTTGTCGCAATTGTCTTGTTTCACGTAATGAGGGCACAATCCGACGTCTTTGTGGGGATCCACCACGGGTAGCGGTTGAATCAATACTATATCACTGTCAAGAAACAAAGTATCGTCGTACATGTTTAGAGCTTCTTG
>Ga0181559_10000893_pt1 | contig 28728 bp, 23 predicted proteins | sample 011ome_21_FD_133752 | JGI IMG/M metagenome (GOLD analysis project Ga0181559, IMG submission 133752) | Coastal salt marsh microbial communities from the Groves Creek Marsh, Skidaway Island, Georgia - 011508AT metaG (megahit assembly) | ecosystem: Environmental > Aquatic > Marine > Intertidal...
AAGCCGTATTCGATGTCGATGAACTCAAAGACCAGGCCGGCCTGCATGTAGGACACGATCACCTGGCCCTGGTAGGTGGGGCGCATGAAGCCGTCATCGAGTTCGGCGATGGGCATGAACTTGCCCTCGGCCATGGCCTGCAAAACCTCGGTGGGAATCTTGCGGCCGGGAATCGGGCCGGTGCGCCATTCCTCGTAAACGGAAATGCCTTCACTGACCCAGCGCGGTACCAGGTTGTTGGTGGCACCGAGGGTGTAGACGTGGGCCATTTCATGCCAGAGCGTGGTGCCCCAGTGATAACTGGCTTCCGGGTGCGCGGTGGGTGAGTCCATGGCAAACAGGTAGCCGAAGGTAACCCCAAGCAGACCAACACCGGGCATGCCGATGGAGCGCACGATGAAGTCCTCGTGGTTCGGGTAGATCTCCACCACGACCGGTTCTTTCGGGGTCAGGCGGTAGCGCTCGTTATAGACCTCCATGCTTTCCAGAGACAACTGGCTGGCGTAGTTTTTCAGGACATCGCGCTCATCCTTGCCCAGGCGCAGAATCAGTTCCGGCAGCGGGCCCTCGGGAGGGTCTGGATAGCTGATGTTGACGAAGTCCTCGGTAAAGGTATCGAGCAGGCGCATCAGGTTGACGGTCATCGGGTTGAAGGCGTTGCCTTCGTAGGAAATATTCACCTGTTCGATGGCATCGTTGATTTCATTCATGCGCAGCATGTTCTGGCCCAGGTACACCCGTGCTTCCCAGTGATCCGGTTGCAGGTTCACTGCCTCCCGGAAAAACTCGCCGGCTTCCTGGTAGCGGCGCACGATGGTGGCGTAGTACCCGGGAATGAAATACGCATTTCCGTAATTGGGACTTTCTGCCAGGGTGGCATCGATAAAAGGCTGGTAGTCCTCCCGGGTCATGAAGGCCAGCGCCGCCTTCATGGCATTGAGCTCCATGGCGGGCAGGTCTTCGTCGTCGACAAAGTCGGTGGCCTCATCCAGGGTGTTTGCCGCTTCCTCGTACTTGTCCTGGCGCAGCAGGGAGGCGGTCACCATGAACATGCCGCGCAGGCGCGCACCGGCCGGGGCCAGACCTTCGTCCATGACGCGGGACAGGTGGGCGTTCAGTGCCTCGGGGTCGCCGCCTTCACTTAATGCGGCTGCGGCACCAATGTGGGCCCAGGCATTGTCGGGATCAAGTTCCAGGGCTTCGGTGAACAGATTGTAGGCTTCGCCGAACTGGTAGGTTTCCATGAACAGCTCGCCCCAGCGTACACGGACCATGGGGTCTTCGGGAAAATCGTTGAAGGCCTGCTGGAACTGGGAATTGGCGCCCTGTTCATCACCCAGAGCCCACAGCGCCTCGGCGCGAATGGAGCTGGGTTGTTGCGAGGAATACAGGTCGGTGTAGCAGGCACTGGCCTGTGCCGCGTTGCCGCTCCAGTGCAGGTTTTCACACTCGACCAGGGCCTCGTTGTCGAGTGCGCCGTAAAGCGGATCACGTGCCTGGGCCGGTTGAATCAGGAAAGAAGTAAAAACAGGAATGAGCAGGACCGCAGGCCGCAGGCGGCTGAAAAGAGACGTTGATGGACAGCGCTCAGTCCGCATCCTCACCTTCTCCGCGCAGCATGTCGATCTGTTCACTGACCTGTGCCGATTCCAGGATGAGTGCCTGCAGGCGCTCCACGTACTCGGCATTGGAATATTCGTTGCGCCGCAGTTGCAGATCCTCGATCTGGTTATCCAGGTCCAGGCGCTGGCTCAGCAGTTGTGTCACGCGCGGGTCATCATCGGTGGTTTCCACCGGTTGCACACGCGCGATGGTAAAACTGGCCGCACCGTCACCGCGAATCTGCGGATGTTCAGTGGCCAGCCTGTCGTCAGACTCAAAGAAGTTGGCGACTTCGCGCTCGGCAAAATCAAAGGCTTCCTGGATGCTGACATTGTTGTTCTTGTTGATGTCGGCAATTTCACTGCTCAGTGCCTGGGCAAAGAAAGTGCCGAACTCAGTGGCGTTTTTCTCGTTGCCGTTACGGGTGGCCGTGATAATGATGCGGTCATCGGTTTCCAGGGCCTCGAGCATGGCGCCGCTGGCACTTGCGGTATTGACGATGAAGTGATTCTGTCCGGGCAAGCTGCCCATGACCTCGGCCAGGTCGGCGTCGGTAATGTCCGGCCCGGGAATATTGAACTTGAACTGTTCACCGTCGTAACTGCCGTGACCAATCAGGTAAATGGCCGCCCGGTCATCATCGTTCATACTTGAAGACAGGCTTTCAAAATGTCCCAGCAGGTTTTCACGGCTGGCCTCCTCGCCACTGAACACGGTGACGTTTTCAGAAACGGCTTCCGAGGCGCCGGTGATCTGTTCACGCTGCTCGTTGAAACGGGTCTCGAATTCCTCGACGCCACCCAGGCCCTGGACGATGGTGACGTAAAGCGCGGCATTGGCCAGCTGGCTCCAGGAGAGTCCCCCGAACGTCAGCATGCCCAGGCTGACCAGTTTGTTGCGTAAACTCATATGGTCCTCCAGTGACGGCGCAGCATCCATTCCAGGCCTTTTAACAGGACCAGTAATAAAAAGAAGAAAGGCGCATCCCAGAGATAGCTGATCTGCTGCTCGGTAATACCGGCAGTGGAGGAGGAAATCGCTTCGGGAATGTCATCCCATTGCGCCGGGGTCCAGTACTGGCCGCCGGTCACGGCCGCCACCCGTTCGAGCAGGGCGCGGTTCTGGCGCACGTTGAAGATTTCCTGGCCCTGGTCATAACGCACGGCCGTGGTGGAGGACGCCACCAGGTTTTCGCCGACCCGGGAGATGGCCTCGATACTGTAAAGGCCGGTATCGCTGGGCGTGAACGCCGCTTCGTAGACGCCGGGCTGGCCGGCGACAGGCATCAGCTCCAGGCTGACCACGTCATTGTTTTCTGAGGACACCACCGTGGAGATGGACAGGCCCTGGTTTTCCTCGGCTTCCGGATCGCGCACTTCGGCACGTACCTTGATATCGCCGTCTTCCACGCTGCTGCTGAGTTCAAACTGGCGAGGCGAGTTGGCGACCAGGGCACGGGTGAGCTGGCGCCAGAAGGTTTCATGGCGCATGTCTTCCACGGGCAGGCTCATCTGCCAGCGCCAGGTGCCGCCGGTGCCCATGACATAAGTCTGGCCGCGGCCGTAAGGCTGGGTCACCAGCAGTGGTTGCAGGCGGCCTTCCACATTGACATTAAGCAGGGTTGTGGCCGCCGGGCGCAGTTCCCCGAGCATCTGGTAGTCGGCCACTTCCGGCAGTTCTGACCAGAGGCGGTCGTTTTCCGATTCACTGTCACTGAATTGCAGCATGGGGGCCAGGCGACCGGAGTCGGTCAGGGCCACAGGTGCTTTCTCACGGACAAAGGCGGATTCTTCCAGGTCTGTCAGGCGGGTAGGCAATATTTCATTGATGACGGTTTCACCCCAGCCGCCCAGGTCGAGACCGTTTAGGCCGGCCAGCATCAACAGGCTGCCGCCGCGCTCGCTGACAAAATCCCTGATCAGCTCCTGCTGCTCGGTGGTCAGTTCAGCGGCATTGAGGCTGCCTATGATCAGGGCGTCGTAGTCAAACAGTTCGGCCCGCTCTTCGGGGAAACCGTTGGCCAATTGTTCAGGGTCGTCGATGCCCTGGCGGTAAAACTTGTTCGGTGTGACGCGCAGCAGGGTGGACAGCTTGATGCTGGGGTCGTCATTGAGTGCGCGCTGCATGAACTTGTATTCCCAGCGCGGCTCGCCTTCCACGTAAAGGACCTTGTACTGGCTTTCTTCCACGTCCACCACTTGCGCGCGGGTGTTGTTGGCCAGGTTGGTTTCGTTGGCCATCGGGTCCAGGGTGAAACGCAGGTCCAGCTGGCCGGGTTCGGGCACTTCGATATCGACAAAGGCCAGGGTCATGTTCTGGTCATTACCCAGCGTGATTTCCTCGGTGGTCAGGAACTGGTCGCCGTCATAGACCTTGACCCGGGCGATACCGCCCTGGTCGTGGCGAATGCTGATACGGGCAGACAGGGTGGTTCCAGGCAGTGCTTTTTCCGGCAGGGCGACTTCGGTCAGCTCTAGGTCTTCCGGAATGATTTCGCGGCCGATACCCAAGGTGTGGACCGGTACGCCGAAGCCGGCAATCTCATTCATGTCGGCCTGGCTGATGGCGCCGGTATTATCCGCTCCGTCGCTGACCACGATGACCGCGCCAAGGGATGAACCACTGGCCTGGCGCAGGGTCTGCAGCAGGGACTGGCCGAGGTTGGTCGCCTCACCGGGATCGGGCAGGGCGGTAAAGGAGTCCATCGAGGAGGCGGTGTCGGCAAAGCCGTATGGCAGGATATTGTAGATATCGCCGATATCGGCAAGGGATTCGGGGGTAAGCAGTTCCTGCGCCTGGACCATGCGCGTGGTACCGCCATCGTTGAAGGTCATGCTGCCCGAGGTATCGAGCATCACGGCAACGGCGTTTTCACCGCGCAGCAGGCGCTCGGAAACCAGGGCCGGTTGCCACAGGACGATGAGCACCACGGCAAACATCAGGCTTTGCAGCACTCCGATCGTGGCCAATTTTCCCCAGCCCATGTTGCCCGGCCGGCGTGCCATCATCACGGCAACGCCCACCAGGAAAATCAGTGCTGCGGCGACGAGCAGTCCAAGGGGCCAGCCACTGGCAAATATGAAGTCGCTGTCGTTGAAAACTGATCGGGGATATTTGAAGAAAAATTCGAACATACTGCCAATCTATACTCTGAAGCACTGCCAATTATGGAGTAGACCATAAATATTGGGTTTCATTTTGAGTTTGTTCCGTTGGTCAATTTCCAGCGGTCATGACCCGTGGTCATGAAAGTGGTGGAACAGGGCATCGAAAATCACCGGACATACCCCGGCAACTGTCCTGAAAAACGCCAGAGAAAGCAAACTCGGGTCCCTCCGAAAACCGCTGTTTTTCTCGGTTTATACCGGAAAGGGGGAAACCATATAATCATGTTTGCTAAAAAAATACCATCCCCGAACCAGGGCCAACAACACAGGACTTCAATGTCCATATTGCTGACACATTTAAGTGCACGCAGTGTCCGTTTGTTGCCCTGTTATGCCCGCTGGTTTATGCTGATTTGCATGGCTTCAGGGCCCGTAAATACCGGCTAAAAAAGGGGGTATGGCGTCAGGCCCTGGCATTTCACCACCAGCATTTCAGCACAACAAAAGCGCCAGGAACCCCGGTCAAAAAAGGAGAAAGGAAATGCGTTTCATCGGTCAATCCCGTTGCCTGTTTTTATCAGCTTGCCTGTTGCTGGCCAGCGCCTGTTCCGAGCAACAGCCCGCCGGCTCAGACGCTGTCATTCCGGCCAGCACTGGCCCCGGCAGCCGGGAAGTGGCGAACAGGATGCTCGATGCCATGGGTGGCCTGGACGCCCTGCAGGCTGTCGAGTCTGTGGTGTTGACCGGTGACGGGGCACGCAATCGCCTGGGCCAGATACCGGTCACCGGCGGAATTGATCCGGATGCCACACTGAGCGGCGTTACAGAAACCATCGACTTTGCCAATGGCCATGCCGCGTTTGATAACGATGTCGTGGTCGGCGAGGGCTTCAGCCAGCATCGCACCGAGGCATTGACCACCTGGCAGGGGGAAAAGATAGGCTGGGGCACCACGGAAGGACGGCCCAACGAGGCAGTATCAGTGAATGGCCTGTTCAGCTGGGCCACGCAGAATACACCGGCAATGCTGCTCAGACGTAATCCGGTCACGGTGGCGCTGGCCGCCGATAACGTGGCTGCAGGACAAAGCGCAGAATCCGTGTCCTGGGACGGGCGTCCGCACTGGGCCATCGACACCAGACTGGATGGTGAAACCCTGACCCTGATGGTGGACCAGGAGTCTTACCTCTTGAGCGGTTTTACCGCCCTGGACACCGAAACCATGCTCGGTGATGTCCAGGCCCAGTACTATTACCGGGATTACCGCGACGTGGACGGCGTGATGCTGCCTTTCGCCAATGAAGTCATCAAGGACGGTGATCCCTATTCGTCCATGAGCTGGAGTGATATCCGTCTCAATGATGAGTCTGCCCTGGCCATCTTCGAGATTCCCGCGGATGTCCAGAACCAGGCCGACCAGGTCGTGGCAGTCCTGGAAAGCGAAGGTGAGTATGGCTCCTGGGTACCGCTGGCCTGGATGCCGGTCACCGACACGGTCACCCATATCGTCGCGTTTTCCCATCACAGCATGGTGGTGGAATTTCCCAACTTTGTCGTTGTGGTGGAAGGCCCCTACACCGAGGCCCAGTCCCTGAGCCTGGCACGGATGATTGAAGGGGCCATCGACAAGCCCATCCGTTACGTGGTCCCGACCCATCCCCACTACGATCATACCGGCGGCCTGCGCGGACTGGCCTCACTGGGCGCCAGCGTACTGACAGCCGCCGGGCATGAAGATGAAATCCGCGGCATCGTGGAGTCTCCCCACACCAATCCCCCGGATGCCCTGGCCCGACGTGCCGCGGCAGGTGCCGAGATCGGGCAGGTGGAAGTCTTTTCCGGTATGACGGAAATCCGTGATGGCGACCAGGTCCTGACCCTTTATGAAGTGACCACCATTCCCCACGTCAATCCCAAGGTGCTGGCCTATGTCGAGAATGACGGCATCCTGTTCCAGAGCGACCTGTTCTTTGGCGGTCCCAGTCCGGATGCGGTGGCCTTGTATGAAGCCGTGCAGGAACTGGGCCTGGAAGTGAGCCAGGTGGTAGGCGGACATGGAGGTGTGCTGCCCGGCGCAGCGCTTATGGCGCTGGGTGAGGAAGCACCTGCCGACGGGGAATAATCCGGAAAGGTGGGGAAATTACACCCGCTGGTTCCTTCTATTACTGGTAAATCACGCTAGAATAGGGCGCCGTTGCCCGCACCGGCCTGCAACAAGGTACCGGGCAGAGTTGTCATTGCCAAAGCAATCAGAAAGAAGGCGCAGCATGGACTGCGCCTCGTTGGTTCACCAGGAATGCTTTTAGAAAAACAACATTCAGAATTCATCATTTAATCACAGGAAGTAGTACATGCTTGTTCCAGAAGCCATCGCCAAAATTCTCAAAGCTGAAGGCGTTAAATACCTATTTGGTTACCCCCTGAATCCCATCATCGAAGCTGCTGCGGCAGAAGATATCCGGACCATCATCGTGCGCCAGGAGCGTTGCGGTGTGCACATGGCCGATGCCTACAGTCGCCTGACCTCCGGTGACGAGATCGGTGTCTTTGTCATGCAGCACGGCCCCGGAGCGGAAAACTCCTTTGGCGGTGTGGCACAGGCCTACGGTGAATCCGTCCCGGTGCTGATCATGCCGGCCGGTTATGACCGCAAGCAGGCGAACTACTACCCGAATTTCAATTCCACCCTGAACATGAAGCACATCACCAAGTGGGCCGAACCCGTTACCATGGGTTCAGAGGTGGCCAACATCATGCGCAGGGCCTTCGCTCAGTTGCGCAACGGTAGGCCGGGCCCGGTACTGGTCGAAATTCCGTGGGATGCCTGCAAGGAAGAAGCGGACATTTCAGCCTACGTGCCCAGCTTCAAGAACAAATATGCACCGGATGCCGATTCGGTCAAAGCCGCCGCAAAAGCATTGGCGGCGGCCGACAAGCCGGTGATCTATGCCGGGCAGGGCATCAACTATGCCAAGGCCTGGGATGAGCTCAAGGAAATCGCCGAACTGCTCAACGCACCGGTCACCACCAGCCTGGAAGGCAAGAGTACGTTCAACGAAACCCATCCGCTGAGTATCGGTTCAGGCGGCCATGCCACGCCCAAGGCCGTTTATCATTTTCTCAATGAAGCTGACCTGATCTTCGGAATCGGCTGCAGTTTTGCCCTGACGTCTTTCGGCACACGCATGCCGGATAACAAGAAAGTGATTCATGCCACGCTGGATCCCATGGACATCAACAAGGATATTCCGGCCGAGCTGGGCCTGATCGGTGATGCGAAACTTACACTGCGCGCCCTGATCGATGAACTGAAAACCCAGGATATGAGCAAGGCACAGGCACGCAAGGAAACCACGCCGGCTGACATCAGGACAGTGAAGGATGCCTGGATGGCCGAGTGGTTGCCGAAGCTGACTTCCGACCAGTCTCCCATGACGCCTTACCGCGTCATTTACGAGCTGAACAAGCTCGTGGATAAACAGAAAACGATTATCACCCACGATGCCGGCAGCCCGCGTGACCAGCTGGTGCCGTTCTGGGAAGCCGAAGCGCCACTGTCCTACATCGGCTGGGGCAAGACCACACAGCTGGGCTACGGCCTGCCGCTGATGATGGGCGCCAAGCTGGCCAAGCCGGACCACCTGTGCATCAACGTGTGGGGCGATGCCGCCATCGGTTTCACCGGCATGGACTTTGAAACCGCCGTGCGCGAGCGCATCCCCATCATGTCCATCCTGTTCAATAATTTCTGCATGGCCATGGAGCTGCCCATCATGGAAGTCTCCACGGAAAAATTCCGCTCCACGGATATCGGCGGCGACTACGCCGACATGGCAAAAGCCTTCGGCGGTTACGGCGAACGCATCACCGATCCCAACGACATTGTTCCTGCCCTCAAGCGCGGCATTGAAGCCACGGAACGGGGAGAGGCGGTGTTGCTGGAATTTATTACCTGTAAGGAACTTGAGATGTCGTTGCACTATTCGAGTTACGGGAAATAAAAATCGATAAAACGATAAAACGATAAAACGATAAAAGGATAAAGAGGTAGGTCGGATAAGACACGTAGTGTCGCCATCCGACAACTTCGGTGAACTTTTCGATACAGGGAGACAGGGCGACAAACGTAGGCCGGAAGAGGCACGTAGTGCCGTCATCCGGCAGCTTCGATGGACTGATCGATAAAGCGATAAAAGGATAAAAAGGTAGGTCGGATAAGTCACGGAGTGTCGCCATCCGACGGCTTCGATAAGGATGTCGAAAAAGGGAAAAAGGGAAAAAGGGAAAACAATAATAAACGTTTAAAGGGGGCGTAGTGTTTAAAAAACTGCAGGAAAAACTGGGACCGGGTCTGCTGTATGCGGCGGTTGCTGTCGGCGTTTCCCACCTGGTGTCTTCCACCACGGCCGGGGCGACTTACGGGTTTGTCATGGTGGGCTTCATGGTTCTGGTCTGCCTGGTCAAATACCCCACCTTTCTGTTTGGCGCCACCTATGCCGCCGCCACCGGGGAGACCCTGGTGGAAGGCTACCTGCGAATGGGCAAGTGGGTGGTGTGGCTGTTCTTCTTCATGCAGTTGTTTGAATACACCTTCGCCATCTCCGGCGTATCGGTGACCACGGCGGCAATCCTGCGCAGCGTGTTTGGGCTCGAGACAGGTATCGCGCTTGAATTGGGACTGGTTGTCTCCTGCATGTTGATCGTGGCACTGGGGCGTTACGCGGTACTGGAAGATATCACCCGGGTGCTGGTGATCGTGTTTTCCATCGGCACGGTCATTGCTGCGGCGATTGCCGTGGGGGGGATTGATACCGGCGGCGCCTCCCTGTCTGCAGACCTGAGTTTTGATACGCCCACCATCCTCTTCCTCATCGCCGTGGCCGGCTGGATGCCTACGGGCACGGCGGGCTCGGTCGGCCTATCGTTATGGGTCAAGGCCAAGAGTATTCGGCTGAAGAGGCCGGTGACCACCAGCGAGGCCGCCTTTGATTTTCATGTGGGTTACGGCACAGCCATTTTCCTGGCCATCAGCTTCGTGGCACTGGGCACCTTTGTCATGTACATCAATGGCGTGGAAGTGGAAACCGATGGCGCACTGTTCGCTACGCAATTGATCAACCTGTTCACCTCGACCATGGGCAGCTGGATTTACCCGGTCATTGCCCTGGCCGCGATCACGGTCATGTATTCCACACTGTTGACCCTGGTCGATCTGCTGCCACGATCATCGGCGGCAGCAGCCATAGAACTTTTCCCCGTCAGTGAAGAAAAAACCGCAGAGACCTTCAGCAAACGCTACCTGCTGTTCATTGGCGTGGAACTGCTGTTTGTACTCGGTGTGTTATTCCTGCTCATGGACGACTTCGGCACCTTCATTGCCTGGGTCACCTCCATGGGATTTGTCGTGGCACCTGCTTTTTCCTACCTCAATCACAAGGTCATGTTTTCAGACCGCGTGGCGCCCGAGGACCGTCCACCGGAATGGTTACGGTGGTGGAGTATCGGAACGATTACGATACTCAGCGTCGTGGGAGTGATGTTTGTTTATATGAATTACTTGATGTAATTCGAGGGGAAGCGTGTTGGGTTGTCATCCAGCGCCTTCGATGGGGTTTTCGATAAAAGGATAAAGGGATAAAAGGATAAAGGGCAACACTTGTAGGTCGGCATAGGCTCGCAGAGCCGTTTGCCGACGGCCTATCGAAAAAAGGAAAAAGAGAAAAAGGGAAACGTCCCACTTCCATTATTAGTAAGCGGAGTTTGTTGATGCTTGAAATACTGTCCAGGGATCGCATTGTTGCGCAGCCGGGGTTTAACCGTTGGAAGGTGCCGCCGGCGTCTATCGCGATTCACCTGTGTATTGGCTCGGTGTATGCCTGGAGCATTTACAACCCGCCGTTGACCCGGCTCTTTGGTGTGGTGGCACCGGCTTCCGGTGACTGGAGCCTGCAGGATGTGACCTGGATTTTCTCCGTGGCCATTGTCTTTCTTGGCCTGGCCGCAGCCCTGGCCGGGCACTGGCTGGATAAGGTCGGTCCGCGCATGGTCGGCACGGCTGCCGCGGTGTTGTGGGGCGGCGGTTACCTGATTGGCAGTATCGGTATTCTCACGCACCAGCTCTGGCTGTTGTATTTCGGTTATGGCGTGCTGGGGGGTTGCGGCCTGGGACTGGGCTATGTCTCGCCGGTGAGCACGCTCATCAAATGGTTTCCCGACAGGCGCGGTATGGCCACCGGCATGGCCATCATGGGTTTTGGTGGCGGTGCCATGATCGGTGCGCCACTGAAGCGCTTTTTCATCCAGCTATTTTACGAAGCACCGGAATACCTGGGCACCGCTGACCAGGTCACCCTGGTCACAGAAGCCGGCCGTCGTTTTGTCGAACGTGCTGGCGAGCAACTGGAAGTGGTTGTGATCGGCGCCAACGAAGTTGCCGGCATGCTGGTTCCTGGCCCCGAAGGAGTCTACGTTGTCGGTACGGGTTCAACCGGTGTTGCCGGGACCTTCGTGGTGCTGGGCCTGTTGTATTTCCTGGTGATGCTGATAGCCGCCTTTTCCTACCGTGTGCCTGCCGAAGGCTGGCAGCCTGAAGGCTGGACACCGCCGGAAGAAGACCCTGAATCGAAAAAAATGATTACCTCCCACAACGTCGACATCGAGGAAGCGATGAAGACACCACAGTTCTACAAGCTGTGGTTGGTGTTGTGCATGAACGTATCGGCGGGCATTGGTGTACTCGGTGTGGCCAGTACCATGATGAGCGAAATCTTCGGCACCACGTTACCCGGCATCGTTGATGGTGCCTTTGCCGCCGTTTATGTCAGCATGATTTCCGTGTTCAACATGGTGGGCCGTTTCTTCTGGGCGAGTTCTTCTGATTACATTGGCCGCAAGAATACCTACTGGATATTTTTTGCCCTGGGGATCGTGCTTTATTGCTCCGTGCCCTTTGCTGCGCAACAGGTCAGCGCCGATCCCAGTGTGGTGTGGCTGGTGCTGTTCTACGCGGCGACCATGATTATTTTCACCATGTACGGTGGTGGCTTTGCCACTATTCCTGCCTACCTTGCCGATGTCTTTGGCACCAAGTATGTCGGCGGCATTCACGGTCGCCTCCTGACAGCCTGGAGTACGGCCGGGGTGGTTGGCCCCCTGGCCATTACCTCGTTGCGCGAGTCGGCGGTGGCCCGTGCCATTGAAGACCTGGTCAGTCGTATTGACCCGGCCGCGTTCCAGGCCCGGTTCGGTGCCAGTATCGAGCAGCTGGACCAGCTGGTTGCTGCACAAACCGTTACCATAGCCAGTCTCATGGAAATTGCGCCTGCCGGCACGGTGGACCCCACCTCGTCCCTGTACAACAACACCATGTACCTGATGGCGGTGTTGTTGTTAATTGGCCTGTTTGCCAATGCCGCCATGAAACCGGTCGCGGAAAAACATTATCTGAAAGAATGAAATTTTTCTGTCGAATAGTCGCACTATGTTTTTGAATCAATTATGAAAATACCTGGTGGAATCGGGGATTACCTTGATTCCGCACAGGATGTGGTTTACTTTCGACAGCCACTTTCCCGGCAGTAACCTTATTTATCACATCTGTTTTGCTCGGGAACACCAGTGAAGAAAACAATACTCAAGGGGTACAACATGAAGAATTTGATCGTTAAAACAGGTTTGGCTGCCTGCCTTTTGCTTGGCATGAATCTGGCCAATGCCGACCTGGCACCTGACTTCGTCGACAAGCTGATGTCTGATGCGCGACCTGAAGCCGACAAGGCCAGGGATGGTTCTCGCCGTCCTTACCAGGTCGTGAATGTATTGGGTGTTGATGAAGGCATGACCGTCATGGATATCGGTTCCGGTGGCGGCTGGTATGCCTGGGTGCTTTCAGCAGCGGTAGGTGCCGATGGTGAAGTGATTGCCCAGTTTGGTCCCCGTGCCCTGCAACGTAACAACGGCCAGGCACAACGTGATATTGCCGAGGCCATGGGCAACGCCGAAGCGTTTTTTGGTGAGGTGAACGAATACCCGGACAACTCCATTGACCGTGCCATCACCGCGCTGAACATTCATCACTACAACGCTGAGCGTGCCGCACCTTATTTCAAGGCTATCTATGATGTATTGAAGCCGGGCGGCATGGTGGCTGTGATTGATCACATCGGTATGCCAGGCATGGACAATGGCATGATGCACAGGATGATTAAATCCGATGCCGAGTCCTGGATTGAAGCTGCCGGCCTGGAGATTGTGACTGACTCCGACCTGTTGCGTACCAATGCCGATGATCACCAGCGTTCCATTTCTGACCCGATTTATGGTCGTGACGTGGATCGTTTCCTGATCGTGGCACGTAAGCCTAACTGACAGGGCATTTCTGTATAAAATGAAAGCCGGGCATCAGCCCGGCTTTTTTTGTGGAGTAAAAAAATGGAGTGGAAAATTTTCCTGACGGTCCTGGGTACCGTGTTCATCGCCGAGCTCGGTGACAAAACCCAGCTGGCTACCCTGCTGTTTGCGGCAGACAGGGAGGTGAGCAAACTCACCGTATTTCTTGCCGCCTCACTGGCCCTGATCTTGGCCTCCGCGATTGGTGTGCTGGCAGGCAGCGTGTTGTCAGAATTTATTAATGAAAAATACCTGCACTATATTGCCGGTGTGGGCTTTGTTGCCATCGGGGCGTGGACGCTGGTCACGGCGTGACCCGGCTGCGCCGGGAGGAACAAGGAGCGACAAGTTGGGCTCTAACGAAGCGTCGTAGGCCGGAAGAGGCGCGAAGCGCCGTCATCCGGCAAGGTGCCCGCAGGGCACCCGAAAATCGTTATAAACTTTACTTAAACCAGGCGACCTCCGGTCGCCATGCCGGATGACGCTCCGCTTTTCCGGCCTACGAATCAGCAATATATTCCTGTCTCGTTTATTGGTTGGCTTCTTCCAGGGCTTCCTGCCACCTGGCTACCGCGCAGTCGTATTCCAGGAAAATATCGTCACTCATGCGCTGGTAATACACCGTCTGGGTAATGGGCCCGGCATACAGCGCGGGGTCGGTGACCGTCAGTTCAAACACCAGGGTGTCATTGTTGATTGGCGGGGCAATGGTGGCGACGAAACCGCTGGGCTCCTTGCCGACTTCCTCGCGGGTGGCCATGTAAACGCGCTCGGTGATCTCCATGTTTTCCGTTCGCGGCCAGCGCCCGTCCAGGGTCTCCTTGAGTAATTGCGTTTCGATAACCAGGACTTGCCTGCCCAGGTCAGGATCCTGTTCCCAGTGGCCGATGGAATAGCCCATGCGGGTTGGCGGGTAGTCGTCGGGAAAATCGCGGCCATCAATAAAGACACGGCGCACCTGCATTTCCAGTTCTGCCAGCATGGTGAGCTGGTCGCCCTTCTGGATAACTTCAATCGGGTAAGCCACCAGTGATGTCATGGTGCTGGGCATGCCGGGTGGCACGCACCAGGCGCCGGGTTCTACCCAGTTTGGATACTGTGACAGGTAAGCATCCTGCAGGGCCTGGCCTGATTCAGTCAGTGCCTGGGTACCGGTTCGCACGAACTCGGGTTCAGCGGCGTAGCCGACCCATACACCGGTAAAGTCGGGTGGACTGTCAGCAGCTGCGGCTCGTATGGGCAAAGAAAACAATAACGCAATGGCGGCATAAAGGATGGCAAGTCGGGATAGGCGTTTCATCGAAAGCTCCGGTGGTAAACAGGCAATGGCAAAATATGCGAGCTGACCCTGTCAAAGTCAAATTCTGGTTGTGAGGGAAGCTGGTAGCATAAAAACCGGAATGATTATTGTGGGGAAAGTCTGCTCACTTATGCTAAATTTGTCTATTGTTGGCGCGTTTTACAAGGGGCGTGCGCAGTCGTAGATACCGCGGTAAACAAACATGGGGGAGAAACCAATGTCTGTGTTCTATTCACGCAAGTTAAAATTTCTGGGTGGGAGCATCGCGACCCTTTGTCTGGTGCTGTTTACCGGAAGCCTGTTTGCCCATCACTCGGCAGCACAGTTTGATTTCAGCAAGAGAGAGCCGGTAACCGGCAAGGTTGTGTTCGTTGATGTTTCCAATCCGCACATTGACCTGATCCTTGAGATTGATAATGGTGATGGCACCACCAAAGAAGTGCAGTTTGAAGGGCATAGCCGCAACAATGTCTACCGTCGTGGCTGGCGTCCTGATGACTTCGCCGAAGGCGACGAGATAACCATCTTTATTGCGCCTATGCGCAATGGCGAAGATGGGGGCTATATCCAGGAGTTTGAAATGGCCGATGGCAAGAAGTTTTAAGTTTGAATTTGGGGAAGAACAACATGATCAGAAATATTTCAATTTTCCTGGGGCTGCTGGCAAGCAGCATGATGGTATCGGCCCAGCCGGATTTTTCCGGGCTGTGGTTTCCTGCCAGCTTTGATCCCAATGCGCCGCGGCTTGCCCCGGGTACACGGGAGCTGCCGTTCACTGAGGCGGCACAACGGATGGCTGACAAGTTCAATGCCGAGTTTGAGACCACCGATGAGCCCGGTGCCTGGTGTATCAAACCCGGTTTGCCCCGCAGCATCTGGGGCGCGCCTTTTCCAGTGGAAATCGTGCAGACCGAAGGCTTTATCAACATGCTCTGGGAAGGCTATTACCAGTACCGCAAGATCTACCTGGAAGGCCACCCCCGCCCTGAGCCCATTTTGCATAGCCGCATGGGCTATTCTGTCGGGCATTTCGAGGGCGACACCCTGGTCATTGAAACGTCCTACCTGCGCGAATATCCGTTTTTGAGCCGCACGGCCAACACCGATGATGCCACGGTTGTTGAACGCTGGAACATGGTCACCAGCACCAATGATGAAGGCGTGGAACAGACCTACCTGACCAATGAAATGATTCTCACGGATCCCAGGCTCTACACAGAGCCGGTCAGGATTGTTGGCACCCTGCGTTACTCACCGGATACGCCGATCATGGAGTACTCCTGTAGCGAGCAGATCTATGAGCAACACCTGCAGGACCGGGGCATTGCTCCGCCGGATTTATCTGAACTGGAGTAGGCCGGCAAGCGCAGAAACCAGGTGCAAAAACCTGGGAAAATTTCGCAAATGCAGCAACCGGTTATAGTGCTTGAAAATGCACCGGTTGCTCATTATCCTGTCTCTCCTTTTGGAAAAAATTGACAAGTTAAACAGTAGCTTAGTAAGTAGCTAGGCAGTTGGGTAAGCAGATGGGCAATAGCCTGTTTAAATTGGCCGCTGGCAAGAAGAAAAGTGAGCAGTATTAAGCTGCCGGATAGTACTCTACTTCTCATATCTGTGCTGTTCAGGTTCCCTGGCAGCCAATATCCAGAAACCAAAACAAACCGTATTGAAAGGGGGCCATACCCCGGGCCGGTTGGCCGGTAAAAAAAGGGTAGGAAATGAAGGCAAGACCCCTGATCAAAACTCCCGGCAGACGTGAACTGCTGGTAAAAACGGCCACGACCGCCCTAGTCATGGCCATGCCGACGGTATTGTCAGCCCAGGACAATCTGGCCGTGACTCCCCTGCGTAATGATATCTTCCTGATTTCAGGTGCCGGTACCAATGTCCTGGTAGCCATCGGCAGCGAGGCCGTCGTATTGGTCGATGGTGGGCAGGCAGCCCATTCCACCGCCCTGATGACAGAAGTGGACAGGTTGTCAGGAGGCAAACCGGTGATGGCCCTGTTCAATAGCAACTGGCGGCCGGAGCATTGCGGTCTCAATGCCATGCTGGGGCCGCGCGGCACACGAATTATTGCCCATGAAAATACCCGTCTTTGGCAAGGTAATGACTTTTACGTGAACTGGGAAGATCGCCACTATTCACCTGCTCCGGTCCAGGCCAACGAGACCTTTTATACCAGCGGTTCGATCATGCTGGATGATGAGGTGATCGCTTATGGACGGGCCGGCGATTTCCGGACTGACGGCGATATCTATATCCATTTTGAGAACTCAAATGTCCTTTATGCGGGCGATATTCTGGTAGTGAGTACTTACCCCGTGCTGGATTATGTTACCGGTGGCTGGATAAACGGGGCCCGTGAGGCAACGGACAGGATGCTTGAAATCGTCGATGCGCAAACCCTGGTCATCCCGGCTGAAGGGGCGCCAGTCCAGCGCGATGCGCTGGAAAGACAGCAGGAGATGCTTGAGCATGCCTATGAGCAGGTCGCCAACGCCTATCGCACCGGCCGCAGCCTGGAGCAGTTCCGGGCCACCGAGCCAATGGCTGATTTCAATGCGAGATATGGTGACCCGGCCCTGTTCGAGGAACTGCTCTATCGCGGGGCCTGGTATCACGTCACGGGGCGTGCCATTCCGGGCATAATTTAGAAAAACCACCAGATTACAACAGGTTATGAAGAAAAAGGGGCCGCCAGTCGGCACCAGGCAAGCAAGACTGCTAGAATCAGGATGTAAAGGACAAAAGTTTACATTTACCCGGCCAGGCCAATCATACCTGGCGGCAATACAGACAGATCAAGACGCATTATGAAGCACGTATCAGGTTTCAAGTTACCAGCCAGGCTCGCCCTGTCCCTTGCACTGGGGAGCGCGGGCAGTTTTGCTGCGGAATCCGGCGATTACCAGGCCGCCCTGGCAGAGCTTGAGGATAACTGGGAAACCCTGGAAACCTATTGCACGGACTGCCACAACTTCGAGGATTATGCCGGCGGGGTGGACTTCACCTTTTTCAGCCCGGCAGATGTCGCCAACGAAGGTGAAATCTTTGAAATGGCCCTGCGCAAGATTCGCAACAGTGTCATGCCCCCGCCAAGCCAGGAGCAGCCCACCAGCCAGGCCCGTTGGGACCTGGTGGCCAGTATTGAAAAAACCCTGGATGCGCACGCTGCAACGCATGCCAGTCCCGGCCGGGTCGGTTTGCACCGCCTCAACAGAACCGAGTACGTCAACTCCATCTACAATATCACCGGCGTCAGGCTGGATACCGAACTGTCCCTGCCCAAGGATGACAACAGTGACGGTTTCGACAATATTGCCAGCGTCCTGAAGGTCTCACCTTCCTTCCTGGACCAGTACATTGCGGCTGCCCGGGTTGTCAGCGAGCAGGCCATAGGCAGCCCGGAACCCCGCAATGAAACCGTGGTTTACCCCATGGATGCTTCCCACCAGGGCGCCCACGTGCATGGCTTGCCCATGGGTACCCGCGGTGGTGTGCTTGTGGAGCATAATTTTCCGGTCGACGGGGAATACGCCATCAGCGTCCTGGGTATAGCCGGAGCCGGTTACACCCTGGGCATGGAGTACAACCATGATGTGATCATCACGGTCGATGGCGAAAAAATCTTCCAGCGTGATATCGGAGGCGGGGAAGACCTGCGCAAGCTGGACCAGGAACAGGCGCCAGCTGTGGCCGAACTCAATGCCCGCTTCAGTGATATCCGCGTCCCACTGACATCAGGCGTTCACAAAATTGGCGTAGCCTTCGTGGCCCGCAGCTTTGCCGAGTCCGATGAATTCCTGTTCGATATCGGCGGTAACCGCGGCATGGACAGGATTGCCCGCAGTCGCGGCCTTGAAATCAAGGGCCCGCTGGTATCAGCCGGCGTGATCGATACGGCAAGCCGGCGCAAGGTCATGATCTGTGAACCTGAAGCGGCCAGTGAAGAACTTGCCTGTGCCCGCCAGATCTTTGCCAACCTGGCCAAGCAGGCATTTCGTCGCCCGGTTACCGATGACGACCTGGATGCCCCAATGCGCTTTTTCGCGTCCGGACGTGAATCCGGTACGTTTGATGACGGCATCAAGAACGGCATGATGGCCATTTTCACCAGCCCCAAATTCCTGTTCCGTGCCGAAATTCCACCGGCAGATGCCGAACCGGGTGAGATAGTTGCTCTCAGTGACCTGGAACTGGCCTCCCGCTTGTCCTACTTTCTCTGGAGTTCCGCACCAGACCAGGAACTGATTGACCTGGCCGCCCGTGGCGAGCTGGGCAGGCAGGAAACCCTGCAGGCCCAGGTTGACCGGATGTTGCAGGACCCACGCTCTGAAGCCCTGGTCGAGAACTTCGTGTTCCAGTGGCTCAGGCTGCGTGACCTGGAAAGCGTGGACCCGGACCCGGCCATCTTCCCCGCCTATAACCGCGGTTTACTCGAGGCATTCCGGGACGAAATCCGGCTCTTTGCCGGCGATATCTTTCGCCAGGACAAGAGTGTGCTGGAACTGCTCCAGGCCGATTACACCTATCTCAACGAAGACCTGGCCATGCATTACGGCATCAGTGATGTCAAAGGTGACCACTTTCGTCGTGTGACACTGGAAGACGAGTCACGCTTTGGGCTGCTTGGTACAGGCGGCGTGCTCATGGTGACCTCGTATGCCAACCGCACAACACCGGTGATCCGGGGTGCCTACATCATGGAGAATTTCCAGGGTGTGCCGCCGGCAACACCACCGCCCAATGTCGAGGCCTTTCCGGAAACCCCGGAAGGTGCCGCTGTTGCCCTGACGGTCCGGGAACGACTGGAAGTGCACCGGGACAATCCCGCCTGTGCCGGATGCCATGATGTCATGGACCCATTGGGGCTGGCACTTGAGAATTACAATGCCATCGGTCAGTGGCGCGACCGCGACAGTGACGCGGGAAATATTCCTATTGACGCTTCCTGGCAGCTGGCAGATGGTACACCACTGGATGGTGTCAATGATTTACGCCGGGCACTGACCTCCCGACCTGGCCAATTTGTTCAGACGTTCACAGAAAAGCTCATGACTTATTCCCTCGGCCGATCTGTGGAGTATCATGATATGCCTGCAGTACGGGAAATTGTGCGTAATGCTGCGGCAAAGGACTACAGCTTTTCCTCGCTGGTCATGGGCATTATCAACAGCGATCAGTTTCGCAAGATCAGCGTGCCGGAAGAGAGCCTGGTTGCCGGTAAATGACAGGAAGTGGCTTTAGACGGACCTAACAGTTAATTGGCTGCCCCTGCGGGGAATGCACCAAGGAGAAAAGAACATGTTTATCACCAAGAAGCACATTGCAAGAAGGACGTTCCTGAAAAGTGCGGCGGCAACCGTCTCGCTCCCCTTGCTGGAAGCGATGGTGCCTGCAGGTACTGCCCTGGCCCAGACGGCTGCAAGCCCGGCTCCGCGCATGGGCTTCTTCTATTTCCCCCATGGTGCGGTAATGGATAACTGGACACCGGATACCACCGGGTCCGATTTCGAACTCAAATCCATCCTGGCTCCCCTGGCTGATCACAAGAATTACCTGACCATTGTTTCCAACCTGGAAAACAAGCGTGCCTATGGACCGGTCCATGCGATCACACCGGGCACCTGGCTGCATGGTGAGGCACCTCGTGTCAGTCATGAACCCTATGGAGGCCAGACCATTGACCAGATTGCTGCCGAGCATATCGGGCAGGATACACCGCTGCCCTCCATTGAAGTGGCAACCGAATCCAGTGGCTCGGCAGGTTCCTGTGACCGTGCCTACGGCTGCAGCTACGCCGGAACGATTTCCTTCCGGACACCGACCACACCGCTGCCCATGGAAAACAATCCCCGTAAACTGTTCCAGACCCTGTTTGGTGTCGGGGACAATGCCGCTGAACGTGAGCGCCTGGGCAAACAGACCAGCAGTATTCTCGACCTGATGCTCGAGGAATCCAGTCAGCTGGCCAGGAAGCTGGGTGCTTCCGACCGCGCGGTACTGGATGACTACCTCTCAACTGTGCGTGAACTTGAACGTCGGGTACAGAAAACCGCCGAGCACGACCTGTCACATATTGATTTGCCGGATGCACCGCAAGGTATTCCCGGCTCCTTTGATGAGCACATCAACCTGCAGCTGGACCTGATCCTGCTGGCATTCCAGGGCAATATCACGCGCATTGCCAGCATGATGCTGGCCGCCGAGGTGAGCAACCAGACCTACAACCATGTGGGTGTATCGGATGCCTTCCATCCGCTGTCCCATCACCAGAATGACGCGAACAAGATTGCACGCCTGCTCAGGATCCAGGAATACCACAGCCGCGTGTTTGCCGGGTTTGTCGACAAGCTGTCGAAAATGCCCGACGGCGACAAGGGTTCCATGCTGGACAATTCCATCATTGTTTACGGTAGCAACATGAGCAACTCCAATGCCCATGATCACTACCCCCTGCCTTCAGTCATCGTCGGTAAAGGCGGCGGCACCATCAAGGGCGGCCAGCATATCGCCGCCCCGGAAAGAACCCCGGTATCGAACATGATGCTGACCGTTCTCGATCGCATTGGTGTGCATAAAGAGTCGCTGGGTGATAGTACCGGGCGTTTCGAAGAGGTCTGACGACATCTTCAGGGACAAGGGACAAGGAACAAGGGGGGCAGGTAGCCGAGTTATCCGGCACCTGGCTGGTATTCAAGCGAAACCTGATTATTACTAAATGCATAAATCTCTCAAACAAATTCTGATAAGAGCACTCCTTGTTCCTTGCTCCTTGTTCCTTGTCCCTGCATTCGCGCAAACCGATGCCGACATCCTTTCCCTTGCCGTTGAAGGCAAAACTGCCGAAGTCAGAGAACTGGTCCGTGATGTGAACAACGCCAACCTGGCCCAGTCTGACGGGACAACGCTGCTGCACTGGGCGGTTTATTACGATGACAGTGAACTGGTAGAGCAATTGCTGGAGCAGGGCGCGGATGTCAGTGTCCGTAATGACTACGGTGCCACGCCCCTTTCGCAGGCTGCCATTATCGGCAACCCGGATGTTCTGGAGCTTCTGTTGGAAGCGGGCGCGGATGCCAATGAAAAAGGCGCCGATGACCAGACGCCCATCATGATCATTGCCCGCACCGGGAATATCGCTGCGGCAAAAGTACTGCTGGATGCCGGGGCCGATGTGAATGCGGTGGAAAAATGGCGTGGGCAGACAGCATTGATGTGGGCAGCGGCACAGCAACAACCGGCCATGACCGAGCTGTTGCTGGACGCCGGTGCCGACCCGGATGCCCAGTCGTTACCCAACAACTGGGAACGCCAGGTGACGGCAGAGCCGCGCATGAAAGTCCTGCCCGCCGGTGGCTTTACGCCCTTGCTCTATGCTGCCCGTGAAGGTTGCGCTGAATGTGTTCGCCTGCTGATCGAGGCCGGTGCCGATATCAACAAGGCACACCCCGAGGCTGTCACCCCACTGTTAATGGCCAACCTCAATGCCAACTGGGATGCCGCGAAACTGCTGATTGAAGCCGGCGCCTGGCTGGACAAGTGGGACATCTATGGCCGCAATCCCCTGTATGCTGCAGTGGATTACAACACCCTGCCACATGGTGGACGCCCGGACCGGCTGTCAGATGACCTGACTTCCGGGATCGAGATTATTACCATGATCCTGGAGCGTGGCGGCAATCCCAACCTGCAACTCAAACTGTTTCCGCCTTACCGGGCATTGGGCGCTGACCGCGGCGCCGATGGTCTGCTGCGCACCGGTGCCACACCCTTGTTCCGGGCCGCCCGTGGTGCCGACATCGAGGCGATGGAAGTATTGCTGGCTCATGATGCACTGATTGATCTGCCCCAGGAAAACGGGGTGACGCCGCTGATCGTGGCAGCAGGCTATCGTCAAAGTGCCATTGATACCCGCGGGCGTTTCCGCACCGAGGAAGATGCCCTGCCGGCAGTTAAACTGCTGCTTGATGCCGGTGCCGATCCCAATGCAAAAACAGAAACGGACCAGACAGCCCTGTTTGGTGCTGCCATCAACGGCTGGACCGAGATGGTAAAACTGCTGGTTGCCCATGGTGCGGATATTCATGCAACCGATTACCAGGGCAACACCATTCTCGATGCGGCACTGGGACGCGGTGGCCGGTTTGGTCGCGGTGCCGGTGGTGATGCCCATCTTGAAACGGCGGCGGTTATTGAACAATTGATGGCCAGTCAGTAAGAAACCGTTTCGCCATTGCCCGGCCTGCTCTTATGTAGGAAGGGGCTTTTATGCAGGAAACACTTTTATGCAGGAAACACTTTAGCCGCGAATAACCCATCTAGGAAATTCCAGCAAAACTCTGAATACGATATCAAGGGGACCCATCGTGAAAACAGCGTTAAAGGTTTTCATCACTTCCATTTTTTCATCAGCGGCAATGCTGGCCTATGCCCAGATCACACCGTCACCGGAATTCCTGGGTGAAGACCTGGTCAGGGCACCACAGCAGGCGTGGGTGACCAATGGCGGTAATGTCTATAACTGGCGCTACTCGCCGCTGGACCAGATCAACAAAAGCAACGTGGCCAACGTGAAAGCCAACTGGCGCACCCACCTGGAATCCGGCCTGGGACCCAATCACAGCGGGCAGGCCCAGGTGCTGTATTACGAGGGCGTGCTGTACACGGTGACCGGTGAGAACGATGTCTTTGCCATTGACGTGGAGACCGGGGAACACCTGTGGAAGTACAAGGCCAATGTCGATCCGGCGCGGGTCAACCTGTGCTGCGGCTGGGTCAGCCGTGGCCTGGGCATGGGGGAAGGCAAAATCTATCTCGGGCGAGTCGATGCCAAGCTGATTGCCCTTGACCAGGTCAGCGGGGAAGTGGCCTGGGAAATCCAGGCTGAAGATCCCATGAAAGGCTATGCCATCACCAGTGCCCCCCTGTATTACGACGGCATGATCATCACCGGGTTTGCTGGCGGGGAAATGGGTATCCGTGGCCGGGTCAAGGCCTTTGATGCATCCAATGGCGAGCTGCTGTGGACCTTCTATACCATTCCTGGCCCGGGGGAAGCCGGTCATGACACCTGGCCGGACTACAACGAAAACTGGATGTATGGCGGTGCCCCGGTATGGCAGACGCCCACCATCGATCCGGAGCTGGGCATGGTGTATTTCTCCACCGGCAATGCGGCGCCGGATTTCAATGGCTCGACCCGTGAAGGCGACAACCTGTTTACCGTGTCCATGCTAGGGCTGGATGTTTACACCGGCGAATACAAGTGGCATTTCCAGCAGGTGCATCATGACATCTGGGATTACGATTCGCCCAACCCTACCATCCTGTTTGATGCCGAATACAACGGCGTAATGCGCAAAGGCATTGCCGAGGTGTCCAAGACCGGTTGGGTCTATATTCTTGACCGCATTACCGGCGAGCCGCTGATTGGTATTGAAGAGCGTCCTGTGCCGCAGGAACCGCGCCAGAAAACCTCGCCAACCCAGCCCTATCCCATCGGTGATGCCGTGGTGCCCCAGCAAATTGATATCGCGCCAGAGGAAATCGGCCTGGTCAACCAGGGCCGGATTTTTACCCCGTTCTGGACCGAGATGGTTATCTACAAGCCCCAGATGGCAGTGAACTGGGCACCGTCGTCCTATGATCCGGAAACCAATCACATGTATATCTGCGGTATCGACAACACGGCCTACTCCACCAGTGATGGTGAAGTGGAGTTCCAGGGCGAGCCGGATCACACGCGCATGTGGATGGGCGCCGGTGAACTGACCCGTGTTTCCATTCCCCGCCGCGGCATCTTCTCTGTCATCGACCTGAAAACCAACCGCCTGCAATGGCAGCGCCAATGGGTTGAAGGGTGTATGAGCGGGTCGATGAATACTGCCGGCGGACTCATCTTTGCCGGTCGCAGTGATGGCCGCCTGACTGCCATGGACAAAGACGATGGCAGCATTCTCTGGGAGTTCGGCACCGATGCAGGCGTCAATGCCACGGCGACGACCTTCATGCATGAAGGGTTGCAGTACATCGCTGTCATGTCTGCAGGCACGGTCTATTCCTCCGGCGCCAAGGGTGACAGCCTCTGGCTGTTTTCCCTGGAAGGCACAATGGAGCCGGTGTCATCACGCGATGTGGCCTCGCCGCTGGCCGCGATGATGGATGTGGAAATTGCTCCGGGCGATCCCGACCTTGCCGCCGGTGAGGCCACCTATCGCCAGATCTGTACTGCCTGTCATGGTGACAATGGCCTTGGCGCTGCGGGGCACGAAGGTGTTGCTCTGACCGACATTGCCGGTGACATGCAGGGCATAGTGAATGCCGTCAGCCGCGGCCAGAACGAACGCATGCCGGCGTTTGCCGAAATTCTGACACCGGAACAGATTCGGGATGTGGCGGGGTTTGTGAGTCGGGGAATGTTTGATTAATGGTAGGTCGGATAAGGCACGTAGTGCCGCCATCCGACAGCTTCGATGGGCATGTCGATAAAGGGATAAAGGGATAAAGGGCCGACACGTTGGGCTTTAACGAAGCCTTGTAGGCCGGAAGAGGCCCGCCAGGGCCGTCATCCGGCATGGCGCCTGCAAGGCGCCTTGCTACCTGCGCTTTCTGTACTACACTGCAGTTAAACACCTCAATTTAACAACAACCATGACCCTGACACCCTTCAAAGAAATCCATGCACTGGCTGCCGAGCGCAAGGGCGGGAAGAAGGCGCTCGACAAACTGCTGGTTGATCATGCGCCGAAATCACGACGCCAGCTTTCTGCCATCAAGGATGATCGTTATCTGTCCATGATGACCCGCTGTGTGTTCAATGCCGGGTTCAACTGGCGCGTGATCAAAAACAAGTGGGACGGTTTCGAGGAAGCTTTCCACGGATTCAATCCGCGCGGGCTGGCCCACATGCCACCTGAAAAGTGGGAAGCCTATACGGAAGACACGCGCATCGTGCGCAACTGGATCAAGATTCGTTCAGTGCTCGATAACGCGCACTTCGTGATGGAAATAGCCGAGGAGCATGGCTCCTTCGGTAAATTCTTTTCCAGCTGGCCTGTGTCAGACCAGGTCGGTTTGATGAGCTACCTGAAAAAGCATGCTTCACGACTGGGCGGTAATACCGGCATGTATTTCATCCGTTTTATCGGCAAGGACGGTTTTGTGCTTAGCCAGGATGTGGTTGGCAGGCTCAAGGCATCGGGGCTGGAAATAAAAGACAACCCGACCAGCAAAAAGGACCTGAAGCTGTGCCAGGAAGCTTTCAATACCTGGCATGAAGAGACTGGCCTGCCATATACCCATCTTTCCAGGATATGCGGAATGTCGATTGGGCGGAATTACCCGGAATGACACCCGGCTGTGCCGGGAGGAGCAAGGGACAAGGAACAAGGAACGACACGTTGGGCTGTGACGATAACCCGTAGGTCGGGATAGGCGCGAAGCGCCGTTTCCCGACGTTGAAGTCGCCAATATCGCTAAAGGAATAATGTCGGCAAACGCCCCTGTGGGGCTATGCCGACCTACAATTCTGCCAGCCAACCCGTTGGTAAAAACAGAATCACTCGACCAGCCTGCTTGCCTGAACCCCCTTGTTCCTTGCTCCTTGTCCCTAGTTCCTTCTACAATCATTGGCATGAAGCCAACTGATCCCTGTATTTGCGGCAGCGAAAAACCTTTTGGCAAATGCTGCGAACCTTTCCTGAGCCACAAGGCCAAACCGAAGACGGTCAAGCAACTGGTGCGTTCCCGTTATGCTGCCTATGCACTTGGTGGTGAAGGACACCGTGAATACCTGATCAGGACCTGGCATCCGGCAACAGCCAAAAATATTCAAATGGCAGACCTCATCGCTGAAGGTCATACCTGGACGGGACTGGAAATCATCGACTTTCGTCAGAAGGGTGATCTTGGCAGGGTGGAGTTCAAGGCGACGTACTGCGTTGATGATGGTCCGCCGCAGGTTCACCATGAAGTTTCAGCTTTCCATCGGCACCAGGGAACCTGGCTGTACCTGGAAGGTGATATCCAGGAATAATCTGTACAGGTACTAAATAGCACCAGAACAAGAAGCCCGGCCTGCCTGGTCAGACCTGACAGGCCGAAAAACATGTAAAGAAGAAAAACAGGTCAAATGATATGCGTTGTCCGGGATGCAGCATCAAACTGCCGTTTCATTTTGCCTTTGCTTCAAAAAACAGCAGAAAATCCTGTCCTTCCTGCGACAACATTCTTACTCCCACCAATGAGTCCATGGAAAAGGTCCAGAAGATGTCAGTCATCCTGAGTTTTTTATCCGGTATTCCTCTTGGCATCATCTGTTGTTATCTGTGGCTCGTCAGCCTGCAGCCAGGACTGGCACTGGTGGTTTTTATCGCCGGTATTAGCGGCGTCATGGGCAGCTCGTATTTTTATGCCCAGTCCACCATTCGTTTCAGGCCACGTCTTCCAGAGTCATAGTCCGCACACATCTTTGCCCTTGATATAGGCTGGGCGCTCACTGACCCGTTTACGCCAGGCTTCAACATTGCTGAAGCTACCCATTTCCAGGAAATCCCAGGCCTCGTAAAACTTGGCACAGCAATTCACCCAGGGCACTATGGCGATGTCGACGATGCTGTACTCGTCCATGATGTATTTGCGGCCTTGCAGGCGCGTATCGAGCACACCCAGCAGGCGTTTGCTCTCGTTGCTGTATCGTTCAAGCGGGTAATCGTCTTTGATCTTGTCGCGCATGAACTTGTAAAAATGCCCGAACTGGCCAAAGAAGGGACCAATATGCCCCATCTGGAACATCAGCCACTGAATATGTTCCATCCTGGACAGGTAGTTCTGGGGCAACAACTTGCCGGTCTTGTCTGCCAGGTAGATGAGGATGGCGGCGCTTTCGCACAATGCCACGCGCTTGTCCTCCGGACCATGCGGATCAATGATGGCAGGAATTTTACCGTTGGGACTGATCTGGAGAAAACCGGGGTCATGCTGATCGTTTTCAAGGATGTTGATCAGGTGAGGCTCATATTCCAGGCCCATCTCTTCCAGGGCAATACTGACTTTTTGCCCGTTTGGCGTTGCCAGGGAATAAAGCTGGATAGCATCCGGCATTTCCGGCTGCCAGCGTGAAGGAAAATTTATTTCTGTCATAGTGAGTCCGTTTTCTTTTATGTGAACAGCAATCCTCAAGTATAATCACCTGATGGACATATTACCTGCTGTTGAAATTGAAACCGGCCCCGATGTTAACGCTTCCGTGATCTGGCTGCATGGGCTGGGTGCCGATGGTCATGACTTTGAGCCCATTATTCCGGAACTGAAAATAGTGCGAGAGCACGGCGTTCGCTTCGTGCTGCCCCATGCCCCCAAAATTCCCATTACCATCAATGGTGGCATGCAGATGCCTGCCTGGTTCGACATCCTGCAGCATGGTGAGCGACATATCGATGTGGCCCAGTTGCTGGCTTCCACCGCAGCCATCCATAAACTGATTGACCGGGAAATTGAGCGTGGAATTGCCAGTGAGCAAATACTCCTGGTGGGCTTTTCCCAGGGTGGTGCGGTATGTCTTCAGGCCGGGTTGACCTACGACAAGCCGCTGGCAGGGATCCTGGGACTATCGACTTTCTTTCCAACGGCAGAGGCCGTCACAGCCCATCCTGCCAATGCCGGATTGCCAATCGCAATCTACCACGGCACACAGGACCCCGTACTCCCCGAGTGGATGGCACAAAACACGATCAAGTACCTCAAAAAAATGGGCTATGCGCCCGACTTCAAAACCTATCCCATGCAGCACAGCGTCTGCAGTGAAGAGATAAGCGATATTTCCGCCTGGCTGCAGGCTGTCCTTGTATAAGGGACAACTGATCATGTTATTCAGGAAATTCCAGGCAGGGTCGTTTGCCGCACTATCTTTAATGTCGCTGGGCGGGCTCAACGCCCAGGAAAGTGTCTCATCTCTTGTTTTCTCTGGCGACGAGATGGCGTCATTGCAGGCCGATTTCGATAATGGCACCACCATTTATGACAATGCCTGCGTGGCCTGTCATGGGGAAACCGGTGAAGGCGTGGAGGGGGTTGGTCCGGCACTCACGAATAACCTGAGTCTGAACGAGATCATGCGGGTCATTTATGAGGGGACCAATACCATGCCGGCATTCAATGTCCTCAGCGATCAGCAACTGGTGGACATCAGCAGGTTTGTGGCGGAAAGGTTGAAGCGGTAAGGAACGACAAAGGGTAAAGGAGGTAGGTCGGATAATGCACGTAGTGGGGCCATCCGACAGCTTCGGTGGGTTTTTCGATAAAGGGATAAAGGGATAAAGGGATAAA
>Ga0181559_10000897_pt1 | contig 28642 bp, 22 predicted proteins | sample 011ome_21_FD_133752 | JGI IMG/M metagenome (GOLD analysis project Ga0181559, IMG submission 133752) | Coastal salt marsh microbial communities from the Groves Creek Marsh, Skidaway Island, Georgia - 011508AT metaG (megahit assembly) | ecosystem: Environmental > Aquatic > Marine > Intertidal...
CCCCAGAGTTTTACTTTCAGCCAAACTGTTTTTTCTTCCAATGTCAGCCAGTTTCCATCTACTCGATAGCGTGATGGGTTCTTGGGATCTACTTCAAGTTGATACAAGTCCAGTAAGTCGGGGGAGTTGACTGTATGTGCCCATCCCAAGTGCTGGTTCACTCCATGGAAAATCATGGCGCCTCCAGGAAAAAGTCCTCCAAGCGCGTTCCATCCTTCTTCCGAATGAATATGTGCCTCATACCAAGCCACGGGTCCTTCCAAGGGTTGGTGAGAGTTGATAGCTAAAAATGCCTCGCCAGTATCGGTACGAGAGGGGTGAATTGCAATGGCATTGGAACCTTTGGGAAGGGGATCTTCAGCGATCTTGGGGACGGTTCCATTAAATATCGCTTGAACTGCTCGGTCTGCTCCCGCCATTTGAGCCAAAGAGAGAATGTAGGCCGAACTGATTTCTTGAGGGGTAATGGGAAATGCCGGAGCATAGAGCAATTCCTCCGGGTGATGGAAAGCGTAGTCGTTCAAACCTGCAGCATAGCCTTCCAATACTTTTTTGAATTCAGGGGAAAAGCTCTCCTCGTACTTTGCTTTGGCGATTTCTTTGGTTTCTAGGAGGTGTACAAAAAAATCAATGGCAGCGCCTTCTTCTCCAAAGACCCGACCAGCAAGTCCTTTGCCAGCGAGAACCGTTTTCTGAATGGTCTCAAAGTCATCTTCGGCATGAGCCCATGCCAATCCATAAGCGGCATCAGCATCGGATTGCCCAAAAATATGGGGCACTCCAAATTCATCGCGTGCGATTTGAATATTTTTTGTATTCCAGTTGGAATTCTTGTGGACTCTTTGGCAGGAGACAAATAAAATAGCAAGCAGAAAAAAGAATGGAAAAATTTTCATTAGAAGAGTATATTTTGTGGGAAGTTACTACTTCAGTTGAAAATTTTTATCCTATGAGTTTTGCTTTTTGAATTCAAGGAGTTTCTAAGAATTAGTGGACCGTCTTATTTTTAAGTCAAAAAAAAACCAGCAAATGAAATAAGCCGGTTTTTGATTTACAAATAATGAGATCTCTACCTAAACTCATAAGCTACGCCACTCACCTGCGTCAGTAAGGTAGCTGGTACATCCAGTGCTATGGCAGATTGAGGTGGGGTTGGTGTCACTGGTGAGTGGGTACCTAGATAGCTTTTTACAGCTTGATGCAAGGAATAAGGGGTGTTTTCTGTGGCTTGTACCCCTCTAAATCGGCAGAGCATGTCGTCAGGGTCTCCATCTCGTTCGCATGCACAAATTTTATAAACCCGTTCAAAATCTAAAGGTAGGCCATGGACTAAAGCCGATTGTACGCGCTTTCCTTCTTCCCCAAAGGCATTGAATTTCACTTCCATTCCTTTGAATTTAATTACCCATCCACCAAAACGCTTGGAGGCATCGGCTGCAAAAACATTGTTTAGTTCGCGTTCTAGCCATACTTTAATTTGGTTACCGGTCACCTTACCTGTTCGGATGGTACTGTCCACTGGCAGCATGTCAAAAATATAGCCATTGGTGATTGGGATATTCCCAGTGGCATCTGGGGTAGCTCTTGGTGGGCAGAATCTGAATCCATTGGAAAGAACAATGTCCACATCTGGGACCTGCCAGCTGATGGCATCTAGGATAAGGGTATCGATGGTGTTTTCAATAACAAAATAACGGTATAAGGGAAGGGTGGAATGGCCAACTACCTCTTCAATTTCATTTAGGTAAGGGCCTTCGTATTTTGAGATGACTTGTTGCATTTCTTTAGAAGCCGGATATTTACTTGCATCTACCTCCAAAAGTTCGTAGCGGTCTCCTACTACTTTTCCATTTTCGATTTGGATTTCGAGGTTGCCTACAAACGACCCAAAAGCTCCTGGCTCTACTACCTTGGCGTACTTGGCTTGAATAGGGGTACGAACTCGCTCATGCGTATCGCCACCGAGGATGTAATCTACTCCTTCGCAAGCAGGATGGTTGGCCAAATGAATTTGTTGCGAAAGTCCCAAATGGGCAACAATGGCTACAAAGGCACATTTTTCTTGATTTCGTAAGACATCCACGTAATGTGCTAAATTCTTCTCAGGCTTGGTATAAATGATTCCTTTGCTATAGTTGGGGGATTGCCGGACAGGTACCAAATGATCTGTATAGCCCAAAAAGGCAATCTTTATCCCATTTACAGTCCAAATGGAGTAAGGAGGAAAGATCAATTCTCCTTTTTTCCCTTCACCCAGGTCATGGTACATATTAGCACATACCTTCGGTGCGGTAAGCGAGCCCAGCAGGTGTTGCATGGATTTTTTATAATAAATCACTTCCCAGTTGCCAGGAAGGTAGAGGTTGTAATCCAAGGCATTTAAAATAGGCACCATGGCTTCCCCGGTTGTTTTGACGGATAGCTCCGAGCCTTGAAACATGTCTCCAGTATCGATCAAGTAACTGTATTCCATTTCCTTGCGGTGCGCATCCAAAAAAGTTTTTAGGTGAGCATACCCCCCTGTTTTCCGATATACAGCCTTCCCGTTTTCCCAAAACAACTCGTCGTGTGGATGAATTTGGCAATGCACATCAGTGGTTTGTAAGATATTTAGTGTAAATGAAGTAGGGGCTTTTTTGCTAGGGATTGCCTTAGGGCTTGCCGTAGCTATACTGGCCAAGCCTGTGCTGGCTCCAAGTGCGCCCAATTGAGCTATAAATTTTCTCCGAGAGGATTTCATGGGTATTTTGGGTATTTTTAAGTACAGTTGTCTTGGGCAATAGGCTGCCGAATATAAGAGTAAGTTACAGTGGTACTCAGGCTATAATTGGTGACCGGAGTCACATCAGCATTTTCTTTTCCAAAAAAAGGTATTTGGGAAGCGTGAAGTTGGTGGAATAGTTGTAGAATTAGCTTTGAAATTAAAACTTTCGTTTACGAATGAGGATATTTGCAACAATTGGATTGATTTTGATTTTTTCTTCTAGCTATGGCCAATCTTTGGTAAGAAAAGACATAGAAATACTTGCTGGAAGGCATTTTTTGACTGGAATAACGCAGCTAAGAAGTTTTTTGGCAATTCCCAATCATGGGGTAAGTTTGGAAGCTATTGAACAAAATCTGGACTGGTGTCTAGCTGAATTCGAATCTTTAGGCTACCAAACCACGGTTCTAAAGTCGGACACCGTCCCGTATTTAATGGCTCAAAAAATCATTGACCGGAATTTGCCAACCATTCTGGTGTACTTACAAATTGATGGGCAGCCGGTAGATCCAAAAAAATGGACCCAATCCAACCCTTTTTCTGCGGTATTGAGAAATTGCGAGTCCAGCCCTTGTGTAGACGTTCCCTGGGAAAACCTTGAGCAAAACTGGAATCCAGATTGGAAGATTTTTGCCAGATCTGCATCAGACTCGAAGGGGCCTGCCATAGCTTTTATACAGGCCTTAAGAATCTTACAACAAGAAGGGATAGCAGAAGCATTCAATTGTAAGGTAATTCTTGATTTTCAAGAAGAATTGGGCTCTCCAACACTTCCTGCATTGGTTACCCAAAATAAGGAATTGTTTGCGGCAGATTTAATGTTAATTATGGATGGGACGCGGCCACCAGGAAATGTCCCTACGCTTACATTTGGAGCCCGTGGAATTGCCACACTTAAATTGACGCTCTTTGGAGCTGAAACAGATTTGCATAGTGGTCAATATGGAAATTTTGCGCCAAACCCAGTATTTACCATGTCCCGATTACTGGCTACAATGAAGGATGAAAACGGGCGCGTGCTTGTGCCAGGATTTTATGATGGGATTGAACTTTCAGAAGCTCAAAAAGAATTAATTAATAGGGTTCCAGAAGACCGAGAAGCAGTATTAGAAGCCCTTGGGATTTCTCAAGCAGAAAGGGTGGGAGAAACTTACCAAGAAGCTATGCAATACCCCACACTCAACGTAAGAGGAATTCAGGGGGGATGGGTTGATGAAGAAGTGCGAACAATAATTCCTTCTCATGTGACCGTAGAAATTGACATGCGATTAGTGGCAGAAACCCCTGCAGAAAGGCAGATTCAATTGGTAAAGGACCATCTACGCACCCAAGGGTTTTTTCTATTAGATTCTTTGCCCACCAAAGCACAACGGAGAAACCACAATAAACTCATGCAGGTAGAAGAGCGTATTGGTTCCAAGCCATTTAAAACACCCTTGGATTCCTCGATTGGGTCTTGGCTAAGATCTGCTATGGACGAGGCCCTTGGTGAAGGAGGGGCAGTAAGCATGCAGGCTACAGGAGGGTCACAACCGATAGAGCCATTTATTTCAACTTTAGGAATTCCAGCAGTAGCACTTCGGATTTCAAATCCAGACAGCAATATCCATGCACCTAATGAAAATTTGAGATTAGGAAATTTTTTAGAGGGATTAAAAATGTGCTTAGGCGTTTTGACAAGAAGCTATGAGCGATGAAATAGAAATGCTTTTTGCCTGTGGATTGGTACTTGCTACTGTACTTTTTGTCAGTTGGTTAGGGCAAACAAATTTAAAGTGGATCAAACGAATTCTAGACTGGTTTCCCGCGATTTTATTTGCGTATGTTCTCCCTGCTGCAGTGACGCATGCACTTGGAATCAATCTAGTGGAAGTGGAGCTTCACGAGTGGAGTAAATCAATAATTATACCGTTCACAATTCTTACTGTAATGAGTGCCTTGCCCATCAAGCAGCTCAAAATTGTTGGGATAAAGCCGTTGGTGGTTTTTTTCTCTGGATCATTAGTGATAGCGCTATTGCCTGTATTTCTTGTCTTGGTGTATGGGTTTTTAAGTGAGGATGGGAGTGCGTTATTTTTAAAACAAGGCTATTGGAAAGGACTAGTTCCATTGGTAGGTAGTTGGATTGGTGGAAGTACAAGCCAATTGGTTTTGAAAGAATTAGCAGGGACCCCCTCCAGTTTATTTCTTTCCATTTTGGTTTTGGATAATGTTTTGGTCAATGTTTGGACTATTCTAATGTTTCAATTTATCAAGCGAAGTGATAAAATCAATCAATTTTTGGGGATTGATGGAAAAATTCCACTGAGTCAATCTACCAATTCACCAGACGATAAAACTGCTATTTTTCGAAATTTAGTTACTCTAGGATGTGTTGGTTTAGGTATGATTTTGGTTTACTTTTTTCCATTAAGTTTCCTAGAAAGTATTGTGTTACTTTCCCTAGTAGGAATGATTTTGGGGAATGTAATTCCGATCTGGAATCATCCATTAGTTTTAAAACTGGCTAGTTTTTCTATTCTCACTATCATGGCAATTCTCGGGTTAAAGCTTGATTTTCAAAATCTCTCTTTGCCAATGAGTCTAGTGATTTTAGTTGTAATTTGGATGGCGCTTCATTTTTTTTCAATGCTAGTCGTGGCGCGATTGCTAAAGGTGAATAGCGCTTGGGTTGCCATTGGGAGCATGGCTAATTTGGGAGGAATCTCTACTGCGCCTGCAGTAACGTCAGCCTACAAAAAAGAATTGATGCCCCATGCAATTGTGCTTGCCATTTTGAGTATGGTTACAGGGACTAGCTGGGGGATTTTGACCATTTATTTATTTGAATGGCTACTTAAAATCACTTAGAATTAGCCAAAAAAGTTCTTGCACCAAAGGAACAATTGCCTTGTTAGTAAAATGGGATTAGGTAGTGCAAGTCAGGGCTGAAACGTTACATGGTTGACCTTCAGGTCTTACTTTCTTTTTGATTTTGATAAAAAAGCGGCTAATCTCAAACCAAAAAACATCATTGGTCAAAAAACATTTCTAATTTCAAGCATTTAACACACTACCTATGAAAAAATTACTTCTACTTATTTTTCTTTTTCCTGCAATCACGTTGACTGCGCAGGAAAAAGAGGTGCTCACTAAGTTGGATGCAAAAGCAGATTTCTACGGAGACCTGGCTCGCCAAATTTGGAACAACCCAGAACTTGGGTATCTAGAAACAAACTCTTCCATGCTTCTTCAAAAAACACTTGCAGACGCAGGGTTCAAAGTGAACGCTGGCGTGGCAAATATTCCTACAGCTTTTGTGGCGGAGTATGGATCGGGTAAACCAGTAATCGGTATTATGGCTGAATTTGATGCACTTCCGGGAGTTTCCCAGGAGGCGGTTCCATTTCGCAAACCTGTGGTAGTAGGAGGAGCAGGTCATGCCTGTGGACACCACCTTTTTGGTGCTGCTTCTGTAGCGGCTGGCATCTCAGTGATGGATTGGATGAAGGCCAATAAGATTCAAGGCACCGTTAGGGTATACGGTACACCTGCAGAAGAAGGGGGAGGAGGAAAAGTATATATGGCCCGTGCAGGCTTGATCCAGGATGTAGATGCCATGCTACACTGGCACCCTGGCTCCCAAAATGCAGCAGGAGCTACTTCCTCTCTAGCAAATATTTCGACCAAATTTCGATTTTATGGAGAAGCTTCCCACGCGGCAGCAGCTCCAGAGCGAGGCAAGTCTGCCTTGGATGCAGTAGAGGCAATGAACTTTATGGTCAACTTGATGCGAGAGCATGTGCCTATGCAAACGCGCATGCACTACGTGATCACTCGAGGAGGCGAAGCTCCGAATGTGGTGCCAGCATTTGCGGAATCTTATCACTACGTTCGACATCCAAATGCCTTGGTAGTGCAACAAATTTTTGAGCGTATGGTCAAAATCGCAGAGGGTGCTGCTTTGGGTACTCAAACCCGCATGGAATACGAAGTCATCAATGGGGTGTATAATTTATTGCCAAACGAGACTTTGGCACGCATCATGCACAAGAACTTGGAAAAAATCGGCGGTATTATTTACAACGAGGAGGAGCGCAAATTTGCCGAGGACATCATCAAGACCTTTCCTGAAGGCGTGAAGGCAAGCCCTGCTGACGCTACTAAAATCACTCCTTTTTTGGTTAGTGAAGTAGGTGGAGGAGGATCTACCGACGTGGGGGATATCAGCTGGCTGGTGCCAACAGCAGGCTTGGGTACGGCCACTTGGGTACCGGGTACTTCTGCCCATACCTGGCAAGCTGTAGCTGCTGGAGGCATGAGTATTGGTCAAAAAGGGATGATGGTAGCAGCCAAAACCTTGACTTTGACGGCAATGGATATTTTTACCAATCCTTCCGTTACTGGCCAAGCTTTGCAGGAGCTCAATACGCGCAGAGGAGAAGGATTTTCGTACAAGGCCCTCGTGGGAGATAGATCCGCTCCTCTGGATTACAGAAAGTAAGCTAGTCTTGAAGAATAAAAGGCTGGGTTTCCGTTGATGGAATTCCAGCCTTTTTTTTATGCCTTATTTTTCAAAAGGAGTATATTGGAATTGTGATTATCCTTATGCATCGCGGTGGATTAACTTCCCTAAACATAATTTTGGATAATCATGCACAGATCGCAGTCAACAACCCATAGCTCACCTTTATAAACAACAAGCCTTGTTCTCTTTGGTGTTTTAAAAAAGTGGATAGGAATAAAAATTGAAAAATAGTTTTCTTACTTGAGGTATTTATGCAAAGACGAACTTCTCTTAAACTTATAGGCGCAGCTGGGGCAAGTATTGCAGGGCTGGTTCTGGCGGACTGGAAATGGCAAATTCTGGATCGTTTGACACATGTTGGGTTTTTTACCTATGATCAGGAACAGCTTCTTGCTTCCTTGGCGGATACGATAATTCCAGCCGGAGCTTCAGGAGCTGCTGGCACTGCACCCATTGGTGCCTTAAGCACGGGCACAGACCAGTTTTTGATCAAATTTTTTGAAAAGTGTCTGGAAAAAGAGGAGCAGGAAATTTTGATTCAAGAATTGATGGTTTTACAAAAGCAGGATTTCGCTGCGCTTGCCAAGGAGGAAAGAGAAGCGATTTTGGGAGAGTATTCCAAGACAGAAGATGAAAATCAAAAGAAATTCTACGAATTAATTCGAACCAATACCATTTTTGGATTTACGACTGTCCGAGAAGTGATGGTTGATTATTTGGGCTACCAAGTGGCTCCAGGATTTTACAGCGGCTGTGTGGAGGAGCCTGGCCAAAAGGCCTAACTCAAGGATGTTACAAGATTCAAAAGCAAAGCGAACCTACGATGCCATTGTCATCGGCTCTGGAGCTTCGGGAGGATGGGCTGCAAAAGAACTCACTGAAAAAGGGTTGAAGACACTCGTGTTGGAGCGAGGAAGGATGGTTCGTCACATCGAAGATTACCCAACAGCTTCTAAGGCTCCCTGGGAATTTGAATTTCGAGGAGCCGTACCCATCGAAAAGCGATCTGGACTAGGAGCAGCCAATTGGAAGCGGGAGGAGACGATGCATTGGGCACTGGCAGAAGATGAGCAGCCTTACATCGAAGAAAAGCCTTTTCGTTGGTTTAGAGGCTACCATGTCGGAGGCAAGTCCCTGCTCTGGGCACGAGGTACACAGCGCTGGTCAGATTTTGATTTTGAAGGACCTGCTAGAGATGGTTATGCGGTGGATTGGCCCATTCGCTACAAAGATATGGAGCCCTGGTACTCCTATGTGGAGACTTTTGTAGGCTTTGCAGGTAGCCGGGATGGCTTGGATGTACTTCCAGACCAAGTGGTGCAGCCTGGTTTTGAACTTAGTTGCGTGGAGCGCTATTACAAGGAGAAGCTTAAAGAAATGTACGGTTCCCAGCGGCACCTCGTGCAGGGTCGTTGTGCCCACCTCACCGATCCCCAACAGATTCACCGGGACCAGGGAAGATCCAAATGCCTCAGTCAGAACATGTGCAACCGAGGATGTATCTATGGAGGTTATTTTTCTGCCAATGCCTCTACCTTGCCTTGGGCGGAAAAGACAGGAAACTTGACTCTAAGACCAGATTCGGTGGTGGAATCGATTCTATACGACGAACAAAAAGGGAAGGCTATTGGGGTGCGGGTGATTGATCGCTTGACTCAGGAGTCTATCGAGTTTTATGCAAAAATCATTTTCGTAAACGCTTCCACCATCAATTCGAATGCTATTTTACTCAATTCTAAATCCAACCGTTTTCCCAATGGGCTAGGCAATGACAATGGCTTAATGGGTAAATACATAACCTGTCACAATTATAGAGGCAAGGGCTATGCAACCTTTGAGGGCTTTCTAGATCAGGTAAATCTTGGAAGAAATCCAGGGCATGCCTATGTGCCGCGCTTCCGAAACGTGTACAGTCAAGAGACTGACTTCCTTCGTGGCTATGCGATTGGGATGTCTGCTAGTAGGCAGGTGGAAGGTAGTGGAGACTTGGTGGGTGATGCCCTTCGGGAAAAATTACTTCATCCTACCTATGGCATGTGGGGTATGGCAGCTTGGATGCAAGGGGAAATGGTGCCTGAAGAATCCAATCACCTTCGACTAAGTAAGGATGAAAAAGACAAGTATGGCATTCCCAAATTAATCCTTTCGGTGGAGTGGAAAGAAAATGACGACAAGATGACTCGGGATTTTCTCGAGCAGCAAACCGAAATGTACGAACGGATGGGATTTAAAAACATCAAAGTGGAGGATACAGGAGCTCCTCCTGGTTCGGATATCCACGAGATGGGTGGGGTACGAATGGGCAAGGATCCCAAGACTTCCTTACTCAATGGCTTTAACCAACTGCATGCCTGTAAAAATGTCTTTGTATCAGATGGGGCTTGCATGACCAGTGGGAGTACGCAAAATCCCACACTTACCTTCATGACCCTAACCGCTCGAGCAGCAAATCATGCAGTAGAGGAATTGAACAAACAAAATTTGTGATCGACAAGGGGAACCCTTCCCTATTTTAGTGCTTGACATTAACCCAAACTACTATGAAAAACACCTTTTTATTATTGATTTTGATAGTTTCAGGAATCTTTGTTCCCAAAGAAGGGCATGCTCAGAAAACTGGAGACCCCTTGTTTCGAGCCCCGCTAGGAATAGCCGCATACACCTTTCGTGATCAATGGAAAAATGGGGTGCCGGAAACCTTGGATATTATCCAAAAAATGGGATTTAAAGAATACGAAGGGGGTGCGCCTCAAGGTGTTGACCCTGTGGAATTCAAAAAAATGTTGAATGACAGAGGGATCAGTATTCCTTCTACGGGTACTGGATTTGAACAGTTGGAGAGCGATCCTCAGGGGGTGGCTGACCGAGCCAAAGCAATGGGGGTCTCCTATGTGATGTGCGCTTGGATTCCTCATGCAAGAGGACAGTTTTCCAAGGCGGATGCTGACCGTGCGATCAAAGTCTTCAATGCAGGAGGAAAAGTATTGAAGGAAAATGGAATTATTTTCAAATATCATGTGCATGGCTATGAATTTCAGCCATATGGCTCAGGCACGCTATTTGATTACTTGGTGGAAAACACGGATCCAAACTACGTATCCTTACAAATGGACGTAATGTGGACACATTTTGGGGGAGGGAATCCAGCAGAACTGCTGAAAAAATATGGCAAGCGCTGGGTGTCGCTACACCTCAAGGACTTTAGAAAGGGAGCTCCGAAGGACATGACTGGAGGAACTGGTCCTGAAAATGATGTGCCCTTGGGACAGGGTGAACTCGACTTTGTAGCAATCTTAAAAGAAGCCAATAAAATTGGGATCAAACACATGTTTGTTGAGGACGAGAGTGAGAAAGAATTGGAGACCTTGCCGCTAAGTATTTCTTACCTTAAAAAATTAACGTATTGAAAAGTAGGTAAAAGTGCCACTAAAAATTTCAGTCAGAGGATCGGCAGGCCCTAGATGAATCCTGCTGTATTCCTTTGAACTGAACACTAACTCAACTGATTAAACCTATCTTATGAAATGTAACACTTCCAAGAACGGAACTTGATAGAGGGGGTTCTATTTTTTCTATGAATTGTTTTTATTGACTCCATAAAAGACCTTTTTTCTAGCATAAAAATAGATGTTGTAGCGTTTAAAAGCCTATTTTTATCGACCGATAAGGTCTATCTATTGAAGTGTCACTTATAAATTTTCCAACTTATTCCCTGTCCAGATAGGATTTTTAATCATTTTTAATTTAACACACGTTAACAGTACTTACCACACGATTTGGATTCTCTTTACTTCTTTTGTGGTTTAAATTAGCGACTCCTATGAAACATGCTCAAATCATTCTCAGCCTTCTTTTGTTTTTTGGACTAGGCCTGCAGTCTTCATTTGCCCAAGGATTTACAGGCAGAGCCTATTACAAATCCTCCTCTCAACTAAAAATCTCTATGGATTCCACCAAAATGAATCCGGAACAAATTGCTCAGATCCAAGCCTCCCTGAAAAAGCAAATGGAACAGAATTTTATTTTGTCTTTTAACCAAACTGAATCCTCTTGGAAAAAAGAAGCCAGTCTAGGAGGAGGACCCGCAACGGCCTCTTCAGGCGGAGCAGTCTTTATGGTGGCGTCTAGTGGAGAAGGTTCGACTTTGTACAAAAACTTGGCAGAGTTGAATTATGTGCAGGAGCAAGACATGATGGGAAAGGAGTATTTGATTAAAGATGAGTTGAAACCAGCAGAATGGGAACTTTCAGAGGAAACCAAAAAAGTGGGCAATTATACAGTTCAAAAGGCAAGCTTTTCAAGAATTATTGATAGCAAGCGCTTCTCCACAGGAATGACCGAAATGGAAAACGTGAAAGATACCATTCAAGTAATCGCTTGGTTTGCTCCAGAGATTCCCGTTTCCCATGGGCCTGAAAATTACTTTGGGCTTCCAGGCCTGATCTTGGAAGTGCAGTCTCAGGGCAGAACTTTTATTTGTGAGAAAATCGAATTGAACCCCTCAGCGGACCCTGTAGTGATTGAAAAGCCAAGCAAAGGAAAAGAAATCACGCAGACAGAATTCCGGACCGTGCAAGAAGAAGGCATGAAGCAGATGATGAACCGCTACCAAGGTAAGCCTGGAGAAGGGGCGACCATGCAAATTCGGATTGGGAACTAAGTCAATTGACTAGGTTTTATCCTGTTTAATTGCTTTTTGAAACTCCAGTTCTCTTTTCAAATTATTCCCACTTGTTAATGCTCCTTTTCAAAAGAATAAGTTTGCTCGCCTGCTTCTGCCTGCTTACAGGGCTTGCCATGGCCCAAACCAAGCCACTGGTTGGTCAGGTCTTGGATAGCCTCAATCGGCCCATCGCCTATGCCAATGTGGTCGCCATCAATCAGAGCACACAGAAAATTGCAGGTTTTGGTATCTCCAATGAGGAAGGGCGTTTCAAAGTGACCTTGGCGGAAGGAACCACCTATTTGTTAAGGGTATCATTCGTGGGTTACTTGAAATTTGAAAAAGTGGTTTCGGATTGGAATTCGGAAGTTCCGCAAGTCGTACGCCTCAAGCAAAATGATACGGAATTGGGGCTGGTGGAGGTAGTCTCCGAAATGCCGGTTTCCATGCAAGGGGATACGCTCACCTACAAAACGGATGCATTCACTACAGGAACCGAGCGGAAGCTCGAAGATGTCTTGGAAAAGCTTCCTGGATTTCAGGTGGATGATAATGGGGATGTCAAGGTGCAAGGCAAAAATGTAGACAAGGTCCTGGTGGATGGAAAGCCCTTCTTTGATGGAAACACTAAATTGGCCACCAAAAATCTTCCTGCAAACGCAGTGGATCGGGTGCAAGTGCTGAAAAACTTCAACGAAATTGGCCCCATCCGTGGGATGGATACCAATGAAACCTTGGCGCTCAATATCCAACTGAAGGAGGGGAAGAAAAACATGGTTTTTGGGGATTTGACAGCGGGGGCAGGTCCTCAGGAACGTTATTTGGCACACACCAATACGTTTTACTACACTCCTAAGCTAAACCTTAACCTCATCGGAGGTACAAATAATGTGGGGGAGCAGCCCTTTACCTTGCAGGATTATTTCCGATTTTCGGGAGGGATGGGAGGACTTGCCTCTCGTGCTGGATCTCGCGTACAAATCAATGGGGAGGATTTGGGTATTCCTTTGGCTACCCGTTCTAATGCAAATTCCCTTAAAACCAACTTAGCAGCCTTCAATCTCAATTATTCTCCATCCTCCAAGTGGAGGCATACCGGCTTTGTCATCGGGTCTACGTCAAACAATAAATTGGGAAGTAGTTCCCTGCGCACCTACCTGAATACCGGGCAAAACAATAAGGAAGAACTCTTTTCTTCTTCTGCCATAGAAAATAAGTCTGGTCTGGCTAAGTATGCTATCACTTACACCCCAAGAGAAGAGACTTATATAAAGTACAGCGTATTTGGAAAACTTTCTGAGATCCAGAATGGGAACCTGCTCAATTCTAGTTTTGGGGACTTTACCCAAAATATCATGACGCAGTCCTCACGCAATCCCTATGCTTTGCAACAAAAGTTGGAGTGGTATCACGCCCCTAGGGAAAGGAGTGTTTACAGCATGGAAATAAACTGGGAGAAGAAATTTTCAGATCCTTTCTTGGACCTTACCTCTTCCGTCAAGCCACTCGTAGGATTTTATGGAATCCCTAATGCAGAAAGCTACCGTCTCCTTCAAAACCAGGAACTGCATACGGGTACCTTGGAAGGGGTAGTTAACTACTATTACATCCTCAATCCTACTAACCATCTCAATTGGTCCTTGGGGATGCAGCTGCTCAACCAGGATTTTGTAAGTGGACTGAGCCAGGTAGGCTCCAGCCAGCGTTTTGATGCGTTTGTGAACGACAACGAATTTGATTTCCAAGATACCTATCTCGGAATGAGTTGGAAGACCAAATGGAAAGATTGGATACTTAGCCCATCCACCAACCTTCACCGCTACCAATGGAACGATACTCAATTGGGTGAAAAATTGGAACAGGACCGTCTGTTGGTGTTGCCAGGCATGTATGCGAAGTGGGCGATTACTTCGAATCGCTCTCTGACCTATCGCTGGGGGACGGAGGCTAACTTTATGGATATTCAGAAGTTGGCTCAAGGCTTGCTTTTGCAAGATTACAATGCAATGTTTCGTGGTAATCGAGCCCTCGACAATGGTATTTTCAATACCCATTCGCTTTCCTACACGCATTTCGACCTATTTTCTGGCTTGATGGTCTTTGGAAATGCCAACTACCAGCGGAAGCGCAACGACTTGGTGACGACCACTGACTTTATCGGGATTAACCGCTTGTTTTCGGCACTCAATGTGGAGCCCGTAAATAAGACTTTGAATGCAGATCTTCGCATAGACAAATCCTTCAACAAGATGAAGGTTGAGGTGGGTGGAAATTGGAATGCTTTCCAAACCAATTTGTTTTTGGATGACCAGCTTACCCAGAACGAGCAGTTTTCCCAAACCTACGAGACCAAGTTGACCAGCACCTTCTTCAAGGTTCTGGAAGCCAAGCTTGGGTATTCCTTCACGGCAAACCAATACGTGTCGGGAAGAATCGACAATACTTTCACTACACATAGCCCCAAGTTGGAAGTGGACTTAGATTTGGTGAAAGGTTTGAAACTGGTGACAGATTATACCTACTCAGCTTACCTAAATCAAGCGATGAGTACTCGAAGTGATTTTGATTTCTTAAATGCCTTTTTAAGTTACCAAGGATCCAAAAGCCCCTGGGAGATCAAACTTTCCGTGTGGAATATCGCAGATACCCGTACCATACGTAGAGATAGCTTTAGCGAAAGCTTGGTGAGTACCTACTCCTACCTGGTACAACCGCGCTATGCGCTGCTTACCTTTAAATACAACCTTTGATTTAACCGCTATTCCATTTTGGAGTTCATAACTCCACAAAAAAAAGCCCCCAAATGGATATTGGGGGCTTTTGCCAAATTGATGCTTTCAAAATTTAGATAGTAGCGACCAATTTCACATCCAATTTCACCTCGTCATAGATCAATTTATCCGCTAGATCTTCGAAGTAGCTTCCTGAGCGGAATTTAATGTCGAATTTGGTACGGTCAAAAGTGATTTTACCAGTTGCGGTAACTTTTTTACCTACTACTGCAACTACCGCGGGGAAAGAAATTTTCTGAGCGATTCCTTTGATAGTTAAGGTACCTGTGATGGTGTAATCCGTTCCATTGCTGGAATTGGCTTCTGTAATTTTGAAGTTAGAGGTATTAAATTTTTCTACTGAGAAAAAGTCATCTGACTTCAAGTGTCCAGTTAAGTTTCCTTTTGACTTGGGATCGGTTAAGTCTTCTACAGTCAGGTTGACCATATCCATTTCAAAAGATCCACCGGTAACCTTTCCTTCACTGTATTCTAAGGTGGCATTTTTCAAAGGTACATATCCCCAGTGGGTACCAGTTACCTTGGAAGCTTCCCAGCGAATTTGGCTTTCTGCCTTGTTTACTGTGGCAGGAGCTACAACTTCTACTGCTGTAAATAGGGTGGTGAACCCTAAGAATAATGTGGTAATGAGTTTCATTAAAAATTGGTTTAGGAATTGAAATATAGGTTGCCCTCTGTTAAACTCTTTACAAAGGCTCTTGGTTTAACGAAGTTTTTTAAAAAGTGTTTTAAAAAAAAAGGCCGTAGTGGCGAAGGAAATTTTCCAATGATAAAAAAGTTCGCTCTTTTTGACCTTCATTTTTTATCTTAAGGAAAAAAAGATCCCCTTAAATGAAAAAAACGCTTTGGATTCTCCTCTTACTTCCTATGCTGTCGTATGGGCAAGGCCTTGAACCTCAAATTAAGAAAATTTACGATACCGAACTTTCCTCGGGCCACACGTATGAAAACCTCCGCTATCTCTGTAAAGAAATAGGGAATCGACTTTCAGGCAGTCCAGGAGCGGCCGCAGCGGTGGAATGGACCAAGCAGCTGATGGAGAGCTATGGTTTTGATACCGTATATCTTCAACCCGTAAAGGTACCCCATTGGGAGCGTGGTGGGAAGGATGTGGTTCGTGTGGTGAATTCAATCAAATTTGGGACGGTTGAATTAACTGCTTTGGCACTCGGCAACACCCAGGGTACAGGGACTAAAGGTGTGGTGGGGCAAGTGGTGGAAGTGAAGGGTTTATCCGCTTTGCAAGCTCTGGGGAGTCGAGTGAATGGAAAGATTGTTTTTTTCAATGGCCCCATGGATCCCACGATGGTAGATGCTTTTGCGGCGTATTCTGGAGCAGTAGGCCAACGTAGTTCAGGAGCTGCTGAAGCAGCAAAATTGGGAGCAATAGGTACCATTGTACGGTCAATGAATAACCAAATTGATGATTTTGCCCATACTGGAAACCAGCGATACGCTCCCAATGTACCCACAATTCCAGCTTTAGCAATTAGCACAATGGATGCAGAATTATTAAGCGATTTATTGGAAGATCAGCTTGATTTGCAGCTGTATTTGGAGTCTCATGGGGAGATGAAATCTGAAAAGCTATCCTATAATGTGATTGGAGAGTTGCGAGGCACTGAAAAACCTGAGGAGATTATTGCCGTGGGAGGCCACCTTGATTCATGGGATGTAGGAGAAGGTGCTCACGACGATGGTGCAGGTTGTATGCAGGGAATTGAAGTGCTCCGTTTGTTCAAACAGTTGGAATGGAAGCCCAAGCGCACTTTACGCGCAGTGATGTGGATGAATGAAGAGAATGGCCTGCGTGGCGGACAAGAATACGCCAGAGTAGCAAAGGAGAGGGGAGAAAAGCATATTGCAGCAATCGAATCCGATTCCGGTGGGTTTTTGCCTATAGGATTTTCTTCCACGGGCACAGAAGCACAGCGCGGAAAGTTGACTTCCTGGGCGGGGTTGTTACGACCTTACCAGTTATGGAATCTCCAAAAACCTGGCGGAGGAGCCGATATTGGCCCATTGCGTGACCAAGGAACCCTTTTAATTGGTCTCTTACCTGATTCACAACGGTACTTTAGATACCACCACACAGCTGCTGATGTTTTTGAAGTAGTAGACCGTAGAGAATTGGAATTAGGTGCTGCGGCGATGGCGGCCTTGGTTTATCTTATTGATAGGGAAGGGGTCAATTAAGGTTAAATTGCTGTTTTGTCGTTGTAAAATTTTTCTGAAATCGCATCCTTAAAATATTTTACAAGGCTTGGAGTGACCGGCTATTTGAAGAATTCATAAATAAATGATAACCAATGCCTTAAATAATTACATTAATTTTATTTATTCATAAAAAAAGAGATTGACTGGCTTGAATTTTAGCTAGACTTGCTTCCATTCGTGTAAAAATTGGCCCTATTTTAGTTTAAATCAGAGGTTCTTAAAAAAAAGTTAAAAGGCTCGTTTGTTTTTTGAATTTAAAAAATGATAACTTTAAAACTCGATTTAAACCGAAACCAATTAACCTTAATCAAAGTAAATTAAAAAAAAAACTATGAGAAAGTTCATCGCTTTGTTCATGCTTGCAGGCATACTATTCGTTCCTGCTTTCGCTAACGCCCAAGAAGCAGCTGCAGATTCTGCAACCGCTACAGAAGCTACCCCTGCAGTAGAAGAGACTGCGGCATCTCCAGAAATGGTTGACGATGAAATCGTCGCTGAGGAGCAAAGCTTCCACCAAGTAATTAAAGAGAAATTTATCGAAGGTGATCCTTTGTATATGACTCCAGTATTGATTTGTTTGATTTTGGGCCTTGCAATTGCATTGGAGAGAATCATTACTTTGAATCTTTCCACTGTTAATACAAAGAAGCTTCTTGTGAATATTGAAGAGGCGCTTTCTTCAGGTGGAATCGAAGGTGCTAAAGAGGTAACTAGAAACACCAAAGGTCCAGTTGCTTCTATCTTCACACAAGGCTTGATGCGCTATTCTGAAGGAATCGACATGGTTGAGAAGTCGATTGTTGCTTACGGTTCAGTAGAAATGGGTCGATTGGAAAAAGGGCTTGTTTGGATCTCCCTATTTATCTCCCTAGCTCCGATGTTGGGCTTCATGGGTACGGTAATTGGTATGATTGGTGCTTTTGACTCTATCGAAGCAGCAGGTGATATCTCTCCTTCCCTAGTAGCTGGTGGTATTAAAATCGCCCTTTTGACAACAGTTGCTGGTTTGATTGTTGCGATTATTCTTCAATTGTTCTACAACTATCTTGTGTCTAAGATCGATTCTTTGGTAAACGACATGGAAGACGCTTCTATCTCTTTGGTAGATGTGTTGGTAAAGCACAAAGTGACAGGCAAGTAATTCTTAGCCTTCAATTTGTTCAAAATCAAATTCTTACATCCTAAAGATTCGAAATCATGGATTATGTTAATATTATTCTCTATGTGAGCTATGCTCTTGTAGTAGTTGGGACGGTCCTTTCGGTGCTGCTCCCGTTGATCAAGTCACTTGATGACCCAAAAGGGCTCATGAAGTCAGGGCTTGGTGTGGTTGCAATTGTTGTGATCTTCTTTATTTGCTACTCCATCTCTTCCAACGAAGTATTGCCCAAGTTTGAGGGTGATCCTTTCAACTTAACGCCAGCAACTTCTCAAATGGTGGGTGGGCTTATGTTCACTACCTACCTACTTATTGTGGGTGCTTTGGCAGGTATTTTACTTACTGAGATAAATAAAGCAATCAAATAATCATGGCTAGAAGCAATAGTAGAGGGAGTCAAGAAGTAAATGCAGGATCGATGGCGGACATCGCCTTCCTACTGCTAATCTTCTTCCTTGTGACCACTACCATCGCTTCGGACAAAGGTATTTTGAATATTCTTCCTCCGAAGCAGGATCCTAATGTACCACCACCTGATATCAAGAAAAACGAAAGAAATATCTTCAATGTCTTGATTAATGCCAACAATGACTTGTTGGTTGAAGGTGATTACAGAAGGTCAGCAGAAGGTCTTGATCAAGACTTCAAAGATTTCATCTTGAACTTTGGAGCTCCTGATGAAGAAGCAACAGCCTTGTACAACACTCTTCCAGCATCGTTGCAGGCGCAAGCGCAGCGAAAATCGGATTCATCCGATGATCCAGGGGAAGCAGTAATTTCCATAAAAACCAATCGTGGTACGAACTACGATGTATTTTTGGAGGTGTTTGACTTAGCTAAAAAAGCGTACTTTGATATTTATGCAGAGCGAGTGGGTTTAACTGCCGACGAGTATCGTAGATTAACTGGCGATAGTGAGGCCACAAAAGCGCTTCAAGATAAAGGCAAAGAAGGTATTCCTATGGCGATATCTATTGCAGAACCTGATAAAATAGGAGGAAATTGATATGGGAAAGTTTAAGAAAAAAGTAAAAACAGGTGAAAGTATTCCTACCTCAGCCTTGCCTGATATTATCTTTATGCTCCTATTCTTCTTCATGGTAACAACTGTATTGAGAGAACAGGATATCTTGGTAGATCAAAAGATTCCTCAAGCTACTCAATTGCAAAAATTGCAAAAGAAGACGTTGATTTCTTACATCTATATTGGAAAACCTAAGAATACAGGTTTATATGGTTCTGAACCAAGAGTTCAAGCCAATGATGTCTTGATTTCTTCTCCTGAAATCGTTCAGTGGGTAAACCAGGAGCGGGATAAATTACCCGAAGCAGATAGAGGACTTATCACCATCTCCATGAAAGTGGATAAGGAAGTGAAAATGGGTCCTATCTCTGATGTACAAACAGAACTTCGAAATGCCGATGCACGTCGTGTTTTGTATGCTTCTACTGGTAAAGTTAACTAATACTAATTCACTTTATCTGTATATTGAAAGCCATTCGCCATGCGGATGGCTTTTTTTATTCAACTCCTTATGAAGCTACTACCTAATTCTACAAAGAAAGTTCAAAATGCCTGGGCCATGTACGATTGGGCAAATTCAGTATACAGCCTGGTCATCACTTCCACTATTTTCCCTGTGTATTACAATAGTGTTACCGAAAGTTTGGATGGTTCAGACAAGGTTTCTTTTTTTGGTTGGGAGGTGATTAATACCGTTTTGTATTCCTATTCCATCTCCTTTTCTTTTTTAATTATAGCTCTTATTGCCCCGATTCTCTCAGGTATTGCCGATGCCTCCGGGAATAAATTGAACTTTATGAAGTTCTTTGTTTATATGGGTTCACTGTCCTGTGCTGCCCTATTCTTTTTTACCGGGGAGAATTTAGAATTTGGGATAATTTGTAGCGTTTTAGCGAGTATTGGCTTTTCAGGTAGTATTGTGTTTTACAATTCTTTCTTGCCCGAAATAGCCAAAGAAGAAGAATTTGATTTGCTAAGTGCTAAGGGTTTTGCCTTGGGTTACATAGGAAGTGTTATCCTGTTGGTAATTAATTTGATGACTATCCAGTTTCCTGAATGGTTTGGAATGCCCACTGGAAGCTTTGCACCACGATTTTCTTTTCTTATTACTGGCATATGGTGGATGGGTTTTGCTCAGATTCCTTTTCGTGTTCTACCCAATAATCCTTACAAGAAATCTATTTCTTCAGATTACTTTTGGAAGGGATACCGGGAAGTTTCTTTGGTGTTTGGGGAGCTTAGATCCCTACCAGTTGCTAATCAATTTTTGGCTTCATTTTTCTTTTACTCCATGGGGGTGCAAACGGTTATGTACTTGGCAGCTTCTTTTGGTGACAAGGAATTAGGGATGCCTGGAGATCAATTGATTCTTACCGTATTAATCATCCAGCTTGTGGCCATAGGCGGGAGTTTCCTCTTTGCTTTTATTTCCAAACAAATTGGCAACAAAAATAGCTTGTTAATTATGGTCTTTGTTTGGATGGGTATCTGTGTAGCTGCTTATTATGTCCACTCTGTCTACCAGTTTTATTCCTTGGCTTTTGTGGTAGGTATGGTCATGGGAGGAATTCAATCTCTTTCTCGATCTACCTACGCCAAACTAATCCCAACCTCCACCACAGACCATGCTTCCTTTTTCAGTTTTTTTGACCTTACGGAAAAAGTAGCTGTTGTTTTAGGAACATTCACCTATGGATTTATTGAGCAACTAACGGGGAGTATGCGAAACTCAGCATTATTCCTGGTTGTCTTTTTTGTGTTAGGGCTTTACTTTTTAGTAAAATTGACGCTTCCAAAAAAGGAAACTGAACTAGATTTTGCCTAGGCGATGCAAAAAATTCTTTCAGCTTTGGAAATTGCGGTTTTGGAGCAAATCCATTTAACTAAGAAAGGCTTTTCCAACCATGCGTTCATGGAGCTAGTTGCTCAACGTTTTGTAGATTGGTTTCAAAGTCAAGGGTATTCACCTGATGTCAAAATTCTAGTTTGTGTGGGCGCGGGGAACAATGGTGGAGATGGTCTTGCTATTGCACGTATCCTTTTTTCTCTGGGTTATAGGGTTTCTGTAGCTACTTTCTTTTCACCAGAAGCAAAGTTATCCCCGGCTTGTCAACAAAATCTGGCCCTTTTGCCCGATCAACTTCAACTGTTTTCATGCGATACTCTTTCTTTGCCAAAAGAGGAGGGGATTTTGATTGATGCCTACCTAGGTCTGGGCTGTGTAGGGCCTCTTCGTGAAGCCGCAATACCACGTATCCAACTTATTAATTCCTTTGGAGGAAAAATTATTTCTCTAGATCTCCCTAGTGGAATGCCTGCTGATTCGATCCTTGCTGGGATAGCGGTAAAAGCTGATTTGACCATCACCTTGGGTTTTCCAAAATTGACTTTACTTCTTCCAGAGCATGCGCCATATATGGGTGAATTGGTGGTACTACCTATAGGTTTTGAAAAGGAAGAATTCGCTGAATTCTCTTCTTCAACCTTTTACTTGGAAGAGAAGGATATACTGCCTCTCCATCGTCGATTTAATCGTTTTGCGCACAAGGGTGATTTTGGAAAAATTCTCTTGGTAGCTGGTAGCAAAGGAAAAATTGGCGCAGGTATTTTAGCAGCAAAAGCAGCATTTCGTACTGGCTCGGGATTAGTAACCTGCATGATTCCTAAAGAGGAACGCGCTGCACTTACGGCATCAGTTCCTGAAGCCATGTGTGTTTTTGATGAAGAGCAGGATTTTTCTGGGTACGATGCGATTGGTATTGGACCAGGTTTGGGTCTGGACCAAGGTGAACTGCTGAAGAAGATACTTTCTGCTTCAAGCAAGCCAATTGTTTTGGATGCGGATGCGCTGAATTGCCTGGCTATCGATAGGACGATTTGGGATTTGATTCCCCAAGGAAGTATTCTAACCCCACACTTGAAAGAATTTGAACGCTTGTTTGGGCCTTCTCAAAACCATTTGGAGCGCTTGGCGAAGGCCAAAGCGATTTGTCTCAAGTATGCGGTTACTCTTGTTATCAAAGGGGCCAATACCCTTTGTAGCTTTGCTGATGGGCGTCAAGTGTTCAATTCTTCCGGAACCAAGTACATGGCTACCGCAGGCATGGGAGATGTTTTGACTGGGATGATTACTTCCTTTTTGGGGCAAGGTTATTCTCCAGAAAATGCGGTTCTTTGCGGGGTATTTCACCATGGGATGGCCGGTGAACTAGCGGGAGAAAAATACTTGCGCGGCACGATGTCCCAGGATTTAATTGAGACGATCCCCGAAACCTATCGTCGCATTGGCTTGAGCTAGGAAGTAACCTTCTATTTTCATTTTATTTTCTATCGCAGTTTTATTTTAAAATTTTACATGAAGCAAGAAAAAGCCTTACTCTGGACCTTGGCAGCCATTAATTTCATTCATATCGTTGATTTTATGATGTTGATGCCGCTAGGACCGCAGTTGATGCGATTGTTTGAAATCAGTCCCAGTGAATTTGGATTTTTAGTCTCCTCCTACACCTTTAGTGCAGGAGCTTCTAGCTTTTTTGGAGCTTTTTTCTTGGATCGCTTTGACCGAAAGCAAATTCTAATTTGGGTTTATGTAGGCTTTACATTGGGCACACTTGCCTGTGCTTTGTCGCCAAGTTATCCTATTCTGCTTCTAGCCCGAGTAGTATCTGGGATTTTTGGAGGGCTTACCTCTGCCTTGATTATGGCAATTATTGGAGATGTGGTACCCGATGCTCGTCGAGGTAGGGCTATGGGCTTGGTCATGTCTGCTTTTTCCTTTGCATCTGTGATGGGTGTGCCTTTGGGTCTCTTTTTAGCTAGTTTATCAGATTGGCATACCCCCTTTTATATTCTATCTGCCTTATCCATTGTGAGTTTAGGGATGATTGCCAAGTTTATTCCCTCCATCACTGGGCATCTCCATAGTGGATCAAAGCGTCCTCATCCCTTTGCTGTAGTCAGTAGGGTGACCAGCAATCCCAATCAAATGCGTGCAATCAGCCTATCAATCATGATGATGCTGGGACAGTTTATGATTATTCCATTTTTAAGTCCATACAATGTAGCGAATGTGGGCTTTTCGGAATTGCAGCTTACCTATGTCTACATGGCTGGTGGAGCCTTTACCATGTTTACTTCACCTTGGGTGGGAAAGCTAGCAGACAAATACGGGAAGCTGCAGATTTTTACGATTTTCATGGTGCTTAACTTGATTCCCATTGGAATCATAACCCATTTGGGAATTACTCCTGTAGCCTTGGTGCTCGTAGTGACAACCTTCTTTTTTGTTACCTCAAATGGGCGTTATGTACCTGCAGCTGCTTTGGTAACAGGAACTGCAAAACCCGAAAATAGAGGAAGTTTCTTGAGTTTCAATTCAGCAGTTCAGCAGCTAGCAGCAGGTTTTGCTTCCCTTTTAGCAGGATTTATGATTGGAGAAAACGAATTGGGGCAATTGACCAATTTTAATTACGTGGGTTATTTGGCAATTTTTTTCAGTATTATTTGCATACCCTTGGCTTGGCGAATTAAAGTGATTAGCTAAAAAAAAGCCTCCAAAAATTGAATTATGGAGGCTTATTTTTTGTGATTATCCGCGATTCTCAAGTAGGCTTGAGCTAGGATGGGCTTTTATCAAATGCGAATAATCGACCACAGATGACATCACTTAATCGTCTCAATCCCTTTATTTTGGTTGAATAAACGAAAGAAAGTGGCTATTTATTTTTGCTTAAATTCCTTCGGTTAAAATTCAGCGTTTCCTGGAGTTCTTGGGAAGGCGATGACATCGCGGATGTTACTCATACCGGTAACGAACAACACCATTCGTTCAAAGCCCAGTCCAAAGCCTGCATGCGGCGTTGCGCCAAATCTCCTTGTATCAAGGTACCAACTGAGCTCTTCGGTTGGGATGTGCATTTCTTCCATGCGTTGGCTGAGCTTATCTAGACGCTCTTCTCGTTGAGATCCACCCACGATTTCTCCAATGCCAGGAAATAAAATATCCATGGCAGCGACTGTTTTTCCGTCCTCATTTTGACGCATGTAGAAGGCCTTGATGCCCTTTGGATAGTCGGTAAGGATAACTGGTTTTTTGAAGTGCTTTTCTACTAAATAGCGCTCATGTTCGGATTGTAAGTCTGTCCCCCATTCTTCGATGAGGTAGGAAAATTTCTTCTTTTTATTGTGGTTGGAGTTACGCAGGATATCGATTGCTTCTGTGTAGGTAAGACGCACAAAGTCATTTTCTAGAACAAACTTCAACTTATCAAGCAGGCCTAATTCCGCACGTTGTTCGGTCGGCTTGCTTTGTTCCTCTTCTGCGGCACGTTGATCCAAAAAGGCCAGGTCTTCTGCACAGTGGTCCAAGGCGTAGCGAATGATGTATTTGAGAAAGTCTTCTGCTAAGTTTTGGTTGTCTTCTGCATCGTAAAAAGCCATTTCCGGTTCAATCATCCAGAATTCTGCCAAGTGGCGTGTGGTGTTTGAATTTTCTGCGCGGAAGGTGGGACCAAAAGTATATACCTCTGCTAAAGCCATGGCAGCGAGTTCTCCTTCGAGTTGTCCGGAAACGGTGAGATTGGTTTCCCGCTCAAAAAAGTCTTGGTTAAAGTCAATCTTCCCCTCTTCGGTTTTTGGAGGATTGAGAAGGTCTAAGGTAGTGACCTTGAAGGTTTCTCCCGCCCCTTCTGCATCGGATGCGGTTATGATTGGGGTGTGGATGTAGAAAAATCCTTTGGTATTGAAATAGGTATGTACTGCATAAGCAAGTGCATGGCGTACACGAAAGACTGCTCCAAAGGTGTTGGTGCGCATCCGCAGATGGGCAATCTCACGAAGAAATTCAAGGGAGTGCTTTTTAGGTTGAAGTGGATACTTTTCTGGATCCGATTCGCCCAGTATTTCAATGTGGCGAGCAATCAATTCCGAGTGCTGTCCGGCTCCTTGTGAAGCTTCCACCTTGCCTGTAATTTTCAAACAGGCACCCGTGCTACACTTTTTTAGGATTTCTTCGGCAATGACATTGGGATCGGCCACTACCTGGTAATTGGTAAGGATGGAGCCGTCATTGAGGGCAATAAAGGAAACATTCTTGTTGCTTCGCTTGGTGCGTACCCAGCCCATGAGGGTAAGTTCCTGTCCGATCAGGTCTTGTTCCAGGATGGTCTTAATTTTGACCCGTTTGTTAAATGCCATTTGCGTAGGAGTAGAGGAAGGCTCTCGCTGCCTCTTTGAATTTAGTGGAATGCAAAAAAACGATTAAATCACCTTTTTATCAAAAAATTAACGCTTTTTCCTAAATTTGACTGAGTTGTTTTCTTCGGAAGCCTGCTCATTTTTCGCAAATAAGTGGTTTGAATCATTTCAATGCAAAAGTTAAGCCTTTCTCAGTCACTCTCTCAAAAACTTTCCCCGCAGCAGATTCAGTTTATCAAGCTGCTGCAAGTACCTACCGCCGAGTTAGATGCTCGAATAGAGGAGGAGCTTGAAATCAATCCAGCCCTTGAAGAGGGGAAGGTGGAGGAAGTAGAGTCTTCAGGAGAGGATGATTTTGAGGACGATTTTGGGGAAGAGTATGGAGCGGAATCCAGCGAGGTCAATGTGGATGATTATTTGGATGACGACTATGGAGGATACAAGATGCAGGGGGATGGCAATTACAATTCTGAAGATGAAGATCGAGAAATCCCTTTTTCTGTAGCGAGTTCCCTTCACGAACAATTGATCACTCAGTTGAATTTTTTGAAGCTTGATGAGCGGCAGCGACTTATTGGAGAGCAGCTGATTGGGAGTATTGAGAACGATGGATACATCCGGCGTGAATTGACTTCCATCATCAATGACTTAGCATTTTCTCAAAACGTTGAAACCGACAGCGATGAGCTTGAAGAGATTTTACGCAAAATACAGACCTTTGATCCAGCAGGTATTGCTGCACGAAACTTGCAAGAGTGCTTAATTATTCAGTTGGAGCGCAAAGAACATCCTGATGATCCCACAGTTCAACATGCTTTAGCCATTATTCAAGATTGCTTTGAGGAGTTTACCAAAAAGCATTATCCTAAAATTCAAAAGCGTCTTAATCTAGATGAAGAAGAAATCAAGGATGCGGTCCAGCTGATTACCCGACTCAATCCTAAGCCAGGAGGAGTAGCAGATGGTTTGGTGCTGACCCAATACGTGATTCCTGATTTTATTTTGGTGACCAATGGAGGAAAGTTTGAGATCCTGCTAAACTCTAAAAATGCGCCTGAACTTCGGATTTCTCGCTCGTATGCGGAACTTTTTGATGCCTACGACAAGAGTGATAAAAAGGATAAGAAGCTCAAGGAGACCGTTTCTTTTGTCAAGCAAAAGTTGGATTCGGCAAAATGGTTTATCGATGCCATTAAACAGCGGCAAAATACCTTGCTACGAACTATGGATGCCATCCTTCAGTACCAATACCCTTTTTTTGTAGATGGAGATGAGGCGGCCCTTCGCCCGATGATTTTGAAAGATATTGCGGAAAAAATTGACATGGATATTTCTACTGTCTCCAGGGTGGCGAATAGTAAATCCATTCAAACTGAATTTGGTGTCTTTCCATTGAAATACTTTTTTTCGGAGGGTATTGCTACCGATAGTGGGGAAGATGTCAGTAACCGAGAAGTAAAGTCGGTCCTTCAAGGTATGGTGGATGCAGAAGATAAAAAGAAACCACTTTCGGATGATAAATTGGTAAAGATGTTGAATAAAAAAGGGTATACGATTGCGCGTCGTACGGTAGCCAAGTATCGGGAGCAGCTACAAATTCCAGTGGCTAGATTACGAAAGGAGCTCTAGTGGTACGAAAATTAGCCCTTCTTATTTCTGTTGCATTTCAGCCATTGCTCATGCCTTCCCTGGTTTTTGGATTGCTTTTTTTTGGGGTGCCGCAGGCGACCAGTATTCCCGAGTCTTTTAAGACAAGATTGTTCTATTTGATTATGAGTTCCACCTTATTGATTCCGATGGCCCTTGTCTTGGGCTTGCGGTGGAGTGGATTGGTGAAGAGTCTGCATTTTGAGGATAGAAGAGATCGTCGAAATCCATTTCTATTGGTTACTGCTTTCTATGTTTTAACGACGTATTTTTTGAAACAGAAAACTGAGTTGGATCCCATTTTATGGCAGGGAATGGGTGTGATTACCCTAGCCGTGTTGGTACTCACGGTGGTAACTTATTTTTGGAAAATGTCTGCCCACTTGACAGGGATAGGAGGTGTATTGGCTATTACAGGAGTTCTTGGACTTTATTTTCCTTCGGTAACTGTAGCCTATTTATTAGTCATTGCAACGGTTCTTGGAGGATTAGTTGCCTCTTCTCGTTTGTACTTGGATGCACATCGCCCTGCGGAGGTATATGTGGGACTTTTGGTAGGGTTTATTACTTGCTGGGTTGGGTTTTCTTGGATTTATGGTTCGTTTGCTTGACCTATCGTTTGCTAGTGCAAAAAAAAACTCCCGATGGGGAGTTTTATATTTTTAAAAGTAGATTAAAACAATCCAACTGCTATTCCAAAACTTACTTGACTTGCTTTGTTATTGAAAGGGCCTCTATCGGCTTGCCACATTGGGTTGAGGTAGTAGGTGGTCCATACATTAAATCCAGGGCTCCCAGCTTTTAGGTGCAAGCCATAACGCATTTTTTCTAGGCCATAGTTTTCTGCTTGTTTGACTTTAACTTTTCCAGAATTAGGTGAATCAAAACCAATTTTAGTTTGGGATTGATAAAGGAATCCTATGCGAGCGCCGAGACTTAGGCGAAAACTTTTGCTGTAGTCATTTTTGTTAAAGTTGTATTGGAAGTCTACAGGCACCTCCACATAATTCGTAGCAAGGGTATTGGTTTTGACTTCTATGTCGGTACCAAAGACACTTTTCACGTCCTTCATTACAGAAGATTCCGCACCTAGTGTAGGGCTGCGAAATATATTTTCTTCATTTTTAAATGCGAATTTAGTAGTAGAAATTCCAATCCCTGGACTAAGTACAAATCCCGAATTTTCTCCAAAAAGGTGAAATGGCTTTTGGTAGTAGATATTGAAGCTTCTTGAACCTAAGAAATTGATTGCGAGGTCTGCAGGTCGGTTAGTCAGCTGGGTCCAGCCAAACTCGACGATCAAGTCATTAGGGATATTTGGGCGACCACCTATAGGTGTTTTTGGGGCTTGGTTATCCGAATCCTGTGCTTGTGCGTTCAATGCCAATGCAAGGAAGGCAAGTGCTAGTATTTTTTTCATTAAAGAAGCTTCAGTTCAAGAGAATATGGGCAAAAATATAAAATTTAAGAGGATTTACTCGCCTATTGGTCTTAATTATTCTTAAGAGTAGTGCTGCTGAGAAATCTTTTGTTTTGAATAATTCTTCCTTAGAACTTTTTGGAGGGAAAAAATTAATACGTACTTTTGCAATCCAATCTGGCTTCGTAGCTCAACTGAATAGAGCACCTGATTACGGCTCAGGAGGTTTCAAGTTTGAATCTTGACGAGGTCAC